>ERZ772812.27-NODE-27-length-169520-cov-12.048989_pt1 | contig 169520 bp, 142 predicted proteins | sample MGYA00511343_ERZ772812 | MGnify/ENA primary metagenome ERZ772812 (study PRJEB29015, sample SAMEA2737706) | human gut metagenome | biome: human gut; feature: human-associated habitat; material: faeces | place: China | collected 2012 ...
GCTTGTCCAGTGTATTTGTATTGTACAACTAATTAAAATTTTAGGATGATGCAACATCAAATCGCAAAACCGTTTACAATCGATAAGCATGTTATAATGGCTGCTTGGAAACGGGTAAGAGAAGACAAGGGTAGTGCTGGTATCGACAATGTGAGTATCAGTGATTACGAGACAAATCTCGGCACTCACTTATACAAACTGTGGAATCGCATGAGTTCGGGAAGTTACTTTCCCAATGCTGTAAAGTTAGTGGAAATTCCCAAATCCTCTGGTGGTACTCGTCCATTGGGTATTCCAACAGTTGGAGACCGTATTGCGCAAATGGCAGTTGTATTGCTTATTGAGGCAAGGTTGGAAGAAATCTTTCATCCAAATTCGTATGGTTATCGTCCAAATCGAAGTGCCCATGATGCAATAGGGCAAGCCCGTGAACGCTGTTGGCGTTATAACTGGGTCTTGGATATGGATATAAGTAAATTCTTTGATACCATAGACCATGACTTGCTAATGAAAGCTGTAGAGCGTCATGTACAGGAACGGTGGATACTGCTTTATATCAGACGCTGGTTGAAAGTACCATACGCCACTATCACAGGCGAATGTATTGAACGAACTATGGGTGTACCGCAAGGTTCGGTGATTGGACCGATTCTTGCGAACTTATATCTTCACTATACATTTGACAAGTGGATGTCGATTTATCACCCGAATGTCCCTTTTGAACGCTATGCAGATGATACGATTTGTCACTGTAGTAGCCTTGAAGAAGCGCAAAGACTGAAAGCGTCTATAGTGGAACGTTTTGCAGCCTGTAAACTAAAGCTGAATGAAGAAAAGACACGAATTGTCTATTGCAAAGATGGTAAACGTAGAGGAAAGTATCCAGAAATTACATTTGACTTTCTGGGTTATACTTTTCAGCCTCGTGGTCAAAGGAATAGAAATGGTCAAGTCTTTAATGGTTATGCTCCTGCGATAAGTAAGAAGTCCAAGAAACGTATTACTGAAAAGATGCGTGGCTGGCACTTAAGCAGGCGTGTTCAGATAAAACTATCTGATATAGCATCTGAAATAAATGCTGAGGTTCGTGGTTGGATAAATTACTATGGAAAGTTTTATGGTAGCTTATTGAAGGCTTTTCTACAAAGTATCAATCTAAAGTTAGCTCGTTGGGCAGAGAGAAAGTATAAGCGTTTTAGGAGAAAGCCTAATGATGCTTATAAGTGGTTGGTAAAAGTGGCGTCTAAAAGCCCTAACTTGTTCTATCATTGGCAGTATGGAGTCAAGCCTAATCGATTGAAATCGTTTGGATGAGAAGAGCCGTATGAGGGGAGACTTTCACGTACGGTTCTGTGAGAGGTTTGGGCTGAAATGCCCAGACCTACTCGACCTGAAAAAAAATATGATGAAATTTGCTATCTCGAATATTGTTCGTATATTTGCGAACAATATTCGAGATATGGAAGAAAAGAAAGATTATACTGTTACGCAGGAACAGTTGGCAAGATTTGCCAAAGCATTGGGACATCCTGCCCGAATTGCTATTATGCACTTTTTGGCAAAGCAGAAAACGTGTTATTTTGGGGATATTCACGAAGAACTTCCCATTGCCAAAGCAACCGTATCACAGCACTTGAAAGAGTTGAAAGATGCAGGACTTATACAAGGAGAGGTTGAAACGCCTAAAGTGAAATACTGTATCAACCGAGAGAATTGGCAATTGGCTCGTGAACTCTTTAAAGAGTTTTTCGGGCAATGTATCTGTAAATCGGGGGAGTGTTGCTGATAATCCCCTTTTTTTAATATTAATGTTCGTTGTTTTGCGAATTACGTTTAATATAATAAATTTATAAATTATGGAAATTAAAGTATTAGGAACAGGCTGTGCAGGTTGTAAGGCTCTGTATGCAACGGTTGAACAAGTAGTAAAAGAATTAGCTTTGGAAGCGGTAATAACCAAAGAAGAAGATTTGATGAAGATTATGGAATACAATGTAATGACACTTCCTGCCCTCGTTGTTGACGGTAAGGTTGTGGCAAAGGGCAAACTTTCTGCCAAAGAAGTAAAAGATGTATTAACCAAGTAAATCAGATTATGATGAAACGCTTTTTATTCCTTACCATTGCTTGTTTGTTTTCTATTTGTGGAATGGCTCAGATTGCCGCGGATACCTATGTGGAAGTTCTTTATTTTCATGGGAAACAACGTTGTGTAACTTGCAAAGCCATTGAGAAATATACGAAAGAAGTGGTCAATGCAGATTTGGCAGAGTTGGTTAAAAATGGCAAACTACGTTTCAAAGAAGTAGATATTTCAACTCCCGAAGGCGAGAAGCTGGCAGAGAAATATCGTGTAAGTTGGTCTTCTCTTTATGTTAATAAATGGAAGAACGGTAAAGAAGAACGTAACGACATGACACGCTTTGGTTTTCAGAATGCCCGAAACAATACATCGGCTTTCAAGAAAGAATTAAAACAGAAAATCAATCAGTTGCTAAAATAAATACAGTTTTATGGGATACTTGCAAACATGGTTGGATAATAGTGAGATACCTATTATTACTGCTTTTCTGCTCGGTCTGTTGACTGCTGTAAGTCCTTGCCCATTGGCTACCAACATTACCGCTATTGGATTTATTAGTAAGGATATAAATAACCGTAACCGGATATTTACAAATGGTGTTTTATATACTTTAGGGCGTGTATTGGCTTATTCTGCATTAGGCGCGATACTTATCGCAATACTCCGAAAGGGTGCAGATATGTTTGCCATACAAAAAGGTATCAGCGAATGGGGGGAACTGCTGCTTGCTCCTGCTTTGATGTTGATAGGGCTGTTTATGCTATTCGGAGATAAATTGCAATTACCTAAGTTCGGATTTTCCGCTACTGAAAAGACAGAAAAACTAAAAGGCTCATGGGGTAGTTTGTTGCTGGGGATATTGTTTGCCATGGCATTTTGTCCGACCAGTGGTCTATTTTATTTTGGCATGCTTATTCCCATGTCAGCTATGGAAAGTGAGGGGTATTTGCTACCTGTCATTTTTGCATTGGCAACAGGGCTTCCAGTTATGCTTGTCGCTTGGATTTTGGCATACAGTGTAGCAGGGATAGGAAAGTTTTATAACCGTGTGCAGACTTTTCAGAAGTGGTTTAATAACATGGTAGCTATACTGTTTATTTTGGTTGGCATTTATTATGGATTGATAAATTTGGGTATAATATGAAAATTTTAATTTTATGTACAGGAAATAGCTGTCGCAGCCAAATGGCGCATGGTTTCCTGCAATCGTTTGATAAGAATATACAAGTGTATTCCGCTGGTACGCATCCGGCTGAGAAAGTTAATCCTTTGGCTGTTAAGACAATGGCAGAAGTTGGCATTGATATAAGTAAGCATATTCCTACCAATGTAACTGCTTATTTAAGTGATACATGGGATTATGTGATAACAGTATGCGATAGTGCTAACGAAACGTGTCCGGCTTTTGAGGGCAATGTAGGGAAACGGTTGCATATTGGTTTTGATGACCCCTCGGAAGTAATAGGGACAACGGACTTCATCAGAAGCGAATTTGAAAGAGTGCGTAATGAAATCAAGAATGAATTTGCCAAGTTCTACATTACAGAGATAAAAAAACAAGAACTGCCTAAATGTGCTTGTAACCGCTAATTTTTTAGGTAATATGTTCGTATTATTACAAACAATAATAGGATTATGATACAAAGATTTGCAGATTGGTTGGTGTATGATATCTTCGGCTTGGATGCTTCAACAGCTTTAGGGAAAGCTATAAACTTCTTCTTTTACGATACGATAAAGATTTTGATATTATTATTTTTTATCAGCGTGATAATGGGAATTATAAATGCTTATTTCCCGATAGAACGTTTGCGCAATTATTTGACCTCTCGTAAACTATATGGATTGCAATATTTCTTTGCAGCCTTATTTGGTGCTATTACCCCGTTCTGTTCCTGTTCTTCCATACCGCTGTTTATCGGATTTGTGAAAGGGGGTATTCCTTTGGGGGTAACATTCGCCTATTTGATAACCTCGCCTTTGGTGAATGAGGTTGCTGTTGCCATGTTTATCGGCACTTTTGGGTTGCGTATTACTTCTATTTATGTGATTAGCGGTATTCTGTTAGGTATGGTAGGTGGATTTATTTTGGGCAAGATGAAATTGGAGCCTTATTTGAGTGATTGGGTAAAACAAATTCAGCAAAACTCAACTTCCGACTCCGGAACATGGGAAAAAGAGCATACTCCGTTCTTTAGACGATTGCCGATTATCATGCAAGAAGCATGGGGCATTGTCAAAGGTGTACTTCTGTATATCCTTATCGGCATCGGTATCGGTGCATTTATGCACGGCTATGTACCGGAAGGATTTTTTGAGCAGTATATGTCTAAGGATAATTGGTTTGCAGTTCCTTTATCAGTAGTGTTGGCAGTTCCAATGTATGCCAATGCTGCCGGAATAGTACCGGTAATTGAAGTTTTTGTAGCTAAGGGTATCCCCATAGGAACTGCGCTTGCTTTTATGATGGCAGTTGTTGGGCTGTCATTGCCCGAAGCTACGCTGTTGAAAAAAGTAATGACTTGGCGGCTGATAGGGATATTCTTTGGATTGATAACCTTATTTATTATTGTATTAGGTTATCTTTATAACATTGTGTTATAGCGCAATATGTTGTGAGTATGGAATATGCAGCAATTAAAAGCTACGTTAGTAAATTACTCTTTCAGATACAGACCGAAATAAATATTTCTAATTCTGACGAATGTATAGGGATTGATAGGGCGTTACACATGATGCGTTTTATTAGACCTTTGTGTGATGAACTTAGGAAGCATACAGTAAATTATCAGTTTAGGGACGAGGCGGAAGAAATCTATTTCTTTAAAGAACTAAAGCCGGAAGTATTAAGTAAATATATGTACTACAACAAAATTTATGTTATAGAAAGTAAATTCCCAACAGGTAGTGATGTTGCGCAAAAAGAATATCTGTACAATGAACTAAATAGTTTGACATTCTATTTCAGTAGGAATTTGGACTTTTACCAGTATTACCGTTCTAAATCTACTTATTTGGATAGATACTATTTTACCCGAAATCAAAATGATTTACGAATATGTACAGACAGTTCCCATATTGATAAAGACCCTCTATATTCAACCGGATATGATTTTAAAGTGGCTAAAATTATTACTAACGAACTGTTGAAAATCTATTTGACTAACAGATTGCAGGAATTGGAGCGTATTGTACAGCGCAAAGCGGATAACGGACAGGTTGTAGAAAGTATTTTGCGTTGGACTGGCTCTAAAAGGGCGTTGGTAGAACTGATTTATGCTTTAGAAGCGAATGGGGATTTTAATAAAGGAACGGCTACTTTAAAAGAGATTGCAGGATATTTTGAAAATGTGTTCAGTATAGATATTGGTGATTTATATCATTCTTATTTGGAAATGCGAAGCCGTAAAATAAATAGAACTCGGTATTTGGAGACATTGCAAAAAAGTCTGCTCCGAAGAATGGATGAAAACGATACATGATGCAAGTTTTATTTTCTTTTCGCAAGCAATTATATTCTTGATAATAAATAAACCATTCAGTATTTCAATCAATATTGAATGGTTTATTGTTTTCATTCAATATTGCCATATTGAAATCTTGCTTTCAATCAATCAAGCTATCAATATTTCAATAAAACAAGATTGCAGAATTACAAAAATAAACTCATCGGTCGGGGAACGCCCAGCGGCAAGGGGCGGGACCACCCATCCCGACGAGCGAAAAAATCTTTAGTTGGGGAATCTCTTTCTTCTATTGGCAAACGACTTCGGAGTGAATTTGCCCAAGGTGTGATTTGTGTGCCACAAATCACACCTTGCTGTTATCTGACGATAACATAGTTTCATCGGCTGGCAGTCCTGTGTGGAACATCCAACTTTTGAGCCAATATTTCCATGTCGCTACTTACTTTCAAATTGGTAATCCTCGCATAAATTTGAGTGGTTCTGATATTGGTATGTCCCAAAATCTTAGATACCGTTTCAATGGGAACACCATTGGCAAGCAGCACCGAAGTCGCACACGAATGTCTTGCAACGTGGTAGGTCAAGGTCTTTTCAATTCCGCAAATGGCTGCGATTTCTTTTAAGTAATCATTCATTTTCTGATTGCTGATAACTGGTAAAATCTTACCGTTTGGCAATTTGTCTTTGTCCTTTTCCAATATGGCTTTTGGTATATCCAGCAATCGGACGGTAGATGTAACATTTGTTTTGTGTCTTTTCCGTATAATCCACAAATTACCGTCAAATCCGGTGCGAATGTTCTCTTGTCTTAGTTCGCATACATCAATGTAAGAAAGTGCCGTATAGCAGCTAAAAATAAACAAGTCACGCACTTGTTCCAGTCGCTTGGTGCTGAACTCGTGATTGTAAATAGCGGTAATTTCTTCCATAGTCAGATAATCCCTATCGGTACGTTCAAACCTTACCCGATAACTCCCGAAAGGGTCGGCAGTCACTAAACCCGTATTCTTGGCAAAGTTTACCACCGTGCGAAAGCGTTGTACGAACTTCATAGCCGTATTATGGCTACATCCGTAGTTGTTCTTGATATACAGCAGGAAATCTTCAATGAATACCACATTTATATCTTTTATGAGCATGTCGGAAACGGAGTACTTGAACTTCATAAACTCGATAAGCCGTTTCTTTGTCAGTTCATAACGTGAATAGGTTTTGTCTGTGGTATTCATTTTGACCTTTTGTAAATACTGCTCGTTGTGCTGTTTGAAGAACTCTATCAAAGTCCGTTCTCTTGCTATCTTGCCTAAAAAAGCGTTCTTTACCAGTTCTGCGGTTACATATCCGTCTTGCGCCATTAACGCATGGTAATGTTGATGAACTGTGCTGCGAATACTTTCCAGCATGGAATTGATGTGTACGGCTTCTGCGGTTCTGCCGGAAGCCTTGCCTAATTCCACGCTCCAGTGAGCCGGATTTATTTCCAGTTTGGTGTTAAACTGGGCTACAACTTGGTCGATAGTGATACGTGCGATAATCGGTGCGTTACCGTTCTTCTTTACTGCATTTCGTTTGACGAAATAGAGTAGCTTAAAAGTACTTCTCATAATCTCTTTTTTTAGTTACAAACTTAAATTGATAAACTGAAAATGAGATATTTGCAGTACGGACAAATCAAGACAACAAACCGCCAATTTTGGACATTCCGTGACCTAAAATCTTAGAGGGTGGACAGGTCATGAATTGGTCACAAAAGTGTGTCATTTTGTGACCTTTTCGTGTCTTAGGTCACAGACATTATACAAAGAAAAACTCCTACAATACCTTGATATTGTAGGAGTTGTACATTTACTGTCCATTTCTGTCCAGCGTTTCTGTGATCCAGCCGGGGCTCGAACCCGGGACCCCAACATTAAAAGTGTTGTGCTCTACCAGCTGAGCTACTGAATCTCCGTTTTTGGTGGTGCAAAGATAGACAGATTTTTCTTTAAACCAAAAATAAAACGGTTTTCTTTGCCTTTTTTTGTCATTTTATCGCAGTTCGCACCGGTCGTTTCGTGCGGTCGTTCAGGTTTCGGGGCGGTACCCCGTGTCGGGAGGAAGGTTCGGCAAAGATGCCGCCGCGACGGCCAGTCGGTCGCAGCGTTCGTTTTCGGGAATGTCGGCATGTCCTTTCACCCAGACGAAGCGAACGCGGTGGCGGCGGTACGCTTTCAGGAACCGCGTCCACAGGTCGGCATTTTTTTTATCTTTGAAACCTTTGCGTTCCCAACCGAAAACCCAGCCTTTTTCGACTGAATTGACGACATACTGCGAGTCGCTGTAAATCGTCACTTCGCACTGGTCGTACCGGAGCGCTTCGAGCCCCGCGATGACGGCCATCAGTTCCATCCGGTTGTTGGTCGTATGGGCGTAGCCGGCGCTCAGTTCTTTGCGGAACGGGCCGCTCAGCAGGACTACCCCGTATCCGCCGCGTCCGGGATTCCCCTGTGCGGCGCCGTCGGTGTAAATCGTAATTTGTCTCGGCATATGCGTTAAAAAAGAGGGACGCGCCCTCTTCTTTGTTAGTAAATTCGACCCCGGTACGGCCTGAGGAAGCCTCCGCCCTACCCTCGTGATTGCTATTTGTGCTCGCCTTTGGCTTCGATACACAGCGTGGCGTGCGGTACGATACGCAGGCGTTCCTTCGGGATCAACTTCCCCGTTTCGCGGCAGATGCCGTAGGTTTTGTTCTCGATGCGGACGAGCGCTGCCTCCAAATGCTGGATAAATTTTAGCTGCCGTTGGGCAAGGCGTCCGGATTCTTCTTTCGACAACGTGGCGGCACCCTCTTCGAGCACTTTGAAAGTCGGCGAGGTATCCTCGATATCGTTGCTTGCGGTGTGCGTAATAGTCGATCTCAGCAAATCGTAGTCAGCCTTTGCCTTTTGCAATTTTTCCAGTATTATCTGCTTAAACTCCTGCAGCTCCTCGTCGGAATACCGTGTTTTTTCATTTTCAGACATGGCCCTAAAGTTTTTGGTTTATGTATAAAAATAATATTAATTTACGAATCGGCAAAAGTTTTTGGCGGTAACCCCGGAAAATAATCGTCCGCAGGTTATGCTTTTTTGACCAATATGCTGACTGTCAAATCGTCCAACTCGATGTTTTGCGTGTCGGGATCGGTTATCGAATCGGCTGAGGAAATACTTACCGCCAGCGTTTGCGCGGCGATATAATCGCCGTACGATTCGACCGCTCCGTCGGTTTGACCGTTCTTGCCGATCGTTATCCGGATTTTGTCCGTGACTTCGAACCCGCTCTCTTTTCGGATGTTCTGGATACGGTTTACCAATTCCCGTGCCATTCCTTCTCGCTTCAGCTCTTCGGTTACCGTGATATCCATCGCGACGGTCAGTTTCCCTTCGGCGGCGACCAGCCAACCCGGCATGTCCTCCGACGTGATGTCGAAATCGGCGGCCGTGGCTTCGATCTTCACGCCGTCAATTTCGGCCGTCCACGAGTCGGTGCGTTCCAACTGTGCGATGTCGGCCTGCGAGAATCCGGCGACCAGCGCCGAAATTTGTTTCATCTGCTTTCCGTACCGAGGCCCTAACGTCTTGAAATTCGGCTTGATCCGTTTGGTGATTACGTCGGTTGTGTCTTCGATGAATTCGAGTTGCTTGATATTCACTTCGTTCAGGATCAAATTCTTGACGGCTTCGATATGCTCTTTCAGCACAGGGTCGAGCACCGGGATCAGGATCCTGCTCAGCGGTTGGCGCACCTTGATATTGACCTTGCGGCGCAGCGCCAGCACCATCGACGATACCTTCTGGGCGAGCGCCATTTTCTCTTCCAGGTCGCTGTTTACCAGCGAATCGTTCGCCTTGGGGAATGCGCTGAGGTGTACCGACGCATCGCAGTGGCGTCCGCTGAGGGCGTTCAGGTCGGTGAAGATCCGGTCGCTGATAAACGGCGCGAACGGCGCAGCCAGTTGCGAAACGGTCTCCAGACAGGTATAGAGCGTCTGGTAAGCGGCCAGTTTATCTTCGGAAAGTTCGCCGCCCCAGAAACGTTTTCGGTTCAGGCGCACGTACCAGTTCGACAGGTTTTCGCCGACGAATTCCTGGATGGCGCGAGCCGCCGGCGTCGGATCGTAATTTTCGAGCGCGTCCGTTACCTCTTTGACCAGCGTGTTCAGCAGCGAGATGATCCAGCGGTCGATCTCGGGACGTTTTTCGACCGGCACTTCCGGTTCGCGGCCGGTGAATCCGTCCACGTTGGCGTACAGCGCGAAAAAGCTGTACGTATTGTACAACGTTCCGAAGAATTTGCGCCGTACTTCGTCCACGCCTTCCACGTCGAACTTGAGGTTGTCCCACGGCTGCGAGTTCGAGATCATGTACCAACGTACCGCGTCCGCCCCGTATTTTTCGAGCACTTCGAACGGATCGACGGCGTTGCCGAGGCGCTTGCTCATCTTGTTGCCGTTCTTGTCGAGCACCAGACCGTTCGAAATGATGTTTTTGAACGCCACGCTGTCGAACAACATCGTGGCCAGCGCATGCAGCGTGAAGAACCAGCCGCGCGTCTGGTCCACTCCTTCGGCTACGTAATCGGCCGGATATACTTTTCGGAACTCCGCATCGCCGATCTCGAACGGATAGTGCACCTGGGCGTAGGGCATGGCCCCCGAATCGAACCACACGTCGATCAGGTCGCTCTCGCGCACCATCTTTTCACCTTTGTCGGATACCAGCACGATGTTGTCCACATAGGGCCGGTGCAGATCGAATTTTTCGTAATTCTCTTTGCTGAAATCGCCTTCGACGTAACCTGCGAACGGGTTTTCGGTCATAAAACCGGCGGCGACCGATTTGTCGATTTCGGCTTTCAGCTCGGCGACTGAGCCGATGCATTTCAGTTCGCTGTGGTCTTCGGTCGCCCAGATCGGCAGCGGGGTGCCCCAATACCGTGAGCGCGACAGGTTCCAGTCGACAAGGTTCTCGAGCCATTTGCCGAAACGTCCCGAACCGGTGCTGGCCGGTTTCCAGTTAATCGTTTCGTTCAGCGCGATCAGCCGGTCTTTGACGGCCGTCGTTTTGATGAACCACGAGTCCAGCGGGTAGTACAGCACCGGTTTATCGGTACGCCAGCAATGCGGATAGTTGTGCGTGTGCTTTTCGATCTTGAATACTTTGTTCTCGAATTTCAGCTTCATGCACAGGTCGACGTCGAGCGTCGGATCGTTGTCCGTCAGCTTCGGATCGTAAGCGTTTTTGACGAAACGGCCTTCGTATTCTTTGTAGGCAGTCGTATCGACATGGGTTTTCACGAACTCCGGATCCAGGTCCGCGATCAGGAAAAATTTCCCGGTACGGTCGACCATCGGCTGGCGTTTGCCGGCGCGGTCGGTCACCATCAGCGGGGCGATTCCGTTTTGCCTGGCTACGCGGTCGTCATCGGCGCCGAACGTCGGAGCGATGTGCACGATTCCCGTCGTGCCGTCGTCGGTCGTCACGAAGTCGCCGGTGATGACGCGGAATGCGTCGCCGTCCGGCTTGATCCACGGGATCAGTTGTTCGTATTCGACGCCGGCGAGGTCTTTGCCCATGTACTCTCCGATCACCCGGTACGGAATGTTTTTGCCGTCCCCGCCGTAACCGTCCAGCGGCAACTCTTCGTTTTTCTTCGGAAAAAAGTTATGCAGCAGCTCTTTGGCCAGGATAACGGTGATCGGTTCGGCCGTATACGGATTGAACGACTCTACTTTTACGTAACGGATTGCGGGCCCTACGGCCAGCGCGGTATTCGACGGCAACGTCCACGGCGTGGTCGTCCACGCCATGAAGTACAGCGGCGCCCCTTCGACCCCTTCGAACAACGGCTCGCTTTTCGCGTTGCGAACGATCCGGAACTGCGCCGTGCAAGTCGTGTCCTTCACGTCGCGGTAGCAGCCCGGCTGGTTCAGCTCGTGGTTGCTGAGCCCCGTGCCGGCGGCCGGCGAATAGGGCTGTATCGTATATCCTTTATACAGCAGTCCCTTCTTGTACAACTCGGCGAGCAGGAACCACAGCGTCTCGATGTACTTGTTGTCGTAGGTGATGTACGGGTCGTCCATGTTGATCCAGTACCCCATGTCGCGGGTCAGCCGTTCCCACATGTCGGTATAGGTCATCACCTCGCGGCGGCAGATGCGGTTGTACTCCTCGATCGAAATTTTCGTGCCGATGTCCTCTTTGGTGATGCCGAGCTTCTTTTCGACGCCCAATTCGACGGGCAGTCCGTGCGTGTCCCATCCCGCTTTGCGGTGTACGAGAAAACCCTGCTGCGTTTTGTAGCGGCAGACGATGTCCTTGATCGTACGCGCCATGACGTGGTGGATCCCCGGCGTTCCGTTGGCCGACGGAGGACCTTCGTAGAAGACGAACGTCGGATGTCCCTCGCGGGTCGTTATGCTCTGGTGGAATGCGTCGTTGCGGTCCCACTGTTCGAGAATTTCCCGGTTGATCTGCGATAGATCGAGTCCTTTATACTCTTTGAATTTTGAACTGCCCATGTTTCGATAACTTGACTTTTGCAATAATCTGCAAAAATAGCTATTTTTTGGCAGATTGTCAATAATATCCCGGGATTATGCGAAATCGGTTCTGCCGGCGGGTTCACTCCCCGCCGTGCCGCGGGGCCGACGGATGGTTTTTATATGCGTTGACTACCAGCAGTACGCCGACGAAAACCGCGATCGAGGCGAGTCCACGATCCCAGGACAGTTTGTCCATGCCGAGGGCGACCGAAAGCCCGGTCGCGATGACCGGTTGCAGGTAGAAATAGACGCTGCTAATCGTCGGTTTGACGTAGTGCAGACTGAAAATAAGCAGGTAATTCGGTCCGAAACTCGGGAGCAGGACGGCGTAGGCGATTACCCACCAGATGTGCGGCGGGATGGCGGCGAAATCGGTATGGATCACCGAGCTCAGTCCGAACGGAAGCAGCATCAGCGCGGCCAGCGGATACATCCAGCGCAACAGGGTGATCGGTTTGTAGCGCATGATCAGGTCTTTGAGCCATACCATCGAGAACGACGAACTGACGATGCCGAGGAAGACGATCGCGTCGCCGCCCAGTTTGGCCGTCGCCGCCGTCGTGCCGCTGTTGCTGAGAATCACCACGAGCGCGCCGGCCAGGCCGATCACCATGCCGACGATTTTCATCGGAGTGAACCGGTCGATCAGGAAAAATACCGAGATCACCAGTACGAGGATCGGCCCCAGCGTGGCGATGATCGAGGCGTCGATCGGGCTGGTATGCTGGATGCCGACCATCAGGAACAGTTTTTTTGCGACGCCCATCAGTACGGCTGCCCCGATGAATTTTACGATGTCTCCTTTGCGTTGCACCCGTTCGACCGGAACGAAAAAGAACGACAGCAGAGCCAGGATCGCGGCGATACTTACCGCCAGGGTCGCCAGTGCGTAAGGCGACATGTATTGCGGCATAATCATCTTGTAAAACGGGTAATTCATCGCCCAGACCAGATTGGCCAGGATCAGGCCGAGGTGGGCCTTGGTCTTATTTTGCAGTGCGTTCATGGATGGATGATTGATTCGTGGGGAATCAATTCGCAAAAAACGCGCCGGGAATACCAGGAAAACGATGCGCCGTCCCGAGGAACGGCGCATCCGTTTTTTTTAGCAGGTATTCTCCTGTTTCCGTTTATTTCATCGTCGTGTCCTGCGCCTGCATCACCATCAGCATTTCGCCGTCGTGCATCAGCATCAGCAGGTCTCCGTCGATCCGGTAAGAATCCACCCGGTCGAGTTCTTTGATGAATTTGTCTTCCTGAGCCTGATTCGCACACATGGCGCGCGTCGAAGCGACCGATTCGATTTTGATTTTGCCGTTGTCGGACAGCGTGTAATTGCCCATGATCGAATTGCAGTCGCCGCGTCCGCCGAAACGGCCTTTTTCTTTGCTGAATACCAACGTATAGTTGTTGTCGGCTTTGAACGGCTGTCCTTCCCATTCGACCATCGCCCAGGTGGTTTCGGTCAGGGGTTTGGCATTCTTTTTTCCTTTGCGACAGGAGCAGCAGGCCGTAACCGAAACGGCGAGAGCGATTGCGAGAATCAAACGTGCGGTTTTCATAATAAGTTGATTTTATTTGTAATTGTTAAAAATACCCTCCGAAAAAACGGCAAGCAAAGCTAATAATAATTTCCGAGAACCCGTCCGGATTCCGGATGATGTTTTAAATTTGCACGACAGTATAACCGATAAATTACAGAGCCATGAAAAAAGTTATTGCAACCGCGGCGGCCCCGCAGGCCGTAGGCCCTTACAGCCAAGCCGTCGAAGCGGACGGGACGGTTTACGTTTCCGGCCAACTCCCGATCGATCCGATCAGCGGTACGATGCCCGATACGGTCGCCCGGCAGACCGAACAATCGCTGCTCAACATCGGGGCGATCCTCGCCGAAGCCGGATGCTCGTTCGACAACGTGGTCAAATCGACCGTTTTGCTCGACGATATCAGCAATTTCGGGGCCATGAACGAAGTCTACGCTCGATTCTTCACCGGGCAGATGCCGGCCCGGGTGTGCTATCAGGTCGCGGCGCTGCCCAAAGGCGCAAAAGTCGAGATAGATGTGATCGCCGTAAAATAGACGCGGTACGGCTTTCGTATCGGGAAAACAACCGGACAGCAACGTCCGGTCGTTTTTGTCGTTGGGAAAGCGTTGCCGGGCGGGCGGCCGCTTGCGGGCTTATTCGAAGTCGAGGGTTTTCAGGGTTCCGTTCGGATCGACGTACCGGATCAGGGCGTTCGCTCCGTCGGCCGATTTCGTAAAGTCGGGACTCCCGGTATACACGTTTCCGATACACCTGCTGCTGACCTGCGACCGGTTTCGAATGGCGGTGCCGTCCATGTTGAAAATATTGCCGTCGATCAGCAGGTTGCCCGAGTTGGGAAGGATGTCTATGCACACCCTCTTCGGCGAGGCCGGCTCGGCGAACTGGTTGTGCGACACGATGAAATCGTTCACGGCGTCGCATTCGATGTCTTTGGATGTGTACGACGATACGCTGTCGGGGTCGGCATGCCACCTGCTCGCCGCCCGGTTGAAGCAGTAAAACAGGTTTCCGGAGACGAATCCCTGCCGGATGCCTTTCAGGGCCAGTCCTTTGACCTTGTAGTGGATGTGGCTGTCGGTCAGGTGGAACGCCGGTTCGCCCCACCCGTCCGTTCGTGCCGACAGCCTTACCCGAATGCCGGTGTCCTGCCCTACGAAATAGCAGTCGGATACGATCCCGTCCTCGCTGTCTATTTCGCTCCGGTACAGCAGGCCGTATTCCGCCCCTCCCCAGAAGTAGCATTTGTCGACGAGCGGGCTGTAACAGTCCAGCAAGGCGAATCCCGCAGCCATTTTACCGTGCGAATCGCCGTACTCGGACGTGATCTTGACATTGTCCAGCATCGGATACCAGGCGTTCTTTACGACGATTCCGTTGGCGAAATAGCCGTTGCTGAAATGCGGCCCCCGCACCAGCAGGTTCCTTGCCTGGAACATCCTCGAATGGTGATCTCCGGGGTTCTGGTCGGCCGTATTGAATTCGACCGCCGTACCGAGGCCTTTTTTTACGGCGACCAGCGAAAGATCGCAGACGGTCACGGTCAGCATATTCGTCGCCAGATTGAAATAAAGCCCTCCATCCTCGTTGTCGCAGATCAGTTCGGTCGCGTCCTCCCCCGCTCCCCTGACGCAAATTCCCGAATGGTAATCGTATCCGCCGAACTGCGGCTGGTCGAAAACGATCCGTCGGGATATCCGGAACGACCCCGCCGGAAGGACGATCTCGACCTGCCTTTTGCCTTCCATCCGCCGGAATATTTTCTCGAAGGCCGGGGCGCAGTCGGTCGTCCCGTCGTTTTTCGCTCCGAAGTCCAGGATGTTGTAGGTGGCGCATCCGCGGTCGTCGCGGTCTTTCGGCCGGGCGGCCAGGCTGTCGCAGCCGGTCGCGATGCAGAAAAGCGTACACAGCAGTAAGGAATGAAGTTTCATAATTTTCTGTTTTACGGACTTTTGAACGGTACGGTTAAAACCCGTTCGGGGTGTTTTCGACACGGAATGCAATATTGCAAAGATTTCCGGAATAAATCAACGACGGGCAGACTAAAGATGGGTATTTTTGTCCACATACCTGATTCGATTTAATTTATCAGTTAGTACCAAATTTGCATGTAAAGATTAATCGGTTTATCTTCGGGATGATATAAGTATATGCCATTAGGCGCGTTGTGCGCGTCTTTTGCCGTAATTGTTTTCTTAAAGAGTAAACTTCATTTGAACAATGATTTATAGTTGATTGCCGATGTACAAGTCGTCGTTTATTTGTTTCTGGGTTTCTGTTTTGTGGATCGCTGGCTGTACTTCGTCCGCAGAATCCGGATCCGCCCCTGTTTTTACGGTGACTGTTGGGGAAGCGAATACGGGTTTATGCGATTCTCTCTGGCGTTATTCGAAACCGGTATTTCTGGAAACCACTTCCGAATCGGCGCTGAGTATGATCTCGAAAGTCGTTCTGTGGAACGGTCGGATCTTTGTTTCGGATAACCGCTATGATAAAATATGCGTGTTCGATACCGCCGGAAAGTTTTTATGGAATATTCGCCGGGTCGGCAGAGGGCCCGGGGAGTATATCGGAATGACGGATTTCGTGATCGATCCCGACCGGGAAGAATTGATCATCTATGCTGATAAGCCCTACAAATTGATTCATTGCGGTGTACAAGGCGATTTCCGGTATGAAAGCCGGTTGCCGGACGCTCTGTTCAAAGAGTTGGCTTTTACGGAAAAGTACCTTGTCGCGATTAACAGCCAGCAGATGTTTCCGGCCGATTATCTGTCCCTGATAGAACGGGGACGGGAAGATGGATTTGTAAAAATTCCTTTTGAACGTCCGATTCCTTTCAATACCTATTCCATCGGGCGGCAGCTCGTCGTTTCCGATCATCTGAATTTTACGTGCCGGTACGACAATACGGTCTACCGATTGGACGGGAAGAAAATCGTACCTTGGTTCCAAATCGATTTCGGGGAGAAAAATTTCCCTGCGTCGCGGTTGAATGTACAATTGACACAGGAGGAGTTTTGGGATTTGCTGGTAAAGGGTTACGTTTATTCCGTTACGAACGTCACCGAAGACGGGAAAACGGTTTATTTTACGACGAACCTGTCCGGATTGGGGAAGATCGATCTGGAAGGACGGCAAACAACTTATTTGCGGTCTCTTAAAGATGGACGTCTGGGGGTTTTCCTCGGGGAAATGCTTGCCGTCGAACACGTCGGAGGGCATCCCGTGGTCGGGTTCTCTCAGACTTTACAGCAATTGAAATTGTCGGTATCCGACCGGGGAAATTCAACGGATTCGGTTTTTCTGAGCCGTGTGCGGACAGCCCGGGAGGATGATAACCCGGTTTTGTTTTTTTATTCGAATCATCCGTTCGAATAAAGGTTGTATTGCCGAACTTCTGAGCGTAAGTACCGCTTCCCGCTACCTGCGGCGTCGCAACCAAAGTTAAAAAGAAGAGCGCTTGTTTGTTTGGCAGGGCGCTCTCTTTTTTTTTACGGACTCCCGGCCGCATCGTCGGCCGACACGCTTTCGGGGTGGCAAAGCGTCGGACGGTTCGGATCAGTCGGACGTATCATAAAATCGTATACGATTGCGGAAATGCGGGCGATTATGGAGGCGTTCGTCGGATCGTCTTCCTGCGAATCGCTGACGAATACGGCGATGTAGTATCTTTTGCCGTCCGGCGTCAGCACGAATCCGGCGTCGTTGTCGGCGATTTTGACGCCCGTTGAGGTGCGGTCGGAAGAGCCCGTTTTGTGGCCGACCGTGCAGTCCGGGGGCAACAGACCTTTGAGCTTGTCCTGCCCGGTCGAGGTTTCCGTCATGATCCGGATCAGGAATTTTTTGTACTTGGATGCGAACAGCCGGTTTTCGAAAAAGGTCTCGATCAGGCGTGCCGTCGCCGTCGGCGTACTACGGTTCAGGTATTGGTTCTCGATCCGGTCGTGCATCGTTTTTTCCGAGGCGGAAATGAACGTGTTTTCGATGCCGAGGCCGCGCACGTATTTTTCGACGGCTTCGGGGCCTCCTGCATATTCGAGCAGGATGTCGCAAGCGTTGTTGTCGCTGTGCGCTACGCTGTATCTCAGCAATTCCGCTATCGTAATCGAAAAGTCCCGGCCGGGGTGTCGTTCTCTCAGCGGGCTGTATGTGTCCGGGTGCATGTCCGAAGCTTTTATGCGGACGACGCTGTCCAGCGGGGTGCGGTTCCTGTCCATGCGGTCGAGTACGGCCAGGGCGATGTGGAATTTGAATACGCTCATCAGCGGGAACAGGATGCTGTCGTTCACAGCAACGATTTCGTTCCGGTCGGACAGTACGGCCACCCCGACGGTTGCTCGATACCGGGACAACACGGAGTCGATTTGCCGGACGAGCGTTCCGCATTGCGGTTTTGCCGTAGCGCATAAAGCCGCGAACAGGCATACGGCCGTCAGACAGCCGTATGCGGCGATTCGTCGGACGGTTTCGGCGGTCATAAGCGGTCTGCGCATTTTAAAATCCGAAATCGTCGATTTTGATGTCGCTGCCGCCCGACCGTTCGAACGGTTTCGCCTGCTGTTGCACCGGATTGCCTTCCACGTGGATCGCCCGGAACGGTCGTGCCGGGCAGACGTATTCGCAGCCGCCGCATCCGACGCAGATATCCGGGTCGATCGACGGGATGGTCAGTCCCTCCTTGTACGGGATCATCGTCACCGCTTGCGTCGGACAGTGCTCGGAGCAGGCGCCGCAACTCGTTTCGTCGGCATAGACGATGCAATCTTCCTTAATGAATACGACGCGCCCCACCTGCGTCAAGTGCTTTTGCTCGACGGTAAGCGGATGGATCGCCCCGTTCGGACATACGTCCGAGCAGACGGTACAGTCGAAATTGCAGAATCCGCGGTCGAAATACATTACCGGCTGCATTACCCCGCCGAGTCCGTATTCGGTTACGGCCGGTTTCAGTACGTGCGACGGGCATTTGGCGATACATAGGTGGCAGGCCGTGCAGTGTTTGAGCAGGTGTTCCGGGCTGACCGCTCCCGGGGGGCAGAGCGGATGCTGCCGTTTGTACCCTTTGCGGCCCGATAGCAACTCTTCCTGTTTCCTGGCGAATGCTTCGGGCAGCAGGGCGGCGGTCGCCAGCAGCGTGCCGAGGAACTGCCGCCGCGACCGGTCGGGCGATTCGGAAACGCCTGCCGTTTCGGGCGGGCTGCAAGGGGCAGGTTGCGAAGACGTAGGAACCGTTTGCGGGATACCGCCCTTTTTTACGGCCAACGGAACCGCCGCTTTCGATGCGGTGGACGAGAACTGGATCGCCTGCTGCCGGCAGTTGTCCAGGCAATCGAAACAGGCTATGCAACGGCTGTAATCGACCGTGTGCGTCTTGCGGTCGATGCACGACGCTTTGCATTTCGAAGCGCATACGCCGCAACCGTTGCAGTTGTTCTTGTCGATCCTGATTTTGAACAGCGCGTATTTGCTCAGGAAACCCAGCAGCGTGCCGACCGGACAGATCGTATTGCAGTACGAGCGACCGTGTTTCCATGCCAAAAAACCGATGATTCCGAACGTGGCCAGTGCGACGATAAAAGCCAGCGGGCTGACGACGGCGACTTCCGTGCGGTAGAAAGTATAGTTGTCGAATTTCGTGAAAATCGCTTCCAGCAGGTTGTTGCCGGCCATGTAGACCGGGCTGAAGACATTCAATACCAACCGCCCGTAAGCCCCGTACGGATCGAGCAGGCTCAGCACGACGGTCAGGCCGAACAAGTACGTGACTACGACGACTCCGAGCACCGACCACCTTAGGATCGTTTTCGCCGGCGCGAACGCGAACCGTTTCCGTTTTTTCTGCAACCGGCCGGCGATTCGGTTCACGATATCCTGGAAAATGCCCGTCGGGCAGACGACCGAACAGTAAATCCGCCCGAACAGCAGCGTCGCCAGAATTAGCCCGGCCAGCGTGACGAGGCTCAACGACAGCACCGCCGGCAGGAATTGGATACTGACCAGTCCGTGAAAACTTTCCGGCAGCCATCCGGCGAAGTCGAGGAAGTAGAGCGTAATCAGGGTAAAGGTCGCCGCCGCCGCTACCACACGCAACTTTCTGAGCATGATGTTTTCGTTTTTTTACAGTTTGATCCGTTTGACGTTCAACTTATCGAGATCCGTCGTGCCGATGTTCAGCGCCTGGCCGTTGGCCAGATGTCCGACCGATTCCATCGGCATTTCGCGGATCTGGTTGAAGAATTTCGTGGCGGCCGTGTCGACGGCGACGATGTCCGGCGATACGAAAAGCCCTTTGGCGAGCACCACGTCGTCGGCCGACTGACCGCGCGGTCCGTTGGTCTTCATCACGCGGTAGGCGTCCACCACGTTCAGCGCCGGTTTCTTTTGCAGCGTGCAGATGTCGGCGATGCACTGTTGCAGGTCGTCGCGGTGGAATGCGCCGCGATCCCAGACGATGCCCATCAGGTTTTTCATCGAGATGGTCAGGTTGGCTCCCCCGTGGTGTTTGAGCACCGGTACGTTGATCCAGACGTCGCTGTCGAGGATCGCCCGGTGCACCTTGGCGTTTTTGAGGATTTTGCCGTGCGGCAGCGAAATGTCGCGGTAATAGGACTCCTCGTGGGCCGGAACGACTTTCGCGCCTGCGGTTTTGGCGGCATCTTCGATGCCGCTGTTTTTATAACATTTGATCCAGTCGTCGCAGGTGTGGTCGAAAACCGCGACCTCCTTGGCTCCGGCGGCCAGGCATTGTTTTACGATCTCGGCGATCAGCTTGGGATTGGTGTTGCCGGCCAGTTCGGGCGTTTTGTCCCAGCCGATATTCGGTTTGACGGCCACTTTGGCCCCTGCTTTGACGAACTTTTTCATGCCGCCCATTTCGGCGATCGCTTTGCGGAACATGGCGTCCGGTTCGCCGCCCATGACGGCGATCAGGTCGGTTTTTCCTCCCGTAGCGGGGTCGGTGACGGATTGGGCCAGCAGATCCATCGTTCCGCCCGGCTTGATAATCATCGCAACCCCCGTCAGGGCGATCGCCTTTAAGAAATCTCGTCTGTCCATCGCGTTTGTTTTTAGTCGGGTTGTTTTCGAAGTATATCAGAAGCGCAGGTTCACGCCGCCGAAAACCGTGGCTCGGGGCATCGGGTAACCGGCGTTGATTTCGTAGTCCTGGGCCAGCAGGTTCTCGCCCCGCGCGAAAAGTTCGACGACGGAGCTCGCTTGCCACGAGGCGCGTAGGTTCCATAATACGAATTGCTCCGTGCCCGGCGCTTTCAGATCCGTATAGAGTCCGCGGATGTATTGCACCCCGGTCGATACGCTCCAGCGCGGCCGGATAAAGTCGATACCGGCGTACAGTTTGTGCTGCGGCGCCGCCAGTATTTTGTATTCCATGTGCAGCCAGCTGTAATTGCCCGAGAAGGCCAGCGACCGGACGGCCCGGTATCGCGCGGTCAGTTCCACGCCGTAGTTTTCGATCCGGCCCGTGTTGACGTTTATCGGCCGGTTGCCGTCGAAAACCGCCTGGATCGTGTTGTCGCCCTTAAGGTAGTAAACATTGGCGCTCAGCGACAGTTTGCGTTGCCAGAAACTCTGCGTAACGGAGAACTCGTAATTCATCAGCCTTTCGGGTCGCAGGTCGGGATTTTGCGGCGGAAACATGTACATTTCGCGGATGGTCGGCGTCCGGAATCCTTTGCTGAGGATCGCTTTGAGGACGGTTTCGGGCGCTATCGGGAAACTGATCCCGAACTGCGGGACCCACTGCGCGCCGAAGTGCGGGTTATAATCCATGCGGACGCCCGCGTTCAGCGTCATCCATCTCGCGAGCGTTTGCTGCATGTTCAGGTAGACCGCCACATCGTTCAGCGTCTTGTCGGCCAACTGTTCGTCTCGGTCGGGATAGCGGTTCCAGGCGCGTCCCCCGCTGCGTTGGTAGTCCGCTCCGAGCGTCGTCTGGTTGCCCGTAAACAGCCGGTACGACTGGTAGGCCGTGATGCCCAGCATCCGGTCCCGCGAACGGAAACGGTAGTCCGGCGACGGTTGTCCCGGGCTGTGCCCGTCGTCGATTTTGTGATATCCGAAGTTGTAAAAGAATTTCAGCGATCCCGACGTGCGTTCGTAGCGGTTGTCGAGCGAGAACGAGGTCATTCCGCGGGTAATCAGCGCATCGTTGTCGATCAGCGGAGCGGTGACGGAACCGGGGTTCGAGGCGGCGAAATGGTTCAGGTTCACGTCCGCGAACGCTTTCCAGTGCGCGGTGAAGTCGTAGCCCAGCTTCAGGTAGCCTCCCCAACCGCCGAATCCCATGTTCTTGCGGTGTCCGTCGGTACGACTGTAATTCAGCGCGGCGAAACTGTTGAATTTTCCTTTCCGCACGGCGTTGCTCACTTCGACGTTCAGCGTGTTGAACGAGCCGTACATCAGGCGGGCCGTGTTGTAGACGCCATCCGCTTGCCCTTTTTTCGTGATGATGTTTACGACGCCGCCCATCGCGTTCGACCCGTACAGGATCGAGGCCGGGCCGCGCACCACTTCCACCCGTTCGGCGTTCATCGACTGATAACTGTCCGCCAGCGGATGCCCCATCAGGCCCATGTACTGCGGATGTCCGTCGATCAGCACCAGCACCCCGGAAGTGGGTTCGCTCCCTACTCCCCGGATTTTCATACCGCCGGCCGCGCCGGCCGCCACGCCGTACCCCATCACGCCGCGTCCGGTGATGAACAGTCCGGGCACCTGTTCGGTCAGCACCGGCAGCAGCGACGGTTCGAACCGCCGTTCGATTTGCCGTTCCTCGACGACCGATACGCTCATCGGCAGGTTGCGGAGGTTTACCGCTGGCCGCGATCCGGTCACGATCACTTCGTCCATCCGTACGGAGTCGGCGAAGCGTTCCGGTACGGCGCTCCGTGCGGAAATCATGCCGCAGCATGCCATTGCGGCGCATAGGTAAAGTTTCGTCGGTACGTTCATACGGTCAGAGTATCCCTGGAAATCGGAAGCAAGCTTCGTTGTACAGCGCGTAGTCCGCATTCCCCTTCACGTCGAAGTCGACCGGGGCCAGCCGTTTTCGGTTTGTCGTATTTCGGCCGCTGGCATTCGTCGCGCAGGTTGATTCGCAGCGGGCGAACCTCTTTGTTCAGCCGTTGGTTCAACGGCGCGGCCGGTATGATCCCGCCGTTGGCGATCGCTACCAGCAGGTCGAAATCTTCCGGGATCGGGATTTCCCGAAAACGGGTCAGCACTTCTTCGAATGTTTTTCCCGGCATCGTGTCAGCGTTTGGCCAGCCATTTCAGCAGCGCGTACCCGGCTACGATCTGCAACAACATGCCCGGAACGCCGAGACGGAAATCCTGCATGGCGGTGAGGAAGCTGCCTGTGAGGGCCCATTCGAACAGCGAGCCGATGATCTGGTAAGTCAGTACGACGGCGACCATCGCCAGCAGCGAAACGTTTTTCAGGTAACGGGCCGCCATAGCGGCGGCTACGGCTAGCGTGACCGACTTGATCAGGATTTCGGGCAGTACGGCGGCAGCGGGCATCTCGAACAGCGCGCTGTTCGCCAGCGGAGAGAGCACGGCCGTCAGCAGGCCGACCCGGATGCCGAATTTATAGGCTGCGATCAGCGTAAAGAAGTAGATCGGCAGCAGGATCAGTCCCCCCTGCGGAATCAGATGGCATAATTGCGGCAGAATCAGATTGCCGGCTACGAACAGCAGCGTGAACCAATAGGTCTTGGCCTGTCGGAAGTTCAGCGAATAGAGTTTTACAGTCGTTTCCATAACATAGTTGTATTTTAAAGTTATTCGATTGCGGTATTGCGGAGTATCTTCGGGGAGGAAACGTTACCTCACCTCGATCAGTTCGTATTGCATGTTTCCGATTCCGATCTTTTCGGCGTGCGTCAGTCCGGCCAGCCAGTCGGTGTCGGGATGCATCAGTCGGAATTTGTCGGTATCTTCGAGGTGTTCGTGCGGACGACTTTCGGTAAGTCGGTTGACCGTCTGCAACGCGGGCGCGTGGATCACCAGGTCGGCGCAGGCTTTGTCCAGGGCTACCGGGTCGAATGAAGCGGCGATTCCGAGGTCGGGGACGACGGCGGCGTCGTTATGATTCCAGCAGTCGCATTCCGGCGAGACGTTCATGATGAAGCTGACATGGAAGTTCGGCTTGTCTTTCAGCACGGCCTTCGTGTATTCGGCGATTTTGTAGTTCAGGCGTTCCGAGGTATCGTTGGCCCCCATCGACGCGCTGTCGTACTGGCATAACGCGATGCATTGTCCGCAGCCGACGCACTTCGAGTAGTCGATCTCGGCTTTCCGTTCCGGGTTCAGGTGTATGGCGTCGTGCGCGCAGTGTTTTACGCAGATGTTGCAGCCTCGGCAGTTTTCCGTTTTGACGACGGGCTGGGCCGCGCAGTGCAGTTCCAGCTTGCCGCCGACGCTGGCGCAACCCATGCCGAGGTTCTTCAGCGTACCGCCGAATCCGGTCTGTTCGTGTCCTTTGAAATGGGTCATCGAGATGACAATGTCTGCGTCGGCGACGGCCGCGCCGATTTTCGGTGCTTTGCAGTATTCGCCGTCGATTTCGATTTCCCGGTAGTCGATGCCTTTCAGTCCGTCGGCAATGATGACCTGACATTGTGCGGAGATCGGGTTGTAGCCGTTCTCCATAGCGCTCTGTAGGTGGTCGACGGCATTCGCGCGTCGTCCCGAATAGAGCGTGTTGGCGTCGGTCAGGAACGGTTTCGCGCCGAGCGAACGTAGCAGTCCGGCCATCCGGGCGGCGTACTGGGGCCGCAGGTAGGCCATGTTGCCCGGTTCCCCGAAATGAATCTTGATCGCGGCGAAACGGTTCTCGAAATCGATGCCGGCGATGCCCGCCCGGCGAACCAGTCGCTCCATTTTGTCCAGCAGGTTGCTGGTCGGCGTGGTGCGGAGGTTTGTGAAAAATACTTGAGAAGAAGCCATGTCCTGAATAAATTGGGTTGAAGCCGACTTTGTAGCGAGTCGGCGATTTTTGCCCAAAAGATACGGATTTTTAGAAAAAGATTCTAATTTTCCCATTGAAAAAGCGGATCGAGGACGATTCCGGATTTTGCGGATCGGATCTTTCGCGTACGGACGGGCGGTTGTGCCGCAAAAGCGATGTTTTTCGGGAAAGGCTCGTACGAAACGAAAAATCCCGGCCGGAGCCGGGATTTACAGAGAAAAATAACGAATATTCTATTTCATATGTTTGTGTACGTCGCGCAGTTGGAAGGCGAAAATACAGGCCGACATCCCGGCGAAAAGCAGTGAAATGCCTACCCAGATGATCACGGCCGCCGTCCCGAACAGTATCGGCTGGAACAGGATCCACATCGAAAGCAGCAGCAGTAGGACGCCGCTTACGATCGTCCATCCCGAACCGGGAACGTTCATCGCGTTCATGTCGCTGCCCAGTCCGATCGCGCTGAAGCTGCGGAACAACAACCAGAAAGCGAGGAAGATCGGCAGCGTCGCTGCGGACAGCGCCGTATTCAAGATCAGGATGACGCCCAAGATCACCTCGATGATGCCGCCGGCCAGCATCCATCCGCGCCCGGTCATGTAGTGTTTGTTGCCGGCCGAAAGAATGATCTGGAATAGGCCGGAAAAGAAGATCAGAAAACCGAACATCAGCGACATGCCCAGGTAACTTTGCGCCGGGTACAGGAATACGACCAGGCCGATGATGAATAGCGCGATGCCGGTCAGCAGCAGCAACCACCAGTAACGGATCGCCTGTTTCGAATGTTCGAGCAGCGTTTCAAAAGAATTGTCCATAGTTTGATTTTTTAATGAAATATTACTTAGTTTTGAACGATAGAAAATTTTATATACCGGGCGATTCGTTTCGACCCCGTCAAACGGACGGAAGGGTTCGAACGGTTTGTCGGGTAACGCCGTAACGGAGTGCTCATTTTCAGTGCCAGTTTTGCGGAATCCCGGGTCACGCCGTTTTTTGCGGGATAGAAAAGTCCGAACGAAATAGACCGGAAAGGAATATCCTTTTCATATCTCATGGAATTATGTCGCCGGATCGGGAGAGTGTCGGCGTATGCGGATGAAAATGAAAACGCCCCGAAATCATATGATATTCCGGGGCGTTATTTTTCGGAATCGTTTTTTACAAGCCGTGCGCGGACAATAATTCGGCCATCTGGGCAGCCATTTCGGCCGCTTTTTTCGCGGCCGTGTCGGCAAAGAGTTCCGATCGGTCGGCATAAATGATCCCGCGCGAGGAATTGACCAGCAGACCGCAACGGTCGTTCATCCCGTAACGGGCCACTTCTTCGAGGCTGCCGCCCTGCGCGCCCACTCCCGGGACGAGCAGGAAATGGTTCGGGATCAGTTCCCGGATTCCTTTCAGCATCCGGGCTTGCGTCGCGCCGACGACGTACATCATGTTTTCGGCCGTGCCCCATCCGCTCGATACGTCGATCACTTTTTCATAAAGATAGCCGCCCTCTTCGAGCCGCTGCATTTCGAAATCGGCGGCGCTCGGGTTGGATGTCAGCGCCAGAACGACCGCCCATTTGCCGTCGAAGCGGAGGAACGGGTCGACCGTGTCGCGTCCCATGTACGGAGACAACGTCACCCCGTCGGCCAGATCTTGGCTGAAAAAGGCGCGGGCGTACATCTGCGACGTATTGCCGATATCGCCCCGTTTGGCGTCGGCGATAATCATGATTTCGGGATAGTTATCCCGGATATATCGCACCGTTTTGACGAAACTTTCCCAGCCTTTCGCGCCGTTTTCCTCGTAAAAAGCGAGGTTGGGCTTGTAGCATACGGCGTATGCCGCCGTGGCGTCGACGATCGCCCGGTTGAAGGCGAAAACCGGATCGTCTTCGGACAGCAGGCGCTGCGGGATTTTGTTCGGATCGGTGTCCAGGCCTACGCACAGGAAACTGCGTTTCCGCCTGATCTGTTCGAAAAGTTCCGATGAAGTCATGGAGTATTCGTTTTTGAGGTTCGTTACTCTTCGCTCGCGCGCAGCCGTTCGGCATTCTCTGCTACCTGTAACTTGTCGATAATCTCCTGGATGTCGCCGTCCATCACGGCGCTCAGGTTGTAGAGCGTCAGGTTGATCCGGTGGTCGGTCACGCGGCCTTGCGGATAGTTGTAGGTGCGGATCTTGGCGCTGCGGTCGCCGGTCGACACCATCGTCTTACGCTTGCCGGCGATCTCGTCGAGGTATTTTTGGTACTCCAGGTTGTAAATACGGGTACGCAACTCTTCGAACGCCTTGTCGAAGTTCTTCAACTGCGATTTCTGATCCTGGCACTGCACGACGATGCCCGTCGGGATGTGGGTCAGCCGAATCGCCGAATAGGTCGTGTTGACCGACTGGCCGCCGGGCCCCGATGCGCAAAAAATATCCTTGCGGATGTCATTCATATTGATTTCCAGGTCGAACTCTTCGGCTTCGGGCAGTACGGCCACCGACGCGGCCGACGTGTGTACGCGGCCTTGGGTTTCGGTCTGCGGCACGCGCTGTACGCGGTGTACGCCCGATTCGTATTTCAGCACGCCGTAGACGCTGTCGCCGATCACTTTCATCACGATCTCCTTGAATCCGCCCGAAGTGCCCTCGCTCATGCTGTTGATCTCGTATCTCCAACCGCGTTTCTCGATGTATTTGGTATACATGCGAAACAGGTCGCCGGCGAACAGGGCCGCTTCGTCGCCGCCGGTTCCGCCGCGGATTTCGACGATGGCGTTCTTGCTGTCCTGCGGGTCGGCCGGGATCAGCAGCAGCTTGATCTCCTCTTCCAGCCGCTCGAGTTCCGGTTCCAACTCGGCGACCTCCATGCGCGCCATTTCGCGCAGTTCGTCGTCCTTTTCGGTCGTGAGGATCTCTTTGGCTTCGGCGAGGTGGTTCAGCGCCGTCCGGTATTTTTCGCTGGTTTCGACCACCGGCTGCAGTTCTTTATACTCTTTGTTCAGCGCTACGAATTTTTTCATATCGGCGATCACTTCCGGATCGGTCATCTGCTGGCCGATCTCTTCGTATTTGATCTTCAGTCCGTCGAGGCGTGAAAGTATCGAATTTTCTGACATAAAAATGATAATTATCGGATGATGCTCCCTGCGAGGCGTTTCCGGTGCGCAACGCGTTCCTTTTGAGAAACTGGGGATTGCACCTGCCGGATGCGATCCGCCGGCCGCCGGAAGCGTCACAAAGGTAAACATTTTTTTGATTTTTCGTATCTTGCGCCCGTTTCGTACGACTATGAAGAATACGCTGCTCAAAATCGCCGGATACCTGGCCGTCGGGCTCGGTTTCGTCGGGGCTTTCGTTCCGATGCTCCCGACCACGCCTTTTCTGCTGCTGGCCGTTTACTGCTTTTCGAAAAGCGATCCCCGGATGAACCGCTGGATGCTTCAGAACCGGGTTTTCGGCCGCTACCTGCGCGATTACAGGAGCGGTCAGGGAATCCCGCTGTCGGTCAAGATAACCGTGTTGTCGGTGATGTGGAGTTCCATGCTGTTCGTCGGCATCGTATTTAATAGCCGGATTTGGGTCGCCGTTTTGCTTTTTACCGTATCTTTGTTCGTCTCGATCCATATTCTGAGAATCAAAACCGCTTGCCGTGAAGAACGAAAAGATCGTCATACTGAGTCCGACGGAGCCTGAAATAGCGCCTTTCCGCTACGGTGCCGCCGACGGGCCCGAAATCCGGATCGCCGGGGTCGGCCCGTATCGCTGCGCTGTGACGACAATGGCGGCGGTCCGCGATTGCGACCCGCAGTTGTTGATCCTTGCCGGGATCGCGGGGGCGTATCCCGGCAGCGGATTGTCCGTCGGGCAGACGGTGCTGGTCGCTTCGGAGTGCGCCGCCGATGCCGGTTCGTTCGTGGCCGGCGATTTCACGCCGAAGTTCAGTGGGCGTTACGACTGCCCGTGGCTGCCGGCAGGGGTTCCGTTCCGTGCGGTCGATAGCAACAGCGTCGGCGTCGCGGGTACTCCGTTCGCCGATCGCGTCGGGGTGCAGATCGAGAATATGGAAGGCGCGGCGTTCTTTTATGCCTGCCTGCAGTGCGGAGTGCCGTTCCTGGAACTGCGCGCCGTTTCCAACCGCGTCGGCGATCCGTTTCCGGAATGGGACGTCCGGGGGGCGGTGACCGCGTTGGCCGACTCGCTGTGCGAATTGTTGCATTTCTTAAATACCGAGCGAACATGAAATTACAGCTTCATATATCGACTTGTCCGAACGATACGTTCATGTTCGATGCGATGGTGCACCGCCGTATCGACACCGAGGGTCTCGAATTCGACCTTTCGCTGGCCGATATCGAACAACTGAACGCCGGAGCGTTGCAAGGCGTTCCGGACATTTCGAAATTGAGTTATGCGGTCGTGCCGCAGTTGCTCGACCGTTACCGGGTGTTGCACAGCGGCAGCGCGCTGGGGCGCGGCAACGGGCCGCTGCTGGTCAGCCGCCACCGGATTTACCCGGACGAAGTGAGCGGTATCCGGGTGGCGATCCCCGGCGAGCACACGACGGCCAACCGCCTGTTGGCGACGTTGTATCCGGGCGTGACCGACAAGCGGGTCTATCTTTTCTCGGACGTGGCCGACGCCGTAATGAGCGACGAATGCGACGCCGGGGTGCTGATCCACGAAGGACGTTTTACGTACCGCGAAAAAGGGTTGCGGCTGGTGGCCGATCTCGGCGAGGAGTGGGAGAAAAAGACCGGACTGCCGTTGCCGCTCGGCGCGATCGCCGTATCGCGGCGATTCGACCGGCAGACGCAGCGGAAGATCGACCGGGTGTTGCGACGCAGCGTCGAATTCGCGTTCGCCGAGCCGTCGGCTTCGGCGGAATTCGTGCGCGGGTATGCGCAGGAACTCAGCGAGGAGGTGACGCGCCGGCATATCGAATTGTTCGTAAACGAATATTCGGTCGATCTGGGGGCCGAAGGAAAGAAGGCGGTGTGCGCGTTGCTGGAAAGAAAAGAAGAGGAGATTTTCGTATGATGCGCGAAACATTGCGGCGGCTGGCGGCCGAAGACAACCTGCGGACGCTGCCCGAAATAGGGATCGACGGGAAATACGTCGTTTACGAAGGTCGTAAATACCTGAATCTGTCGTCTAACGATTACCTGGGCCTTTCGTGCAGCGGCCTGCACCGGGAGTTTATGCGGCGGATGACCGACGGAGGGGATTTTCTGCTTAGTAATCCGTCTTCGCGGCTGATTACCGGCAACAGTCCGGATTACGGACGGCTTGAGATGGCGCTGTCGGAACTGTTCGGCGGGCGTGCCGTACTAGTCGTCGGCTGCGGTTACATGGTCAATTCGGGCGTGCTGCCGGCCGTTACCGGCAAGGGGGATCTGGTACTGGCCGACAAGCTGGTGCATGCCAGCCTGATCGACGGACTCAGGTTGTGCGAAGCCGACTGGAAACGGTTCAACCACAACGATACGGGACATTTGGAGCGATTATTGGCCGCCCACCGTCGTTCGTACCGGAACGTTTGGATCGTGACCGAATCGATTTTTAGCATGGATGGCGATCGCGCGCCGCTGAAAGAGCTGGCCGCGCTGAAACGGCGTTACGACGCGAAGCTGTATGTCGACGAAGCGCACGGATTCGGGGCCTGCGGGCCGCAGGGATGCGGAGTCGCCGCGGAGATGGGCGTCGGGGACGATTGCGATGTCCGTATTGCGACGCTCGGCAAAGCGCTCGCGTCGCAGGGGGCGTTCGTCGTTACGGACGGGCTGACGCGCGATTTCTTGATTAACCGGCTCCGGACGCTGATCTTCTCGACGGCGCTGCCTCCGATTTCGCTGCGCTGGTCGGAATACCTGGTGCGGCGTTTGCCGGAGATGGAAGACCGCCGCGCCCGGCTGCGGGAATTTTCGCGGTTGATTACCGGGGATGCGTACCGTTCCCACATCGTTCCGCTGCCGGCCGGAGAAAACGGCCGGGCGATTGAAATGAGCCGGCGTTTCCGCGAAGCGGGCTACTGGGTGATGCCGGTTCGTTATCCGACGGTGCCGAAAGGGAAAGCTCGGGTGCGCGTGTCGCTCAGCGCGGCGCTCACGGCCGACGAAATCCGAAAATTTACCGAAATATGCGCAAGTATTGGTTGACGCGGGACGGGAATCCCGGCCTGATCCTTTTCATGCTGGGCTGGGCGGCGGATCATCACGCGGTCGAGCACCTCGCGCCCGAGGGGTACGATATGCTCTGCGTATACGATTACCGTACGCTGGAACCGTTCGCTGCGGAGGAGTTTTCCGCCTACCGGAATGTCACGCTTTTTGCATGGTCGTTCGGGGTGTGGGCCGCCGAACGGACGTGCCGCGACGTTGCGTCGGATTGCGCCGTCGCGCTGGGCGGAACGCCCTATCCGGTGGACGACCGTTTCGGCATTCCGCGCAGGGCGTTCCTGGCGACGCTCCGGGGACTGCGCGGCAGCGGGGCGGAAACGTTCAACCGCCGCGCCTACGGCGCGGATTACGACCGGCTCGCCCCGTTTTTCGACGAGCGGCCGTTCGAAGACAAACTCGACGAACTCGGCGTGCTGTTCGAACGCTCCGCCGAACCGTATACGCCGTCGCTGGATTGGACGGCGGCGGTCGTGGGCGACCGGGACGCGATTTTCCCGCCGGCGAACATGCTTGCCTACTGGAAAGAAAAGGCCGTCGTAAAACCGTTGCCGCACTACCCTTTCGGCGATCCCGGCATCGTGTCCGGCTACTTAAAAAAAGATTGAAAATGACAACCGATAAACAGTTACTCAAAAAACGTTTTGCCGCCACGTTCCGGCAGTACGATTCGCTGGCCGTCGTTCAGCAGGAGATCTGCGGCCAGTTGGACGAAATGATCGGGCGGATCTGCCCCGGGCGGATCGGCCGGGCGATGGAGGTCGGCTGCGGAACCGGCTTCCTTACGCGCTACCTGCTGCGGCGCTATCCGGACGCCGAATGGATCGTCAACGACCTGATCGAAGAATCGGAAATCTATTTGCGGCCTTATGCGTCCGGACACTATGTGGAATACCTGTGGGGCGATGCGGAACTGCTGCCGCTGCCCGGAGAGCTGGATATGATCGCGTCGGCGTCGGCCGTGCAGTGGTTCGACAACCTGCCGCTTTTTATCGACCGCGCGGTCGGGAGCCTTTGCTGCGGCGGTTACTTCGCGTTTACGACGTTCGGTACCGACAATTTCCGGGAGATCCGGGCTACGACCGGCGAAGGGTTGCATTACTATACCAGCGAGCAGTTGCAGGAGTTGTTGACCGCTGCCGGATACGGGATCGTCGAAACGCTCGAATACACGCGCCATCTGCCGTTCGACACTCCGGCCGACGTATTGCGGCATATCAAGGCCACCGGCGTGAACTCGATCCGCAAGGCGCGCTGGGGAAAGCAACAGTTGATGGATTTCGAAACGGCTTACCGGGAACATTTCAGTATGCCGGACGGTCGCGTCGCGCTGACCTACCATCCGATCCTCGTCCTGGCGCAGAAAAAGTAAAAAAGCACAGCAGGGCTTGTAAGCCGGGTTCTGTACCTTCGCGAGCGAAGGCCTCTGTCATTTATCTAGGCCGGCGGTCACCCGCACGGCTCGTCAGCAACCTACCCCCCGACATCGGACGAGCAGCCCTACAACTGCCGGTATACATGGTCTTGCAACCCGCGGGACGTACTGACCGGCACGTGTCGCCACGGCCGCGGTGGGCTCTTACCCCGCCTTTTCACCCTTACCGTCCTTGCGGACGGCGGTCGTTTTCTGTTACGCTTGCCATTCCCTCGCGAGAATCTTCCCGTTAGGAAGCGCGGCGCTCTGCGTTGCCCGGACTTTCCTCCCCTCCCGTATGCGAACCAAAATATCGTCGAATGCATTCCGGCCCCGGGAGCAGCGACAGAGCTTCCCTGCTGTGCCCCGCAAAGGTAATCAAATGAAACCGAAATACGGGCCGTCCCGCCGTTAATTTTATCTTCCGGAGAATCGTCGTCCGGAAGTTCCTGCCGGTAGGCCGTGAAAAAAGCCGGCACCTTATTTTCAGGCGCCGGCCTTGTAGAAAGTCGATACGGCGGGTTACTTGCTGATTGTAAATTCTTTGAGCGTGTTGCCTCCGGTGTCCGTCACCTTCGCTTTCAGCGTGCGTCCGTCGATATCGATCCGTGCGACGCTTTCGGTGCTGTTGACGATTACCGGGAAAGTCAGTCGGTCGTACTTGTCCGGCGACATGAATTCGTAAGCGTGGGTGTGCCCGGAAATCATCAGGTCGATCTTCGCTTGGTTGTACAGCGGTAGGAATTTGTCCGTGATGTCCTGTATCCCGTGGCGCTCGGGATTGTCGCTCTCCATGTGCGAAAGCGGCGGGAAATGGTTCATCACGATGCGCCATTTCGCGCTTTTGTACGCTTTCGAGCGTATCAGTTCGCCGAACCAGGCGGCCTGTTCGGTACGGTATCCGTCGAAGTCGGTCAGTCCGGCGTAGACCCAGAAATCGTCCGGCTTGTCCTCGCCGCAGTCGAACACGATGAACATGATGTCGCCCACGCGGTAGGCTCCGTAATATTTTCCGCTGCTTTTCGGAACGTAGCGGGCGTATTCGCGGGCCATGTTGCCGCGCGTTTCGTGGTTGCCGCGCACCAGTACGAACGGTTTTTCCGAGGCGAACAGCTCGACGCTTTTATCGATGAAGCTCCGGAACGGCGTTTCTTCGTTGTCGTAGTAATTCATCATGTCGCCGACGTAGAAAATCATATCGGCGCTGCCGACGCCGGCCTGGTTCAGCAGGCGGCCCAGTTTATCGGGCTGCTGATGCATGTCGCTCAGCGCGATGAACGAGCAGGCGGTCGCTTTCGGATCCGGAGTCGAGAAGCGGCGCCAGGGCGAGACGATGCTGTCGCCGAACGTCACTTTGTAAGGCTGGAAGTCGGCGATTTGCTTCGAACAGAGCCGGTACTGGTAACGGGTGTCCGGCCGGAGGTTTTCGACGCGAATCACGTTGAACGTGTTGTAGGCGTCGCGCAAGCCGTTCCTGACGGTGTAGTGTCGTTCGGCTTCTCCGCCGTCCGGTTTCACTTCCACCCACGAAAAGCCTTTGTCGCTGGTCGTAAAGACGAATGTGACCGCGTGTTCGGAGAGTTCTTGCAGATATGGGCCGTGGTTGAACGTGTACGACTGTGCCGACGCGGTATATAATACGGCCAGTAGGCCGAGAAAACAAAAGACGATTTTTTTCATCGAGATGTTCGTTTAGTGATTTTTCGAATACCAAAAGTACGAAAAAAAGGGATTCGCCGGTCGGATATGGCTCGAAACCGTTCGTTTTTTATTTCCTTTGCAGGAAAATCCGGTTCGCCGGTCAACTGTGCATGAAACAAAATATCTGTATATCCGATTACGATTATCCGCTGCCCGAGGAGCGGATCGCCAAATTTCCGCTGGAACGCCGCGAGCAGTCGAAACTGTTGCTCTGCCGCGACGGACGGGTTTCGGAAGACCGTTTTTTCGAAGTGGGGAAATACCTGCCCGAAGGCAGCCTGTTGGTGTTCAACAATACGAAAGTAATCCGGGCGCGGCTCGTTTTCTATAAGGAAACCGGAGCCCGGATCGAAATATTCTGCCTCGAACCGCATGATCCGGCCGATTACGAGCGGGCGTTCGCCGCCAAAGAAAGTTCCGAGTGGTCGTGCATCGTCGGTAACCTGAAAAAGTGGAAGGACGGCCCGTTGCATATCGATTTCGAACTGAGCGCATGTTCCTGCCGCCTGAGCGCCGAAAAGGTATCCGCCGGGGAGAAGGAACAAATCGTCCGGTTCCGCTGGGATGTCGACTTGTCGTTCGGGCAACTGCTCGAAACGCTCGGGCGGATTCCGATTCCGCCCTATTTGCGCCGCGAAAGCGAGGAACTGGACAACAGCCGCTACCAGACAGTCTATTCGAAGTTCGAGGGATCGGTCGCCGCGCCGACCGCCGGCCTGCATTTTACGCCCGAACTGATCGAATCGCTGCGTCGGGCCGGGCATCCGACCGACGAGGTGACCCTGCACGTCGGGGCCGGCACTTTCCTGCCGGTCAAAACGGACCGCGTGATCGACCACCGGATGCATACCGAGCATTTCGAGTTTTCGGTTTCCACGATCCGGAATCTGATCGCATACGACGGGCGCGTTACCGCGGTGGGAACGACCAGCGTGCGGACGCTCGAATCGCTGGCGGCGCTCGGCTACCGCATTGTCCGCGACGGGGAGCCGGATCCGGAACGAGTCGTCGGGCAATGGGAAATTTACGACATTCCCGACGGGCTGGACGGCCGGGAATTGCTGGCGGCGTTGGCGGACTATATGGAACGGGAGCGGTTGCAGAAGATCAAAACCTCCACGCGGATCATGATTATGCCCGGATACCGGTTTCGGGTCGTGAACAGCCTGATAACCAACTTTCACCAACCGAAGAGCACGCTGTTGCTGTTGGTGTCGGCCTTTATCGGCGAGGATTGGCGCAGGGCGTACCGCTATGCGTTGGACAACGGGTTCCGGTTTTTAAGTTACGGGGACAGTTCGCTGTTGATTCGGTAAAGATGGGGATTTCGTATAAGATAACGGATTGGCTGCCGACTTCGGTCAAAGAGGTTCGAGCGCGCGGGTGGGACGAACTGGATGTGATCTTGTTCTCCGGGGACGCTTATGTCGATCATCCGTCGTTCGGGGCCGCCGTGATCGGCCGGTTGCTGGAGGCCGAAGGACTGCGCGTGGCGATCGTGCCGCAGCCGAACTGGCGGGACGACCTGCGCGATTTTCGCAAGCTGGGCAAGCCGCGGCTGTTTTTCGGCGTGTCGGCCGGAAGCATGGACTCGATGGTCAACCACTATACGGCCAACAAGCGGCTGCGCAGCGACGACGCCTATACGCCCGGCGGAAAGGCCGGTTTCCGGCCCGATTATGCCGTAACGGTTTATACCCGCATTTTAAAACGGCTTTTCCCGGATACGCCGGTCGTGATCGGCGGGATCGAGGCTTCGCTGCGCCGGGCCGCGCATTACGATTACTGGAGCGACTCTCTGAAACCTTCCGTGCTGGTCGACAGCGGGGCCGATCTGCTGACTTACGGCATGGGCGAACGGGTGGTGCTCGACATCGCGCGGGCGATGCACAACGGTTACAACCTGAACCTGCTGCGCAAATTGCGTCAGGTGGCCTTCCTGGCCGACGATAGGTATGTGGATTCGCTCGGCGACGAGGCGTTGAGGCTGCACGGTTTTGAAAAATGTCTGAAAGATAGGCGGGCGTTCGGCGAGAATTTCGTCCGGATCGAAACCGAATCGAATCGGATGGAAGCCCGGACGCTGGTCGAGCCGGTCGGCGACCGTTTCGTCGTGATCAATCCGCCGTATCCGAAACTGTCCGAACAGGAGCTGGACCACAGTTTCGGCCTGCCCTATACCCGCTTGCCGCATCCGCGCTATAACGGCAAAGGCGATATTCCGGCTTACGAGATGATTAAATTTTCGGTGAACCTGCATCGGGGCTGTTTCGGCGGGTGCAGTTTCTGCACGATTTCGGCGCATCAGGGCAAGTTCGTTTCGAGCCGCAGCGAGGAGTCGGTGCTCGACGAAGTGCGGAAACTGACGCGGATGCCGGGTTTCAAAGGATATATTTCCGACCTGGGCGGGCCGTCGGCCAATATGTACCGGATGGGCGGGCGCAACGAAGCGTTGTGCCGCAAATGCAGCCGTCCGTCGTGCATCTATCCGTCGCTGTGCCGCAACCTGAACAACGACCACCGGCCGTTGATGGAACTGTACCGTAAGGTAGACCGGTTGGCCGGAGTCAAAAAATCGTTTATCGGCAGCGGAATACGCTACGATCTGTTCGGCGACAACAACCGGGATTACCTGCGCGAAGTGGTCGTGAACCACGTATCCGGGCGGCTGAAAGTGGCTCCCGAACATACCGAGGACGGCGTGCTGCGGCTGATGCGCAAACCGTCGTTCGCGCTGTTCCGCGACCTGAACGAACGTTTTCAGAAAATATGCCGGGACGAGGGATTGAATTATCAGTTGATCCCCTATTTCATTTCGAGCCATCCGGGGTGTACCGAACGGGATATGCGCAACCTGGCGGCCGAGACGCGGCGGCTGCATTTCCGGCTCGAACAGGTGCAGGACCTGACCCCCACCCCGATGACGCTGTCGTCGGTGATGTTTTACACGGGCGAAAATCCGTACACGGACGAAAAAGTGTATGTCGCGCGTTCGCAGGACGAAAAGCGAAGGCAGAAAAGTTATTTTTTCGGATGGAAAGACCGGCGCGGCGAACGGTAAGTCCGAAAAATCGCCGCGGTCTTTCCCCGTGTCGATTAAAATCGTATCTTTACATGACCGTTGAGAATTGAATTATGGCAAAACGTTACACCCCGAATCCGAACAATGAAGAGGCTGCGGCCGCGCTGACCGATACGGTCGGGTTGATTCCGCCGCAGTCCGTCGAACTGGAAGAGGCCGTGCTCGGCGCCCTGATGCTCGAAAAGGACGCCGTGATCGAAATACAGGGGATCATCACTCCCGAAGCTTTTTACAAAGAGGCGCACCAGATCATCTACAAGGCGATCATGGAGCTGTCGATGGAACTCAAACCGATCGACCTGTATACCGTTACCGAAAAACTGAAGCAAACCCGCAAACTGTCTGCAGTGGGCGGTGCGGCCTACCTCGCGCAGTTGACCCAGAAGGTGGGATCGGCGGCGCATATCGAATTTCACAGCAAAATTATCGCCCAGAAGTTCGTCCAGCGCGAGCTGATCCGCGCGGCGACCGAGATACAGAAGAAAGCGTACGACGAGTCGATGGACGTAACCGACCTGATCGACTTGGCCGAAGGCGAGATTTTCAAAGTGTCCGAAGGCCACGTGAAGCGCGACGTGCAGAAGTCGCGCGATATCCTGACTAAAACGCTGCTCGCGATCGAGGAGGCTTCGAAACGCGAGGGCGGGTTTAGCGGCGTGCCGACCGGGTTTACGCACCTTGACCGGCTGACGCTCGGCTGGCAGCCTTCCGACCTGATTATCATTGCGGCGCGCCCGTCGATGGGTAAGACGGCTTTCGTGTTGTCGCTGGCGCGCAACGTGGCGGTCGATTTCGAAAAAGGGGTTGCCTTCTTCTCGCTCGAAATGAGCGCCGAGCAGTTGATGATGCGTCTGATCGTCGGCGAGTCGGGACTCGACTCGCGCGACGTGCGCAACGGACAGTTGACGCCCGAGCAGTGGAAGCATCTCGAATCGTCGATCAAGCCGTTGGCCGGTGCGCCGCTGTTTATCGACGATACGCCGGCCCTGTCGATTTACGAGTTTCGTTCGAAGGTGCGCCGGCTGAAGACGCAGTACGATATCCAACTGGTGATTATCGACTACCTGCAGTTGATGACCGCCGCGGTCGATACGCGCGGCGGAAATCGCGAGCAGGAGGTGGCGATGATTTCGCGTTCGCTGAAGGCGATCGCCAAAGAGCTGAACATCCCGATCATCGCGCTTTCGCAGTTGAACCGTTCGGTCGAGTCGCGCGGCGGCAACAAACGGCCGCAACTGTCCGACCTGCGTGAATCGGGCGCCATCGAGCAGGACGCCGACTTGGTGGCCTTTATCCACCGCCCGGAGTATTACGGGCTGATGACCGACGAGGACGGCACTCCCACGCAGGGCATGGCCGAGATCATCGTCGCCAAGCACCGTAACGGCGCGGTTGATACGATTAAGTTGCGTTTCCGCAAAGAACAGGCGAAATTCATGGATTACGACGATATTTCCGGCGACGGGTTTTCGATGGACAGCAGCATGAATTCCGAATTCGGATCGGCTATCGACGGCGGAAATGCCGGCGGCGGAGCAATGAACGATTTCGGCGGGTATGGCGAATTCGGCGTGCCGTCGGGATCGGCGCCGAACAAGCTCGGCGGTTTCGGCACGCCGCCGGACGATGAGAATCCGCCGTTCTAAACGAGAAAAGGATTTGATTTTTGAATAACCGCTTCGGATCTGTCCGGGGCGCGTAGCAACGCAACAGACTGTTATGTTCGTTAAGAGTTACGGAAGCGCCGTTGTCGGCATCGAGGCGATCACGGTCGCCGTCGAGGTGAATATCTCGGCGGGGATCGGACTCTACATGGTCGGACTGCCGGACAATGCGGTGCGCGAAAGCCAGGAACGTATCCGGGCCGCTTTCGAAAACTGTTCGTACAAGATGAGCGGTCGGAAGGTGATCGTCAACCTTGCCCCGGCCGATATCCGCAAAGAAGGGTCGGCTTACGATCTGCCGATCGCGGTGGCTGTTTTGGCGGCTACCGAACAGGTGGATTCGGCTCCGCTGGCTCGTTATGTGCTGATGGGCGAGTTGTCGCTGGACGGTTCGCTGTTGCCGGTACGGGGCGCGTTGCCGATCGCCATACAGGCGCAGAAAGAGGGATTTAAAGGGGTTATCCTGCCGAAACAGAATGCGGCGGAGGCGGCGGTCGTCGGATCGCTGGAGGTTTACGGAGCCGGTCATCTGCGCGAGGTGGTCGGATTCCTGTGCGGGGAGCATACCCTTTCGCGGACAACGGTCGATCTCGAAGGACGATTCCGGGAAAATGCCGAACGGTTCGACGTCGATTTCGGCGACGTCCGGGGGCTGGCGCATGTGAAACGGGCGCTGGAGATCGCGGCGGCCGGCGGGCACAACGTACTGATGATCGGGCCTCCGGGGTCGGGCAAAACGATGCTGGCGCGGCGTATGCCGTCGATTATGCCGCCGATGACGTTGCAGGAGGCGCTCGAAACCACGAAGATACATTCGGTAGCCGGGAAGCTCGGCGCCGAAACGGGTCTGTTGGTGACGCGGCCTTTCCGGTCGCCGCATCATCTGACTTCTCAGGCCGCTCTGGTCGGCGGCGGAACGTCGCCCCAGCCCGGCGAAATATCGCTGGCCCACAATGGAATCCTGTTCGCCGACGAACTGCCCGAGTTCGGACGCAGCCTGTTGGAGACGCTGCGTCAGCCGATGGAAGATAAAGTAATCACGGTCTCCCGTTCGAAATACACGGTGCAGTATCCGGCCAATTTCATGCTGGTCGCTTCGATGAACCCGTGTCCGTGCGGTTATTATAACCATCCGACCAAAGCGTGCGTCTGTTCGCATGGGGCGGTATCCAAATACCTGAACCGGATTTCGGGGCCTATGCTCGACCGGATCGACCTGCACATTGAGGTGATTCCTGTGGATTTTTCGGAGTTGTCGCAACCGGGGGCTGCGGAGAGCAGCGCCGCAATCCGCAGCCGCGTGGTGGCTGCACGGCAGGTTCAGACCGAACGTTTCGCCGGAACACCGGTATATACCAACGCCATGATGAACAGCCGTCAGTTGCGGGAATTCTGTCCGCTTTCGGCCGAATCGAGCGCTTTGTTACGCAAGGCGATGGAACGTTTCAACCTGTCGGCGCGGGCCTACGACCGGATTCTCAAGGTTTCGCGGACGATCGCCGATCTGGCAGGAGGCGGGCGGATCGAACCGGCGCATATCGCCGAGGCGATCGGTTACCGGACGCTTGACCGCGATACGTGGGGCGCTTAAAAACCGACGGACGCGATGCAACTTTCCGATAAAATCGACATAACGCCTTTTGCGAGGATACTTCCGTTTTTCGCGGCGGGTATTCTCGCTTTCCGGTATGTGACCGCCCCCGACTGGCTGATCGTCGCGGCCGCCGTTATCGGCTATGCCGTCGCATGGCGGCAGCGTAAAGGTTCCTGCCGGTGGTGGACGGTGGCTGTCGCGCTCTTCTTTTCGGGGATACTGGTTACGGCCGTGAGCGCCCAGAAGGAAGCGATGCCGCGCGGCGAAAGGCTGGCTATGGTGCTCGAAGTCGGACAGAATCCGGTTTCGAACGGCCGGTGGCGGCAGACCGTGGCTCGTGTGGGGGCATACCGGCCGCTGGACTCTGCCGGGAGCGGTTGGCGGGGCGTCGATGAAAAAGTCGAATTGCGGGTCGATACGGCGGAACGGGTCGCCGTGGGCGAGCAATTGTACGTGGTGGGCTACCTGAATCCCGTGGATACGGCCGGGAGTCGCTACGGGACGCTAATGCGCAGCCGCGGAATCGGCGCGCGCGTCTATGTGCGCGGGGATCAGGTGATTTCGCGCCTGCCAGGGAACGGGCGCCGGGCGACCCGTTATGCGGCGGCGCTGCAACGGTGGGCGGTCGAACGTATCCACCGGCTGCATGTCGGCGAGAGGGAACAGGAATTGCTGTCGGCTCTGATCGCAGGGGATAAACGGAACCTTGACCGCAGGCTGAAAGCGGACTATTCGAAAACCGGCGTGGCGCATATTCTGGCCGTGTCGGGACTGCATATGGGATTCGTGCTGGTGATTGCCAACCTGCTGTTCGGTTGGACGGTGCTGCTGCGGTACGGTCATGTGGCGAAAAACGTACTGGTCATATCGGCGTTGTGGTTTTATGCCGTGATGGCGGGGCTGTCGCCGTCTGCTGTGCGGGCGGCGCTGATGCTTTCCGCCGCACAGTTGGCCCTGGCCTGTTCGGTTCCGGGAAACGGTTACAACGTCGTGCTCGGCGCGGCGACGCTGATGCTCGCCGCCAATCCGTTCTATCTTTACGACCTCAGTTTCCAGTTGTCGTTTATGGCCGTGCTATCGATCCTGTTTTTCTATCCGCGACTGTATCGCAGAAAACTATGCCGCAACCGGATCGCCGATGCGGTGTGCAGTTCGGTGTTGCTCGGCGCGGCGGCGCAGATCGGGACGCTTCCGCTGGTCGCCTGGAATTTCGGGAATATACCTATAATTTCGCTGATCATTAATCCGTTGGTTATCCTGACGGCCTTTTTGTCCGTTTTTACGGGGATTTTGTGGGTGCTTTTCGCTTTTCCCGGACTCAACGCGGTCTTCAGCGCGGTAGCGGGTGCTTTGTTGCAGGCGCAGAACGGGATCGTAACGTGGGCCGCCGGCACGCCCGTCGCTTCGGTTTCGGGCGTGCGCTTCGACGGGTACGGCGCGGCGGCCGCTTATGTCGTATTGGCGGCGTTGGCCGTCGGGTTGAAATGGCGGGAGGATTCTCGCAAAGAATATTTCGGGGGAGTCGCCCGTTGAATTTGGAACGAATGATCGAACATGACGCACGAAGAAGTTGATTGGTTGTTGCGGGAAGAGTCCCGGCAAACGGTTTTGAAATATCTGGACGAGCGGCCGGAACGACTCGCGCTGCGGCTGGGCGGCGGCGGAGCGTTGCTGGCCACCCAGTTGAAATATTTACAGCGTGCCCGGACCAAACTCCCGTCCTATTACCGGGCCCGCTGTATTTTGCCGCCGCTGGCGTTCGAGCAGGCCAGCAGCGAGGCGGTCGCCGCCGAAAAACGGTACGGAGGTGCGCTCTGCATCGATCTGACCTGCGGTCTGGGCGTCGATTCGGCCCATTTTTCGAAAAGTTTCGACCGGGTGATCGCCGTCGAACGCGATCCGGTTACGGCCCGGGTCGCCGCCGTGAATTTTTCGCTGCTGGGGATTTCGAACATAGAGGTGGTGAACGACTCCGCCGAACATTTCATAGAGTCGTTTCCCGGGACGGCCGATCTGGTGTATGCGGATCCGGCGCGGCGCGGCGAAGGGAACCGGAAAGTGTTCCGGTTCGAGGAGTGTTCTCCGGACATCGTCTCGCTATTGCCGGCGATCCGGGAGAAAACGCGCCGGGTCGTGGTCAAGGCGTCGCCGTTGTTCGACATAGACGAGGCATTCCGACTGTTCGGCGACCGCATAACCGTCGATATCGTTTCCCGGCAGGGCGAGTGCAAAGAGGTGTTGATCGATGTTCCTTCGGCGCCGGACGCGCCGGCCGGAAGCGTCCGGGCGGTCGCGGCCGGCTGCGGTTCGCTCGTATTCGGACGGGGGGACGGCGAGCCGGCGCAGACGTCGGATTTCGAGCCGCCGTACGGGTATCTGTTGGTGCCGGACGTGTCGCTTTGCAAGGCCCGTCTGGTACGGAGATACGCTGCCCGGATCGGATGCTACGCCGTATCGCAGAGCGGTTACTGCCTGTCGCGGCAGGCGCCCGACCGGTTCTTCGGCCGGGTCTACCCGATCCGCGAGATGGCATTCTATCAGCCGAAAAAGCTGAAACAAGCCCTGAAAGCGGCGGGAATTTCCCGCTGCAATCTACTGAAAAAAGAGTTTCCGTTCGATGCCGAAAGAATTGCCCGCGCGCTGGGCATCCGTCAGGGCGGGGACGATTCTTTCGCTTTTACCCGGATCGAAGGAAAATTGTACGCCCTGATGCTCGGGGAGGAAATCCCATCAAAAAGATGACCGACGATGCGGAAGACCGTTAAATCCCCCACTGTTTTTCAGTCCCTTATTCCGGTCGCCGTACTGATCGTGCTTAACGTGACGCTGCTGGGCGACGAGACCCTCGCGGGAGCCAATCAGATGTCGCTGCTGATCGCTTCGGGCGTTACGGCCTGCATCGCGATTCGCAACGGGAAAACGTGGGGGGATATTCTGGAAGGAATCGTGCGGACGCTGACCGGAGCCATTCCGGCGATCTTGATTCTGCTGATGATCGGGGTGCTCTCCGGAACGTGGATGCTCAGCGGAATTATTCCCGCGATGATCCATTACGGGCTGTATGTGCTGCGTCCCGAATACTTCCTGCCGGCTACGGTGGTCATTTCGGCGCTGATTTCGCTGGCTACGGGCAGTTCGTGGTCGACGGTGGCCACCGTCGGGGTGGCGTTGCTGGGAATCGGACGGACGCTCGGGTTCGGAGACCCGGTGATCGCCGGAGCCATCATTTCGGGGGCATATTTCGGCGACAAGGTTTCTCCGCTGAGCGATACGACCAACCTCGCCGCGGCGATCGCCGGAACGAATCTCTTCACGCATATCCGTTACATGCTGTACACGACTCTGCCCACGATCTTCGTAACGCTGATTATTTTTACGATACTGTCGATCGGCGGCGGTAAAATTGCAGCGGATGTTTCGGTAGCCGATACGCAGCGGATGATTACGGATTATTATTACATTTCTCCGGTGCTGTTTCTCGTGTCGTTGGCGGCGGTGGCGATGATCGTGTTCAAAATGCCTCCGGTGCCGGTGCTTTTCGTCGGCAGCCTGCTCGGCGGCGTGATGGCGGTCGTATGCCAGCCGGAACTGATCGGTTCGCTCAGCGGCGACGGGACGTTGACGGCCGGGGGCGCTTACCGTGTCGTCAGCCGGGCGATGTACGGAACGGTATCGCCGGAAACGGGCGATCCGATGGTCGATTCGCTGTTTACGTCGAGGGGAATGGCCGGGATGCTGAATACCGTCTGGCTGATTATCACGGCGATGATTTTCGGCGGCGTGATGGAGGCCGGACAGTTTTTGGAGCGGATCACGACGGCGCTCATCCGCCGCGTACGTTCGACCGGAGGACTCGTGAGCGCGACGGCGGGAACCTGCGTGCTGTTCAATTCGACCGCATCCGACCAGTACCTCGCCATCGTGATCCCCGGCAAAATTTTCGGCAGTGCGTACCGGCGCAAAGGGCTGGCTCCCGAAGTGCTGAGCCGGACGCTGGAAGACGCCGGTACGGCCACCTCGGTGCTGATCCCGTGGAATACCTGCGGCGCGACGCAGGCCGGCGTGCTGAACGTGGCGACGGTCGCTTACCTGCCCTACGCTTTTTTTTGTTACATCAGTCCGCTGATGTCGATCCTGTTCGCCTGGCTGGGTTTGCGTATCCGCAGAATCCCGCCGCAGGGCGCTTTGCCGGAAACGGAAAATCGAAATAAATAGTTACCTTTGTTACACGGCCAAGGAAGCGAAAATATGATCAGGAAAATCATTCAGTATATCACGCACGACATCTGGGTAAAGAAAGAACACGAATACAAGTCCCGGAAAATGCGTTGGGCGGTGCGCCAGTTCAAAGTGTTCATCTTTACGGCGCAGGGCTTCGGGCAGCACGGGATTCTGGTGCGCTCGGCCGCGCTGACTTTCTATACGCTGATGTCGATCGTTCCGGTCGCCGCGCTCGTATTCGGGATCGCCAAGGGGTTCGGACTCGAAACACGCCTGAACGAGTATCTTTACAACCAGTTCCCGCAGTATACCGTCGTGATCGACCAGGTGATCGCATTCGCCAACGCGATGTTGCTGCGTACCAAGGGCGGACTGATCGCTTCGGTGGGTTTGGTCGTGCTGTTCTGGGCCGTGCTGAAAGTATTCGGGAACATCGAAAGCGCTTTCAACAACATTTGGGAAGTGCGCCGTTCGCGCAGTTTCGCACGCAAATTCAGCGATTATACGACCGTGATCGTCGTAACGCCGATCCTGTGGATCATCTCCAGCAGCATCGGGCTGCAGATACAAAAACATCTAATGCACCTTACTTCGTCGCCCGTGGTCAGCGTATTCCTCGGACTCGCTTCGCTGGTGATGATCTGGCTGATGTTCGCATTCGTCTATCTGGTGATGCCGAATACGAAAGTGAAGCTGCGCAGCGCCGTTTCGGCCGGGGTGATTGCCGGGACGATCTTTCAGTTGTTCCAGATCGCCTATATTTTCATTCAGTCGCGACTGACCAGTTATAATGCGATATACGGCAGTTTTGCCGCCGTGCCGTTGTTCCTGATTTGGTTGCAGAGCAGTTGGCAGATCGTGCTGTTCGGCGCCGAGCTGTCGTTCGCCTACCAGAACATCCGGAAGTTCGAGTTCGAAAAGATCGCCAAGGAGATGAGTTACGAGTACCGCAAGAAGGCGCTGCTCGTGGTGATGCACCAGATTATCGCGCATTTTCTCGCGCGCGACGGAGCCGTATCGTCCGAAACGGTGGCTCAGGATCTGAACCTGCCGGTGCGCATCGTGCGGGATGCCGTTTTCGACCTCGAAAAGGCTGGGCTGATCGTGTCGACGGTCAGTAAAGAAGATAAGGTCAACCTGTACGTGCCGGCCCGCGACGTGCATACGCTGCGGGTCTGCGACGTGATCCAGCAGGTCGAGGCGAGCGGAATGGCGTCGCTCGATTTGCAGCAGAGTCCCGAGTTCCGGCAGATCGACGCGATCGTGAACCGGCTGAACCTGACGGTCAGTCGCAGCGCGGACAATGTTTTACTGATGGATGTACGAACGGAATAAAGATATTTACAGCCGGAACGGAGTGAAAAGAGTCGTTATCATAGGAAGCGGAAACGTGGCCGAGGCGCTGGCGAAAGCGATCGGAGCCAGTCGTTACGAATTGGTGCAGATCTATGCCCGCAACCGGGAACGCGGGCAGGCGATTGCCCGGGCGGTTCGTTGCGCCTGCGCCGACGATCCGAAGCGAATCGCCGAAGCGGATATCTACCTGATGGCGGTCAGCGACCGCGCCGTACCGAAATTGTCCGAGAGTTTCGACTTCGGGGATGCGGTCGTCGCGCATACGGCCGGCAGCGTCGCGCTCGGAGAACTGGCCCCCCGCATCCGGAACAAAGGGGTCTTTTATCCGTTGCAGACTTTTACGGCGGGGCGCAGTCTCGAACTGAGCGACGTTCCTCTTTTTATCGAGGGAAACAACGATTTTACGGTCGATGCGCTGGCCGGACTGGCCGGGGCGCTGAGTACGCGGGTGCGGATCGCCGATTCGCGGCAGCGGATGCGACTTCATCTGGCGGCCGTGTTCGCCTGCAATTTCGCCAACCACATGTTCGCCGTCGGGCAGCAGTTATTGCAGGAGTACGGCCTGCCCGCCGACCTGATCAAGCCGCTGATCCGGGAAACGGTCGCCAAGGCGCTCGACAGCCCGTCGGCTGCGGCCGTACAGACCGGCCCTGCGCGCCGCAACGACTACCGTACCCGGCACAAGCACATCGAAATGCTGCACAATCATCCCGAACTACAAAACCTTTATAAAAACATAAGCCTTAATATATGGGAAACTTCAAAGAAGATATAGCGCGCGTCCGGGTTTTCGTATTCGATGTGGACGGGGTGCTGACCGACGGCGGGATTTCCGTCACTCCGGAAGGGGATTTCATCCGCAAGTACAATTCGAAAGACGGTTATGCGCTGTCGCTGGCATTGAAAAAGGGCTATCACATAGCGATCATTACCGGCGGCAAGGGGAACAGCCTGAAGGTGCGTTTCGACATGCTCGGCGTCGATCACGTTTATATGGATTGCCACGAAAAGCTGAAGGCTCTGAAAGAACTTTGCGACGAATTGGACGTCTCCGCCGACGAGATTCTTTACATGGGGGACGACGTGCCCGATCTGGAGCCGATGCGGCATGTCGGTATGCCGGTTTGTCCGGCCGACGCCGTGGCGGAGATCGTCAATGCATCGCGTTACGTGTCGCAGTTCGGCGGCGGGCAGGGATGCGTGCGGGATGTGGTCGAGCAGGTGATGCGGGCCCGCGGCGATTGGTACAAGGAGGGCGACGCGCCGATCCGGGTCGCTTCGCGTTAAGGCGGGTTCGATTTTAGAAATTTTAATTCCGAAAAAATGAAATATTTTGTATTGATGTTTTTGTCGTGCTGCATGTCGTGCCTGACGGTAAACGCCCAGTGGTCGCTGAAAGACGTTTTGAACAAGGAAACGGTCGGAAATCTGGCGGGTTCGCTGATTTCGTCGAAAGTCACGGCGGCCGATCTGGCCGGGACATGGGCGTATTCGAAACCCGCCTGCGAGCTGGAGAGCGACGATGCGGCGAAAAAAGTGGGCGGAAGTCTCGTCTCTTCGCAAATCGAAGCGAAACTCGCGGAGTTGTATGCAAAAGCGGGCATCTCGGCCGACCGGTTTTCGGTGACGTTCAATACCGACAGCAGTTTTGTCTGCCAACTGAAGAACCGCAGTATCGGGGGAACCTTTTCTGTGGACGGCGAGACCGGGCAGATCAGTCTGAAATACGGAGCCGTGGAAGGGCTTGCCGGCGCCGGTTCTTTGAACCTTTACGTCCGCAAGACGGGCGACCGTATTCGGCTGCTTTTCAAGGCTGACAAGTTGCTGGAAATCGTTTCTGCGGTCGCTAATATGACCCAGAACGCCACGGTGAACGCAATCGGCAAGGTGGCGTCGGCTTATGACGGTATGCTGCTCGGCTGCGAGCTGACTCCCAAGGAGTAAAACGGTTCCCGCCGGGTCAAAAATCCGACAGCGGATGGTGCGACTCAACGTTGTCGCGTAGGTTTTCGCGATCGAGATGGGTGTATATTTCGGTCGTCAGGATCGATTCGTGCCCGAGCATCTCCTGTACCTGGCGGATGCTCGCCCCTCCTTCGAGCAGGTGCGTGGCGAATGAGTGACGGAATGTGTGCGGACTGATCGTCTTGGCGATCCCGGCGGCTTTCGCCGCTTCGCGGATGATGTGGAAGATCATAACGCGGGTCAGCCCCCTACCCTTGTTGTTCAGAAACAGCGTGTCGGCCGAACGCGGGTCGGTTTCCTGCCTGGCGCGCTGTTCGAGGTAACAGCCGATCAGCCGGACGGCCTGTCGGCTGACCGGCACGAGCCGTTGTTTGTCCCCTTTCCCGATCACGCGGATGAATCCGTCGTCGAAAAACAGGTCGCTGATTCGCAGCGATATCAGTTCGGAAACCCGCAGGCCGCAACTGTACAGCGTTTCGATCATCGCCTTGTTGCGGTGTCCGAAACGGCTGCTCAGGTCGATCGTATCCAGAATGGCTTGGATCTCCGCGACCGAAAGGACATCGGGCAACTTGCGTCCCGTTTTCGGCGGGTCGATGAATTCGGTGGGCAGGTTTTCGATCCGGTCGTTGATCAGCAGGTAGTTGAAAAAACTTTTCACCCCGCTCAGAATCCGTGCCTGCGTCGTCTTTTTCACGCCTTTGTCGTACAAGTATGCCAAAAACGATTCGATGTGCTGCTCGCGCACCTGTTCCGGCCCGATACCGAATTCGCTGTCCATATAGCCGGCCATTTGCCGCAGATCCCGCAGGTAGGCCTCGGCCGTATTGTCCGAAAGTTTTTTTTCCAGTTTGATATAAAAGGTGTAATCTTTCAACTCTTTATCCCAATCTCGCATGACCTGTGCTTATTTTCAGTCAAAATTACTATTTTTGTAAAATAATCAAGTTTTTTGAAAGAAACAAAGTACGGGGAAAGCTGGTATCGGTTTTGCAGATTCCGAAGAAACCGGTTGAATCGTTAGAGCGCATGAAATATACCGAATTTGTAATCGAGGCCGCCACCGAGTCGCAACGGGAGATGTTGATCGCCGAATTGAGCGACTATCCGTTCGACGGCTTCACCGAAGAGGAGGATTGTTTGAAGGCCTATATTCCCGAGGCGGATTTTCGGATGTGGAGATCCGCGATCGAGGAGTCGCTCGAACGCAATCGCTGCCGGTATACGGCGGCGGAAGTTCCCGACCGGAACTGGAATACCGTCTGGGAATCCAATTTCGAGCCGATCGACGTCGAAGGACGTTGCCGGATACGCGCTCCTTTCCATTCGAAAAATCCCGCTTGCGAGTACGATGTGGAGATTATGCCGAAAATGTCGTTCGGCACGGGTCATCATGCGACCACCTATCTGATGGCGGCCGAAATTATGGATGTCGATTTTGCCGGAAAATCGGGACTGGATATGGGAAGCGGCACCGGGGTGCTTTCCATTCTGGCCGTGAAACGGGGAGCCGTACGGGTCGATGCCGTCGATATCGACGAGTGGGCATATCGCAACGGGACCGAGAATATAAAGGCCAACGGAATGGAAGGACGGATCGTCCCGTTGCAGGGCGACGCGTCTTTGCTGGCCGGGAAACGTTACGATTTCGTGCTGGCCAATATTAACCGCAACATTCTGCTGGCGGATATGCCGGTTTATGCGGCGACGCTGACGCCGGGAGGAATGCTGCTGGTGAGCGGTATCCTCGAAGCCGATATTTCGGCTATCGAAAGCCGGGCGGCGGCGTGCGGGCTGGATGCCGACGGTGTGCGCAGGCGCAACGGTTGGGCGGCGGTGCGTTTTGTCAAGAATCGTATTACACCTGATAAAATCAATTGATTACTAATTAAAAATTATGCGATCATGAAAAAAATTGTTGTTGCAGTTGTCGCCATGCTGGCGATCGGAACCTCTTCGTTTGCACAGGGATTCGGCTGGGGTGTCAAGGCCGGTCTGAACGTTTCGGGAATGAATAATACCGGACTCGATTCGAAGACCGGACTCACGGCCGGCGTATTCGTCGACTACCGGTTCAACGATTGGATCGGGATGTCTGCCGACCTGCTCTTCTCGCGCGAAGGCGCTATGCTGAAAAGCGGCGGAGACAAGTACATCGCCAAGACCAACTACCTGAATTTGCCGATCCTGGCCAAATTCTACGTGCTCGACCAACTGGCATTCAACATCGGTATCCAGCCGGGCGTGCTGTTGTCCGGCAAAGATAAGGTTAAAGAGAGCGGCGAAGAGACGGCTTTCACGACGACCAATAACTATAAGTCGTTCGATTTCGCATTCCCCGTGGGCGTAAGCTATGAATTTTTCAATAAGCTGATTCTGGATGCCCGTTACAACATCGGTGTGGCGAACATCTCCGCCGGCGAAGGAGGAAAAGTTCATAATAACGTGTTCGCCCTTACGCTCGGTTACCGTTTCTAACCGGACGTGTCCGGCTATGTGGTCGGAGCGTATGAAAATAAAAACCCATCTTCCGTGAAGGAAGATGGGTTTTTGCTGTTTTTTGAAGGTTATTTGGATTTTTTCGCGCCGCTTTCGAGGATGCTGACGATCGAGAAAAGCGTGAAACAGATCGCTCCGAGACCGACGATTACCCGGGCGGGAACGAAAAATTTCTCTTTGTAAACAGCTTCTTCGAACAGAAACGAAGCGAGGAACAGACAGATCAAGGCCGTCAGTACCGGGATCAGCGGGATACGCGCGGCCAGCGGAAATTCGGCTTTCCATATTTTAACCAGCAAGATGACCTTGCTGGAAATGCTGTAACAAACCAGGCCCAGGCCGATCAGGACGAATCCGACGAAGTCGCGGGTTTGGCCGTAATAGACGAAGATCACGATCAGTCCCCAGATCGTGGCGATCGTGCCCATGATCAGCACCAGTCTCGGCCAGATCTTTTTTTCCCGGTCCGCATAGACGTTCCTCTCCTGACGGACAATGCTGGCGACCAATGCGATCAGCGAGGTGCAGATACAGGCGATACCCCCCATCACGCTTCCGGCTACGAAATGAGGCGTGCTGCCTCCGGCCAGCAGAACGATCGTCCAGGCCCAGGCCAGCGCCGCGAAGAATGCGGCGATCGATTCGAAAATCAGCTCCTGCTGTTGGGTAAATCCTTTGGCGTTGATCTCGCGGCTCGGCGAAGTGCTGTTTTCGGGGATCAGCGAGAAACGCGTGGATACGGTGGCCGCCGTCGCGACGCATCCGGTGATTAACCCCAGTCCGCAGACGATGTGCCCCGCTACGAAAAATTCGGCGACTTCGGTGTCTTTGAAAATCGCGATGCCGCAGATGAACGTGGCGAGGGCTACGGAGTATCCGAGAATCGGCAGAAAATACTTGGCGAACGGATTGTACGTGTGGATGATCTGGCGGATGATCGTGGCGGCCGTCGCAAACAGTGCGATGCAGATCGATCCGAGGAAGAAAACGACCGGGCCGGCGATCATCCGCGAAGAGTCGTCGCCCCACAGGTAGATGTAGCCGCCGTAAAAAAAGCAAAACAGGGCCATTACAAGCGGTATGGCTCTGAACAATACGCTGATTCCGTAATTCATATGTCTTGTTTTAATGGTTGAACATTGCCGGTTTTCATTCAAAAACTGCGCCCCGTTGTTTTTTTATAAAAAAGAGAAGATTATTTTGCGGATATTCGATTTATCGTTACATTTAACGTATTGCTATCTTTATTTATTCGGACGTACCGCACGACCTGCGGCGTAAAGAAGGAAATGATCGAGTATGGATTTTAAATCGAAAAAATGAAAAAGTTGGTTTTACTGTGCGGAGCCCTTGCGCTGCTCGCGTTGGAAGTTCGGGCGCAAACGCCGGAGTATACGGCGAAAATGACGAGAATGCTGGAACTTTCGGGTTCCGATGCGGTTATGAAAGAACTGCCGAAACAGATGATCGGCATGATGAAGCAGCAGGTGCCCGCAATGCCGGATTCCGTTTCGCGGCAGATCGAGGATCTGATGGCGGAATACTTTCCGAAAATGCTCGAAATGATGACCCCGATCTACGCCAAGTATTACACCGAGGAGGATCTGGACGGACTGATCGCGTTTTACGAAAGCCCGCTGGGGAAGAAAATGGCTTCGACGCAACCGTTGATTTTAAAGGAGGTGATGGGCGTGGTGCCGCAGTGGGCCGCCGAATTTGGCAGTAAAATGTCTGAGATCGTAAAGTCGGCCAAAATACAGACGCAGCCGTAATCGGACGGGCCGTCGTGCTACCGGGCGGCCGCTCCAAATGGGGCGGTCGCCTTCGTTTCGGAAAGAGACGTCATCTGGATGAACTGCATCGGGTGCCGACGCGGAACCTGTCGATGAAAAAGGGGCGTTGGTCGATGGAAATGCGGGATACTTATATTTCATTTGCCGTACGGATCGGATAAAATTATGTTTGCATTGAGAAATCTCATAATGCAAACCGAATATGATAAACAGATTTAAACCGATTCCGGCCCTTTGTCTCCTGCTGTTCGCGGGACAGGCGGCGTGGGCCCAGTCGCCGGGAGGATGGTCGCTCCGCAAATGCATCGACTATGCGCGGGAAAACAATATCCAGGTACATTCGACTCAAGTGACCCAGCAGAGTTCACAGGAAGACCTGGCGGAAGCCAAGGCTAAACGGGTGCCTTCGCTGGATTTCTCGACGTCGCAGAATTACGTCAATCAGAAAAGCGAAAAGACGGACGGGAATTTCGAAGCTAACGGAACCTATTCCGGAAATTATGCGTTGAAGACCGGCATCACCATCTACAACGGGAGCAAGCTGACCAATTCGCTGCGGCAACAAGAGGTGATCAACAAAAGCCGGCAGTTCCAGGTCGATATGGCTCGGAACGACATTGAGATCGCCGTGACGCAGGCCTATCTGAACATCCTGTACGCCAATGAAAACGTGAAGATCAGCCGACAGACCGTCGAGTCGTCCGCCGCGCAGTTGGAGCGTTCGAAGGCGTTGCTGGAAGCCGGCTCGATCGCTCCGAGCGATTATGCCCAGATGGAGTCGCAGTACAGCAGCGACAAATATCAACTGACGGTTAGCCAAACATCGCTGGATCAGAATATTCTGACTCTTAAACAGTTGCTCGAACTGGGATTGGACGAATCTTTCGACGTGCAGTTTCCCGACCTGAGCAGCGAGGACGTGTTGGCCGAAGTGCCGGCGCTGGACCGGGTGTACCAGCGGGCGTTGGAGGTGATGCCTCAGGTCGAAAACAGCCGTTTGAACGTGGAGTCGGCCCAGTTGGGCGAGAAGATCGCTGCCGGAGACGGACTGCCGAGCCTGACGGCCAGCGCATCGATCGGTACCGGGAATATTTCGGGAACGAACTACTCTTTCTACAATCAGTTGAATAACAAGTTGAATGAGAATGTGGGCATTACGCTCAGCGTTCCCATTTTCAACAATCGTAAGGCGAAGTCGTCGATCGCACGGTCGCGTTTGCAAACCCGTCAGGCCGAACTCGATTACCAGAGCATGGAAAAGGATCTGCTGAAAGACGTCGAGTCGCTGTACCAGGATGCCGTTTCGGCGCAGAGCCGCTACCTGGCTGCCAACGACAAAGTAAAATCGGCCGAAACCAGTTACGGTTTGGTGCTGGCTCAATTCAACGAAGGGATGAAAAATACGGTCGAACTGCTGACCGAGAAGAACAACTACCTGTCGGCGCAGCAGGAACAGATCCAGGCCAAGTATCAGGCCGTGCTGTCGATCAAACTGCTGAACTTCTACCAGAACGAACCGATTACGCTGTAAACAATCAAAAAAACATAATTCATGAAAACATTGAAGAAAATAGGAATCGCCATCGTCGTAATCGCCGTACTGGCTGTCGCTGCATTCCTGATCCTGCGCAAAAGCGAAAAGCCGCAGATGAAATACAAAACGGCGGAAATACACCGGGGGTCGATCGTGAATACCGTTACCGCGACGGGTACCATCGAACCGATCGTCCAGGTGGAGGTAGGTACGCAGGTATCGGGCATCATCAATCATATTTATGTGGATTACAACTCGGTGGTGAAAAAAGGCGAGGTGATCGCCGAATTGGACAAAACGACGTTGGAGGCGGATTTGGCGTCCAGTTCCGCGACTTTGCAGTCCAATAAGACGGAATACGAATATCAGGAGAAAAACTTTCTGCGTATCAAAGGGCTGCACGAAAAGAAGATGGTCAGCGATACCGATTACGAGACGGCCGAATACCAATACAATAAAGCGAAAAGCAGTTATGAAAAATCGCAGTCGGATATTACCAAGGCGCGGCAGAATCTGGAGTATGCGACGATCTATTCGCCGATCGACGGCGTGGTGATCGACCGTGCGGTCGAAGAAGGGCAGACCGTTGCCGCCAGTTTCAACACCCCTACCCTGTTTACGATCGCCAACGATTTGCGCCAGATGCGCGTGATCGCCGACGTGGACGAGGCCGACATCGGAGGCGTGGTCGAGGGGCAGCAGGCGACGTTCACCGTCGATGCCTTCCCGGAGGATGTTTTCAAAGGATCGGTAACGCAGGTGCGTCTGCAGCCGACCACCGAGTCGAATGTGGTTACCTATGAAGTGGTTGTCGACGCTCCGAATCCGGATCTGAAGCTAAAGCCGGGACTGACGGCCAACCTGACGATCTATACGATGCAGAAGGATAGTGTGTTGTTGGTGCCTTTGAAAGCGTTGCGTTTCCTGCCGGAGAATGCCCCGGAACCGGTCGCAGATTCGGCCAATCCGCGTGCGCGGGTTTTATGGACGCAGTCGCCGCAGGGATTGCAGCCGGTAAATGTCACGACCGGCGACAACGACGGGATTTTTGCTGAAATAACGGGCGATATCAAAGAGGGCGACAAAGTAGTTACCGGCGTGGATATCGGAGTGGCGTCGATTTCGGACGGACAGGGCGAAGCGAATCCGTTTATGCCGTCTCCTCCGGGGGCGCGTAAGAATGCGAAAAAATAGATTTTCCTACTTATAAGGATTTGATCATGGAAAAGTATATTATACGGGTTGAGAACCTCCGCAGGGATTTCGTCGTGGGCGGTGAAACGGTGCATGCGTTGCGCGGGGTGTCGTTCAGCATCCGGGAAGGGGAATTCGTTACGATCATGGGAACCAGCGGCTCCGGCAAGTCGACGCTGTTGAACCTGCTCGGGTGTCTGGATACGGCGACCGCGGGCGAATACTACCTGGACGGGATTTCGGTGCGCGAGATGAGTCGTAACGACCGCGCTACGTTGCGTAACCGTAAGATCGGCTTCGTATTCCAGTCCTACAACCTGTTGCCGAAGACGACGGCGCTCGAAAACGTCGAACTGCCGTTGTTCTACAATCCGTCGGTTTCGGCGCGCGATCGCAAAGAACGTTCTATCAATGCTTTGCATGAAGTGGGACTTGCCGACCGAATTCATCACCGGTCGAACCAGATGTCCGGCGGCCAGCAGCAGCGGGTGGCCATCGCGCGGGCCCTGGTGAACGATCCGGTGATGATTCTGGCCGACGAGGCGACGGGTAACCTCGATACGCGGACGTCGTTCGAGATCCTGACGCTTTTTCAAAAGCTGCACAGGGAAGGGCGTACGATCGTTTTCGTAACGCACAATCCGGAGATCGCCGAGTTCTGCAGCCGCAACATCGTGCTGCGCGACGGGCGGATCGTCGAGGACGTGCAGAATACGCAAGTCCGTTCCGCCAAAGAAGTACTCGATTCGCTGCCGCAGGACAGCGGCCAATAAAACGGGGATTATGAATTACAAGAATCTGATAAAAATTGCGCTGAAAGCGCTTTCGAACAATAAGTTCAGGGGCTTTTTGACGATGCTCGGGATCATCATCGGCGTCGCGTCGGTGATCGCGATGCTGGCCATCGGTCAGGGGTCGAAACGCAGTATTCGGGAGCAGATTTCCGAAATGGGATCGAACATGATCATGGTACATCCGGGAGCCGGCCGTTTCGGCGGCGTACGTCAGAGCGCCAGTAGTATGCAGACGCTAAAAATGGAGGATTACCAGACCATTATTCACGAGGCTTCCTATATCAGCGCCTGCTCGCCGGTGGTGAACAGCAGCGGACAGGTCGTCAACGGGGCCAACAACGCCCCTACTTCGGTCTACGGCATCAACCAGGACTATATGGAGATTCGAAAATATTCGGTCGGCGAAGGCGAAATGTTCACCGATCAGGATATCCGGCGGGCCGCCAAAGTGTGCGTGGTCGGGAAAACCGTGGTCGAGAACCTGTTTACGAACGGTGAGGATCCGCTCGGCAAGACGATCCGTTTCGGGAAGATTCCGTTCAAAATCATCGGCGTGCTGACGCCGAAAGGCTATAATTCGATGGGACAGGATCAGGACGACCTCATACTGGCTCCGTATACTACCGTGCAGAAACGTATTCTGGCGATCACTTATCTGCAGGGAATTTTCGCATCGGCTATCAGCGAAGAGATGTCCGGCGAGGCGATCGACGAACTGACGGCCATCCTGCGGCAGAACCATAAGATCAAGGCGGGGGACGACGACGATTTCAACATCCGTTCGCAGGAAGAACTGAGTTCGATGTTGAGTTCGACGACCGACCTGATGACCATCCTGCTGGCCTGTATCGCGGGCATATCGCTGTTGGTCGGCGGGATCGGGATCATGAACATCATGTACGTGTCGGTAACCGAGCGTACCCGGGAGATCGGGTTGCGGATGTCGATCGGAGCCAAAGGACGGCATATCCTGTGGCAATTTCTGATTGAAGCCGTGATTATCAGCGTGATGGGCGGTATTATCGGAGTCGTTCTCGGGATCGGGGCGTCGGCAGTGATTAAGCATGCGGCCGGCTGGCCGGTATTCGTGCAGCCCTATTCGGTGATTTTGTCGTTCGCCGTCTGCACCGTGACCGGAATCTTTTTCGGGTGGTATCCGGCCCAGAAGGCCTCGAACCTCGACCCGATCGAAGCGATCCGCTACGAATAGCCGGGCCGGATTGGCGGATTGAATAAAAACGCTTAAATTTACGGAAACAAAATGAACATGCCTCAGAGTAAAAAGAACCGGTTTTTCCAGATTGCAATCCATTCGATCGCCTGGGGATTGATGTTCACGTCGCCGTTCTTTTTTGCGTACGGAAGGAATGACGCGACCTTTTCGTTGAGTCGATATCTCGATTTCTGTGTCGTTCCGGTGACGTTCATCATCGTGTTTTACATCAATTACTGCGTGTTGATCGACCGGCAGTTGTTCCGCAAGCATCTGGGACGTTTTATTCTGATGAACTTGCTGCTGATCGTCGCGGTAGACCTGTTCCAGCATTTCTGGCACGAGATTTTCCGACTGTACGTTATGACCGATCTGCCCCGGAAGGGTGACGGACACCACGGCCCTCCGGCCTATTTTTTCCTGATGTGGAATTTTATGCTGCTGGCGCTGACGGTCGCTCTGAGCGTGGCGATCAAAATGACCGGTAACTGGTACCGTACCGAGGCCGAAAAGCAGGAGATCGAAAAGGAACGGACGCAGGCCGAACTGAAAAACCTGAAGAGTCAGTTGAATCCGCATTTCCTGTTCAATACGCTGAATAATATCTATGCGCTGATCCAGTTGAATCCCCCGCAGGCGCAGTATGCCGTCCACAGCCTGAGTCATTTGCTGCGTTACGTGTTGTACGACAACAATCAGAACTTGATCTCGCTCGACAAGGAGTTCGCATTTATGAAAAATTACATCGAGTTGATGAGCTTGCGGTTGTCGTCCGATCAGGTGAAATTGAATATCGACATTCCCGATGACGGCAGGGGGTATATGGTAGCTCCGCTGCTGTTCATCACGCTGATCGAGAATGCGTTCAAGCATGGGGTAAGCCCGTCCGAAAAATCGTTCGTCAGCATTGCTTTCCGGATTACCGAAGCCGATACGCTGGTCTGCACGATCGAGAATAGCTATTTCCCGAAAGACGACCACGACCGCAGCGGTTCCGGGATCGGGCTCGACAATCTGCGTAAAAGGCTGAACCTGATTTATCCGAACCGGCACATTTTGCGGACGGAACGGCTGGGAAATCGTTATATGTCGCAACTGATTATAAACCTTTGACGATGGCTATCGAATCGCTTGTCGTGGACGATGAACCGCTGGCGCGGGACCTGCTGGCGGGTTATGTAAAGCAGACGCCGTTCCTGCATTTTGCGGGAGCGTGTTCCAGTGCGGTCGAAGCGCTGACCGTTTTGCAGCGCGAAAAGATCGACCTGATTTTTTTGGATATCCAGATGCCGCAGCTCAACGGGCTGGAGCTTTCGCGGATGATCGGAACGCAAACGCGGGTGGTTTTTACGACGGCGTTTGAACAGTACGCGCTGGAAGGATTCCGGGTCGATGCGCTGGATTACCTGCTCAAACCGATCAGTTATGCCGAGTTCCTGCGGGCCGCCGACAAAGCGCAGCGTTGGTTCGGGCTTCAGGACGGCAAACAGGAGGGGCCAGTTGCCCAGGGCCGATCCGCGCAAACTCTTTTCGTCAAGACCGAATACAAGATGGTGCAGCTGCGCCTCGATCAGATCCTGTATATCGAAGGCGTGAAAGATTACGTAAAGATACATACCGAAGACGGGGCTTCCGTGATGACGCTGATGAGCATGAAGGCTATCGAGGAAACCCTGCCTGCCGACCGTTTCGTCCGGGTGCACCGTTCGTTTATCGTCCATGTGGACAAGATCAAAACGATCGAACGGAACCGGATCGTGTTCGGGAAGGTATATATTCCGGTGTCCGACTCTTACCGGGAATGTTTCATGCAGTTGCTGTCGCGTCGCTCGTTACTGTTGTGATGGATAAAACGGCCGGAATTTGCTACCTTTGCAAGTCGAATTCAAACTTTCATGCAATGAGCGCAAAAACGATTGATTATACTCCGGTAGGCGGGGTATGTTCCAAAATGATCCACGCGGCGGTCGAAGACGGTAAAATATGCGAAGTGGTCTTCGTCGGCGGTTGTCACGGCAATACGCAGGGGATCTGCTCGCTGGTAAAAGGGATGCCTGTGGACGAAGCGATCGCCCGTTTGAAAGGGATCGATTGCAGGGGAAAAGGCACTTCCTGCCCCGATCAGTTGGCCCGGGCACTGGAACAGGTCGGATAACCGGACGTGCCGGTATAAGAACTACCGCCTTCCCTCTTTCCGGTCGCGTTTATTGCATTCGGAACAGCCGTCGCACAGGTCGCACTCTCCGCTCTTTTTATCGGAGCATCCGCACCCTTTTCGCTTGTTCCACCGGTAGATGGAAAACAGCGTGTAAACGAATGCCGCCGCGATGATGATTGCCGTAATGATTCCCTGCATATTTACCGTTTTTTATAGCCAGCTTCCTATCTGGTAAACGACAAAAGACAATAACCATGCTAAGCCCGTCGAATAGACGACCGAAAGCACGGCCCATTTGCGACCGGCTTCGCGGCGTATGGCTACGATGGCCGCGATGCAGGGGACGTAAAGCAGGATGAATAACATCAGCGTGTAGGCTACCAGCGGCGAGTAGACCGGTTGTCCCGCCTTGTCGCCTTGCGTGTATACCTGTTTTTGCAGGTTCTCGGCCAGCGAAGCGTCGTCGTCCCCGCTGTTGCTCAACACGGCCATCGTACTGACGACGATCTCCTTGGCCGCCAGTCCGCTGAACAGGCTGATTCCGATCTGCCAGTCGAAGCCGAGCGGCCGGATCGCCGGCTCGATGAAACGACCGATTTTTCCGATATAGGACTGCTTTTGGTGTTCGGCATGGCGGATGTCGTTCAGTTCCTGCAGTTTTGCTTGCTCGTCTTCGGGCGACAGGCCGGAAGAGGCTATTTCGGCCGCCACTCGGTCGTAATCGACCGAATATTCCACGTTGCGCGGATAGTATCCGAGGGCCCAGATGATGATTGACGCAGTCAGGATGACCGTTCCCATTTTCCGTAGGTACTGCGATCCTTTGCTCCACATGTGGCGGACTACGTTGCGGGTCGTCGGTATCCGGTACGGCGGAAGTTCCATAACGAACGGAGCCTCCGCCTTTGCGAACAGCAGTTTTTTGAACAGGATGGACGACCCGATGGCGATCAGGATGCCGATCAGGTAGATCGAGAACAGCACCAGTCCCTGGTTCGACGGGAAAAAGGCCGAGATCAGCAGGACGTAGACCGGCAGCCGGGCGCTGCACGACATGAACGGGATGATCAGCATGGTCATCAGCCGGTCTTTTCTGCTTTCGAGCGTGCGCGTGGCCATGATGGCCGGAACGTTGCAGCCGAAACCCATCAGCAGCGGAATGAACGATTTGCCGTGCAATCCGATCTTGTGCATCAGCTTGTCCATGATGAAAGCCGCCCGCGCCATATAGCCGGTGTCTTCCATCAGCGAGATGAAAAAGAACAGGATCAGGATGTTCGGCAGGAAGACGATCACGCCCCCCACTCCGCTGATGATCCCGTTGACGATCAGCTCGCGCAAAGGGCCTTCCCGCATGATTCCGCCGATGAAGTCCCCTAACCATTCGACGCCGGTTTCCAGCCATCCGGCCGGGACGCCGCCGAGCGAAAAGGTCGTTTGGAACATGATCCACATGATCAGCAGGAAAATCGGGAGTCCCCAGACCTTGTGGGTCATGATCCGGTCGACGCGGTCGTCGGGCCGGTTTTTACGCAGGTTGATGCCCTGGCAGGTCTCTTCGAGCGCTCCGGCGATGAACCCGAATTTGGCGTCCGTAATGATCGTTTCGACGCAGTCTTTGTACTGGCGTTCGAGTTTCTGCCGTTCATGTTCCGCCACGGCGCTTATCTCGGCGAAGTTGGCGGCCGGTTCGACCACTTCGTATCCGTTTTTATCGTTACAAAGCAGTTTGATCGCCAGATAGCGCGACGAATAGCGGGCAACCAGGTCGGTATTTTTCCAGATCTCGTCTTGCAGCAGCCGGATGCTGTGTTCGATGTCTTTCCCGTAATTGATGTGGATATGCCGCACGATCGGTTCGTTGTCTTCGAACACGTCGATCACGGTTTTGAACAGTTCCCGGATTCCTTCGCCGCGGGAGGCGACGGTCGGCACGATCGGGATTCCGATCATCCGGCCCAGATTACGGTAGTCCAGTTTCAGACCCGACTTTTCGAGCTCGTCGTACATGTTCAGCGCGATCACGACCTTCAAGTCCATGTCGATCAGTTGCGTGGTCAGGAACAGGTTGCGTTCGAGGTTCGAGGCGTCCAGCACGTTGATAACCACGTCGGGCATGGCGTCGAGAATGTGCCGGCGCACGTAAAGTTCTTCGGGCGTGTATTCGGTGATCGAATAGGTGCCAGGCAGGTCGAACAGGTTGAACGTGTAGCCGTCCTGCCGGAAAACGGCCTGTTTGGCGTCGACCGTCACGCCGCTGTAATTGCCGACCCGTTCGTGGGAGCCGGACGCGACGTTGAACAGCGATGTCTTGCCCGAATTCGGATTGCCGACCAGCGCGACGTTGATGGTTCGGCCCGTTACGTGCTGAAAACGGTTGACCGATTCGTCCCGGAACGTTCCGCCGGACGGAAGTCCCGACCCCGCCGTTCCGCCGCTCGGCAGCGAAACTTCGATCAGTTCCGCCTCGCTTTTGCGCAGGGCGATGCGGTAACCCATGATTTCGTATTCGATGGGATCCGACAGCGGGGCGTTTTTGATGACCCGCACCGTTTTGCCGCGAACGAATCCCATTTCTGTGATCCGGTTGCGAAAAGAGCCGTGTCCGAACACTTTGGTGATGACCCCTTCTTCCGACGTCTTCAGTTCCGACAGGCGTTTATTTATGATTTCTTTTTCCATTTATCGTCAGACCGGGAAATTTTTTCCGGGCAAAGGTACGCAACCGGAGGATTCCGGAAAATACCTGAAGCCGGGGAAAAAGGCTTCCCTCGTACCTCGAATCGGTTATGACTGCCGCTGCAAAGATAAAACAGTATCCCGGTTGTTCTACCGGACGAAACGGAAAAAGGCGAAAAAAGTGTATGTACGGAGCGCTCCGTATGCTCCGTAAAATGATAATAATACTCCGTAAAATGATTTTTCGGGACAAATCGTCGGGCCTTTCGGCAAAAAAATCGTATTATTGTATTTGGTAAGGCGTGTGGTTTTGCATGCCGCCGGAGATAACTTTAACCTAATTTTACTGAACGAAGAGATGAGTAAGAAACGTTTTGTCGGCCTGCTGTTGATCGGGGCCTTGTTGTTTGTTTCGCAGTCGCATGCCCAAGATGCGGTGCCGTTGTCCGTCGCGCCGAAAGAGTCGAAGGGTTTTGTGATGAAAGAGGTCGAAAAGGGAGTGTTCGAGGTGACGACCGCTCCGAACGACGCGGTGATTGAGTTCGCTCCGCTGAAAGAGCAGTTGCCGGAAGATGTGGCGGTGCTGAGTTTCGATTATTTCTGCGCTTCGGGCATGGAGTTCATGGTCGTGACGGTCAATAACGACCGGTCGCGCATCGAGGAGAACATGATCCGCCTGCCGATCGCCGAAGGATGGAGCACTTTCTCGGTCGATGTGTCCGATAAACTCAAACAGCTTAAAAGCCCCAATGATTTTCTGAGCTTGCTGATCGTTCCGAATGCGGCCAAACCGACCACCATGCGGATCAAGTCGCCGCGCCTGAGGGCTTATACCGAAAAAGAGATCGCTCAGAACCGGCAGAAAGCCGAACGGGAAGCACGCGAGAAAAGACTGAACCACGATATCGACGTTTACCTTAAGAAAGATCACCCGTGCCAGGTGACCGACGTGAAAGTGACCGACGAAGGCGTCGAAGTGGCCGGTAATATCAAAGGAATGCCGGGCGACGTTTATTTGTGCGAAGTGCCGATGTTCGGCGACCTGACCGATCTGACTTTCATTACCGAAAAGAAAATCGATAAGCCGACGAACTTCAAGCTGAAATTCGACCGCTATGCGCAGGTTGACGGGCGGCAGTACGACCGCCTCTATTCGCGCTGGGTGCTGGCCCAGAAGTCGCAGAAGGGATATCTGATCTGTTCGCACGGGCGTTATGCCGACGACGTGAAGGCTCAGTACGATCTGCCGCACGAGGTGGTGGCTACCAAAAAAGGGATCGGCGGTTTCCACGACGGTCCGTACGCTTCCGATGCGGACAGCCTGCAGGCGACCAGCATTACGGTCAATATATGGCTCGGCTTTATGCGCTTGACTCCGTCCGACAATTCGATTCCGTTCGAATACAACGGCAAAACTTATTATGCCGATAAGAAAACCATCGACGGATTCGACAAGACGCTGCAATTCGCGGCTTCGAAAAACATGATCGTCAGCGCGATCATTCTGGTGGCTCCGGAGCGCGCTTTTGCCGACAAAGCCGCCGGTAAACTGTTCGAACATCCGGATTTCGATCCGGCGGGTATCTATACGATGCCGAACATGACGACGCTCGAATCGCTGAACCTTTACGCCGCCGCGATCGATTTCCTCGCTTCGCGCTACAACCGCCCGGACAAGAAGTACGGCCGCATCCACCACTGGATCGCCCACAACGAAGTCGATGCCGGTTGGGTGTGGACCAATGCCGGGATCAAAACGCCGCTGCGGTTCATGGATATTTACGTCAAGTCGATGCGTTTGCTCTATTATACGGCTCGCAAATATAACCCGCATGCCGAAGTGTTGATTACGCTGACCCACTACTGGCAGTCGCGCCACAACGAGTATTGCTACCCGTCGGCCCAGTTGCTCGACCTGCTGCTCGATTACACCGAGGCCGAAGGCGATTTCAAATGGGGCGTGGCACACCATCCTTATCCGCAATCGTTGTTCGAACCGAAAGCGTGGCTCGATACCGAAGCGACGTTCGATTACAATACGCCGCTGATCACGTTCAAGAACCTCGAAGTGCTCGACGCATGGATCAAGCAGCCGCGCGCGCTCTATAAAGGCAAGGAGAAACGTACGCTTTATCTGTCTGAACAGAATCCCAATTCGAAAGATTACTCTGAAGAAGCGCTGCTGGAACAGGCTGCCGGAATGGCTTATGCGTTGAAGAAGCTCGAAGCCTGCGACGGAATCGACGCTTATCAGATGCACGGCTGGTTCGACCAGCGCGGCGAAGGAGGTCTCAGGATCGGTATCCGTCGCTTCCCGGACGATAAGGACGATCCGTCGGGACGCAAACCGGCCTGGTTCGTATTCCAGGCTTTCGGCACCGACCGGGAAGAAGAGGCATTCGAATTCGCTAAGAAAATCATCGGCATCGACAGTTGGGATCAGATTATTTACAAAGAACCGATCGCCATGCCGACCCAATCGAAATAGATTGTAATTGAATCATCCGCCGGTATCCTCGCCTATTTCGGGCGGGGATTCGGCGGATAAATAAGAATCCGGTTTTGATAAATTTGAATACGATGTTTACTGTTAAGATTTCGCGGGCGGCTCTGTTCGCGGCCTTCGGTCTGCTGTCGGGAAGCGTTTCCGCGCAAACGGCAGGTCAGGCTGCCGGATGCGGCGGCCGCGACCTGCAGGCCGATACGTGGGTGGCTACCGATGCGCTAGGACGGACGCTGCCCGGTTATGCGGAGTGCGGTCCGCGTAAAACGAACCGCACGGTGGCGATGTTCTATTTCGTAACCCACAACCAGAACGGGGCGAAAGACGGTCCTTATAACGTGACCGAGATACTGAAGGCCGATCCGGTGAACCCGAAATGGGGCGGCGGCGTCCATTACTGGGGAGAGCCGGAAGCGGGTTACTACATCATGAAGGACGAGTGGATCATCCGCCGTCATGCGCGGATGCTCTCCGACGCGGGTGTCGATCTGATCGTTCTCGACAATACGAACGACAATATTTACAAAGATGTTTTCGTCTTCATCGCCGAAGTGTTCCGCAAGATGCGTTCCGAGGGCGAGACCACGCCGCAGATCGCCTGCCTGGCCAGCCAGAATTCGGTGCAGCAGCTCTGGGATCAGATCTACAGCCGGGGGTTGTATGCCGATCTGTGGTTCCGCTGGAAAGGCAAGCCGTTGCTGATGTTCGGGCAGCATATCATCGGCGGGCGCCAGCAAATGGACGATGTCCGTTTCCCGAAAGAGATCCGGGATTTTTTCACGATCCGACAAAGCTGGGCGTGGACGACGCTCCGGTGGTACGACGACGGACATGACGAGTGGCCATGGGTGGACCATTATCCGCAGTCGGTCGGCTGGCACGAGTCGCCCGACCGGGCCGAGTACGTGCCGGTGGCATCCGCGCAGCATCCGCTGTCGAATATCGGACGGAGTTTCCGCGACGGCGTGGAGCCGGAACACGACCGGTACGATGCGACGACCGATACCGATAAGGGGCTTTATTTCGATCAGCAGTGGCAGCGTGCGTTGGAGGTCGATCCGGAATTTATATTCGTGACCGGCTGGAACGAATGGACGGCCGGACAGATGAACCGGACGAATCCGGATTACGCCGAGGAGATGAAGAAATGGGACTTTTTCCCCGGAGCCAAATGCGGCAAAGGCGGCCGCGAAGTCAAAATGGGCGAAGGCTATTTCATCGACCAGTACAACCAGGAGTTCAGCCGAGACATCGAACCGATGAAGGGCGGCCATACCGACAACTATTACTACCAGTTGATCGCCAATGTCCGGAAGTACAAAGGGGTTGCCAAGCCCGAACCGGCCGGCGAACCGGTAACGATCGACCTGAACGGCGGTTTCGACCAGTGGCGGCAGGTCAAAAAGACTTATTACGATCATGCGGGCGATACGTATCACCGCGACAGTCCGGGTAATTTCGCCGCCGGGCCGTATGTGAATGCGACCGGGCGCAACGACATTATCGAGTCGAAGGTGGCGCGTGACGATAAGTATGTCTATTTCTACGTAAAAACGGCGCAGCCGCTTACTCCGCATACCGATCCGTATTGGATGTTGCTGTTTATCGATACCGACAGGCAGCATGCGACCGGATGGGAAGGCTACGACCTGCTTGTTAACGACGGTTTCCGAAGCGGTAAGAGCATGGTCAAAACCTACGATAAGACCGGATGGAGGAAAAGCCGCGAAGCAGCCTATCGCTACCAGGGTAACGAGCTGATGGTGAGCGTTCCGCGTAGCTGTTTCGGGCCCGGAAAACTGGCTTTCGATTTCCATTGGGCCGACGGCATCCAAAAGTTGGGGGATATCGACGAGTTCCTGCTCAATGGCGATCAGGCCCCGTCGCGCCGCGCGAATTACCGGTATGAAGAGGATTAACGATAACCTGAAACGATATGAAAAAAATGTTTTTCCCGGCTGTCCTGGCGGCGTTGTCCGTCTCGGTCTTTACGGCTCGCAGCGCGACGGCCGCCAACGGCAGCCTGACTCCGCATTTCAAGCAGAGCAGTTATGTCAACGAGTCGGTGACGCTCGAAAACAAGTATGTCACAATGAACTTTTTCAAACGGATCAAAGGCTGGGGCTGGGGTGAAATTCTGACGCCCGAAGGCAAGCTGATGGCCGTGATGGATCATCTGGGCGAACTGATGATCCGCGATCAGGACATCCCGATGCGTTTCGAGGCCGATTCGGTGTCCCGGGTCAGGACGGCCGACGGCGAAAGTCTCGTATTCAACGTCAAATCGGTGGTCGTGCGCGAGATGTTGAAAGGCACTTCGTTCGACAACTGGATGCACTATCCGTACGGCGAGCCGGCCATTACCGGAACGGTGACGATTACCGTCACTCCGGATTCTCCTTTCGTCAAACTGAAATACGATCTGACGGCGACCGGTAATTACTACCTGCGCTACCTGCGCGGTCCATGGCTGAAGGTGGGCGAATCGTCGTTCGGGACGAAGAAGGACGATGCGATCCTGCCGGGTGTGGACTGGGCGATCGGCGACGAGTGGACGAGCGGTTCAGACTTTTTCAAAGACCCGTGGGCGCTGCGCGTCGTCCCCCACCCCAACAAGGTGTCTGTGCCGTTGATGGCGATCAGCTACGAGGGGGACGGTATCGGACTGGCATGGGACCCGAATGCGGTAGCGGCGCGTTGGTTCAACTACCGCACGCAGCATCCGCAACCGGTGTTCGCCTCGCCGAATTTCGTCGATCGGATGAATAACCAACTGATGGGTCTGATGATTCCGGACGCTTCGGTCGAAGGGCACGAGAACGAGATTTATTCGCAGATCGCTCCGGAACTGCGTATCGGCGAGAAGATCGAATTCGACGCCGAACTGTGGCTCAGCAAAGGGAACAGCGTCGATGTGGTAACCGACTGGGTGAAACGTCATGGCCTGCCTGAACCTTCGGCTCCGAAATGGGATTACCGTAAGGCGCTCGACTTGATGGCCGGCGCTTATAATACGAACCTGTGGCACGAGGGGCATGGTTTCGGCGTGGTGCAGCGTTCGATCGACGAGGCCGGCCCGAACATTCCAGGATTTTTGAGGCGTTACATGAACGAAAATAAAAAATCGCAGGTAGTTAAAGAGTTGCAGGCCAAAATCGAATCGTTGCAGCCCAAAGAAGTTCCTATGGTTAAGATCGAGACGCCCGAACAGAAGAAGGCCCGCCAAGTAAAACATGGGGACGAAATTCTGGCAATCCAGCGTGCCGACGGTTCGTTCGCTTTCGAACCGGACGGACGACACTACCGCAAGGACGATTTCAAGGTAGCGACCTCTTTCGTAGAGCCGATGGGACTCGACGGGGCTACGGCGCTCGACATTACGATTCTGCCGGCGATGGAACTGTTGCAAATCGGGAAGGAAACCGGCGAACAGCGTTTCCTGGACGCGGGTAAAAAGGCGATCGACTTCTGCATGTCGATGACGCGCCCCGAGGGCGGCGACTTCTGGGAAACCCCGTTGCATGCGGCCAACCTGTTCGCCGCGGGACATGCCGCCATCGCCAACTACAAGGCGTTCGAGCAGTTCGGCGATCCGAAATACAAGGAAAAAGCGGTTTACTGGATGCGTACGATCCTGCCTTTCACGCACCTGTGGGAGCCGGAGGAGATTCCGATGCTGTACAATACCAAACCGGTGCTCAGTTCGAGCGACTGGTACTTCGCCAACTGGGTGCGCGACCATGTGCAGTGGGAGGTGCTCGCCGTGTTCGCTCAGTCGATTGCCAACGGCATCCGCTGGGAGGAGGTCGATCCGGAGATCGACTGGATGAAGTTCCACCGCGGTATTACCAATGCGGCGATCCGTTGGATGAATGTGCATACCGACGACAACTGGCGTCCGCACAATATTCCGGAGACGTACGACCGTTACAAAGAGGGTGCGTTCGACTATTGTTTCCCCGATACGCACAATGCGACGACGGGCAACTACGGCGGTATGTTTATTCCTCCTTCCGCTATCGCGGACAACATCTACTACCTGTTGGACCGCGAAGCCGAGGCGGCAAAAGGTAAAAAGTAGTTATTCGGAAAATTTCATTGCGGGAAGCCTGTTGAACGGCAGGCTCCCGCTTTTTTAATAAAATGCGAGATGAATTATCGTAAAATCGTATCGGCTGTCGCCTTGCTGTGGTGTACGGCCGGGTTTGCCGCCGGATCGGAACCGGCTGCCTGCGTACGGCCGATGATGGGAACCGGGGCGGCCGGATGCGTCGTGCCGGTGGCGGCAGCTCCGTTTGGAATGGTGCAGTTGGGGCCGGATACTTATTTCACCGCTTCCGGCTACCACTACGACCATCCGTTGATCTACAGTTTCAGCCACACCCATAAATCGGGCGGCGGCGGAACCGATTATCAGGACATCATGTTCTTTCCGGTTACGGATGCCGTATGGACGCAGCAGCAGGTTTGTCCCGACCGCGTCGGCAGCCGTTATTCGCACGAGCAGGAGTTTATCGAACCGGGGTATTACCGGATCAGGCTCGATTCGGACGTGGATGCCGAACTGACGGCTACGGCTCGCTGCGGGATGCACCGCTACACGTATCCGGAAGGGGCGATGCGGCAGTTGATCATCGACTTGAAACACGGCTGCGAGCATTCGACGACCATTTTCGCCGACGAAGATTTCGATACCGTCAAAATCTCGCGGCTGGAATGGGTCGACGACCGTACGGTGCGGGGATACCGGGTTTCGAACGGCTGGGCGCCGGAACAGCACGTCTATTTCTACGCCGAATTTTCAGAGCCGATCGTTTCGTGCCGTCTTTTCGATCATAAGCATTTTCGGGACGGCGTCCGTGAGTTGGAAGGTACCGACGTGCGGGCCGTGCTGCGTTTCGGAGGGAAGGCGGGAAAACCGGTCGTCGTCCGTGTGGGCATCTCCCCGGTCAGTATGGACGGCGCGCGGCAGAATCTGAGGGCCGAGATCAAAGGATGGAATTTCGATAAAGTCCGGAAAACGACTTATCGGGACTGGAACGAAGCCCTGTCGGCTGTCCGGATCGCCGATGCCGATTCGCCGCAGAAGGAGGTGTTTTATACGAGTCTCTATTTCGCGATGCTCTACCCGATGCTCTATTCCGATGTGACGGGCGAATACCGCAGTTCCGACTCGAAGGTATATAAGGGCGATTTCCGTTATTTCGCCGGCGTGCTGGGCCTTTGGGATACGTTCCGGGCGCAGAACCCGTTGATCGCGATTCTCAGGCCGGACGTGACCCGCGATCTGATGAAAACCTTGCTGGAGCACTACCGCCACTGCGGTCAACTGCCGATCTGGACGCTGGCCGGCGTCGAGAACATGTGCATGATCGGTTATCATTCGATGCCGCTGGTTGCCGACGCTTATTGCAAAGGGATTCGCGGTTACGATGCGGAAGCGCTTTACGAGGCGATGAAAGCGTCGGCCAACCGCGATACGTTCGGTTATTTTCTGAAAGCGTTCCGCGGGACGCGTTATTACAAGCAGTACGAGTACGTGCCGTGCGATCTGGAGGTGACTTCCGTTTCGAAGACCCTCGAATATTGCTACGACGACTGGTGCATCGCTCAGATGGCGCGGATGCTCGGGCACCGGGACGACTACGACTATTACATCGGCCGGGCCGGCTGGTATAAGAATCTTTTCGATCAGAATCTGAACTTTATGCGCGGCAGGAATTCCGACGGCAGTTGGCGGACGCCGTTCGATCCGTTCCATTCGAACCACTACCGGCCGGACGACGATTTCTGCGAAGGCACTTCGTGGCAGTGGACTTTCTTCGTGCCTCACGACGGCAAGGGGCTGATGAATCTGTTCGGCGGCCGCGATCCGTTCGTCGCCAAACTCGATTCGCTGTTTACGGTCAGTTCCGAGATACACGGCGACAACCCAGCGCCCGATATTACCGGCTTGATCGGACAGTATGCGCAAGGCAACGAGCCGGGGCATCACACCCTTTACATGTACAATTATGCCGGACAACCGTGGAAAGGGCAAAAACGGATCAGCGACGTGATCTACACGCTGTACGATACTTCTCCCGAAGGGATCTGCGGCAACGACGATACCGGTCAGATGTCGGCGTGGTACGTGATGAGTTCGATGGGGTTCTATCCCGTTACCCACGGTCGGGGCGTTTATTTTATCGGAACGCCGATTTTCGGGGAGATGTCGGTAAAGCATCCGAACGGGGTGTTGACGATCCGGGCGAACGGCGTATCGCGCGAAAATTGCTATATTCAGTCCGTAACGCTGAATGGCGCACCGTATTCGAAGAATTGGCTGCGACACGAAGACCTGTTCGGCGGCAATGCGACGCTGGCGTTCGAGATGGGGCCCGAACCGAATAAAAACTGGGGCAGTTCTCCGGAAGACCTGCCGCAGTCGATGTGCGACGAAACCTTTGAAAACTGACAGGGATGAGACGGATCAATTGTTTATTGGGAGTTTTGCTGTGCATTTTCGGCGCGCAGCAGGCATTCGGGTTCGCCCGGCCGGAGAAGGAGTATCGGATTTTCCAGTTTCCGCGGACGGCTATTCCGCGTATCGACGGCGATTTTTCGGATTGGGACATGGTGCCCGATTCCTATGCGATTGGATTGTCGGAGTTGTACGATACGCATGGCGGACGCGGTGAGAACCTCGATCCGAAGGAGTTCGACCTGACCGTCAAGGTCGGTTGGGTGAACGGGGAGAACCGGCTCTATTTCTATGTGGAGGCTTACGACGATAGCTGGGACTTTACCGATCCGGGTTTGCGGCAGGATATTTTCGAATTGGTGGTCGACGGCGACGCGTCCGGCGGTCCGTTTATCAAGGAAGACAACGGCAATATCAACAAGCTGCCGGTTGCTGACCTGCATTTCAAGGGACATGGCGCCCATGCGCAGAATTACCACATTTTCACGCCGGTGCAGCACGGGAAAGACTGGGCGATGGTATGGGGTTCTACGCCGTGGATCAAGGATTTCCCGTATGCCAACGTCGCGTACGACTATGATTTCGGGCCGGGTGAATCCGGTGTGCTGAAAATGGAGTTCTGGATCACGCCGTTCGATTACGCGGCGGTCGAAGGGCCCGGTCGTTCGGTCGTTTCGCAGTTGACCGAGAACGAGTTGATCGGAATGTCGTGGTGTATGATCGATTTCGATGTGGATCGGCCGAAAGCCGATCCGGTGATGTGTCTGTCGCACGATTTCCGGATGATCCGCGACGCTTCGTTCCTAAACGCTTTCCGGCTGATGCCGCTGGAAGAGACGCTGCGGCCGAAAATCGCTGCCGACTGGGCGTTTACCGAAGTCGACCGCGACCGGCGGATCGTGCTGTTCGAAGATCGTTCGACCGGAGAGATCGCCCGCCGGGAGTGGGACTTCGGCGATGGAACGAAATCCTCCGAGGAATATCCGCTGCACCGTTATGCCAAAGCCGGCGAATGGACGGTGACGCTGACCGTCGAAGGCCCGGACGGGCAAGACCGCCGCATCAAGGTGTGGGAGGTGGTGACTCGGTAAGGGCAGATTGCCGTACTATTCTATTGATAAACGGATCGGGGAAGTTCATCGAACTTCCCCGATCCGTTTATTTGAATATTTTTATTCAATTAGCTGATTTTGCCTTGATTATCGTTTGGAAGCGTCGCGCCGTGTTTTCTGCGGGCGCAATTGCAAAACCGGCATCGCCGTAAACCTGTATGTGACGCGAGGATTGGACATAGGATGGTTCAATATCGCTTGTTTCGAAGCAGTAAATGCAGCTCTTTGCGGCCGGTATTCGCATCGGTCTGTTCCTGTCGGATTTCGAAACCTTCCCGGAGGTAAAAGCGTACGGCCCGTTTGTTTTCGGCGTATACGCTCAGTTCCAGCGTCGGATATTGCGCTGCGGCCCATTGCAGCAGGCGGCGTCCGATACCTTGTCCCTGCCGGTCGGGATGGACGAATAGGGCCGCGACATAGTTTTCGACCAGCGAGACGAATCCGCAGACGCTTTCCGCCGATTCGTCCTGGTAGACGAACGTGCGGGAGTCGGGCAGGTAACGGGTTCTCATTTCGTCCAACTTCCCTTCCCAATAGCTGCGCGGCACGAAGTCGTGTGCCGCGACGGAGCTTCGCAGCCATATTTCTAGTACGGTGTCCGTATCTTCCGGTTCGAGCGGTCGTATCATGTTGCGGGAAAATGAAAAAGGTGTTCAACATGTTTTGTTGGACACCTTTTTTGTATAAATTCATAAAACGTCCGGCGAAACCGGCCGATGCCGCCGCCGGATCGGAAACGTCTATTTTGCAGAGTCCGTCGTCTGTGCCGGAGCGGCTGCGTCCTGTCCGGCTGCCGGCAATGCCTGCGGCATCAGGTTTTCGTTGCTTTCCAGCGATTGTTCCAGCGCTCTTTCGACGCCGCTTTTGCTCGACGAAATGCTGGCCGACGGCATGGTCATCGTTGCGATCAGGCTCAGTACTACGATGGAAATAGCCAGCCCCCAGGTGAATTTTTCGAGAAAGTCGGCGGTCTGACGCACGCCCATGACCTGGTTCGATGCTCCGAAATTGGCAGCCATGCCGCTTTTGGGGTTCTGAGCCAAAACGGCAAGAATTAACAGGATGCTTGCTATCAGGATCAATACGATGCAGAAAATATACATTACTAATATGGGTTTAAACGTTTATAATTGGTCAGTTAATCGGATTCGCTGTCGCCGAGCCCGGTAAGAATCTCGGCAAAATAAACACTTTTTTCCGGATATAGCAAACTTAATCTGGTATAAATTTCTCTGGCTTTGGAATAAAATCCCTGTTTTGCATAGATTTCGGCCAGTTCTTCGGAAATCAGGTCGGGGTCTTCGGTGACGGATTCCCGGGACAGATCCTCCCCGGGGAGCGTTCCCGTCGCCGGGGAACGGCGGGAAGGGGTTTCCTGCAGGAATTTTTCGATGACTTCGAACGGGTCCCGCGTAGCTGCCGTTTCGTTTTTTTTCAGTAAAAAATCCGGCAACGGCCGGAACTGTTGTCGCAACCGGAGAGCAGGCGTGATTGTTCCTCCCCGTTGCCATAGAAGTAGTTGCGCGGCGACGAACCACGGGTAGCGGCCGGCCGCCTCTTCGGGCGGATCGCAAAGGAGCGGAGCGGTTCGGGATGCCGTTTCGTCGTTCATCTGCAGGCGGATTACTGCCAATTCGATACGGCAGCGTTGAAAATATCTTCTACCAACTGATCCACGATTTCCGGAATCAGTGTAGGTTCGACTTCCTGCAACAGTTTGCTGCTCTCGTAGGTGGAGAAAGCCGAAAAAGTTTTGTCGAAGTTCAGGGACGGGTCGACAGCGTTGGTGAACCGTACCCGTACGGTGATCGTCAGGTTATTGAGTACTGCGTACTCATCCCCGGAAATGGCCGCCGGCGTCGACGCGTAATTCGTGATTTCGCCTTCGAAATTCAGGTCGCCGTTTTCGGGCACCTGGATCAGTTTCGTCTGGCGCGCGAAACGTTCCTGCAGCGCATCCGTTAGCGTCGAGCTGAGGATCGGGGCAACCAACAGCGCATTGTTCGGGAAGCGGGCGATGCTGATCGTTTTCATTTCGGGCGACAGCGAAGCCCCCGAAAAGGAGTAACTCACGCTGCACGTACCCAACAGTAGCGGGCATACGAGCAGGATGATGTATTTCAGTCTGTTTTTCATGGCGTTTTCCATTTCCCTGCCGGCCATTTCCGGGATTACGGGATTTCGTCGATTCCTAATTCTTTGATTTTCCGGTACAGCGTGCGTTCCGAGATGAAGAGTTCGCGGGCCGCGTCTCTGCGTTTCCCATTATGACGTTTCAAAGCCCGGATTATTGCCTCTTTCTGCGCTTTTTCTTTGGTCATCTCTTCCTTCGGGCCGTCGTCCACGACCTCTTCGGTGTCGGTGTAAAGCGCCTCGGCAGCCGGAGATTTGACGGCCGGTGCGATCGGGTAGCTGCCGCGAGGCAGCAACCCGGCGATATCGCTTTTGGGAGCGTCGTACGATTTCTCGGCCAGTAGTTCGGCGACCATTCGTTTCATTTCGCTCATGTCGCTGCGCAGATCGAACAGAATTTTGTACAGTAGTTCTCTTTCGGTATTCACCTCGCTGGCCGGGGCGCTGCCGCTCATGACCATCGGAATGGTGTTCGGCGCGGAATCCGGCAGGTATTTTTTGATGATCTCGCCGGTAATCAGACGGGTTTCCTCGACGGCGGAGATCTGTTCCGCCACGTTTTTCAGTTGCCGGATGTTGCCGGGCCAGCGGTAGTTCTCGAGCAGGTGCCGCGCCTCGTCGTCGAGGGTGATGACGGGCATCCGGTATTGCGTGGCAATATCCGTGGCGAACTTCCTGAATAGTAGCGTGATGTCTCCTTTGCGCTCCCTGAGCGGCGGGATGGTGATGGGCACCGTGTTCAGCCGGTAGTACAGGTCTTCCCGAAAGCGTCCGTTGGAGACCGCTTCGCGCAGGTTGATGTTGGTCGCGGCGACTACCCGCACATTGGTTTTGGCGGACTTCGACGCTCCCACCCGCATAAATTCGCCGGTTTGCAGTACCCGGAGCAGGCGCACCTGGGTCGTATGCGGCAGTTCCGCCACTTCGTCCAGGAAAATGGTTCCTCCGTCGGCTTCCTCGAAGTAGCCTTTCCTGCTTTCGGTAGCTCCGGTGAAGGCTCCCTTTTCGTGGCCGAAAAGTTCCGAATCGATCGTGCCTTCCGGAATGGCTCCGCAGTTCACGGCAATGTAGTTTCCGTGTTTGCGGGCGCTGTTCGCATGAATGATCTGCGGAAAGAACTCCTTGCCTACCCCGCTTTCGCCGGTCACCAGTACCGAAAGATCGGTCGAAGCGACCCGCAGGGCTATTTCGAGGGCGCAGTTCAGACTTTCGTCGTTACCGATGATCCCGAAGCGTTGTTTTATGGTCGTTAACTCCATTTTCGTTTAAGTAAGTAGCCTGTGCCGGATTGTCCGGAAAGGAGTGCCGGCGCAGGTGTTTTTCGTACGGACTAATCGTTGTCCGGAGCGGGCGCGCTTTGTACGGTCGCGGTATCGGTCTGTGCAGGCAGGATGATCGACTGGATGTCGGGGCCTTCGCGACTTACCAGAAAACCGAAGATCATCACGGCGAGCGCGATGATGGCGGTGATGATCGCGATGACGATAAAACCGTCCGCTTTCGATCTCTTTTGAACCGGCCGTCCGGGCTGCTGCGGCCTGCGCGGATAACCGGGCTGTTGCGGCCTCTGGTTCATCGGAGGCCGGTTGCCTGCGTTCGGCATCGGCGGTTGATAGGGCTGTTGCGGAGCGCGGTTGGGAACTTGCTGCGCCGGCGGCGTCTGCCGAACCGGATTGCCCGGATGCGGCGGCGTCTGTTGTTGTACGGGACGTTGTTGCGTCGGCTGCGGCACGGACCGTCTGGGCGGGATGCCGGATTGAGGTTGCGGCGCGGCAGCCGTCCGTTGCTCTGTCGCCGGCTTCTGCGGGACGGCCGGTTGCGGTTTTTCGACCGGAGGGATGGTCGTAGGCGCCGGGCGCTGTTGCCGTGCTGCTGCCGGAGGCGAGGATACGGGTGCGGCGGCAACCGGAGGGGGCGCAGGGATGGCCTGCGCTGCCTTTTGTCCGGAATCCAGGTAATAGATGCTGTTCGAATCGATTTTCAGGGTTCCGATACCTTCTATAATATAAGCGCCGCGCGCGGCGATGTTCTTTTTGATTTCGGCGGTAAATTCCTCGATCGCAGCCTGTGCGTCGCCCGGATTCAGGCCGTATGCCGAACCGATCAGTTGGATCAGCACCCCGTCGTCTTTTTTCAGGAACGGAACGAATGCAACGGTTCCGTCGTCCTTGTGGAGGAACGCGCCGAACTGAGGAACGACCAGTCTCTTGTTGGTTTTCAGGTAGTCCGCTATAATTTTGTTGACCATGGCTCGCAGTCGTTAGATTTGATTTCCAAAAATAGGGCTTTTTCGGAATAGAAACAACTCCCGGACGTATTTTCGTTCGTTCGGGATGGGTATTCGTCGGAAAAAAATAAAAGCGAAAATCAAAATAAATTCGGCCGAGTTGTTGTTTTTGTTGAAAAGAATTGTCTTCTTTGCGTCCTATAAGTTAAATGTAGCTTCGTTACTTCGCAGTTTATCGGATGAAGTAGCGGGGGCGGATTGGTCTTAAACAGGTTGTTTGAAGATGAAGAATAAGTATATCGATCTGATCGAGCAGACGTTCGAATTTCCTCAGGATGAGTTTTCCGTGGTCGACAACGAGCTGAATTTTCACGAAGTGCCGCTGATGGATGTGATCAAACAGTACGGGACGCCGCTGAAGGTGACCTATCTGCCCAAGATCACGTCGCAGATACAGCGGGCCAAGCGATTGTTCAATGTGGCGATGGCCAAAGTGGATTACCGGGGGAATTACAACTATTGCTATTGCACGAAAAGTTCCCACTTCTCATTCGTGCTGGAAGAGGCGCTGAAGAACGACATTAACCTCGAAACCTCGTCGGCTTATGACATTCATATCATCGACGCGCTGTACGACGGCGGGATTATCGACAAGAATATCTTTATCATCTGCAACGGTTTCAAGCGTCCGCAGTATGTCGAGAATATTGCGGCGCTGGTCAATAACGGTTTCGAAAATACGATTCCGATCGTCGATAACAAAGAGGAGCTCGATCTGCTGGACGCCGCTATTCACACCGAATGCAAGATCGGTATCCGGATCGCGTCGGAAGAGGAGCCGAAATTTGATTTTTATACTTCGCGTCTCGGTATTCGTTACAACGACATCGTGGAGTATTATAAGACCAAGATCCGCAGCAATAAGAAGTTCAAGCTGAAAATGCTTCACTTCTTTATCAATACCGGGATCAAAGATACGGCTTACTACTGGAACGAACTGAGCAAATGTCTGAGCGTTTACTGCGAGCTGAAAAAAATCTGCCCCGAACTCGATTCGCTGAACATCGGAGGGGGGTTCCCGATCAAAAATTCGCTGGGCTTCAATTATGATTACGAGTACATGACCGAGGAAATCGTCGCTCAGATCAAGAATATATGCAACCTGGCCGAGGTCGAGGAGCCGAACTTGTTTACCGAATTCGGGTCGTTCACGGTGGGCGAAAGCGGCGCGACCCTCTTTTCGATCATCAACCAGAAGCAGCAGAACGACCGGGAGAGCTGGTATATGATCGATAGTTCCTTTATGACCACGCTACCGGATATCTGGGGGATCAACCAGCGGTACATTCTGTTGGCTATCAATAATTGGGACAAGGAGTACCAGCGGGTGTTTCTCGGCGGCCTGACTTGCGACAGCGAGGATTATTACAACGGAGAGTCGCATTCCAACGCGATCTTTCTGCCGAAGCTGAACGGCGGACCGCAATACATCGGGTTTTTCCATACCGGAGCTTACCAGGAGTCGCTGGGCGGGTTCGGCGGAATCCAGCATTGCCTGATTCCGGCTCCGAAGCACATTATCATCGACCGCGAAAAGGGCGATAACGAGTATTACACCCGCCTGTTCGCCAAGGAGCAGAGTTACCGTTCGATGATGCGGATATTAGGGTATTAGCCGTCCTGGCGCATACGGGGTCAAAAGCAGGAGTCCGGTGCGCCTCTTTGTCCCGGAGAGGCGCTTCTGCGGGTCATCATCGAGATAAAACGATATGAATCATTTTTGAAAGGACGCAGAAATATACCTCGATGCCGATCGTTAGTTAATTTTTCCAACCGCTTTCTGATACTCCAGCCATCTCAGATAGCAGTTTATCCGTGCTTCCACCTGTGTCTGCATGGCTTGTTGCCACAAGGTCTGCGCTTCAAGATAGTCGGACAGCGTTTCCACGCCTTTCTCATATTGCAGTCGGCTCGCACGCAGGTTCTCCTCCGCTGAGACAACGGACGATTCCGCTAACCTCTTTTCAAGGAATGCTTCGTCAAGGTTGTTGAACGACTGGGTCATCTCAAGCGTAAGCCGTTCGTTAGTATCTTCGCGTTCGGCTTGAACCTGTGTGTATTGCGCCTTGGCTGATTTGATCTTGTTGGTGCGGTGTCCGAAATCGAAAATAGGTATGGAGACTTGCACGCCGACAAGAAAGTTCCAACTGTCGAGCAGTTTTCTCCCATTTAGCTCAATGCCGTTCAAGTAGCCGTATTGACCGACCAATCCCACTTGTGGCAGATGCTCGCTTCTTGCTACGGCGATTTTCTGTTTAGCCAATTCGTTTTGCTGTTCAAGCATCAAGTATTCGGGACGGTTGGATATGCCGTCGTCCTGCATATAACCGGCATTCGTTTCAGGTAAAGAGCTATCTGTTTCTATCTTGTCCGTCAATGGGCGACCTATGTAGTGGCACAGATTCATCATGGCAAGTCGATGCCCGTTTTCCGCACGGCGCAAGTCCAGTTCGCTTTCATTCAACTTTACCTTCACTTTCAGCACGTCGTTCTGCGATTTCATACCATGCTTGCGGGCACTTTCCACGGTACGCATCAGTTCCGTCAATAGCTCATTATAGGACTCCGCAACCAGCACCAGTTCTTTGGCGCGCACCACTCCGGCGTATGCACGTGACGTTTCCACGACCACTTCCGATTCCGTCAGTCTTTTGTTCTGCCGGGCTATTTCATCGCCGATCTTTGCCATGCGGTAGCTTGTCCGTATTTTCCCGCCCATGTAAACGGGCTGTTCCACTTTGACACCTCCGCTGTATATCCAGCCGAGGTCGTATGCAAGGTCGATGCCCGGAAACAAGGCAGACTGTCCTGTAGGGATTCCATCCGCACCTAATACAGGCAGTTGTCCCATACCGCTTGAATAGGAACCGTCGGCAGTAGAATAAAGAGCGTTTCCTGTCAATGATAATGACGGGAGAAACAGAGCCTTGGTACTGCGCTTTTCAAACAGGGAAGCCTGTAATTGCTGCTCGGAGACTTCCATCCTTTTATTGTTTTCTTTTGCCAACCGGATGCATTCATCCAGTGTCAGAACCGTTTGCGAATAGCATGCAAACGGTAATACGGCGAATATGTATATAAATAATCGTTTCATTTTATCTTGATTTTGAAGAACATGGCGTAAAGGATAGGCACAAAGAACAGCGTAGCCAGTGTGGAGAAGAGCAAGCCGCCCATGATGGTAGCAGCCATAGAGCCGAACATAGCGTCGCTCAACAGCGGTATCATGCCGAGAATGGTAGTAAGCGAAGCCATCATCACAGGACGCAAACGGCTTTCCGAACTGGATACAAGAGCTTCGGCCGGTGCGATGCCGGCACTTATCTGTTCCCCGATTTCATCCATCAGCACGATGCAATTTTTCATCATCATGCCGACCAGTCCCAATGCCCCGACAATGGCGCAGAACGTGAATGACTGTCCGCTTAGAAGCATGGCTCCGACGATACCGATGGCAAGCAATGGGACGCAGCAAAGTATGATTGCAGGCTTGCGGTAATCCTTGAACAGCATGATAAGGATGGCAATCATCAGGACGATACCCAACGGCACGTTTTTGAACAAGTAGTGCATGGTTTGCGTACTGGCATCTTTTTCGCCTTTCCATTGTAGTTGGTATCCTTCGGGAAGTTTTATCTGTTCGATCCTTTCGGCAATGGTTGCGCGTGCCTTTTCTGTTTCAATGCCAGGCGAAGGCGAACACATGACTGTCTGGGCACGCTGTCCATTGTAACGCGGAACGATGGGGTCTTCCCATTCCATGCTAATCCCCTTGCCGATTTGCTTCAACGGTGTCGTCTGCATGACCGATTCGATGAGGTCACTGCGGTCTGCCGTTCCTGATTTTATTTTCAGCAAAGCTTCTTCATCCAACACGCTGCTTATATTGGGCATCATTGAGAACAAAGGAACATTCTCCAGATTGTCCATTTTCTCTCCGTCCTCTCCTGTACATTTCAGATAAATCGTGTTCTTGTGTATGCCGTCATAGAAATTGCCAACGGGTATGCCTCCGGCTGCTGTCAGTACGGAAGTGGAAATATCTTGCCTGCTCAACCCGGAGCGGCGTGCGGACGATTGGTCGTAGTCTATCGTCAATAACGGCATGGACGGTTCCCAGTCTGTCGTGACCAAGCAGACTTCGGGGGTCTGTTCCATAATCATGCGTGCGGAATCCGCTAACGCATGGAGTACGGCAGGGTCGGGTCCTGTGAACAGGGCCTCGATGGGATACTTCTTGTACATGATGTTGTACTGTTTCAACTTGACGTAGGCATCGGGATACCGCTTCAGAAGTTCCCGTTGAATTTCATCCATGTTTTCCACCAGCGCGTCGGGGGACTCGAAGTCGATAATCAGTTCGCCGTACGACAATGAGGGCGTGGCGATGCTGCGTACCAGATTGTAACGGGCGGGCGTACCGCCGATGGCGGTCGTTACGTTGCGTATCTCCGGGCGGCTTTTCAAATAAACCCTGATTTCTTCCAACTCGCTCGCCACCTGTGTGGAGTTCGTACCTTCCGGCAGTTTGTATTCCATATAGAGCTGGTCGTACACCATGTCTGGGAAAAAGCCGTGGCGCATGAACCGATAGCCGTATGCGCTTAACAGGACGAGCGCGACCGCGATGAGCACAGAGGATACGCGATGACGCAGCCCGAAATTCAAGGCTGCACGCAGCCAGCCATATACCCGACCGTTGTATAACGATTCCTCTTTTTTGCCGGGCGCGTCGGCTTTCAGCCAACCGTTTGCCATCAAAGGCACATGCACGAGTGCCAGTATCCAACTCAACAACAACGACACGGCAAGGACGATGAACAGGTCTCTCACGTATACGCCCGCCGTATCGGGAGAAAGGAAGACGGGCAGGAAGGCAAGGATGGCAATCAAAGTTGCCCCCAGAAGCGGCATGGCCGTCCTTTTACCTATGGAAGTCATCGCTTCCATGCGCGGCTTGCCCCGTTTCAGGTCTATCAGGATGCCGTCAATTATCACGATGGCATTGTCTACCAGCATTCCCATTGCGAGAATAAAAGCAGCCAGCGATACCCGTTGCATGGAACCGTCCATCATGCCCAATAACAAGAATGAGCCGATAACCGTGACAATAAGGCTCGTGCCTATGATAACACCGCTTTTGAAGCCCATGACGAGCATCAATATCGCCACGACGATAACGACCGATTCTATCAGGTTGATGAAGAAAGTGGCAAGGGCATCTGTCACTCGTTCCGGCTGGTAGAACACGCGATGGTATTCTACTCCTGCCGGGAAATGCTCCGCTTTCAATTCCTCAAGCCGCCGTTCAACTTGTTTGCCTACTTTCACGATGTCCGTACCCGAAGCGGCGGCAACGGCAATGCCCAAAGACGGCTCGCCGTTATAAGCCATCGAGTTGCGTACCGGAGTGACATAGTCATTACCTACTTTGGCAATATCTCCCAAGCGGAGTTGGTCATCCTCATGGCCCTGTATAATCATATTGCGAATTTGCTCTACCTTGCGGAATTTGTCATTGACAGTCACGCGCACGCGTTTTGGCCCGTTGTCGTAATATCCGGTATAATAGATGCCATTCTGCCCTTGCAGCGTGGTGAGTACCTCCGCAGGCGAAACGCCCAATGTCGCCATACGTTCAGGCAGCATCTCAATGTTGATGCACTCCTCTCGTTCTCCGTATATAGTGACACGTCCCACGTCTTCAATGTTTGTCAACTCCCGCTGGATCAATCGGGCATAGTCGGATAGTTTGCGCTCGTCCGTTCCGTCACCGGTCAGGGCGTAGAACATGCCGTATACCAATCCGAAATCGTCTTGCACCTTGACCGACGTGCCTTCCGGAAGTCCGGCTCCGGCATCGGAAACTTTGCGCCGCAACATGTCCCAGCACTGCTCGATTTCGTTTTCCGGAACCGTGGTCTTCATTTCGACCTGGAGGATGGTTAAATCATTATACGACCAACTGCATACGTTGTTCACTTCACCGATGGTGCGTATGTTTTTTTCCAACGGTTCGGTGACTTCCATTTCCATCTCGTGTGCGGAAGCTCCGGGCCGGGTCGCCACGACCATCGCCATTTTCACCTTGATTTCCGGATCTTCCAGCTTGCTCATGTCGTATGCGGAATAGAGCCCGCCGACCAGCAAGACGACAATAAGAAAATAAACCAGTTTCTTGTTGTCGAAAGCCCATTTTCCTACATCCATCACAATAAGCCTCCTACATTCGTTTCAGATTCATCAGCCATAGGCTTTACCTTTTGGCTGTCCGTCAGTTTATGTACTCCAGCAGTCACGACAAGTTCCCCATCAGAAAGCCCTTGCGCAATGATTGCCTTGCCATTGGTATGGAGTTGCTTGACGGATACGGCACGTAATCTTATCACTCCGTCCTTCTTATTATAAACCCAGACGCAACTTTTCCCGTCTTTCTTGAATAATGCGGAAGACGGTATTTCCGTCTTCCCGCTCGCGGTATCGCTTATCACCATATCTACCATCGTATTCATTCCGGGCGAAGGCTGGGGCGACATGTCCTGCGGAATGGAAAGACGTACTGTGTACAATTGATTGGCATTGGCTTTCGGTGCTATGCTAATCAAGCGGAGCGGGACTTTCTGGTTCGGCATGAAATCAAATGAAGCATAGAACGATTCCATCTTGTTGCGATGAATATAAGTAGACGCCGGGATATTGATTTCTATTTCTTGCTTACCCCCTGATACAATCGTGACAATAGGCATACCTGCTGCCACGACCGTTGGCGGATCAAACAAGCGTTTCTGAATATACCCATTGAAAGGAGCATATATTTTTGTGTCAGCTAATTGGTTTTGGGCATTTTCATATTTTGCGGCAATCTGCTGTAAGCCAAATCGTGCCTTGTCATATGCATCGGCTGTGCTTACGCTGTCCGCATAGAGTGCTATTACACGTTCGGCTTCCGATTTTACGTTCATATACTCCGCCTTGATAGCGTCCAATTGCACTTGATAATCACGCGGGTCTATTTCCGCTACAAGCTGACCTTTGCTTACCCTGCTGCCTTCCTCGACATAGACGTTCATCAATGTTCCACTGATCTTGAAAGCCATGTTCACTTCTTCCGCAGCCTTCACACGTCCGGGAAATTCTTGAACCGATGTAGCACCGGCGTTTTCAACCATGAAGAGCCGGACATTTGCCGTGTCCGTTTCCTCCGTCTGCTTACTGTGGCACGAGCTGTTCAGCAATAACAGTCCCATGAACAGACATGTTATAACATAATTTTTTCTCATATATGAATTGTCCTTAATTGCGGCTATAAAATTATGCAAATCAAAAATGGCGCGCAAGAGCAAAATTGAGCGAAAATTGTATGATATGTTCGATTTACGGAAGATTCATAGCGAAATATGAGTTTGTTTTGTTTGTTTTTTTATCTTTGCCGAGGTTTAGATATACAAAATAAATGAGTACAATTGAAGATTCCAATATCGAGTTATTCGATATAGACAGCAAAAATATAAAGCAAAGAAATCCTTTCAGCTATCTTAATCAAAATGGATTCCTGCTTTGTAAAAGAGGAAAAATTTCTCTTATAATGGACGAACGGCTATACAATGTGGAAAAAGGCGATTTGTACATATATCCGGCATTCTCGCTGACACAAATCCATAGTGTCAGCGATGACCTACAGGGAGTGGCGGGAACGGCGGATTTCAATTTCATATTTTCCTCGCTCGATTCCATATCCGACACTCAAAGTCATATTTATATACGTTTCCATCCTCTTGTTTCTTTGACGGTTGAACAATTGCAACGTATAGAGGAAATCATTTGGTTTGTCCGTAAAAGGAAAAATATCCAGACCCAATTGGGGACACAAATCGTGTTATCGCTTGTTCAAGCCTTTTGTTACGAAGTGATAGATGCCTATATAACCAACAAATCGATGCAGTCTATGAAGCAGACTCGCAAGGACAAGACTTTCCAGAACTTTCTCGTTTCACTGTATCAGAATTTCCATATTCACAGAAATGTACAGTTTTATGCAAAGCAACAAGGCCTTACGCCCCGCTATTTCACGACATTAATTCATAAGGTATCGGGCAAGACACCATCTCAATGGATTACGACGTTCGTCATCATAGAAGCCAAACGTTTATTGTCCAATCCTAAGATAAGCATCAAGGAAACATCATGCAAATTACATTTTACCGACCAGTCTTTTTTCGGGCGCTATTTTAAGTTGTATGCAGGCTGTTCTCCGTCTGAATATAAAAACGCTACATTTAAGAGGAATTGTAGTATGGATTTGTAGATGTCCAAATATAAACCGATAGGTACAAGAAACAAGAATTTGCCGGCAAGAGTATTCAGCGAATGAGAATGACAACGGGCAGGTTTCGACGCCTGCCCGTTTCTTTGTTCGGTTCAGTTCAGAAGCCTGTCCTTTCGGTTTTGAGGAACAGCTCGAAGTCGGTGATGAATGCGGGAGCAAGCTCTTCCAAGGCAATGGCGCTGACTTTATAGCGTTCTTCGATGGAACTCCGCGAGGTGTTTATACACGGTGCAGTATTTCCAATAACTGTGCAGACTTTTGAGCTTGCCCGCCTGCTTCTGGTAATCCTCGTTGTGCTGACGGAATATCGCTAACAAGGTTTCATGGTTCATACCTAACGTCGAAAATCCTTTATCCGAACCGAAGTAGCGGGATAGTAATGCAACTCCGGTCTCACTTGGCTTTTCAAAGGTTTCGCTTGGCTTCTTTGTCCTCGCAGTCTGTGTTTTCTCTAAACCCTTTGTTTACAACCTTCTTGCCTCTTTCAGCCTACTATCTCGTTTTTTTCCGTACCTTTGTCCTAAATCACTAACCCGTTTGTATGCAGATTTTCCGAAAAGTTCTGGTCGTTTTTTTATTGCTGGGAACCGCCGCTGCCTTGCAGGCGCAGGAACTTTCTTCGCGGCAAACCGCAACGAACGATTCTCTGAAATTGCGAAGGGATGAAAAAGGAGGAGTCGCCGGTATGGCCGATCCGCAGAAAACTTCGGCGTCTTTCCCGTCCGTCAAGCAACTAACCGGATCGTTACAGCAAGAGTCGGCGTCCGATATCGATGCGTTTCAGGATACCGTCTCCCGTCACAAAAAGAATTTCATCGCCCGCATCATCGATTATTACGGCCGGTCGAACGTGGACCGCACCTTCGAAAAGAAGCTCGACTGGAGCATAGCGCCCGGTCCGAATTATTCATCGGACGTGGGTTTCGGTATCGGATTCCTGATAGCCGGCCTGTATCGGCTGGATCGAACGGATTCGACGACGATGCCTTCCAATTTTGCCGTTTACGGAAACGTAACGACCCAGAAGTTCGCCTTGCTGCGTGTCAGCGGCACCAATATTTTCAAGCAGAATCGTTATCGTGTCTCTTATTCCGGGGCGATGGTCTATTTTCCCGGCGCTTTTTACGGCGTGGGTTACGACGCCGGAAAAGCGGGATACGTGCAGGAGCTGACCACGACGATGTATAAAGTCCGTGCGAGCGGCGGCGTTCGGATCGCGCCGAAGGCTTACGCCGGGATGACTTTCAGTCTGGACTATACGGGAGCCAAATCGAAAAAGTCCTCCGCTACCGAACGGTCGTTCCTCTATTACGAATCGGTGGTGGATAAGGTGCTCCAGGAGTCGGGCGGTACGATCGGCGGGGCGCAGGAGGCTTACGACCGTCTCGACGCGCAGGAAAAAGCGGTTTTCAACGGTTATTCCTACGGAGACGGGAAACGGTTGTACGATGCGTGGCGCAACGGTTATTACGATCCCGCGAAAGCCGATCCGTTCGACAACTATGTCGGATCGACCGGCGAAAATCCCAATGCGATGAATGTCGGTTTGGGGGCCTTCTTGCAATACGATTCGCGCGATGTGCTGACCAGTCCGTACAAAGGTATTTTCTTTAATCTGGATATCAAATATTTCCCGAGATGGCTCGGCAATTCGCTGCATACGTTCGGGAAGATACAGGTTACCTTCGACTGGTATCGGAAAACGTGGAAAGGGTGCGTGTTGGCTTACGACCTTTACGGGAATTTTACGATGGGAGTGCCGTCCTGGCACATGTATTCGTCGCTGGGCGGCATGGAGCGCATGCGCGGTTATTACGAAGGGCGCTACCGCGACCGGAACTGCGTGATGACGCAGATCGAATTGCGCCAGCGGGTTTACCGTCGCCACGGGGTGGCCGCGTGGATCGGTGCGGGTAACGTTTGGGGCGTCGATTCTTTTGCCTGGAATCATACGCTTTGCAGTTTCGGCGTCGGTTACCGTTTCGAATTTAAAAAGCGGATGAACATCCGGTTGGATTACGGTTGGGGCGCACACGGCAATCCGAATTTCCACTGGGATAAAAAAAGGTGTACGGCTTTCCTGTTTACCGCATCGGAAGCATTCTGATCCGGCGGAATATGCGCGGGCGAGATTCGTAAATACGATCCCCGGGAAACGGAATCCTGTTTCCCGGGGATCGTCGGTATTGCGGCGCGGCGCGCCCGGCGGGACGACCGGTTTCCGTCTACGGAACGGAGTTATCGGCCCGCGTCTTTTTCCATTTCGGCAGTCAGCTTGGCTTTCCATTCGTCCGGCATTTCGAAAGAGTGCTGCTCGTCGAAATTGTAAGCCACCATGACGGCCGTGCATTCGGTCTTGATCTGTTCAGTCTCGGAGTTGATGAGCTGGTGGTGCAGCGTGAAGCTTTTGTTACCCACCCGGATGATTCGGGTGCGTACGGCGATCGGCTCGTCGCGGCGGGTCTGGACGAGGTAGTTCGTCTGGCTTGCAACGATGATCAGTCCGGCCGTTTTCCAGTACGGAGTCAGGCCGAGCACCTGCTTGTAAAAGTCGCACTTCCCGAGGTCGAAATAGTGCTGTTGATTGACGTTGTTGACGTGCCCCAGTACGTCGATGTCGGCGAAGCGCATTTGTATTTGTGTCTCTATCATAGGCTTTATGGTCTGATGATTTCAATTTCTCCGTTCACGCCGACCTTGACGATCGACGATGCTTTTCCGGTGGGACGACCTTCCCACGCGCGGTCGATCACCAGATCGACGCCGTCGACGATCTCCTTTGCGATTTCGCTGAACGACATTGGGGACGGTTTGCCCGAAATATTGGCCGAAGTAGAAACGAGCGGTCGATTCAGTTTGTGAATCAGTTTGTTGCAAAATTCGTGATCCGGAATACGGATTCCCAGCGTCCCTTCGTCCGGAATCAGATTCGGGGCGACGGCGCAGGCTCCGGGCAGGATCAGCGTCAGCGGTTTGTCGGCTACTTCGTACAACTGCCACGCCACTTCGGGCACTTTTTGGATGTATAGCGATACTTTGTCGATCTGGTCGAGCAGTACGAGCATACTCTTTTTGTTGACGCTCTGTTTGAGGTCGTAGATGCGCGCGACTGCCTGTTCGTTGGTCGCGTCGCATCCGATCCCCCAGACCGTATCGGTCGGATAGAGGATGACCCCCCCCCTTCGGAGGACTTCCAGCGCCTGATAAATCGGATCTTCAGCCATGTTTTACATAATTTGGAATCGCACAAAAGTACGCTTTTTTTTGTCTATTTTTAAAAAAGAGTATAGCTTTGTACCTCTAAAAAATGAAAACGAACAAAACATATTATGGGAAGAGCATTTGAGTATCGAAAAGCACGCAAACTGAAAAGATGGGGCAACATGGCCCGTACTTTTACCAAACTGGGAAAGGAAATCGCGATTGCCGTGAAGGCCGGAGGGCCTGATCCGGCGGGTAATACCCACCTCAGAGTGCTGATTCAGAATGCAAAAGCCGCCAATATGCCGAAAGAGAACGTCGAACGCGCGATCAAACGGGCCACGTCGAAAGAGATGGGCGACTACAAAGAGATGGTGTACGAAGGATACGCTCCGTTCGGGATCGCGATGATTGTCGAGACGGCGACCGACAATACGACGCGTACCGTAGCCAACGTTCGCAGTTATTTCAACAAGCTCGGCGGTTCGCTCGGGACTTCGGGATCGGTGTCGTTTATGTTCGATCACAAGTGCGTTTTCAAAACTCCGGTGAAAGAAGGGATGGATATCGAAGAGCTGGAACTCGAACTGATCGATTGCGGCGTGGACGAGGTGTTCGTCGATGGTGAGGAAGTGGTGATCTACGGGGCGTTCGAATCGTACGGAGCCATTCAGAAGTACCTGGAGGATAACGGTTACGAGATTATCAGCGGGGAGTTCGAGCGAATCCCGACCGACACGAAGGAGGTGACCGAGGAGCAGCGCGCTACGGTCGAGAAACTGATCGAGAAACTGGAAGAGGACGAAGATGTGGCGAACGTTTACCACAATATGAAAGAGGCCGAAGGCGGCGAGGAGGAGTAGCTTTCCGGTTTTGGCGAAAGAGACGACGAAAAACGGTTGCGGATTTCGATCCGCGACCGTTTTTTGTTGTGATTTTCAGTTTTTATGACCAACTTGCGGCAACCGGAGGATTTTCGCTTTTACGGATTTTTTGGAAGAAGCGGTACTTCGGTATTAACGGATCATACGATGAGGATGTCGAAAATAATCTCTTGTCTGGCGATGCTTTCGGTGACGGCATGCGCTTGCAGCCCTTTACAGGGAGAGAATGTGAAAAAGGTGGATATTTGCGTTTACGGCGGAACCTCGGCCGGCGTCATAGCCGCCTATACGGCCCGGCAGGCCGGGAAGAGCGTTCTGCTGATCGAGCCGGGGCGTCATCTGGGCGGAATGAGTTCCGGAGGGCTGGGATATACCGATATCGGGAACAAATACGTCATCCGGGGCCTGGCGCTCGATTTCTACCGTCGGCTGGGCCGGCATTACGGCAAGCTCGAACAATGGATTTTCGAACCGAAAGAAGCGGAAGCCGTTTTCAACGAGTACATCCGTCGGGCGGATGTGGAGGTGTGGTACGACAGCCGGATCGTCCGGGCGGCCAACCGGGGCGGAGTGATCCGGAATATCACGCTCGAAAACTCCGTTTCGCCGCGGTCGTCGCCCCGTAGAACGGTACGCGCAAAGGTATTTATCGATTGCAGTTACGAAGGGGATCTGATGGCGCGCGCCGGGGTTTCCTACACCGTCGGTCGGGAAGGTAATGAACGGTACGGCGAAACCTACAACGGGGCGCAGCGGATGAACGGCCACCAGTTTCCCGACGGGATCGACCCGTATATCGTCAGAGGGGACAGCGCCAGCGGATTGCTGTACGGCATCAATCCCGATCCGATCCTGCCCGACGGGACGGGGAACAAAAAAGTGCAGGCCTATAATTTCCGCATCGCGCTTACCGATCGTCCGGAGAACCGGGTTGAAATCACCCGCCCGGACAACTACGATCCGCAGCGGTACGAGTTGCTGGTACGGTTGAAGGAGAAGCTTCCGTGGAAAACGCCTTACGATGTTTTTATCTGGAGCAGAATGCCGAACGGCAAGACGGATATCAATAATTCCGGCGGTTTTTCGACCGACGTGATCGGTGAAAACTGGAACTATCCGGAAGCGGATTACCCGGAGCGCGAACGGATTCGAAAATTCCACGAGGACTACACGAAAGGGCTTCTCTATTTTATCGGACACGATCCGCGCGTCCCCGACTCCATCCGCCGGGAGATGCTGCGGTGGGGATACCCGAAGGACGAATATACGGATAACGGGCACTGGACGCACCAGATGTACGTACGCGAAGCGCGGCGTATGATCGGCCCCGTCGTGATGACCCAGCACCATTGCCTGGGCGAGGAGACGGTGACCGACGGCATCGGCTGGGCCGCCTATACGATGGATTCGCACAATTGCGACCGCCACGTCGTGAACGGCATGGTCAAGAACGAGGGTAATGTCGAGATCGGAGGGTTCGGCCCCTACCCCGTTTCGTACCGGGCCGTTACGCCGCGGGCCGAAGAAGCCCGGAACCTGCTGGTTCCGGTATGTCTGTCCGCATCGCACATCGCTTACGGTTCGATCCGCATGGAGCCGGTATTCATGGTGTTGGCGCAGTCGTCGGCCATAGCGGCCTGTCAGGCGATCGACCGGTGCGGAGGCTGCGTGCAGCGTGTCGACGTTGCGGCCGTGATGGATGAATTTGCGGGCAATCCGCTGGCGGATGGTAGCCAGCCCGAACTGTTCGTCGATAACAGCGATGCCGAAAACGTCGTCGTCAGCGGCGATTGGAAAACGGAGAAAAACGCCTGGTCGGCCTACGGGCCGGATTTCCTGTCGGACGATTCGAAGGGGACATCTCCCAAATCGTTGCGATACGTGCCGCGGCTTCCGGCCGGAAACGAATACGACATTTATGTCTACTTCCCGAAAGTGGGCGGAGCGACTACGCATACTTCGATCCGGGTTTTCGACGGAGCGCAGCGGTACGACCGGAGGATCCGGTCGTCGGACGTGGTCGTCGAAGGACAGACCGGCGGCGAATGGGTGCGTATCGGCCGCTATCGGCTGCCCGAAGGTAGGAAAGGGTATGTGGAGATTTCGAACGAAGAGGCGGACGGCATAGTCGTCGCGGATGCCGTATTGTTCATTCCGGCCCGGTCGGAGAACTGATCCCTTGCTTCCTAATAAAAACCGCGGCGCATCTGAAAAATAGATGCGCCGCGGTTTTGTTCGCCGGTAAGTTTACGCCAGGCCGTCCTCTTTTTTCTGGCGTTCGTAGGAGCCGATGATCAGCCGGATCGGCTGGTCGTGTCCGAAATAATTCCATACCCAGCCCCAGAATACTTTCAGCTTGCCCTGGATGCCGAGCAGGAACATGATGTGGATCGTCGACCAGACGACCCATGCGGCAAAACCGCCGAAACGGATCTTTTTCCATTCGACGAAAGCCCTGTTGCGGCCGACGGTTGCCATGACGCCGTAATTGCAGTAGCGGAACGGTTTCATCGGGCGTCCTTTGAGTCCGGCCAGCAGGTTTTTCCCCAGACGTTTTCCCTGGGAAATTCCGACGCGGGCCAGTTGCGGGTGTCCGTTCGGATACTCCGCGTCGTCGTGCATCGCGGCGATGTCGCCGATGGCGAAAACGTCGTCGTACTCTTTGACCCGGTTGAAAGCGTCCACGCCGATCCGTCCGCCGCGTTCTTTGGTTTGCTGTTCGAGGCCCGGAACGGCGCTGCACCGGATGCCGCTCGTCCAGATCAAGTTCTGGGTCGGGATGCTCTCCCCGTCGTCGAAGATCGCGCAGCCGTCGACATAATCGGTCACTTTTCGGTTCAGCATCACTTTGACGCCTTTGCTCTTCAGGGTTTTCAGCGCTTCAGCAGAGGTCTGTTCCGACATGGAAGAGAGCAGGCGTCCCAGTCCTTCGATCAGGTAGATGCTCATGTGCGACATGTCCAGCCGCGGGTAATCCCTCGGCATCACGTAACGTCTCATTTCGGATAGCGCTCCGGCGATTTCGACCCCCGAAGCGCCTCCGCCCACGATCACCACGTTCAGCCGCGAGATGCGTTCGGCGTCGGAAGAGGCCGTTACGGCGATCTCGAAATTGCGGAGTACCCGGTTGCGGATATTCAGCGCGTCGGTGATGTTGGACATTGCCAGTGCGGTGCGCTTGATGTTTTCGATCCCGAAAAAGTTCGGAACGCAGCCCGTGGAGATGACCAGGTAGTCGTAGCGGATGTCTCCGACCGTGGTGTACAATCGCTTTGCAGTCGCGTCGACGCGTTCGATATAGGCCATCCGGAAGTAGAAGTCGTTCCATCCGTGGAACATTTTCCGGAACGGGAATGCGATATCGCCGACATTCAGCGCCGAACTGGCCACCTGGTACAGCAGCGGCTTGAACATGTGGTAATTGTGTTTATCGACCAGCACGACCTGCATACCGCTGCGGCGCAGGGTACGGATCAATGCGAGGCCGGCGAATCCGCCGCCCACGATGACGATGCGTTTTTTGTCGGTATCGGGAATGTTCGATGACATAGTTTTGGTGTTTAACGTTTGACAATGGCGGTAACAACCTATCCGGCAAATAGAATACCGAAAATGCAAAATGAGCCGGTTTTATGAATAATTTACCGGGAAGGGACGGCCCTACCCGATTTTTTTCAGCCCGAGTTCGGCGGCCTGCCGTTCCATGTAGGCGTAAGCCTGGTCGTAGTCGTTGGCGATCACGCCGTCCAGAATGGCGTCTTTGATGGCGCTCTTCAACTCGCCGACCGCCCGGCAGGGTTTCAGTCCGTAAATCTGCATGATTAGCTCGCCCGAGATCGGTGGCTGGAAATTACGGATCCGGTCTTTCTCCTCGATTTCGCGCAGTTTGACTCGTACCAGCTCGAAATTTTGTAAGTAACGTTTGACCTTGGCGTCGTTGGCCGAAGTGATGTCGGCTTCGCAGAGGGTCATCAGGTCGTCGATGTCGTCGCCCGCTTCGAACAGCAGCCGCCGTACGGCCGAGTCGGTTACGACGTCTTCGGCGAGGATGATCGGCCGCAGGTGCAAAAAAACCAGTTTCTGGACATACTTCATCTTCTCGTTCATCGGCAGTTTCAACTCCCGGAAGATCGCCGCGACCATTTTCGATCCGACGACTTCGTGCCCGTGGAACGTCCATCCCGTTTTCGGGTCGTAGGCTTTGGTTCTCGGTTTGCCGATGTCGTGCAGCAGCGCCGCCCAACGCAGCCAGAGTTTGTCGGTATGACGGGCTATGTTGTCGAGCACTTTGAGCGTATGCACGAAGTTGTCTTTGTGGGCGTGTTTCCCGACCCGTTCGACGCCTTTAAGCCGCGACAATTCCGGAAAGATCAGCGGCAGTAACCCGCAGCGGTCGAACAGGTCGAATCCGATCGACGGAACCGGCGACAGTAGGATCTTGTTCAGTTCGGTTACGATGCGTTCTTTCGAGACGATCGAAATCCGCTCGCGGTTGCGTTCGATCGCGTCGAAAGTTTCCGGTTCGATGTCGAAACCCAGTTGGGCGGCGAAACGTACGGCCCGGATCATCCGCAACGGATCGTCCGAGAACGTCGTGTCCGGATCGCACGGGGTTCTGATCAGCAGTCGCTCCAAGTCGCCCGTTCCGTCGAACGGGTCGATCAACTGCCCGAACGTATCGCCGTTCAGCGAGAAAGCCATCGCATTGATCGTAAAGTCGCGCCGTAGCTGGTCGTCTTCGATCGTCCCGTTTTCGACGATCGGTTTGCGCGAGTCGGCACGGTAGGACTCCTTGCGGGCCCCGACGAACTCCACTTCCCACTTCCCGCAGCGCAGCATCGCAGTTCCGAAGTTCTTAAAGACCGATACCCGGCTGCCGATCTGTCGGCCCAGCGTTTCGGCCACGTCGATTCCGCTGCCGGTTACCACGACGTCGATATCGGTGCAGGGACGCCGCAAGAAGTAGTCGCGGACATAGCCGCCGATCACGAAGGCCTGTAAGCCTTTGGCGTCGGCGATCGCTCCGATTTGTTTGAAAAGGGGATGTCGCAGCGCGTCGTTCATCGTTACCGAAGTTGTTTCAGGTAGAGCTGGATCGTATTTTCGAACCCGAGGTAGATGGCGTCGGCGACCAGCGCATGGCCGATCGACACTTCGAGCAGGTTCGGAATGTTTTCAGCGAAATATTTCAGGTTTTCGAGGTTCAGGTCATGACCTCCGTTGACGCCGAGACCGCAGCGTGCCGCTTCGCGAGCCGTTTCGACGAACGGGGCGATCGCCGCTTCGCGGTCGGCGGCGTAGTTCTTCGCGTAGGGTTCGGTGTAAAGTTCCACGCGGTCGGCTCCGGCTTCGGCTGCGGCCGGGATCATTTCGGGCCGTGCGTCGACGAATATCGAGGTGCGAATGCCGGAGGCTTTGAACCGGGCGATCACTTCTTTCAGAAAGGCTTTGTGCGTGACGGTATCCCAGCCGGCGTTCGACGTGATCGCGTTGTGCGCGTCGGGCACCAGCGTTACTTGGGTCGGGCGGACATCGAGTACCAGATCGACGAAACGGTCGATCGGGTTTCCTTCGATGTTGAATTCGGTCGTAAGCACCGGTTTCAGGTCGTAAACGTCCCGGTAGCGGATGTGTCGTTCATCCGGCCGAGGGTGCACGGTGATCCCTTGGGCGCCGAATCGTTCGGCGTTCAGCGCCGCTTCGACGACGTTCGGAATGTCCCCCCCGCGGGAATTGCGCAGGGTGGCGATCTTATTTATGTTAACGCTTAGCTTTGTCATATTTTTCGCTATTTTTGTGGGCATAAAGTTACAACACTTTTTTGAGTAATTGGAAATCGGATGAATATAGTTTTGTACAGCCGTGCTCAGCCGTCTTTTTCGGCAGAGGATTTGGACTTGCTGATCAATGCGTTGGACGAAACCGGGATGTCCTACCGGATGAACAAAGACTTTGCCGGACTGATCGGGGCGAAGACCGGCCGGACGTTCGGTGCGGAGCAGATTTACCGGGACAGCGCCGGTATCGGGGACGACGCGCGCGTGATGGTCAGCTACGGCGGTGACGGGACTTTTCTGGATGCCGTGCGGTTGCTCGATAACCGTCCGGTCCCGATCGTCGGGATCAATTCGGGACGTCTGGGTTTTCTGGCGAATATAACGAAAGAAAACATGAAGCAGGCGTTCGCCGATATAAAGGCGGGCGACTACACGGTGGCTCCGCGTTCGCTGATCCATGCCGAGGGTGAGTTTACGCAGCAGCCCGGGTTTCCGTATGCGTTCAATGAGTTTACGATCCAGCGGCATGGGCCGAATATGATCTCGACCGAGGTGTATGTCAACGACGAGATGATCGCTACTTACTGGGGCGACGGCGTGTTGGTTTCCACGCCTTCCGGTTCGACGGCCTATTCGCTGAGCGTCGGCGGGCCGGTGGTGGCGCCCGATTGCCGGTGTTTTTTGATTTCGCCGATCGCGCCGCACAACCTGACGATGCGCTCGGTGGTGATTCCGGACAGCAGCGTGATTACGCTGAGGGTGTCGAGCCGTGAAACCGATTTTGCCGTTTCGCTTGACAATCAGAACTACACGGCGCCCAATGGAGTGACCTTCCGGGTGTCGAAGGCCGAAAAGTCGATTTTTTTGGTGCATTTCCAAAATATATCTTTTTACGATACGTTAAGAAATAAAATGATGTGGGGGATCGACAGCCGGGATCTGGTCAAATAGCGTCGACGCTTTCGGAATCCCGTTGTTATTTTGACGGAAATCCCGGTAATAGTGTTATATTTGCACTCTACATTTTAAAACGAACAGATGGATAATCTCGATCCGGAAAATATACCCCGACACGTGGCCATTATCATGGACGGCAACGGCCGGTGGGCGGAAGAACGCGGACAGGGGCGGGTATATGGCCACATCAACGGCGTGGAGAGTATGCGCAAAGCGATTCGCGCGGCTGTCCGTCGTGGAGTGAAGTTCCTGACCGTTTACGCCTTCTCTACCGAGAATTGGGGGCGTCCGAAAGAGGAGGTGCAGGCGCTGATGGAGTTGTTGTGCACGTCCCTGTCGAACGAAACCGCCGAACTGAAGAGTCAGGGCGTGCGGATGCGGTTCATCGGGGATGTGGAAGCGCTGGCCGAAGATGTGCGTGCGGCGATTGCGCGCAGCGAGAAAGAGACGCACCGGAACGAGAAACTGACCCTGGTCGTTGCGGTCAATTACAGTTCGCGGTGGGAGATTACCCGGATGGCGCAGAAAATAGCCGTGCAGGTACGCGACGAAGGATTGCAGATTCACGAAATTACGGATCGTACCGTGGCCGACAACCTGGTTACGGCGGGGATTCCCGATCCCGACCTGCTGATCCGTACCAGCGGAGAGCAACGCCTGAGTAATTTTTTGTTGTGGCAGTTGTCTTACAGCGAGTTGTATTTTACGGAAACCTATTGGCCCGATTTTGACGAGTCTGAATTCGATAAGGCGATCGCGGAGTATCAGAAGCGGGAGCGCAGATACGGAATATTGATGAAAAAATAACCCTTGTTACACCAGTACAGGAAAAAATGAGAAATAAATTAAGGAACCTGGCAATAGCTTTACTGTTTATATTGACAAATGTTTCCGTTTTTGCTCAACCCGACGACTCGACGAAGCAGACTCAAACTCCGCCGATGATTGATTTCAAATCTACTCCCAAAGCATATATTATCAATAATATAACCGTAAGCGGAGCCACCTACCGCGATCCGCAGTTCATTTCGGCCATGACCGGTCTGGTCAAGGGCGATACGATCATGTTGCCCAGCGAGTACATTTCCAATTCCATCAAGAAAATGTGGGGACAAGGAGTCTTCTCGGATATCCAGATGCTGGTGTCTCCCGTCGGCGATAGCGTGAATGTCGAAGTGGTGCTGAAAGACCGCCCCCGAGTGTATAATTGGAATGTGGAAGGTATCCGCAAGGGGCAGAAATCCGATTTGTTCGAAACCTTGAATCTGAAAAAGGGCCGTGAATTGTCCGATTTTATCCTGAACAGTTCGAAAGAGGCGATTCGAAAATATTTCCGGGAAAAAGGGTTTTATAATACGGAGGTGAGCTACCGCGTGGAAAACGACTCGACGCTGGAGAATGTGGTGAACGTGACGTTTGTGATCAACCGCAACCGACGGGTGAAGATCGGCGATATCGTCTTCGATGGGAACGAAGCGATTTCGGACAGGCAGTTGCGCGGCGCGATGAAAAAGACGCACCGCAAGAGCATCAACTTCCTGCGGGGAGCGAAACTGAAGGAGAAAGAGTATGAAACGGACAAAGAAAATGTAATCGACTATTACAATTCGAAGGGGTATCGCAACGCCACGATCATCAGCGATTCGATCTATCCGATCAGCGACAACCGGATCGGGATCGCGATCAAGGTGGAAGAGGGAAACAAATTCTACTACCGGAACGTAACCTGGACGGGTAACGACGTCTACGATACCAAACAGTTGAACGACATGCTGGGAATCCGCCGGGGAGAAACCTATGACAAAAAGTCGCTGTATAAACGGTTGGGAATCGGTAAGGAGGATAACCCGGAGGATATGTCTTCGGTGAACTCGCTGTATCAGAACAACGGTTATCTGTTCTCCAAGATCGATCCGGGCGAAGAGGTCGTCGGCGAGGATTCGATCGATATCAATGTCAAGATATACGAAGGTAAACAGGCCAAAATCAACGAAGTGGACGTGTCCGGAAACCGGAAGGTGAACGACAACGTGATTCGCCGCGAACTGTACGTGCGTCCCGGCGAATTGTACAACCGTTCGTTGCTGATGGCGACGATCCGGCAGTTGAACCAGATGGGGCATTTCGACCCCGAAAAGATGTTGCCGGACGTTCAACCGGTAGAAAATTCCACCGAACTGGTCGATATCGCGTTCCCGCTCGAAGAGGTGGCCAACGACAAATTCGAGATATCCGGCGGTTGGGGAAGCGGCATGTTCGTCGGTTCGATCGGCGTTCAGTTGAACAACATTGCGATCAAGAATTTCTTTAAGAAAGGTGCCTGGAGACCTTTCCCGCAGGGGCAGGGACAGTCGCTGGCCGTCCGGGCGCAGAGTAACGGTTCGTATTACAAGGCCTTCTCGGTGAACTTTACCGAGCCGTGGCTGGGCGGAAAGAAGCCGAATTCGTTTACGCTCGGACTCTTCTATTCCAACGAGACGAATGCTTACTACGCATGGCAGTCCGGCACCAAGCACTTCCGTACGATGGGCGTTTCGGTCGGCTGGGGACGGAGGCTCAAGTGGCCCGACAGGAACTTCTCGCTGTACCACGAGCTCAGCTACCAGGCCTATAATCTGAAAGACTGGACGTCGTTCATCGTGGAAAACGGCACTTCCAATATTATCGCGTTGAAAACCGTTTTCAGCCGCAATACGGTCGATTCGCCGATCTATCCGCGTACCGGTTCGGAGTTCTCCGTTTCGCTGGCTCTGACTCCCCCCTACTCGCTGTTTCAGAAAAATATCGATTATTCCGATCCCAATTTGCCGGATCGTAAACGGTATAAATGGATCGAATATCATAAATGGCAGCTCAAAGCGCAGTGGTTCTACCCGCTGACCAACAATAACAAGCTGGTGTTTATGGCCAAAGCCGAAATGGGTTACCTGGGATCGTACAACAAGAACAAACCTTCTCCGTTCGAAGGGTTCGATGTCGGCGGCGACGGTATGTCGGGGTATAATGTGTACGGTGTGGATATTATCGGACTGCGCGGATACGAGGATGGCGCCCTGACCCCCTATTCGTATACGACGGACGGACGAACCGATTATGCGCGGGCATACAATAAATATACGATGGAGATACGTTATCCCATTATACTGAAGCCGAATTCGAATATCTATGGTCTGGTATTTGCGGAAGGTGGAAACGCTTTCAGGTCGTGGCAGGAGTTCGATCCTTTCCTGATAAAACGTTCTGTGGGCGTGGGGCTTAGGATTTTTATGCCGATCGTCGGATTGCTGGGTATCGACTGGGGATACGGTTTCGACAGGGCCGTGGGAGCGAGCCACCGCAGCGGAAGCCAGGTGCATTTTATGATCGGTCAACAGTTCTAATTTAAATTATCAGGCTATGAAAAAGTTCGTGGTATTGTTTGCACTCGTATTCTGCGCGGCAAGCGGCGCATGGGCGCAAAGTTATGTATTCGTGAATTCCGAGACGATTTTCAAGTCGCAGGCCGACTACAATAGTGCGATCAAGCAACTGGACGATCTGTCCGCGGAATATCAGAAAAATATCGACGATGCGTATGCGGAGTTGGACGAGACGTTCAACAACTATGCTGCACAGCGGGGATATCTGTCCGAGACGAGCCGCCAGAACCGGGAGGAACAAATCGTCAACCGGGAAAAAGAGATTAAAAAATATCAGCAGGACGTTTTCGGTCCCGAAGGCGAGCTGATGAAAAAACGTATCGAGTTGATCAAACCGATCCAGGAGCGGGTTTTCGCCGCGATCAATAAGTACGCCGAAACCAACAATCTGGGAATGGTGGTCGACCGGGCGAATAATCAGACCCTGCTCTACTATCAGCCGGCGTTGGACAAAACCGATGAAATTATCAAAATGTTAAACAACAATTAAAACTTAATGTGAATTTTATGAAAACGATTCTCAAATTAACCTTGGTTGCGACGCTGTTGGTAGCGGGGAGCAGTGCTTACGCTCAGAAGTTCGGCTATATCAAGATGGACGACCTGATCTCTCTGATGCCGGAGAACGATTCGGCAATGGTCAAACTACAGGCTTTACAGAAAGAACTGTCGGAGCAATTGGAAGCCGTCCAGGTCGAATTCAATACGAAGGCGCTCGATTATCAGAAAAATGCCGCTACGCTTTCCGATGCGGTGAAAGAGATGAGGCAGAAGGAACTGGACGGCGTTCAGCAGCGTTACCAGGAACTGAGCCAGCTCGCTACGCAGCAATTTCAGAAAGCGCAGATGGATCTGTTCGATCCGGTGCTGAAGAAGGCGCAGGCTGCGATCGACAAAGTAAGCAAGGAAAACAGTTTCACGCTGGTGTTCAATACGGCCAACGAACCGCTGGCTTATTACAACGCGGCAACGGTAACCGACATCCTTCCTCTGTTGAAAAAGGAATTGAACCTGAAAGACAAGCCGACTACTCCGGTGACCGACGCGGCGGCGCCTACGGCTCCCGCGACCCCGGCAGCGAAATAACCGGATTTATAAAATACAAAAAGGCTCCTCGAAGAGGAGCCTTTTTTATGCCGGTATGCCGCGCGGCGGGTTATCTTACCCATTCGGTCCATTTACGGTCGTCGTCCGATCCGGATTTTACGATGGTTTCGATGAACTGCATGCCGCGGATTCCGTCGTTCACATCCGGAAAATCCGTCCATTCCGGCCGGGGCGCTTCCCCGCTCCGCCGGGCCCGCACGGTACGTGCGAAATTCCGGTAAATGTTCGCAAAGGCTTCGATGTAACCTTCGGGATGTCCGCCGGGCGTGCGGGTGTTGGCTTTTGCAGCGGCTCCCATGTAAGCATTCCCGGTACGTACGACCTCCATCGGTCGGTCGTTCCATTTGACGTACAGCGTATTCGGTTCCATCTGTGCCCATTCGATGCCGCCTTTTTCGCCATAGATCCGGATCGTCAGCGGATTTTCTTCACCGGCGGCTACCTGGGTTGCGACCAGCACGCCGGTGGCGCCTCCGTCGAAACGGAGCAGTGCCGCGCCGTCGTCGTCGAGCAGGCGTCCTTCCACGACTGTACGCAGGTCGGCGCAGAGCGATGTGCATCGCTGCCCGGAGATGTATTCGGCCAGTTGCAGGGCATGAGTGCCGATATCTCCCATCGTCCCCGCTTTTCCGGAGCGGGACGGATCGGTGCGCCATCCGGCGTTTGAGGCGGGGTCGAGTTCGACGCGCGTGGAGAGCCATCCCTGCGTATATTCGACGAATATTTTCCGGATTTTCCCGAAATCGCCGCGGGCGAAACGTTCGCGCGCTTCTTTGACGCCCGGATAACCGGAATAAGTATGGGTCAGCGCAAGGGTACGGCCGGTTTGTTCGACCTTGTCCCTGAGCCGGTAAGCTTCTTCGAGCGAAAAGGTGATCGGTTTGTCGAGTACGACGTCGAAGCCATGTTCCATAGCCATCGCGGCCGGCCCGAAATGCAGTTGGTTCGGAGTGACGATCGATACGAAATCCATGCGCCGTTCTTCCGGCAGCGCGGCTTCGCGCTCGATCATCTGTTGGTAAGAAGTGTATATCCGGTCGTCCGGTAAGAAATATTCCCGGCCGGAAGCCAGTGAAACTTCCGGTTTGCTGCTGAAGCATCCGCAAACCAGTTCGATCTGGTTGTCCATCAGCGCGGCGGCCCGGTGGATCGCACCGATAAAAGCGCCTTTCCCGCCGCCGATCATGCCCATTCTCAGTTTTCGGTTTATCATGATTGTGCTTTTAAGTTGGTTTGTAACAAAAATAGTAAAATATCCGGTTTATGCGGAATCCGTTCCCGAACGTGCCGCGTAAAAGTTACATTACAGTAATTTGCGGCTATAAAAAACGCCGGCTGAACAGCCGGCGTTTTTCGGGTATCGCTTGTTTTGCAGTCGTTATCTCTTTCTGGCCATTTGTTCCCGTTGTTTCATCATCTCTTCGTACCGTTGCTGGAACTTGCTCAACTTGCGCGGTTTTTTGGCATTTTCTTTCATCCGGTGGTGCAGTTTGTCCTCGTTTACGATGTAACGGAACGCATAGGTTTGCCCGATCGTAATGATGTTGCTGACCAGATAGTAGTAACTCAGGCCGCTGGAGTAATTATTGAACCAGAACAGCAGCATCAGCGGCATCAGGTACAGCATCATGAATTTCATGCCGGCCATCTGCGGGCCTGCTCCGGCCGTCTGCGCGTAGTTGATCTTCGACGAAATGAATACCGATACGGCCATCAGCAACGCGAACAGGCTGACATGGTCGCCGTAGAACGGAATGTTGAATGGCAGATGCAGGATGCTGTCGTACGACGAAAGGTCGTCGGCCCACAGGAACGATTTTCCGCGCAGTTCGATCGACGCCGGGAAAAAGCGGAACATGGCGATCAGGATCGGGAACTGGATCAGCATCGGAATACAGCCCCCCATCGGGTTGACTCCGGCACTTTTGTACAGCGCCATCATCGCCTGCTGTTTCTTCATCGCGTCTTCCTGTTTCGGGTACTTCTCGTTGAGCTTGTCCATTTCCGGTTTCAGCAGGCGCATTTTGGCGGTCGAAAGGTAGGACTTGTAGGTCAACGGCGAGATGATGATTTTGATGAAGATCGTCAGCAGCAAGATGATCAATCCGTAATTCGAAATGTATTTACCCAGGAAATCGAACGTCGGGATTACCAGCCAGCGGTTCACCCAACCGATGATCCAGCCTCCGAGCGGAACCAACTTTTGCAGGTGCAGGTCGTCGTATTTTTTCAGCGTCGAGTATTTGTTCGGGCCGAAATAGAAACTGAAATCGTAATGGTCTGTCTGCGGCGTATAAGGGACGGCCAGTTGCGTATGGAACGTTTTGATCTCGCGGGCGGTAGGCGCAAAGGTCGTGAATTTGACCGAGCCGTTCTGGAAATCGTCTCCGGCGATCAGGATCGACGAGAAGAACTGCTGCTTGAATGCCACCCATTTGATCTTGGAATTGATCGTCTCCTCTTTCGTTTCGTTGGAGATGCCGAGTTCCTCGATGCCGTCGTCGCCCGGGTAATTATAGGCGATCGTCGTGTAACGGTTCTCGTTTTCGAACCCTTTTTCGTTCTGGGGGCCGACATTCTGCCACGTGATTTCCATGTCGCCCTGGTTCGGCGACAAGATTTGCTGCATACCGACGAAACGCACGTCGAAGTCGATCATGTAGTTGTCCTTGCGGATCGTGTAAACGTAATCCACATAGGCGGCCGAATCCACCGGCAACCGCAGGACGAATTCCTTTTGCTCCTGCCCTGCCCCGAAAGTCAGGTCGGTCGCCTCGGCGGGGGTGAAGTAGTAATCCCCTGTTCGTATCTGGGCGTCGTTGTATCCCTGTTTGATGAAGAACGACAGATCGAATACCGAAGTCGTGTCGGCGAACAGCACCAGAGGCTGTCCCCCGTAGGTTTTGTAATCTTTCAACTCGACCGAAGCGACGCGTCCGCCTTTGTTCGAAAAGCGGATTTTCATCAGGTCGTTCTCGACCGTATAGAAAGTTTCGGTTCCTTTGGTCGCTTGAAAAAGAGAGCTCCCGAGGTGGCGTTCGAGGGCTTGTTCGGCTTGCGCCGTCCGGAGGCTGTCGCCCGCTGGCGAGTTCGTCACGGTGATCTTTTCCACTTTCTGCGTTTGCTGAACGGCTGCCGCATTGGCGGCGTTCAGCGAATCGACGAGCGTTTTGGCTTCGTCGAACTGCGACTGCTGTTTACTGTTGTACCACGAAAAACTGAAGAGTATGACACCGATGATCAGTAGGCCCAGTAGCGTTTTCTTATCCATGTTTTGACGTCTTCTGTTTTATTTACAACTGTTGCTTTCGCAATATTTTTCGGCAGCCTTTACGAACGATACGAACAGCGGATGCGGGTGCAGTGCCGTACTTTTATATTCGGGGTGGTACTGCACGCCGATAAACCACGGATGGTTTTCCAGTTCGACGATCTCGACCAGGTTCGTATCCGGATTTACGCCGACCGGTTTGAGGCCTGCTTGGACGAACTCGTCCAGGTAGTCGTTATTGAATTCGTAACGGTGGCGATGGCGTTCGACGATCTCGGCTTTCCCGTATGCCGCATAGACTTTCGTGCCTTTTTGCAGGGCGCAAGGGTATCCTCCCAGCCGCATTGTGCCGCCTTTTTCGGTCACGCCCTTCTGTTCTTCCATCAGGTCGATCACCGGATGCGTCGTGCTGTCCATCTCGGTCGAATTCGCATCGGCGTATCCGAGCACGTTGCGGGCGAATTCGATTACGCTGCACTGCATTCCAAGGCAGATCCCGAAGAACGGGATTTTCTGTTCGCGGGCGTAACGCACCGCTTCGATTTTTCCTTCGATGCCGCGGTGCCCGAAACCGGGCGCTACCAGAATGCCGCACATGCCTTTCAGTTGCGCGGCGATGTTCTCTTTGGTGATCTTTTCAGAATTTACGTATTGCAGTTTCACCTTCGTATGGTTTGCGGCCCCGGCGTGTATGAACGATTCGACGATCGATTTGTAGGCGTCAGGCAGTTCGGTGTATTTGCCGACCAACGCGATGTTGACCTTTTTCTGCGGATGCTTGACCTTTTCGACGAATTCGATCCAGGCTTTCAGGTCGGGCTCTCCGTTGTCCGGCAGCCGTAGTTTATCGAGCACCACCAGATCGAGTTTCTGGTTCAGCATCATCAGCGGCACTTCGTAAATCGTCGGTACGTCGATCGATTCGACGACCGCATTGACGTCCACGTTGCAAAACAGCGCCACTTTGCGCCGGATGTCGTTGGTCAGGTGCTTTTCGGTGCGCAGTACCAGCGCGTCGGGCTGCAGGCCGTTTTCGAGCAACTGCTTGACCGAATGCTGGGTCGGCTTGGTCTTGAGTTCGCCGGACGCGGCCATGTACGGAATCAGGGTCAGGTGCACGACCAGCGAGTTGTTCGCTCCCAGTTCGTAGCGGAGCTGCCGGACGGCTTCGATGTACGGCAGCGATTCGATGTCGCCGACCGTGCCGCCGATCTCGGTGATGATAACGTCGTATATTTTCTTGGCGCTCAGCAACTTGATTCGCCGTTTGATTTCGTCGGTGATGTGCGGGATGACCTGCACGGTCTTGCCGAGGAATTCGCCGCGCCGTTCTTTGTTGATAACGCTCTGGTAGATGCGTCCGGTGGTGACGTTGTTGGCCTGTGAAGTCGGGATGTTCGTGAAACGTTCGTAGTGCCCGAGGTCGAGGTCGGTCTCGGCGCCGTCTTCGGTGACGTAGCATTCTCCGTGTTCATAGGGATTCAGCGTTCCCGGATCGACGTTGATGTACGGATCCAGCTTCTGGATCGCTACTTTATAGCCCCGGGCTTGCAACAGCCGCGCGAGGGATGCGGAGATAATCCCCTTTCCCAGCGAAGAGGCGACGCCTCCGGTGACAAAGATAAATTTCGTTTTGTTCGTGTTACTCACAGCCATGTTTTTACTCTCCCTGCTTATCTATCATGTTAATCTTTTCAATCGTGGTTGCCATTTCCTCTTTCGCCTTGGCGATCTTCTCGTTGACGTCACGGATCATGGCCTCGGCGTTCTTGCTTTTCGAGAAGAAGCCGATGTTGTTTTCCAGCAGCGCGATGTCCGCTTCGAGTTGTTTCATCTTGTTGTACAGTCGTTCGCGTTCGTGGCGCAGGCGGCGGTCGTTGGCGTTGTCTGCCGCCAGGTTTTGGATTTTGCCTTTGAAGCGTTCCAGATGACGCTCTTTTTCATTGCCGCGCAACTTGGCGAAAGCGGCATCGACCAACTGACGCCATTCGTTTTGGATAGCCTCTTTTTGCCGGATCGGCACGAATCCGGTTTCGGCCCAACGGCGTTGCAGTTCTTTCAGTTTGTCGAAAGCCTTTTCCTGTCCGTCCGCGACGAAGTTTTTCATCTCTTCGATCAGCGCGCGTTTTTTCGTCAGGTTCTCTTCGTATTGGGTGTCGATCGTTGCGAAGTGGGCCGCCTTGCGCTCGAAAAAACGGTCGCAGGCCGTGCGGAACCGTTTCCACACCGCATCCGAATGGCGGCGTGCGACCGGCCCGATCTCTTTCCACCTTTTCTGTAGCGCGATCAGTTCGTCGGTGGCTTTTTTCCACTCCTCGCTGTCCTGAACGGCTTCGGCTGCAGCGCATATTTCGTTTTTCAGTTGCAGGTTGCTTTCCATCTCCATTTTCGTCTGGAGATAGAAATTCCGTTTGTTTTCGAAAAATTTATCGCATGCGTTGCGGAAGCGTTCGTAAATTTTGGTGTTGTCTTTTTTCGGGGCGAAACCGATCGTTTTCCATACTTTCTGGATTTCGATCAGTTGTTCCGAGGCTTTGTTCCACTCCTTGCGGGAGATCGGCGCAGCGGTGACCAGTTCCTCGGTCTTGACGCAAAGCTCGGTTTTCAGGTCGAGGTTTTTCTTTTGTTCCTCTTTCAGTTGGTCGAAATGTTCCTGATGCCGTTTGTTGATTTTCGAACTGGCTTCGCGGAAACGGTCCCACAACTGTTCCTTGTATTCGTTGGTCACAGGGCCTATTTCGCGCCACTGTTCGTGCAGCTTTTGTAATTTGTGGAACGCGGTAATGACCGAGTTCTCCAGCACCAGCGCTTCCGCCTCTTCGCACAGGGCGATTTTGGCTTCGTAATTCTTTTTCAGGTCGAGGTCGCGCAGTTCCTTGTTGATCTTGATGAAATTGTAGAAATTCTCGACGTGCAGGTTGTAAGTTTCCCACAGGTCTTTCATGACCGACTGCTGTACGAGCCCTGTCTCTTTCCAGCGCTGTTGCAGTTCGCGGAACGTGTTGAATGTCTGATTGAGCGTTTCGTTACTGTTGACCAGTTCTTTCAGTTCTTCGATGATCTGGAGTTTGGTCTGGTAGTTGGCTTCTTTTTCAGCGTCCAGCCGGGCGATGAACTCATTGCGTTTCTCGCGGTATTCGGCGAATAGCGTCTTGAACTGCTGTTCCGCTTCGTTTGCGGGCGGAACGAAATCTTCGCTATTGCCGCCCGATTCGACGAACAGCTTGCGCAACTGATCCACCTCGTTGCGGTAATTCTTATAGAAGGCTATTTTGATGGCTTCCACGTCTGCGCGGATCGTCTGTACGGGCTTCGTCCGCAGCAGCGTTTCGAAAATCGCGAGCAATTGTTCTTTGTTCTTCCCGGAATAGTCGACCGTCTCCGAAACGCGATCCCCGCCGGCGTTTTCTTCCGCAGGTTCTTCGTCTCCCAGATCGAATTCCGGAGCGTCGGCCGCCAGGGCCGCCTCTTCGTCCGAGAAGTCTACGACCGGATCGGCGGCGTTTTCCGGGGCCGGAGCCTGCGGGTCGGCCGGTGCGTCTTGCCGGTTCTTGCTTTCTTTTTCGACCGCCGGTTCGGCAGTCGGAGCGGTATCCGTCGTATCCTCAATGCCGGAAGCATTGACTTGTTCCTCGGGAACAGGCAGTTCGTTGTTTTCGGTAACCATCATCAAACGTTTTTAGATTCAGAAAAGTCCCGCTGCCAGCGGGCAGCTTTAAATTACAAAAGTATATGATTTTTCCTAAAAAACACAGTTCCCGTTCAAAAAGTTACCGGTATTCACGCCCTTTGCGGGAATATATAGCGAGCTTCTTAACTGTTTTTTAACAATAATTGCCTAAAATTGCATTTCCAAATTTTGCGATAACTCGAACTTTTATGGAATATGTTCATTTTCTGATCGATTTTGTGCTGCACATCGACGTGCATCTGGCGCAGATGGTCGCCCAGTACGGTGTATGGGTATACGCGATCCTGTTCGCGATCATTTTCTGCGAGACCGGCCTGGTCGTAACACCTTTTCTGCCCGGAGATTCGCTGCTGTTCGTAGGCGGCGCGCTGGCCGCTTTGCCGACCAACGAGTTGAATGTCCATTTGCTGGTGCTGGCGGTGGCTGTCGCCGCCGTGTCGGGAGATGCGGCCAATTACACGATCGGCCGTTTGTTCGGCGAAAAATTGTTCAGGAATCCGGATTCCCGGATTTTCAAACAGAGTTACCTGGAGAAAACGCACGCTTTTTATGAAAAATACGGCGGAAAAACGATTATTCTGGCACGGTTCGTTCCGATCGTAAGGACGTTCGCTCCGTTCGTGGCCGGCATGGGACACATGAGCTATCGGCATTTCGCCCTTTTCAATGTGGTCGGCGGGTGTGCCTGGGTGGCCGTTTTCTGTTACGCCGGATTTTTGTTCGGCGGACTGGACGTGGTGCAGGAAAATCTGAAGCTGTTGATCGTCGTGATCATCGTCGTTTCCATTTTGCCGGCTGTGATCGAGATATGGCGCAATAAACGTAAAAAAAAGTAAAATACATTTTCATTTCGTCGGTAAATGGCTACCTTTGTGTGATTTTGTTGCGGCCCCGGGCTGTCCTCTTTTTATCTCGACGGATGAGAAGAGCGTTTTTTTGCAGGGTATCCGGTCGCTCTCACCTCTTTACGGCCGGTTGTCGTTTCGGATGAAAACACAATTTAAATAATAATTGGTATTATGGAATTTGTCGATAAAATCAAACAGAAGGCGAAAAGCAACATCAAAACGATCGTCCTGCCGGAAGCCTACGAGGAACGCAACCTGAAGGCTGCCGACCGGATTATCAGCGAAGGGTTTGCCGATCTGATCCTGATCGGGAATCCGGATCAGATCCATCATCTGGCTTCGGAACTCTATCTGGAAAATATCGGGAAGGCGAAGATCGTCGATCCGCAAAACAATCCCGATAAGGAAAAGTACGTGGAACTGATGCTGAAGCTTCGGGCAGCCAAAGGATTGACCCGCGAACAGGCCGAAAAGCAGATCGCCGATCCGCTGTATTTGGGCGCCGTGATGGTGAAGGCCGGCGATGCGGACGGAGAGGTAGCCGGCGCGAACAATGCGACCGGCGACGTGTTGCGTCCCGCTTTTCAGTATGTTAAGACCATACCGGGGATCAGCGTCGTGTCCGGAGCGTTCATTATGATGCTGAAAGACCCGATGTTCGGGGAGAACGGGATGATGGTGTTCGCGGATTGTGCGGTGCATCCGAATCCTACGGCCGAAGAGTTGGCGCAGATCGCTGTGATGACCGGGCGGACGACCCGCGTGATCGCCGGTTTCGAACCGCGTATCGCGATGCTGAGTTTTTCGTCGAAAGGTTCGGCCAAACATGAAATGGTCGACAAGGTGGTGCGCGCGACCGAATTGGCCAAGGAGTTGGATCCGACGTTGATGATCGACGGGGAGTTGCAGGCCGACGCCGCGATCATTCCGGGTATCGGCGCGCAAAAAGCTCCCGGCAGCAAGATCGCCGGCAAAGCGAACGTACTGGTATTCCCGACGCTCGAAGTCGGCAACATCGCCTACAAGTTGGTGCAGCGCATGGCGCATGCCGAGGCGATCGGTCCGATCCTGCAGGGAATGGCCGCTCCGATCAACGACCTTTCGAGAGGGTGCTCGGTGGACGATATCGTCGGACTCGTCGCGATTACGGCATGCCAGGCGGGAGGAATGAAGTAATCTGAAGGTTAATATAAAGTGATATAAACTTATGAAAATCCTTGTTTTAAACTGTGGTAGTTCGTCGATCAAGTATCAGGTGATCGACATGAAGAGCGCCACGGAATATTCGCTGTTGGTGAAGGGCATTATCGAACGGATCGGTCTGTCCGACGCGATCCTGACGCATAAGCCGGTCGGAAAACCGGTTTACGAAGTGGTGCGGAGCATTCCGGATCATACGAGCGGGATCAGCCTGATCCTGGACGCGCTGGTCGATCCGGAGTACGGCGTACTGGAAAGCATCTCGGAGATCGCGGCGGTCGGTCACCGCGTGGCTCACGGCGGAGAGTATTTTAAGGACAGCGCTTTGGTGGACAAGTCCGTCAAGCAGAAGATCGAAGCTTGCTTCGACTTGGCTCCGTTGCATAATCCGGCCAATCTGAAGGGGATTCTCGCGATGGAAAACATCCTGCCGAACACGCCGCAGGTGGCCGTATTCGATACTTCGTTCCACCAGACGATGCCGGCCAAGAATTTTATGTACGCCCTCCCCTATAAATATTACGAGGATTACCGGGTGCGCCGTTACGGTTTCCACGGAACGAGTCACAAATATGTGGCCCAGACGGCTTGCAAGTTGACGGGGATCGATATGAATCGGTCGAAAATCGTGACTTGTCATATCGGTAGCGGAGCGTCGGTGGCGGCGATCCTGAACGGGGAGTCTTACGATACGTCGATGGGATTCACGCCGGTCGACGGCCTGATTATGGGAACCCGTTGCGGCAGCACCGATCCCGGCGCGCTGATTTATATCGCCGAGAAAGAAGGGATCAATCTGGATCGCCTGAGCGTGATGATCAATAAGGAGTCCGGAATGCTCGGCATTACCGGCGTTTCGTCCGATATGCGCGATATCCGCGCTGCGGCCGAGAGTGGGAATCCGCGGGCCGAACTGGCGATCGAAATGTTTGCGGCGCGGATCAAGAAGTTCGTCGGCGCGTATGCCGCGCTGATGGAGGGGATCGATATGATCGTCTTTACCGGGGGAATCGGCGAAAACGATCCGGGAACCCGGGAGCGCGTCAGCAAAGGGCTCGAATTCATGGGCGTGAAATTCGATCCCGAGGTGAACCGGGGCGTGCGCGGAAAAGACGTCGTGCTCTCTGCGCCGGATTCGCGCGTCAAGGTCGTTACGATCGCTACGAACGAAGAGTTGGTCATCGCTTCGGATACGTTCCGGTTGACCAAAAAACGCTCCGAATAATACGGTTGTTGCGGCGAATGCAAACGAATGTTCGAAAAGTTTTCCGGAATGAAAAAAACGGAAAACTTTTTGATGTTTCAAAGGATTGTTAAATTATGAAACGATGATAACGAAACTGGAAGAAATCATTCAGACCGTCCAGGGGCAGCCGCGTAAAAAACTGGCGGTAGCCTATGCGCAGGATTCGCACACGCTGGAGGCCGTTGGCGCGGCGGTGGATATGGGAATCGTCGAAGCGATCCTCGTCGGCGACCGCGACGAGATCGAGCGGGTTTGCATGGCGGACGAGATCGACCCGGAAAAGTTTTCGGTGATCGACCAGAAGAGCGATGTCGCCTGCGTGGCGACGGCCGTGAAAATGATCCATGACGGAATGGCCGATATTCTGATGAAAGGGCTGGTTTCTACCGACAAATACATGCGCGGGATTCTCGACAAGGAATTCGGGTTGCTTCCGCCCAAAGGGGTGTTGAGCCATGTGGCGGTGCTGGAGCTGCCGATGTATCACAAGTTGCTGCTGGTGTCGGACGTGGCGGTGATCCCCTACCCCGACCTGGATCAGAAGGTGCGGATCACCCGCTATCTGATCGAGGCGGCCCGGGCGCTGGGCGTTCAGAAACCCAAGGTCGCGGTGGTCGCTCCGAGCGAGCAGATGCTACCGAAAATCCAGTCGGCGGTCGATGCGGCGATCCTGTCCAAAATGGGCGACCGGGGACAGTTCGGAAATGCGTTGATCGACGGTCCGTTAGCGGTGGATGTGGCGCTGGTGAAGGAGGTAGCCCAGACCAAAGGGCTGTCGAGTCCGGTTGCAGGCGACGCCGACTGCCTGTTGTTCCCGACGCTGGATGCGGCGAATGCTTTCTTTAAGGCGGCAAACCAACTATGCCGCGCACCGCTGGCCGGGATGGTGGTCGGCACCAAATGTCCGTGCGTACTGACGTCCCGCGGCGATTCTCCGGCGTCGAAGCTCTATTCGATCGCAATGGCTGCGTTGTCCGTTAAAAAGTAAGAAGTGATGAAACAATACGGAATATTGGCGATCAACCCCGGTTCGACTTCTACGAAAATTGCGGTGTATCTCGATGAAACGGAGGCGATGAGCCGGACGATCCGTCACTCGGCGGAGGAGCTGCGGCCGTTCGCCCGCGTGACCGACCAGTTCGGTTTTCGCCGGGATCTGATTCTGAAAGTTCTGGAGGAGGAAGGTATTGCGCTGGACTCGCTGTCTGCGGTTATCGGGCGCGGGGGATTGGTCAAACCGATCGCTTCGGGCGTGTACGAGGTGAACGACGCGCTACGTCGGGATTTGATCCACGCTCCGCAGGGCGAGCACGCCTCGAACCTGGGCGGACTGCTGGCTGTCGAAATCGCGTCGCGGGTTCCGGATGCGAAGGCTTATATCGCCGATCCGGTCGTCGTGGACGAATTGGACGACGTAGCCCGCGTCTGCGGGCACGCGCTGTTTCGCCGGGTCTCTATTTTCCACGCTTTGAATCAAAAAGCCGTATCGCGGATTTATGCCGCGCGGGTCGGGAGAAAGTACGATGAACTGAACCTGATTGTCGCCCACCTGGGGGGCGGTATTTCGGTCGGCGCTCACCGGGGCGGACGGGTGATCGACGTGAATAACGCGTTGGACGGCGACGGCGCTTTTTCGCCCGAACGGTCGGGAACCCTACCGGCCGGACAGTTGGTGAAGCTCTGTTTCAGCGGACAATATACCGAGGCCCAGATCCGGCGAATGCTCTGCGGCAGCGGTGGTCTGGTTTCGTTGGAGGGCTCCAACAGCGTGCAGGAACTGCTCGAACGAGCGAAACAGGGCGACCGGGCCTGCGAACGGATCATCTACGCGATGGCTTACAACGTGGCCAAGGAGATCGGAGCTATGGCTGCCGTACTCGGCGGTCGGGTCGATGCGATTCTGATTACCGGCGGCATCGCGTACAGCGGCACGGTTTGCGACGCGATCCGCGAACGCGTTTCCTTTATCGCTCCGGTCGAGGTGATTCCCGGTGAAGACGAGATGGGAGCGCTGGCCGAAAATGCGCTGCGGGTATTGCGGGGCGAAGAGATGCCGAAGAAGTACGAATAAAACGTGCCGAAGAGATGTTTCCGGGACGTTTCGAAAGACCGGCAGCCGGCGCTGCCGGTTATTTTTTTGCCGGCGACAGTCGGGACGACCGGACGGAATCGGCCGGCTGTTCGACCGAAAACAGATCGCGGTCGGGCCATTTTTTTATTTTGCCCATCGCTTGTTTCATCATTGCGGCGATTTTCCGGGGAAAGCGGGAACCCGACCAGGAACTCGTGTTGGTGATGAATACCCAGGTGTAACCGTCGTGCTGCCGTTTGAGCATTGCGCTCGATCCGGACAGCGACCCGGTGCGCGACCAGTCGTCGCTTTCGGTGGTTCTCATCCAGCCGATCGGGTATTTCGATTTGTCTTTTTCGGTCATGTAGGCGATGGTTTCCGGTTTCAGGATGTCCGGCCGCGAATCGCCGGGGTCGATCGCCGTAATGAACTTCATCAGTTCCGCCGGAGAGGCTACCCAGCCTCCTGCCCCGCTCAGCACCTGCATGTCGCAGCCGCCGTAGCTGCGCGGAACCAACCGGCCGCTGCCGTCGAACGCTTCGGTCGGCTCGGCGTCGGAAGGCTCGTAATAGCGGACTTCGTTCGGGAATTTCTGTTCGTAGGACGAGCGGCCGATGTGCATGTCGTGGCATCCGGCGGGCGACAGAATGCTGTCCCGGATGAAACTCTCGTAAGGCAGTCCGCTCGCTTTTTCGATTACTTTGGTCAGTACCACGTAGCCGAGGTTCGAATAGAGGTTGCTGCTTCCCGGTTCGTAGCGCAGGCGGGTTTCGGCCGCATAACGCACCATGTCGTCGAATCCCACCGGCGGAGCGATGCCCAATTGTTTTGCGACGCTCACCGAGCAGAACAGCGGATCGCCGCTGCGGATCGAGTAGCCTCCCTGGTGGCGCAGCAGATGCTCGACGGTTATTTTTTCGATCCGTTTGTCCCGTATATTCCGAAACAGCGAATCATTCAGGATGCCGTCGGCGCCGAAGACCCGGTCGCCGAGCGAAAGCCGTCCTTGTTCGCAGAGTTTCATGATGCCGGTCGCCGTGATCAACTTGGAGAGGGATGCGATCCGGAAGATATGCCGGACGTCGGTACGGATGCCCTGTTCTTTGTCTGCCCAGCCGAATCCCTTGCTGTATAGTAGTTTGCCGTCTTTCATAATGGCGATCGACGCGCCGGTGATCTCCCATTGTTGCATGAAGCGTTCGACGATCCTCTCGAACTGCCGGGTCTCTTCGAGCTCCGAGTTGGAGTTGTCGAGCAGGTGGTTGATCCCTTCGGGTAGAATGATTTCCGGGATCGGGTTGTAAACGTTCCGCACGCTTTCGTGACAGCTCCGGTTCAGCGTGAAGACGGTCAGTATCAAACACAGCAATGCGTAAAAGTATCTGAATTTCACGGAGATCAGCTTGTTTTTTTGTTTTTATGATAACGGACGGCAGCAACGGCGACCAGCACGAGCACCCCTGCTCCCGCAGCCAGTACGATTTCCGGCGAAAAGCCTTCGCTCTTTCCGTAGGAGTGCAATCCCGACAGGTAATAATTCACACCGAAGAAAGTCATCAGCACCGTCGAAAAACCGACCACCGACATAACGTCGAAGACCAGCGGGTTCGTATTCAGCCGCGGAATAAAATGCAGGTGCGTCGTGACCGCGTAAACGATCATCGTGATCAGCGCCCAGGTCTCCTTCGGGTCCCAGCCCCAGTAACGGCCCCAGGACTCGTTGGCCCAGACGGCGCCGAAAAAGATGCCGGTGGTCAGCAGCACCAGCCCGACGAGCATCGCCATTTCGTTGATGATCCTCAGTTCCGCGAGGTTCTTTCCTGCGATCGTGGCGATCAGCGAAGCGATGCCGCAGGCCGCGCAGATACCGAAAAAACCGTAGCTGGCGGTAATGACCGACACGTGGATCATCAACCAGTAGGATTTCAGCACCGGTACCAGCGGGGTGATCTGCGGGTCGAGCCAGTTCAGGTTCGATACGAACAGGACGACCCCGCCGAGCAGCGCGGCCAGCGCGAGGGCCAGTTTCGACCGGCGGGCGAAAACGATTCCCGACAGTACGGTTGCCCAAGCGACGTAGACCATCGATTCGTAAGCGTTCGTCCAGGGGGCGTGGCCGCTGATGTAGCTGCGCAGTCCCAATCCGAACGTATGCAGTGCGAAAACGATGAATATGGCGATCGAAACGACCCGGGCGGCGAGCGTCGCTCGGCGTTTGTTCTTTCCGAACATCCCCCGTAGGGCCGTTACGAGCAGGATTCCCCCGAGGATCAGGTAGGCCCGGAACGAAATCCGGAAAATATCCGCCCGGTTGTACAGGATTTCGGCTTCGATCCGCAGCGGTTGCAGCGACGGCGTCCGTGCTTGCTGGTATTGCCGGATGGCGTCGAGCGCCCGTCCGGCGGCCTGCGGGTCGGTTTGGGTCAGCGCGTTGCGGAATGCCGCGAACAGCCTCGGCGTCTGAACCGTGTCGGCTTCCGTCCGGTCGTCGCCCGGCGATATCCACCGCTGCGATCCGGCGACCGGGAAGATCGGGAACATCTGCCCGTTCAGCAGGGCGTACAGGATATTGACCTTTTCGTCCAGTTTCAGCAGCGTTTGTTCCGGCTTCGTGCGGTGCGCGGGCGGTTTGGCGTAAATGGTTTCCACCTGTTTCTTCAGCCGGTAATCGCCCCGATCGTCGAACATCGCATCGAACGATACGTATTTGTCCGGAAAATACGCTTCTTCCGGAAGAGGATTCTGTCCGATGTAAAGGATCGGTTCGCGGCCCCATGTCTGCCGGTCGGTCAGGATGCCGGCCAGCACCTGGTTGGCATTCAGATTTCCGTAGCTGTCGCGGTGATACAGCTTGCGGAGAATCTCCGAAGCGTAACTGTCCACCGGTTCGATGCGTCCGTCGGAAGATTGCAATAGCAATCGTCCGAACCGTTCGGCGGTTTCGGGCGCGATGCCGCCGGGAGTGGCGGGGCGGGCTGCGGCGACGGCTACGACGGACGAGCCGGCGAACAGAACGACCAGCGTCGCTTTTCCCAATTTCGCGTAAAGCGTTCTGAAACGGGAGCCTTTCTGGCACAAGGCGACTATCAGTCCGGCGATCAGCAGAAAATAGCCGGCGTAAGAAACGGCCGTGCCGACCGGATCGTGGTTCACCGACAGAATCGTGCCCTGTTCGTCCGGGTCGTAGGACGATTGGTAAAGGCGGTATCCCCCTACCCGCGCGATGTTGTTCATGTAGATTTTCCGGTGCGAGACATCGTCCCGGTAGCGGATCGTCACGTCGCTTTCATACGAAGACGGGCTTTGCGAACCGTGGTAGCGATGAAGTGTGAACCGGTTCAGCGTAACCGAAAACGGCAACGTCTGCACTTTGCGGTCGGGAGTCATCATCCGCCGGGCGGTTTCTCCCTCGCGGATGTGCATGTAGCCTTCTTCGCCCCACATGTGCGTGATAAAAGCTCCGGCGAGGATGACGACGAATCCGTAATGCAGCAATAACGCTCCCCTCCGCCGCCGGCTCCAGAGGTTCAGCCTCCGGCCGATCAGCATAAAATTCACGCAGAGCAGTAATAGCAGCAGGTCGAACCACCAGGCGTTGTAAATGATGCCGCGGGCCGCCTGCAGGTTCATTCCGGCCTCGATCAGCGTGGCTCCGGCCATCGCGACGGCCAAGACCCCGAGTAGTACGAAAGCGGTGCTCCACCGTGTCAGCAGGATGCGGATGTCGTTCAACAGGTTCATAAGTCCGGGAAACAGATACTGTACAAAGATACATTCCCGGAAACAAAAAACGGCCGGTCGCTCGCATTAATTTGTTAAAATAGATGTAACTTTCAGATATTAAGGATCGGATGCGGCGTCGATCCGGGCCGGGATCAATTTTACCGCGCCGTTGAGTCCCTGCGGGACCGTTCGTCCCGGGACGCGTTCGGTTGCCGGTTTCCGGCCAGCCGGCCGTTTGTGCAAGGGCCGGCAGTGAAAGGATGCAGGCGAAAATAAGGATTGTCAGTTTGTTCATCGGAGCGGTCGGAAGTCGGCTAAACAAAACTCGGCAAAAAATCCGATATAAACAAGCTTCGGAGCGGCCGGCGTTATCGGTAACGTTGCAGGTTCTGCGAATTATTATTACTTTAGCAACCGAATCACGCTCCGATCATTAACTTTTAAAATTATTACGGAATGAAGAAGATTTTTCCTTTGTGCATGGCGCTGCTGGGCGCTGTGTCCTGTTGTAAAAAGACGCAGCCGGGAGAGCCGGCGCTCTACTCGGCGGCCGATTTCGACTCGACGATCGACGGTAAGGCGGTGTCGCTCTATACGCTGAAGAATGCCAACGGAATGGCAGCGCAGATCACCAATTACGGCGGGATTATCGTGGACGTATGGGTTCCGGCCAAAGACGGCGCTTTCAAGGACGTCGTGCTGGGGTACCCGAAGCTGGCCGATTATTTCGTGCCGGAAAATACGTTTGCCGGAGCCATCACCGGGCGTTATGCGAACCGGATCGCCAACGGGAAATTCACGCTCGACGGCAAAGAGTATTCGTTGGCTATCAACAACGGCCCGAATACGTTGCACGGGGGGATCGTCGGTTTCAGTAAAAAAGTGTGGGACGCCCGCACCTTTACCAACGATGCCGGCGAACAGGCGCTCGAACTGATCTATGTTTCTCCGGACGGAGAAGAGAATTTTCCGGGTACGCTGACTACGAAAGTGGTTTATACCGTGACCGTGGATAATCAGCTCCGGATCGACTATACGGCTACGACCGACGCTCCGACGGTGCTGAACCTGACCAACCACGCCTATTTCAACCTGCATGGCGGCGATCATAAGACCAGCGTGAACTCCCATCGGGTAACGATCAACGCCGACCGGTACACGCCGACCGATTCGACGCTGATTCCGACCGGCGAGATCGCTTCGCTGGACGGTTCGGCCCTCGATTTCCGTACCCCGACGACGATCGGCGAACGGGTGCTGGGCCCTGACAGCGCGTTTAATTACCGCGACGGTTACGACCACAATTACGTGATCCGCCGTTCGTCGCCCGACGTGGTCGAGGCAGCCGAGGTCTACGAGCCTTCGACCGGTATCGTAATGACTGTGCTGACCGACACTCCCGGCATTCAGTTCTTTACCGGGAAATCGCGCGTGCAGCAGGACGAGACGGCTCCGTTCTATCGTTCCGCATTCGCTTTGGAAGCCCAGAATTATCCGGACGCGCCGAATCATCCGGATTTTCCGTCGGCCGTGCTTCGCCCGGGCGAAACTTATCGCCAAACGACCGTTTACGGTTTTTCGGCGAGGTAGTTGTTCGATGATCATCCTGCGGAGGGAACCGGCAAAACGCCGGTTCCCTCCGCGTTTTTACGGATTCCGGTCGCCGTGCTTGTCGGAGACAGCTTTCGGACGGAATGAATCGCTGTTCGGTGAAAACGGATGGTCGGAATATTGATCGTTTTATAACAGAATATGAAAATGGATTTTTATTTCCCGGCAAAAACGTTAATTTTGTATCCCGTAAAAATCTAACCAAAATTATATAAACGATGAGCCAAGTAAAATTTTATTTGGGGGAAGACATTCCCTTGGAATTGCACAAAGTGCGCGTGGTACAGAAACTCCACCTGGTTCCGATCGAACGCCGCCTGGACGCGATCAAAGAGGCCGGTTTCAATACGTTCCGTCTGAGTACGCTGGATGTATATCTGGACATGCTGACCGACAGCGGAACCAATGCGATGAGCGACAATCAGGTGGCCTCTATGTTGCAGGCCGACGATGCGTATGCCGGTTCGCAGAGTTTTATCAAACTTCAAAAGGCGGTCGAAGACGTATTGGGTAAAAAATACCTGCTGCCGGTTCACCAGGGCCGTGCGGCCGAGAACGTCATTTGCCGGGCTTTTATTAAGAAGGGCGACATTATCCCGACCAACTACCATTTTACGACCGTGCTGGCGCATGTGCTCGAAAACGGAGGAAAGATCGAGGAATTGCTGCACGATCATGCGCTGGTGCTTCATTCCGACCATCCGTTCAAAGGGAACATGGATATCGAAAAACTCGAAGCCTGCATCCAAAAGCACGGCGTCGATAAAATTCCGTTCATCCGGATGGAAGCTTCCACGAACCTGATCGGCGGTCAGCCGTTCTCGATGAGCAACCTGATGGACGTTCGCCGCGTTGCGGACAAATACGGCATCATGCTGGTGCTGGATGCCAGTCTGCTCGGTGAAAACGCTTACCTGATCCAGCAGCGCGAGGAGCAGTGGAAGGAAAATTCGATGGCCGATATCATCAAGATGATGACCGGTTTGGCCGACCTGGTTTACTTCTCGGCCCGCAAGCTCAGTTCGTCGCGCGGCGGCGGCATCTGTACTAATCGCAAGGATTTGTACGGTAAGATGGAGGCGCTGATTCCGTTGTTCGAAGGATTCCTGACTTACGGCGGTATTTCGGTGCGCGAGATCGAGGCGATGGCCGTCGGTTTGCGCGAGACGCTCGACGAGACGATGATCAGCCAGAGTCCGTCGTTTATCAAATACCTAGTCGAATCGCTCGACAAGCTCGGTATTCCGGTAGTGACCCCTCCGGGCGTGTTGGGAGCCCACGTGGATGCGATGGCTTTCTGTCCGCACATTCCGCAGACCGAATACCCCGCCGGCGCGCTGGCAGCCGCGTTTTACCTGATTTCGGGTATCCGCGGAATGGAACGGGGGACCATATCGAGCGTCCGGGACGAGAACGGCGACGAGATCCTGGCCGACGTGGAACTGTTGCGTCTGGCCGTGCCGCGCCGCGTGTTCACGCTGTCGCAGGTCAAGTACGTGATCGACCGCCTGGCCTGGTTGTATGAAAACCGCGACATGATCGGCGGCCTGAAGTTCGTTTACGAACCGCCCGTACTGCGTTTCTTCATGGGAGGACTCGAACCGACCAGCGACTGGCCCGAAAAACTGATGATTAAATTCCGCAAGGATTTCGGCGAAAGCCTTTAGCGATAAGAAGTCATTCGCTTTTGGCCGGTGTCGGGGATTCCGGCGAAAAGTTTATAAACGAAAACGGAAGGGAAACGTTCCCTTCCGTTTTCGTTTTTGATTGTTAGTTGAGTTTTATCCAGGTGAGTTTGTGCCAGATTCCCTCGAAAGATTTGTTTGCTTTAAAGATTCTGTGCATTCAGCGCTTTGTGCTCCAAGTTTAGAACGTTTCCTATTTCGAGGAACGACGCGCCTTTGGCGGCCCCGAAACTTCCGCCGATCACGACGATCATATCCTCCTTACAAAGCCATTTCCGGTCTTCCAGGTAGTACAGCACGCCGAGTAGGAAACTTTCGTGGTTGATGGTCGGTTCGCGGTACATGGCGTGGATGCCGTAGGAGATTCCGAGCTGCCGCATCACGCTCTTGCGGTAGCAGACGGCGTACACCGGTTTCTCGCCGCGGAAGGCGGCCAGGTAACGTCCCGTGCGTCCCGAAAGCGTGTCGATGATGATGGCCCGGATCGGTAAGTTGATGCAGGCGCGCACGGCCGAACGCGAAAGCTGCGCGGTGATTTCGTTGTTGATGCGCACCAGGTTCATGTCGTAGTTCGGACTGTTCTGCGCCGTATCCTTTTCGATCTCGCGGGCCACGCGGGCCATCGTCTTCACCGCTTCGACCGGGTACTGACCGTTGGCTGTTTCACCGCTCAGCATCACGGCGTCCACGCGCTGGTAAATGGCATTGGCCACGTCGCTGATCTCGGCGCGCGTTGGACGCGGGTGTGTGATCATCGTATGCAGCATCTGGGTCGCAATGATGACCGGTTTTTTACTTTCGATGCACTTGCTGACCAGCAGGCGTTGGGCGACGGGAATCTGTTCGGCCGGAATTTCGACGCCCAGGTCGCCGCGGGCGACCATGATTCCGTAGGTCTCGTCCAGGATTTCGTCGATGTTGTCGACCCCTTCTTTGTTTTCGATTTTGGAGATGATCTTGATCGAACTGTTGCGTCTTTTGATCAACTCCTTGACGGCCAGCACGTCCTCTTTTTTGCGGACGAACGAGTGGGCGATGAAATCTACGTCCATGTCGATGGCCCAGTTGATGAACCGCGCGTCGCGTTCGGTGACCGATGGCAAGTCGATGGCCACGCCGGGGATGTTTACGCTTTTACGACCGTAGATGACTCCCCCGTTGCGCACTTCGCAGACCAGTTCGTCGCCGCGCTTTTCTCGGACGTACAGTTCCAGTTCCCCGTCGTCGACCAGGATTACCGAGCCGGCCGGCACGTCCCGGGAGATGTGCCCGTCGTTCAGATAGATCAGTTCGTTGTTCGACGGCAGGTCTTCCGACGTGCCCCTGAGCCGGACGATGTCGCCGGTCGAAACGGGAATACCCGCTTCGAATCCCGGAGCCATGCCCGTGATCCGGATCTCGGGCCCTTTCGTATCGATGATGATAGCGATCTGTTCCGACACTTTCCGCACGTTCTCGACAATCGTCGTGGCCCCTTCGGGCGTCAGGTGGGCCGAGTTGATCCGCGCGGCGTTCATGCCGGCTTCGTACAGGGCTCTGATAAATTCCGGTTCGCAATGTTTGTCCGAGATGGTGGCTATGATCTTTGTCTTTTTGTCCATGAGTAGGTGTCTTAAATAATCTGGTTTTATATTGAAAACGAATCGTCGGGGACCGTTAATTCAGGAAGCCGAGTATCCCCAGCCGGTAAGAGTCGAGTCCGAAACCCATCACCGATCCTTTGCATTTGGGGGCGATCAGCGAAACGTGGCGGAACTCTTCGCGGGCGAGGATGCAGGAAATGTGCACCTCGACGACCGGGATGCGGATTCCTCCGATGGCGTCGGCGATGGCGATCGACGTGTGGGTGTAGGCTCCGGCGTTCATTACGACCCCGTCGTAGGCCTCCTGCGCCGCGTGCAGCTTGTCGACCAACTCTCCTTCGATATTGGATTGGTAATAGTCGAGCGTGACGTCCGGAAACCGTGTTTTCAATTCGTCTAGGTAAGATTCGAAGGTTTGTTCTCCGTAGATGCCCTTTTCGCGTTGTCCCAGCAGGTTCAGGTTCGGGCCGTTAATAATCAGTAACTTCATCGGGATAAAAATTTTACGGATAGGATCAAAAACATTTTCTCAAATTCGGTACAAAAATACAACGGTAATTTGAATATTTAGCATATTTTTGTAATAATTTAACGAATTGATAACAAGCGCAGACGGATGGAATTGCGAGAATTGGGCGAGTTCGGTTGGATTGCGGGTATCCGCGAAAAGTTTCGGGGCGTCCCTTCCGGGGAAAGTCTCGGAATCGGGGACGACTGCGCCGTAATCCCGTGCGGAGACGGAGAAGCGTTGGTCGTTACGACCGATATGTTGATCGAAGACGTTCATTTTTTGCGTGCGGTGATTCCTCCTTACCTGCTGGGACGCAAATCGCTTGCCGTAAATCTCAGCGACGTCGCTTCGATGGGCGCCGTTCCGATCGCATCGTTTTTATCGATCGCTCTTCCGGGGGATGTCTCCGCCGGTTGGGCCGACCGTTTTACCGACGGTTACCGTAGCCTGTCGGAAGAGTTCGGGGTTCCGCTGTTGGGCGGGGATACCACCTCTTCGCAGGATCGAATTGCGATCAACGTGACGGCCATCGGGCGTATCGCCCGTGCGAAAGTCAAATATCGGAGCGGAGCCAGAGAAAACGATATAGTCTATGTGACAGGGTATTTAGGAGATTCGGCTCAAGGATTGCTCGATATTCGGTCGGGCGTATACGACTCGCCGTTCGTCGCCGTGCACCACGATCCGCATCCGTGCGTCAACGAAGGGATCTGGCTGGGGAACCAACCGGAAGTGCATGCGATGATGGATATTTCGGACGGACTCGCTTCCGACCTGCCTCATATTCTGGAAGAGTCGGAGACCGGCGCCGAGATTTCCATCGAGCGGATACCGACCCGTACGACCGTCGAGCTGGCCGTTACGGGCGGCGAAGATTACCAGTTGCTGCTGACCGTCGGAGCCGAAGCCGCCGACCGGATTGCGGCGGAGTACGTCCGGCATTTCGGGAAGCCGTTGTACGGGATCGGTCGGATACGATCCGGAGCGCCGGATATAATCTGGTCGGACAACGGGGAGGTCGTCCGACCGCAGTGGAAGGGATTTCGTCATTTTTGACCGATCGCCGGTACCGCGCGACGTCCTGTGTGTCGGCGGTCGGTTGTATCTGATCCGCGACGGACGGACTTTCCGGGTGCGGGAATGGGAAGACCTTGAGAAATTCGGTTACATTTCGGGACGGTGACGGAGGCGAATCCGCGGGGTTTTTCATAAATTTGCAGAATGAAAAAATACAAAAAAGTACTTTCGATAGCCGGCTCCGACAGCGGAGGGGGGGCCGGTATTCAGGCCGATATCAAGGCCATATCGGCCTGCGGCTGCTATGCGATGACGGCGATCACGGCCGTAACCGTTCAGAATACCGTAGGCGTACGGGGTTTTCATGTCGTTCCGGCGGAAGTGGTCGCCGGACAGATCGCGGCGGTGTTGGAGGATATCGGCGCCGACGCCGTAAAACTCGGCATGTTGCCGACTGACGAAATGATCGTTCCGATCGCGGAATCGCTGAAAAAATACCGGGTGCGCAGCGTGGTGATGGACCCGGTGATGGTGGCTACCTCGGGCGACCGTCTGATCAGCGAAGCCGCTGCGCAGGCGATCCGTCGGCATATTTTTCCGTTGGCGACGCTGGTGACGCCGAATGTTCCGGAAGCCGAATACATTACGGGGATGCCGATCCGTTCCGAGGCCGATTTTCCCGCCGCCGCCGCCGCGCTTCGCGATATGGGAGCCGGGGCCGTGCTGCTGAAAGCCGGGCATCTGGATGGAACGGAACTGACCGAATACCTTTTCGACGGCAACGGTTGCCATACCTTCCGTTACCCGCGAACCGACACGCCGAATACGCACGGCACCGGATGCACGCTGTCGTCGGCCGTCGCCGCTTTCCTGGCGCAGGACTATCCGCTCGAAGAGGCGGTGCTGTGTGCGGAAAACTATGTCCACGAGGCGATTGTCCGCGGCCGGGAGTATCGGCTCGGAAACGGACACGGGCCCGTACACCATTTTTATCGTTTTTGGGAGTAGATTTCCGGAGGAATAACTATTTTTACAAAAAATTGCGCGCGTGGAATTTGTCGGTAAATTTTTTAAAGACAGGCGTCTGTGGCTGATCAGCATCGTGGTGTTCGGCCTGCTGATCGTCGTGTTCGACAAAAACAACCTGATCGAAGCGTGGCGGCTGAAACAGAAAATCAATGCGCTGGAGGTGCAGGAAACCTATTACCGGCAGAAGATTGCCGAGGACAGTACGGTGCTCGAGAACCTGAAAAACGACCGTTACCTGGAGCAGTACGCCCGCGAGCATTATCTGATGAAACGTAAAGAGGAGACGATCTATCTGGTACGGTGATTCTTAGGTTCCTGTCGCATGGGTCTAAAACAATATGCCGACAAGGGGGCTGCGAGATCCGAATTTTGCAGCCCCTTTGCTGTTTTTCCATCCGGAGTCGGGTCAGGGTATCCGCATGTATTTGTGGGTCTGCACGGAGATGTTCCAGCGCGGATGCGCTTTGGCGTATTCGACGATCTCGGCGATCATCCGGTCGTAACGGCTCCATTCGGGTTGCAGGTAGAGCATACACTCCGGCGTTACTTTCGCGGCGTTCTGTTCGGCCCACCGGAAATCGTCGGGCGTTTCGATGATGATTTTCAGTTCGCTGGCGCAGGCGAATACGCTGTCGACCGGAGGTTGCTGTTTCTTGGGCGACAGGCAGATCCAGTCGAACCGGCCGCTCAGCGGATGCGCTCCGGAGGTTTCGAGAAATATTTTGAGTCCGCGGGCCGCGAGTTGTTCGGTCAAGTAATCCAGCGGATACAGCGACGGTTCGCCGCCGGTAATGACGATCGCCTGCGCCGGGAAAGAGCAGGCGCGTTCGACGATCGAATCGACTTCCACGGGCGGGAAAAGCCGGGGATTCCACGTCATTTTCGCGTCGCACCACCGGCATCCGACGTCGCATCCGCCCAGTCGGATAAAATAGGCCGGTTTTCCGGTATGGAAACCTTCTCCCTGAACGGTGTAAAAATCTTCGACGAGCGGCAGTTTTCGTCCGCCGCAGAACAGGTCGTCGTGGTTATTCATGGTCGTCGGCGATTTCATAAATGTCTTTGTAGTTGCGTCCCAGTTGGTCGTAGTCGAGCCCGAAACCAACGATGAACTTGTCCGGAATAGACAGCGCGTAGTACTTCGGCGGCGTTTGTTTCCGGTAGCATTCCGGTTTGAAAAGCAGCGTCGCGACGGCGATGTCGGCCGCTCCCTGCTTTTTCAGCACGCCGGTCATGTATTCGATGCTGGCTCCGGTGTCGACGATGTCTTCGACGAGGATGACGTGCCTGCCCCGAATATCCTGCGAGAGGCCGATGAGCTCCCTGACGCGGCCGGTGGTTGCGGTTCCGCTGTAAGAAGCTATTTTGACGAACGAGACTTCGCAGTCGAACGAGATGTGACGCAGCAGTTCGCCCATGAACATGAACGATCCGTTGAGCACGCCGACGAACAGCGGCGTTCGTTTTTCCCGGTAGTCGCTGTTGATGCGTGCGGCCACCTCCGCGATGGCCTTTTGCAGTTGTTCGCAGGAGATCGAACGCCGGAATGTCTTGTCGTGAAGCCGTATCGTGTCCATCTGTTTCGTTTTGATCGGTAACGGAAAAAAATAACGTCCGGTTGCTGTGATCCGGAGGTTTGTTGTTTATCTTTGCAAAGATAATGAAGCGAATCAAAAATAATTTAAAAAGCGTGATAAAATGACACCGAAAGTCAGCATCATCATGGGCAGCACGTCGGATCTGAAGATCATGGAGGCCGCTGCCGAGTTTCTCGACCAGATGGAAGTTCCTTATGAAATCAATGCGCTGTCGGCCCACCGCGTTCCCGAAATGGTGGCCGAATTTGCGAAGAACGCCCATACCCGCGGCGTGAAAGTAATTATCGCCGGCGCCGGCGGAGCGGCCCATCTTCCGGGCGTGATCGCCGCCACTACCCCGCTGCCGGTGATCGGGATTCCGATCAAGTCGTCCAATTCGATCGACGGCTGGGACAGCATCCTTTCCATTTTGCAGATGCCTGCCGGGATACCGGTCGCTACGATGGCGCTGGACGGGGCCCGCAACGGCGCGATCCTGGCCGTTCAGATCCTGGCTGCGGGCGACGAGGAGCTGATGCGGAAATTCGTCGCTTTCAAAAGCGAGTTGGCCCAGAAGATCGGCAAGGCGAACCGGGAGCTCGCTCAGATCAAACGTCCGTTCAAGACGAATTAGGAGTCGCCGCCGGAAGGCGTTTGTTTCGTTCAAAATACGTTACCGGGCGAAAGTCCGGTAACGTATTTTTATCGGGATGCCTGCCGTCTTTTTCGCGTACCGGTCGTCCCGGATTAATCCCAGCCGTACCAGGTATTGTCCTCGTAATCGGTGACGGTCGCTTTTTGCGGCCGGTACCGGATCGGTTGCCGCTTGTCCTCGGTATTGATATGGAAGTAATTGGCGTTCAGCAGGCCGGTTCGTCCTACGGCGAAACCGAGCCGGATGTTGATCGTTCGGAAAATCAGGTGTTCGTTTTTGATGCGTACGCCGATGCCGATGGTCGAGTAGAATCCGTTTTTAAACAGATTGCCGTTGTAGCCGAGAATGCCGAGGTCGGCGAATCCGTACAACGCGAAACGAAACTGGTACAGGTGCCATGGGGTAAATACGACGGTTTCGGAATTGACCACGAGCCGGTTGTTGCCGTAAATTTCCTCTCCGAGTCCGCGCAGTTCGGCATTGTCTTCGAATCCGAACGATTCGCGGTATCCGTCCATTCGGTTCCATCCGCGGGTCAGGTTCACGTCGATGAACTGGCGGACGCGGTATCTTCCTTTGCCCATCAGGTTCGAAAACCAGTTCAGATTCGATACCAGGGCGGTGCGGTAAAACCGCCCGTCGCGGTTGTTCAGGTAGCTGCCGAGGGCGAAACTCCACCGCAGGTAGCCGAACGACGTGAAGTTACCGGCGCTGAACTTGCCGCCCAGGTACCACCGGTTGCCGAACTCGCCCCACGAAGGGCCACCCGTCAGCGAGAACTGGTAGCCGTAAGGGATATCCTCGTTGACTCCGTACCCGTAGATCAGGCTGGAGGTACGGAACTGCTCTTTGTAGAAACCGGTGTTGAACAGCACGAGGTTCTCGTTGTGGAAATAGGGATTCAGCGACTGCGATACTTCCGGCCGTTCCCGATGAAGCACCGTATTGTAATGCGCCGTGATAAAGAAACTGCTTTTCAGGTTTTTTATGTAAAAGGATTTACCGCCCCATACGCCCCATTTGGCCAGGGAGGTGTTGATCGTCGAATCCAACGGGTCGATGTCGATCGGTTCCCGGCGGTAGTAGCCGTATCCTCCGAGCGTGTAGTCCGACGGTCGGATGAACTCTTTTTTGAATTCGGCTCCGTAGTCGGAGTAGTTGAATCCTTTGCCGGCGATGATGCGCCCTTCGACGAAGCTGCCCAGGATATTCGGGTTCTCGTATTCGAACAGGTTGCCGCCGTAGCTCCAGTTTTTCCAATTGAAATAGGTCTTGACGCTCAGCTTGTTCCCCCACCCCAGAATGTTGTCGTCGTAGAGTTCGAAATAGGTGTTCCCGTCGCTTTGCGAATTCAGGTCGATGCCGATCGTCCAGCGATCGCGGGTCGTGACGATCAGGTCTACGACCGACGAGTCCGGCGTCGCGGGGATTACGCGGATGTTTGCGTCGGCGATGTAGCTGCGAGAGCGGATCAGTTGGCGGTTGTTGGTGACCAGTAGCGGATCGAAGCGGTCGCCCGGTTTGATAAACAGGTCGCGGCGAATCTTGCTCTCCTGCGTGATCCGGTGCATGGCGTTCGTCTTGCGTTCGCCCCATACTTTCGAATGGGGATTGAAGACGTTCTCGCGGACGATCCGGATATCGCCGATCTTCTTCCCGGCGAATTGTTCGAAATATTCCTGATCGGCTTTGGCGGCGCGCATTTCGGCTTCCTTGTCGCGCGGGGTTACGGAGATCGTCTGGTAAAGCAGGCGGGAGAAACGTCCTGTTTTTTTCTCCCGAGCCGGCAGCGTATCCTTGGAAGGCCGGCCAACGTCCGGGCGGCCCTGCGCTCGGAGCGACAGAACCAGCACGGTAACGCATATGACGGCAATCCTAACGTTCATTACATCGACGGTCTTAACCCTTAAAGTTAACGTAAATTCGATGAAAAAAATACGGGGACGGAAAGATTTTCTTTCCCCGCCCCCGTATTTTATCCGGATCGGTCGGTTACCGCACCAGTCCCGAGAATCCCATGAAAGCCATTGCCAGAATGCTCGCCGTGAGCAGCGCGATCGGCATTCCCTTCATGCCGGCCGGGACGTCTTCCAGTTCGAGCCGTTCGCGGAGTCCGGCAAAAAGCACCAGCGCCAGCGAAAAGCCGATGGCCGTCGCGGTCGCGAAAACGACGGATTCGCCGAGATTGTATTCCTTTTGTACCAGCAGGATGGCGATCCCCAGGACGGCGCAGTTCGTCGTGATCAGCGGCAGGAAGATGCCGAGCGCCTGGTAGAGCGCCGGGCTTACTTTTTTCAGGATGATCTCGACCATCTGTACCAGCGCGGCGATTACCAGAATAAAAACGATGGTCTGCATATACTGGATGCCGAGCGGGACGAGCACGTAGTACTGGATCAGGTAGGCGACGATCGACGAAATGGCCATCACGAACGTAACGGCGGCGCCCATGCCCAACGACGTGCCGACCCGGTTGGATACGCCCAGGAACGGGCAGATCCCGAGAAACTGCGACAGTACGACGTTGTTGACGAAGATCGAACTGATGATAATGATGAAGTATTCCATGACTATTTCGTTTTAGCCGTTAGCTTTTTGAAAATGGCCATCAGGTAGGCCAGTACCATGAAGGCTCCCGGGGCGAGGATGAACAGCAGTATTCCGTCTCCCTGGATGAATTTCAGGCCGAACACCGAGCCGTTGCCGAGCGCTTCGCGGACGGCTCCCAGCAGAGTTAGCGACAGCGTGAAGCCGAGTCCGATGCCGATCCCGTCCAGCGCCGAGTCCGCGACGTTGTTTTTCGAAGCGAACGCTTCGGCGCGTCCCAGGATGATGCAGTTGACGACGATCAGCGGGATGAATACGCCGAGCGTCGCGTAAAGATCGGGTACGTAGGCTTCCATGCAGAGTTGCACGACGGTGACGAACGAAGCGATTACGACGATAAACGCCGGAATGCGCACCTTGTCAGGGATCAGGTTCTTGATCAACGAAATGGCGACGTTCGAGCAGGTCAGTACGAACAGGGTCGCCACGCCCATGCCCAGCCCGTTGATCGCCGAGGTGGTGGTGCCGAGGGTCGGACACATTCCCAGCAACAGCACGAACGTCGGGTTTTCCTTTATCAGACCTTTGGTCAGGATTTGCAGTTTATTCATGGTTTCCGCTGTTTTGGATCGATTTGTAAACTTCGTAAGCCCGACTCACGGCGTCGCTGAAGGCGCGCGAAGAGATCGTCGAAGCGGTGATGGCGTCGACGTCCCCGCCGTCCTTGCGCACCGCCAGTTTGAAGTCTGCCGGATTTTTGCCTTCGAACTGCACGGCAAAGTCGGATTTGCTGCGTTCGATTTTGTTGCCCAGACCGGGCGTTTCGTTGTGCGAAAGCGTTTCAACGCGGTTGATCGTGCCGTCCTTCAGGAAGCCGACCATTAGTTTGATTTCTCCGCCGAAACCTGTGTTCGTGAAGGTTTCGACGGCATATCCTACCGTATCCTGCCCCTGCGTGGCGGTGTAGACGACGACTTCTTTCCCGTCTACCGTCTGCACCGTTTTGGCCGCTCCGGGATCGTTGTCGAAAGTCGGCAACACCAGCGCGATCGCTGCCGTGATTTTGGCTGCCTTGGCGCGGGCGATCGGCTCGGCGGTGATTTTATAGACAAACCCTACGGCTGAGGCCGACACCAGCGTGATGACCAGCAGCGTGACGACCATATTTTTCAATGAACTTTCCATACGGCTTTAACGGGTTTTGGCGGAAACGACTCCGAAGCGTTTCGGTTTTACGTATTTGTTGATCAGCGGCACGACCGCGTTCATAATCAGGATCGCGAACGACATGCCTTCCGGATAGGAACCCCAGGTGCGGATCAGCATCGTGATGATTCCGATGCCGGCTCCGTACAGCAACATCCCTTTGTGCGTCATCGGAGAGGTGACGTAATCGGTGGCCATAAAAACAGCTCCGAGCATCGCTCCTCCGGTCAGGATGTGGAACAACGGATTCATGTAGTGCGACGGGTCGGCCGCCCACAGGATTCCGCCGAACAGCGCCATCGACCCGAGCACGGCTACCGGCGTATGCCAGGTGATTACTTTCCGGCACAGCAGGTAGAAGAAGCCGAGCAGCAGCGCCAGCGCCGCGATTTCGCCGACCGATCCGGATTTGAAGCCGAGCAGCATGTCGTTGTACGACAGTTTTTCGGCGATGTCGGCAGTGGTCGAGCCTCCGGCCAGCGCCTCTTTTACATATCCCAGCAGCGTAGGTCCGGAAACGGCGTCGGTGGCGGTTTCGGCATTGATTTCCACTTGCGTCGTCGTGGCTCCGGACAGCGAATCTACGTGTGCCGGCGTGACGAAGCCTGTCATTTGCACCGGGAACGAGATCAACAGGAACACCCGTCCGACCAATGCCGGGTTGAACGGGTTGCAGCCCAGGCCGCCGAACGACATTTTGCCGACGCCGATCGCTACCAGCGCGCCAATGACGATCATCCAGACGGGTAGCGTACTGGGTAGGTTGAAACCGAGCAGCACGCCGGTGACGACGGCCGAATAGTTGCCGATCGTACAATCGCCTTTTAGCAGGTATTTCTGAATCAGATATTCGAATGCGACGCAGGCGGCGACGGATACTCCGGTTACGACCAGCGCGTCGACACCGTAGACGATGACCGATACGATGAAGGCGGGGATCAGCGCGATCAGCACGTCCCCCATCAGGCGTTTGGTCGAAAATGCCCCGTGGATATGCGGAGAAGGGGATACGACTAATTTTTTATCCATTTATTTTCAGTTCGGTTTTATTTTTTCTCCTGTGTTTTGCGTGCCCGGACGCGTTTGGCGACTTCCGTCTTGCCCAGGCGAATATAATCCAGCAGCGGCAGCATAGCCGGGCAGGTGTACGAGCACGAGCCGCACTCGATGCAGTCGGTTACGTGCGCGGCCTCCAGTTCGTCGAACCGTCCCATTTTTGCCAACTTGCTCATCAGGTACGGTTCGAGCCCCATTGTGCAGATGCTGACGCATTTGGCGCATTTGATACACCGTTGCGGCATTTTGCGTACGGCTCCTTTTTCGCGGATCAGCAGGATGCCCGAAGTACCTTTGGTGACCGGAGCGTCCAGGTTAGCGATGGCGCGGCCCATCATCGGCCCTCCGCCGACCACTTTGCCTGCGTCTTCCGGAAAACCGCCGCAATATTCGATCAGCGAGGCGATCGGGGTGCCGATCCTGACCCGCAGGTTCGACGGCCGAGCCAGGCAGCGGCCGGTCACGGTGACGATCCGTTCGATCAGCGGCTTGTTTTTCTGTACCGCTTCGTAAACGGCGAATGCGGTGCCCACGTTCTGTACGACGGCTCCGACGTCGATCGGAAGCCCGCCGGACGGTACCTCGCGGCCGGTGATCGCTTCGATCAGCTGTTTTTCGCCTCCCTGCGGATAGCGCACCCGCAGCGGTACGATTTCGATGTGCGGATATTCGACGGCCAGTTGCGTTAGACGTTCGATCGCGTCCGGCTTGTTGTTTTCGATTCCGATATAGGCTTTTTGCGTGCCGAGCGCTTTTGCGAGAATATCGACTCCCACCAGTATTTCGGCTCCTTTTTCGAGCATCAGCCGGTGGTCGGCCGTCAGGAACGGTTCGCATTCGACGCCGTTGACGATCAGCATTTCTGCCGTTTTGCCGGCCGGAACGGCCAGCTTGACATGGGTCGGGAACGTAGCTCCCCCCATGCCGACCAGACCGGCTTCGGTGATTTTTTTGAAGATCTCTTCTTTAGAAAGATCGCACGTTTTTACCAGGCGGTCGCTGCGGTCGATCGTGTCGATCCAAACATCGCCTTCGGCGCGGATCGAGATCGAGGGACGGCGAATGCCGCCCGTATCCGGAGTTGCATCGACGGCCACTACCGTACCCGATACCGGAGCGTGAATGTTCGACGAGACGAATCCTGCGGCCGTGCCGATCACCTGGCCGACCCGCACCGCGTCTCCTTTTTTGACGCAGGCCGCCGCCGGGGCGCCGATATGTTGCGACAACGGCACGACGGCGATTTCCGGCAGCGGGAAATCGGCGATTGCCTCGGCTTTGCTGATTTTATATTCCGGCGTGTGAATACCGCCTTTGCTGAATCCTTTTAACATGTCAGACTCCTTTTTTAAGCTTGTGTTGTCGGATTGTCGGCCGCTGTTTTCCGGGGCGGGAAATTGATTTCTCTAATTCCTCCGGTCGGGCATTCTGCGACGCATTTGCGGCACAGTCGGCACTTTTCGGCATCGATGTAGGCAAGATTGTTTTCCAGGGTAATGGCTTCGAACGGGCAGGTCCTGACGCACTTGCCGCAGCCGATACACGACACGGCGCATACTTTCCGTGAGACGGCCCCTTTGTCGCGGTTCACGCAACCGACGTAAATGCGGCGTCCTTTGACTCCTTTTTTACGCAGTTCGATGATGTTCCTCGGACAGGCTTTTACGCAGGCGCCGCAGGCCGTACACTTGGTTTCGTCCACTTCGGGCAGGCCCGTTTCCGGGTTGACGACGATGGCCCCGAACTGACAGGCCGCCACACAGTCCCCGTTGCCCAGGCATCCGTACGCGCATCCCGTTTCTCCGCCGTACAGCGCCGCTTCGACGGCGCACGACGGCGCTCCGTTGTAAACGTTCGTATGCGGGCGTTTGTCGCACGAGCCGCTGCAACGCACCACGGCGACCATCGGTTCCTGTTCGGCAACGGCTTTGCCCAGATACTCTGCGATTTTTTGCATCGTGTCGGCTCCGCCGGCCGTGCAATAGAGCGACGAAATATCGTCGTTTTTGACCAGCGCGTCGGCCAGGCCCCGACAACCCGGATAGCCGCATCCGCCGCAATTGGCTCCCGGCAGCATACCTTCGACGGCATCGATTCTCGGGTCTTCGTGAACTTTGAATTTTTGCGCCACAAAATAAAGAACTACGGCGGCTATTACTCCGATGACGCATAATGTCAGGATCGTAGATCCCAGAACTCCGCTTATCATAAACAATCAATTATATCTACACAACCGACAGCGTCCGCCCCGAGGCGAACGGGAGTCGCCTTCGGACGGCGGCCTTCGTCGGTTAAGTGTTCAGCTTTTTTATTTTAAAAACAATCTCTTTCGACAGTTTCGACCTGAACAGGTACAAAACCAGGTAATATATTCCGAGTATGCAAAGCGAAACCGTTCCTGCCACGACTTCGCGGGAACCGGTTTGCAAAAGGATCAACAGAGCGGTCAATACCAGCAGGAAAGGAAGCATGTAAGCGAAAAAGACGGCTTTCAAGCCCATTACCTGATCGGTGTGTACTTCGACAGCTTCCCCCTCTTCGAAAAAAGGGGCTTCGGGGGTTTCGACGACCAGTAACTTTTCGCGGCTCTCCCCCATTCCGCATTTGTTCCTGACCCGACAGGACGCACATGCGCTTTCGGCCAGAATCTTCACTTCGACCGTTGCGCCCGTGACCTTCGTAACTTTTGCCGGATGTGTGATAATCCCGTTCACGTCGTTTTCTCCCCGGATCGATTAATAACCGTATTTGTTGGTTAGCGGAAGCCGACGGTTGATGCGTAACGTACAGGTCGACAACCGCAGCGTCGGACACGACTGGTAGCGTTTGAATTCGCTTTTCAGAACCAGGTTGTATACCTTGTAGACGTCTTTCTCGTTGAATCCGGCGTTGATGATCTCTTCGCGGCTCTGTCCCTCTTCGATCATGCGGTACAGGATCGCGTCCAGGATGTCGTAAGGCGGCAGCGAATCGGAATCTTTCTGTTCGAGCCGGAGCTCCGCCGAAGGAGCCTTGACGATCGTGCTGACCGGGATGATCTGCCGGTCGCGGTTGATGTAACGCGCCAGGTCGTAAACTTCGCTTTTGTACAGGTCGCCGATGATGCTCAGGGCTCCTACCGTATCGCCGTACAAGGTTCCGTAACCGACTGCGATCTCGCTTTTATTGGAGGTCGCCAGCAGGATATTCCCGAATTTATTGGATATCGCCATCATCATCATGCCCCGGATGCGCGATTGCATGTTTTCCTCGGTCACATCGAACGGAAGTTCCCCGAAAACGGGGCCGAGCGTCGTAGTAAGCGCCGCGAACGTTTCGTTGATCGGGACGACCTGGTATTCGATACCGAGGTTTTCGGCCAGCGCCCGCGCGTCCTCGACCGAATGATCCGATGAAAACTGGGAGGGCATCAGCAGTACCCGCACGTTCTCGGGGCCGAGCGCCTCGGCGGCCAGCGATACGACGACCGCCGAATCAATACCTCCCGAAAGCCCCAAACATGCGGTTTTAAATCCGTTTTTGGCGAAATAATCCTGCAATCCCAGTTTGATCGCATGGTATACGTTGACGGTTTTATTCTGCTCGGGCAACCGCACCGGTTCGTGGTCGGCGTCCAGTTCGATGATTCGAAAATCCTCCGAAAAACTTTTCAACAGCGTAACGGCTTCTCCTCGGCTGTTGATGATCCCCGACGAACCGTCGTAAACGATGTCGGTTTGCGCGCCGACGTTGTTGACGAAAACGATGCTTTTGCCGGTCATAAAAGCCAACTGCCGGTAAAAATCGTATCTTTTCTCGATAATTCCGCGCGAGTACGGGCTGTTGCACAGGTTGATGATCAAGTCGGCATATTCGCCGTATTCTTGTTCCGTATGGATGTCCTCCCCCACGACGACGGCGACTTTTTTGCCGGCGATTTTTATGTATTCGCAACCTTTGGAAGGAGACAGGTAGCTCGATTCGTCCCGCGAACGAATCGTTTTTTTACCGATGTAACGTTTGATTTTTTTGTTCTCGATCAGAGCCGCTACGCTGATGGTCTTGTTCGAACACTGTACCGGCAGACCGATCAGCACCGATATGTTTTCGCAGTGGGATGCGATGTCGCGGAGCGTTTCTTCGCAGAGATCCAGAAACGAAACTTTGTTTAACAGGTCATATGCGGGTGCGCCGCTGATGGCCTGTTCCGCAAAAACGATCAGTTGCGCGGATTGGGATTTCGCCGAATCGATACACTCTACGATTTTTTTTCGGTTTGAATCGAAATCGCCGATTGTATAGTTTAACTGGGCGAGAGCTATTTTCATTACGTTTGTGGCCTTTAGTTTTAGTAGATGACGCAAAGATAAAACTTTTAGTCCAGAAGTAAAATTTAACTTGCCTATTGTTTTATTAAATTTTATCTCTATCTTTGCACCCGTCAAACGATAAACCGGTGCCATAGCTCAGTTGGTAGAGCAAAGGACTGAAAATCCTTGTGTCCCTCGTTCGATTCGTGGTGGCACCACTTTAAAATCAGGCAGTTGCAATGAAAATTTGTGACTGTCTTTTTTTTGTGTACCAAAAAAATGTACCAAATTCCTAATCTCTAACGAATCAATCAAACTTAACATACAAATATACTAATTATTTGTTTTTCAAACAAATATATTTTTCAAGTCGGTCTTTCGATCTGTGCAGAATGATGTTATTGGAATACACCCAAAATACGGTACGGTTGGGCGTATCGAAGTCCAAACGTATCGGATAATTATCCAATGCGGTTCGGTACTTTTCAAAAATGATTTGCGGATTATCACTGCGTAATACACGATCGGTTCATACATCGTCAGGTTCGCCTCATATTCGATACTTCGTAGAATTCGGCTGTTAATTCTCAATAAACCGCTTAAATTCGACTGAGTTATATTTCAATCCTTTACATAAAAAGATGCGATAATTATATTCGCTTTCTTTACTTGCATACTTGTTTTCGACAATACCGATTTCTTCAACATATTTAAAATATTCGCCCCAGTGTTGTTCGAGCCAGTTTGACTCGCCGATTGCAATGATGACCGCTCCTTTGTCAAATTCAGGCATCCACTCAAATGAACTGTGAAGTGAAAAAGCCTGGGGCAACCCGTATTTTTTCCCGAGTAAGTTCATCGCTCCCGCCATTGAATAATGCCGCCCCAAAATAAAACATTTCTCTTGTTCTTCGGAAGGCAATTCTATATACGTTTTGTTCACGACATTTAATATCCGGGTCCATATTTCGGTTGAATAATAATTATCAAAAGCAAGGGGTATTTTACCGTCTTTGTTTGGTTTTTTATGGTATAGTTCGATAAATCTCTGGAGCTTGATAATAGGGATTCCTTGAGGCAAGAGGTAAACGCCTGTTAATCCGAGTACGGTGAGGTATGCGTAGATTATCCATTTTCTTTTCTGCAATAATCGCTCGAAAAAGACCGTGCCTAACGGAATCGCCCCGATTACGACAGGGAAAAAATAATACCATTTTCCTTTTGCGCAAAACAAGAAAACAAACGAACAGCATAACGCAAAGGAAATTAATTTGTATTGTTTGAATTTGGAAATAAACGGAATCGCGAACAGTCCGGGAAGCCAGAATATCATTGTGAAGGGATTTGAAAAAAGAAAAAGCTTCTTTAATTCCCCGCCCATTGAAAGTCGGTTTAGCTGACTGTCGTATAATTGGGAAAAATGAGTGATCGCCGGAAACTGATTTTTTATTTGCCAGCAGAGGTTCGGTGTGATTAACGCAAGGAATATTAGCAATCCGATCCATAAACTCTTTTTCAGAAAAATATCTCTCCGAAAGATTAACGACGAAGTAAGCATCCCTGCGAACAGAAAAACAATGCTGTATTTTGTCAAAAATCCCAATGCTCCGAATATGCAAAACCAAATTAGGTATCTGGCATTTTGACTTTGGCAATAACTCGCTGAACAGTAAATGCAAATAATCCAAAATAACTGATCGAATGCGGTGGGCAAAAAAAGAAACCGGGTTCCTGCTATTCCGGGAGATAACAGGATGCATAACAAGGTGGCCAATACGGCTAACCATTTGCCTCCCAGTTTGATTGTCGTCAAACCGCAGAACAGAACCGCCATTGCGGAAGCCGCAAGGTTGAATAGATGATTGATAAATACGGAATCGGTGTTAAACAGATTTTGTATCCAGGCAAACGCGGCGATCATCGGGGGAAAATCCGAATAGCCCCAGGCGGGGTGTCTTCCCGCTTCGATGTGTAGAAATTCGTCGCTGAAAAATCCGGAATTGGACAAAGCTGTCAATTGAAGAACGAGCCCGATCGCTATGAAAACGGCTATTACGGTATATTCAGGTGGATACTTTCTAAAAAACATAATCGTACTCCTCATTTTTATTTTTTGTCTTTTGCCGTGTCGAAATCATATTCCGCTTTGCGAGAAAACTTGCCTGCCGGTAAGGAGTATCCTGCGTTGATAATGAGAATCGGTTATGCCAAAACCGTTACCCTACTCTCCCCGCAGAAGGATCGAATCATTGCTGATCTGATATTTCTTTACGATCGTACCGATTATTATCTTTGGTGCGGAGTCCGAAAGGAAGACGGGGAGGCCCCTTTGACGGCTTTCCCGTTGTAAAAAACTTTCCAGGCGTCTTTGCCATATCCCCTGCCCAGATTCTCGAACGACGATGCGGAGGCGTTGGGTATGGGTTTTCCTCTGTAAAAAACCTTCCAACTGTCTTTCCCATAACCGCCGCCGAGGTTTTCGAATGAAGACGAGGAGGCATTTTCTATTTTTCTGCCCCGGTAAAATACTTGCCAGTCGTCTTTGGCATAGCCGTCGCCGAAACTTCGGAATGAAGAGGGGGAAGCGCCTTCGATTTCAAGGCCCTGATAAAATACTTTCCACGCATCTTTTCCGTATCCGCTCCCGAGGTCTTCGAACGATGACGAGGAAGCTCCCTCTACTTCATACCCGCGATAAAAAACCGTCCAACTGTCTTTCGTATAGGTTCCGTTACCTCGACCCCGTTCCTGAAACGGGGCGTTTTCCGTCGCGGCGAACGACGGCTCCTGCAATCGGTATTCGATAACCGACGGTTTACCGCTCTGTGCGATAACTAATAATGCGAAGGACAAAACGATTCTTTTCATGGACGATCCGGCTCTTTCGGCAAATATAAGTAAGATCGGTCGATATGTCGCGATTCTCCGGTCGAAAAAGGCGGAAGTTTGTTGTCGAAGCTAAAAATTATCCGGGAGGGATTTAAGATCGTTTCTTAAATCCCTCCCGGATTGAAATTTATTTTGGGTGCGTCGGCTTGATTACTTGGCTTTGTTGACCTTTTGGTACCCTGGACGGCCGACAGCGGATCGCCGTAAACGCGTGCTACGGTTACATCGCTTTTCTACGGCGTTATGTAATTTTTCAAATCGAGGCGGAAATGTCGTTCCGAATGATTACATTTGTAAACGCGTTTACGGTAGAAAGTGTTCTCGGGTGTAAGCGTCGTCGTGAACCATGTATCAAAAGGCTTTATTCGTCCTGACATATTTGTTTTTTTCGTTCGTAGTCGGAAACGTTACCGAAAAAGGGGGAGGTTCTTCGGAATTCTCCGCCGTTTTTGCGTATGCGGAGACGGCGTGCTTCGATTCGTGCGATGTTTCGGTCTGTCCGCCCGCGACGGATGCGCAGGCGGTTTCGACGGATAAGTGTCTTTTTGCGGGCGCGGAATATTCCGGGGCGGAGATTTCGAAATATCCGGTACGGACGCTTGCCTGCCCTACTCCGCAATTGTCCGTTCCTGCGGAACGGCGGAAACGTGTCGCCGCGGAATACCTGTCTTTTATCCGGAACGCCTTTCCGGATTATATCCATACATTGGGCTGTATGCGGGTTTAATGCCCGTTTTCATCGGAATGACCGTGCCGGTTCGGTGCGGTATAGCTATGCCTATTCATCCAAGCTACTAAATAATACCTAATGGAAAACAAAAATTACATGGCCGACGAAGTGCGGGGAAATACCGGCGTAAATGTCGCCCGTTGCTATCAGTGCGGCAAATGCTCGGCCGGATGCGCGACGGCCCCGGAGATGGACTATCCGCCGAGCCTCGTGTTGCGGATGTTGCAGACGCGCAGCGCAGAGAACGACCGGAAGGTGCTCGGTTCGAACACGATATGGCTCTGCCTGAACTGCGAGAATTGCATTGCGCGTTGTCCGCAGCAGATCGACATTCCGCGTATGATGGACTACCTGCGCGAAGAGTCGTTGCGGGCGGGATGCGTCGGCGAAAAGGCGAAACCGGTCGTGGCCTTCCACCGGGCGTTCCTCGACTCGGTGAAATACACCGGACGGCTGTACGAGGTGGGACTGATCGCGGGATTCAAGGCCCGGACGATGCGGCTCGCACAAGACCTGCCCCTGGTGCCGGACATGCTGGCGAAAGGCAAGCTGAGCCTGCTGCCCGAGCAGGTGAAAAACAAAAAGGCGATCCGGCATATTTTCGACGAGGCCGGTAAAGCCGGTAAAAAACTTTAAACCGGGAATGCAGATGAAAATAGGTTTCTATCCGGGATGTTCGCTCAAAGGCACTTCCCGCGAATACAACGAATCGGTCGCGGCCCTTGCCAAAGCGTTTTCGCTCGAACTGGAAGAGGTGCAGGACTGGAATTGCTGCGGGGCCACTGCGGCCCACTCGATGAACCGGACGCTCGCGCTGTTGCTGCCGGCCCGCATCCTTGCGCTGGCCGAACAACAGGGACTCGATGAGGTGGTCGTGCCGTGCGCTTCATGTTATAATCGGCTCAGTACGGTACAGTACGAACTGGCCGAAGACGAGGCGTTGCGCAACGAAATCGCCGATACGATCCGGATGCCCTATACGGGCAGCGTCCGGATATTGAATGTCGTGCAGATGATCGAAAAGTATATTCAGGGAGAACTCGCGGCGCGGATCGTGCAGCCGTTCGACCGCCAAGTGGCGTGCTACTACGGTTGCCTGCTGGTACGTCCGCACGGGGTGTTGCAATTCGATCGTCTGGAAGACCCGCAGAGCCTCGACGCGCTGATGAAACTGGTCGGGGCCCAGCCGGTCGACTGGGGATTCAAGACCGAATGCTGCGGCGCCGGGTTTTCGGTGTCGCGTACCGATATCGTGGGACGGCTTTCCGGGGAGATCGTCCGCGACGCCGCCGACCGGGGTGCTCAGGCGATCATCGTGGCCTGTCCGATGTGCCATTCGAACCTCGATATGCGCCGGCAGGCGATCGACAGCTACCTCAGGCGCCGGATCGATGTTCCGGTGCTGTACGTTACGCAGGCCATCGGTCTGGCCGTCGGGCTCAGTCCCAGGGAGCTGGGCATCGAACGCCATTTCGTTCCCGTCACCTTCTAACTAACTGAAAATCCGAAAATGTCTAAAATAGGAGTTTTTATTTGCCATTGCGGCGAAAATATCGGGGCTACGATCGACTGTGAAAAGGTGGCGGCCGAAGCCGCGAAGTTCGACGGAGTCGCATTTGCCACCGATTATAAGTATATGTGTTCCGATCCGGGACAGTCGCTGATCCGCAAGGCCATCGAGGAGCAAAAACTCGACGGCGTGGTGGTGGCCGCCTGTTCGCCCCGGATGCACGAGCCGACGTTCCGGCGGGCCTGTTCCGAAGCGGGGCTGAACCCTTACCTGTGCGAGATGGCCAACCTGCGCGAGCATTGCTCGTGGGTGCACGAAAAAGGAGAACCCACGACTGCGAAAGCGATCGACATCGTTCGCGGGCTGGTCGAGAAAGTGAAACGCAACAAGCCGTTGAAGCCGATCGAAGTGCCGATTACCAAGAAGGCGCTGGTGATCGGCGGCGGCATCGCCGGAATACAGGCCGCGCTGGATATCGCCAACTGCGGTCATCAAGTGATCTTGGTCGAGAAAGAGCCGTCGATCGGCGGCCACATGTCGCAGTTGTCGGAGACGTTCCCGACGCTCGACTGTTCGCAGTGTATCCTGACGCCGCGGATGGTGGAGGTCGCGCAACACCCGAACATCAAGCTGTACACTTATGCCGAACTCGAACATCTGGACGGGTTTATCGGCAATTTCAAGGCGACGATCCGGTTGAAAGCCAAAAGCGTCGACGAAAAGATCTGTACCGGCTGCGGCCTGTGTACGACCAAATGCCCGCAAAAGCGGATCCCGAGCGAATTCAATGCCGGACTCGGCCTTCGCACGGCGATCTACGTCCCGTTCCCGCAGGCCGTGCCGAACAAACCGGTGATCGACAAAAAGCACTGCAACTATTACAAACGCGGCAAGTGCAAGATATGCGAGAAGACCTGCCCTACCGGGGCGATCTGTTTCGACAAGGAAGATGAGTTCGTTACCGAGGATATCGGCGCAGTGGTGGTCGCTACCGGGTTCAACGTGCTGGGTACGGAATTTTTTCCGGAATACGGTTACGGACGGTACAAAGACGTCATTACCGGACTGCAGTTCGAGCGGCTGGCTTCGGCTTCCGGGCCTACGTCGGGCGAGATACGCCGTCCGTCGGACGGAACGATGCCGAAAAAGATCGTGTTCATCGCCTGCGCCGGATCGCGCGATCCGGCCAAAGGGATTCACTATTGCTCGAAAATCTGCTGCATGTATACGGCCAAGCACGCGATGCTGTACCAGCACAAAGTGCACGGCGGGGAGTCCTACGTCTTTTACATGGATATCCGGGCCGCCGGCAAGAATTACGAGGAGTTCGTGCGCCGCGCGATTGAGGACGACGGCGTAAACTACGTGCGCGGACGCGTGGCCCGCGTTTATGAAAAAGACGGCAAGTTGATCGTCAAGGGCGTCGATACGCTGATGGGGGCCAAACCCGTCGAGATCGAGGCCGATATGGTCGTGCTCGCTACCGCCGGGGTGTCCAACGAGGGCGCGGAAGAACTGGCGCAGCGGCTGCACGTATCCTACGATCCGTACAAATTTTTTGCGGAAGCGCATCCGAAACTGAAACCGGTCGAAACCAATACGGCCGGAATTTACGTAGCCGGAGCCTGCCAGGCGCCGCGCGACATTCCCGAAACGGTCAGCATGGCCTCGGGGGCGGCGGCGAAAGTGGCCGCGCTGTTCTCGTCGGACAAGTTGGTACGCGAGCCGCTGATCGCGGTGGTGAACCGGATGGCGCCGCCGGTGTACAGTACCTGCGTAGGTTGTTTCATGTGCCAGACGGCTTGTCCGTACCAGGCTATCGAGCGGGAGGAGATCAAGGACCGCGGCGGCAACGTCGTCAAGACCGTGGCCCGCGTCAATCCGGGCCTGTGTCAGGGATGCGGAACCTGCGTCGCGTTCTGCCGCTCGAAATCAATCGATATTCAGGGATACTCGAACGACCAGATGTACGCCGAGGTGATGGCGCTGCTGCACACGCAGGGGGCCTGAACGGACGGATCGTCACAATGCAAATACGATAAACAATGAACGAAAATAAAACAGAATTCGAACCCAATATCGTGGCCTTCGTCTGCAACTGGTGTACCTACGCCGGGGCCGACCTGACCGGAACCAGCCGGCTGAAGTACGCCACGAACGTCAAGATCGTGCGTTTCCCGTGTACCGGGCGCATCGACTTCATGCTGCTGCTGAAGGCTTTTGCCGGCGGCGCGGACGGCATCATCGTTTCGGGCTGCCATCCGAACGACTGCCACTATACGTCCGGGAACTTCCACGCCCGCCGGCGTTGGATCGTTTTCCGGGGATTGCTCGACTTTATGGGCATCGACGTGCGCCGCATCCGCTACTCGTGGGTGTCGGCCGCCGAAGGGGGCAAGTGGGCCGACCTGGTCAACGACACGGTGCGCGAAATCCGCGAACTGGGGCCGTATACGAGGTATCGGGAAGTAGCCGATTATATCGAAAAGGAGGAAAGCCATGGATAAATTGACCGAAAAAGCTGCAGCCTTGCTGCGGGAGGGCGCTGCGACGCTCGTGATAGGCTACGGGGAGGACAAGGGCAACAAGACCCGTCCGCTGTTTTGCCACACGCCCGAAGAGGCGGCGCGCCTCGTTTACGACGGCCGCTGCATCCATAACCTGGCCGTCTACCTGACCAAACCCGAACTGCTCGGCGCGGGCCGCACGGCGGTAGTCGCCACGATCCCGGTGCTGCGGTCGATCCTGCAACTGGCTGCCGAAAACCAGTTGTCCGAGGATAAGCTGCTGGTACTTACCGTAGCCGACGGCGAGGTGATGCAATTCGATACGTTCGCCGCGGTAGAAAGTTACCTGACCGGTTTCGATTTCAAACTCGGAGAGAAGGAACGGGAACTGATCGGCCGGCTCGAAGGAATGTCCCGGGAAGAACGCTGGGAATTTTGGAAAGAGCAGCTCGAACCGTGTTTCAAGTGTTACGCCTGTCGTGCGGCCTGCCCGCTGTGTTACTGTACGCGTTGCGTGGTGGAGATCAACTGCCCGCAGTGGGTGCAACCCTGGGCCGGAACGCTGCCGAATATCGAATGGCACATCAACCGCGCGATGCACATGGCCGGACGCTGTACCGGGTGCGGGGCCTGCGGCGAAGCCTGCCCGCTGGGGATTCCGATCCACCTGCTGACGCAAAAGTTGCTCGAAGACGTGGACGCCGAATTCGGTGCGAAGTCCGGAACCCTCGGTCAGAAAGGCAATGCGCTGTCGACGTTCGATCCGTCGGACAAGGAAAATTTCATTCGTTAAACGAGAATCATGGAGAAATTACATATCACACCCGAAAATATCGCCCGCTGGCTCGAACAACTGATCGGCAGCGGACGGTCGGTATACGCTCCGGTAAGAACCGGAGCGCGGGTCGATTTTAAAAAGATCGCCCGGCCGGAGGAAGTGGCCTCGGATTACGTACAAACGACGCAGTCGGTCAAAAAGGTTGTTTTCCCGAGGACGGAGGAGTTGTTCTCCTATCGGAAGGAGGGAAAACAGGTTTCCGTGCGGCAACCCGATTTGCAGGCGATTCCCGAAACGGTCGTCTGGAAAATCCGTCCGTGCGATGCGGCCGGATTCGCCTCGTTGTCGGGCATATTCAACTGGGATTACAAGGACGGTTCCTATAATGCGCGCGCCGAGCGGCTGACGCTCATCAGTTTCAGCTGTGCGACGAGCGACGAATATTGTTTCTGCACGTCGGTCGGGGGAGGGCCGGGAAGTACGACGGGAAGCGACATTCAGCTTACGTTGCTGCCCGACGGCGGCGCGCTGGTCGAAGTGTTGACCCCGAAAGGAGAACGGCTCGCAGCCGAAGCGTCGTCGCTGTTTGCGTCGGCCGACGGCATTTCGAAGGAAGAGTATCTGGCCCGCGTCGAAAAGCGTTTCGATGCGCAACAGCTCCGCGAGAAACTGGATCAGGCGTTCGACAGCCCGGTTTGGAAACGGCAGTCCGAGCGTTGTCTCGGCTGCGGGGCCTGCGCGTTCGTCTGTCCGACCTGCGCCTGTTTCGACATTCAGGAGGATGCGCGCGGGGCAACCGGCCGGCGGGTGCGCTGCTGGGATTCGTGCGGCTTCTCGCTTTTCACGCTGCATACGTCGGGACATAACCCGCGTCCGGTGCAAAGCGCCCGCTGGCGCCAGCGAGTACTGCATAAATTCTCGTACATGCCCGAACGGATCGGACAGACCGGCTGTACCGGTTGCGGACGCTGCTCGCGGGCCTGCCCGGTAAACATGAACCTGCTCGAACATTTACAATCCATTTAGCCGCCATGACTCAATCCAATCTATACCTTCCGTACCTGATGGAGATCGAGAAGATCACCGTCGAAGCCCCGGGCGTCAGGACGTTCCGGTTGAAATTTCGTAACGAGCAGGAGGCTGCCGCATTCGACTTCCGGGCGGGGCAGTTCGGCGAATACTCGGTATTCGGCGAAGGGGAATCCACGTTCTGCATCGCTTCGTCCCCTACCCGCAAAGGGTATATCGAATGTACGTTCCGCCAGGCCGGACGCGTGACCACGGGCCTGTCGAAGCTCGAAGAGGGCGATACCGTCGGCTTCCGGGGACCGTTCGGCAACGTTTTCCCGCTCGACGAGTGGAAAGGTAAAAACCTGCTGTTCATCGCCGGCGGCATCGCGCTGCCGCCGATGCGCTGCGTGATCTGGAACGCGCTCGACACCCGCGAAAATTTCGGCGACGTGACCATTTTGTACGGGGCCAAATCGGTCGGCGACCTGGTCTATAAACACGAACTGGACGAATGGGCGGCGCGTCCGGACGTCCGCCTCGTCACGACGGTCGATCCGGGCGGCGAGACTGCCGACTGGAAAGGCCGCGTGGGCTTCGTACCGTCCGTGCTCGAACAGATCGCTCCGTCGAGCGACAATACGATCGCAATCGTTTGCGGACCGCCGGTAATGATTAAATTCACGTTTCCGGTGCTCGAAAAGCTCGGGTTTGCCGACGACCGGATCTACACGACGCTCGAAAATCGGATGAAATGCGGCGTCGGCAAATGCGGTCGCTGCAATGTCGGCAAGCTGTACGTGTGCAAGGACGGCCCGGTGTTTACGAAAGCGCAACTGAATGGGCTGCCGCCTGAATATTAGAAATAGTTTGTGAGTTTTCTTTATTCGGAATGTTGCGAATCGGACTGAAAAAAATGCATGATAGGCAGTTTCGCGATTTTATGCAGGATATTTGCTCTTATTAGCAAATATCCTGCATTTTTACCGATTGGCGTGGGATAGCGTTGCGGCATCGTTTATCGAAGAGAATCGCTCTCCTTTAGAAAAGTCAATACGGCGTTTTGCATGTCTTCGCTGTTTTCGAGAAACGGCATATGGCCGACGTTGCTTCTCCGCAGGATCATGTTCGGGAAATGTACGTTCCGGTAGTGTTTAGGTCCGACGCTCCAGTCCGTGTTGCCATAAAAAAACAGGACGGGTACTTGAATTTCAGCCGTGGCAGGTCTATAGTCCCGGTAATATTCCGGAAATACAACGGCGTTATTGCTAAAAAAACTATTGCCGAAATCGTTGTTGAAAGAGGGAATTTCCTGATACGACCGATTCATCTTTGCATCGCTCTCCGGCGAAGCGTAAAATATTTTCCACCGGAGTTTTTTTTCTTCGAGTTTTCCGGCGGCGATCGTCAATTTTTCCATATTTGAAAGAGAATCGTTTTTCAAAAAAGCGCACTCTTTTTTCCCGAGTAGTTTTCCGGCTTTTTTTAGCCATCCGTTTTCGAAGCTGTCATCGATACACAACGTGCAGTTCAGCATGACCATCCCTTCGATTGCACCGGGATACCGTTCTGTATATCCCATTTGCAGGATTCCTCCGAACGAATGCCCCAGTGTGAACCAACGGTCGATATGCAGGATTTGGCGCACCTGTTCGAAATCCTCGGCCATCCTTTTCATCGAATAATCTCCGTTGGAAGGACTGGTCGAACGTCCGGTTCCCCGTTGGTCGAGATAGATCATCGTAAAATGCCGTTCGAAGAATTCTCCGGAAAATTTTTCAAGCCAATAAGAACCCGATCCGGGACCGCCGTGCAAATAAAGCAAATGCGGCCCGTGTCCTTTTATTTTCACGTAAAGTTGTACGCTATCGGTCGTCGTAACGATCAATTCTTTCCCCTGAAGTCGTATAAATCCGGTCAGGGCGACAAGCAGCAATAAGAGGTTTTTCATAGGTCGAGTTTAATTTACCGGAATAATATACGATATTATTTTTTATTTCGCAAGCCGGGATAAAAAAATATTTATTTCGCCCTGCCGTGCCTCCGGCAGGCGAGCGGTCTTTTTCGTTGAAAATTGTTAACTTTGCGATTGAGATTTTGAGGAGGATGAGAATAGATAAATCGGTTCGGGTAGCGTTGGTGGTGGCCATTGCGTTTTTCATGCAGTTTCTCGACACCACGGCGGTCAATACGGCTATTCCGGCCATGGCGCGCGCCTTCGGGACGGATGTAATCCATTTGAGTACGGGCATCACTTCGTACCTGATCGCGCTGGCGATCTTTATTCCGGTCAGCGGTTGGATCGCCGACCGGTTCGGGACGCGCAACGTGTTCTGCGCGGCGATCGTGTTTTTTATCCTCTCCTCGACGCTGTGCGGGACGTCGCAGTCGCTGTTGCAGTTCGTGATCTACCGGGTGATGCAGGGGATGGCCGGGGCGATGATGTCGCCGGTGGGCCGCCTGGCCGTGCTGAAAACGTCGTCCAAAGAGAACCTGCCCGTCGCGATGAATTACATCACGATTCCGGCGCTGGTCGCGCCGATCGTCGGCCCGCTGGTCGGCGGCTATCTGACGACTTTCCTTACGTGGCGGTGGATTTTCTACCTGAACGTTCCGATCAGCATCGCGTGCGTTCTGCTCGCCTGGCGTTATATCCCGTCCGAGAAGCGCGGCGAGGGTTCCCGCAAACCGTTCGACGCTCCGGGGTTCGTCCTGAGCGGCCTGGCGCTGGCCGGATTCATGTACGGCGTGGAGCTGTTCAGCAAAGAAGGACTTTCGTATTACGTGCCGCTGGGGCTTATCGGCGGAAGTCTCATTATACTGTTCGCCAACGTGTTTTATTCGAAACGGATCGACAATCCGCTGATCGACTATTCGGTGATGAAGTACAAAAGCTACCGGATCACGATCTACGCCGGTTCGGTTTCGCGGATGGTGATCGGCGTGTTCCCGTACCTGGTTCCGCTGATGTTCCAGGTCGGGTTCGGGCTCAGTCCGTTCGAGGCGGGACTGCTGTTCCTGTCTACGATGGTCGGCAACCTGTCGATGAAGTCGGCTACCGTGTGGGTCATCCGCAGTTTCCGTTTCCGCAACGTGCTGATCGTAAACGGCTGCCTCGTAGCCCTGTTCACTTTTCTGACGGCCCTGCTGCTGCCGACCACGCCGGTATGGATTATCGTGCTGACGCTGTTCCTGTCGGGACTCGTGCGCTCGATGCAGTTCAGTTCGCTGACGACGCTCGCTTTCGCCGATATTCCCGAACACGATATGACCTCGGCCAATACGCTGTACAGTACGATCCAGCAGATGTCGATCGGGATGGGGATCGCCATCGGCGCCGTCGCGCTGCGCTTTTCGAACGTACTGAACGGCGGCGTGCCGGGACAATACACGATCCCGGATTTCCGGCTGGCGTTCTTTTTCGTCACGGCGATCGGGTTCCTGCATCTGTTCGGTTACCTCGGGCTCTCGCCCGACGCCGGCAACGCGGTGCGGATCAAAAAAGACCATTCGGCGGACGATGCTTCCGGCGCGGCCGGACGGGGAACCGCTCCCGGCCGGTAGTCTGTCCCCTACTCTTTCGTGCGTGTTCGCCGGATCATTTCATACGGACGGAATGCCGTGTTTCCACGCATACTCCCTGGCGGCCGGTACGGTGATCGGGTAATTGACGAAGTTGAACACGGCGAACGGGGGCACCTCGATCCGCTTTTCGCGGAGTCGCGCGACGATTCGCAGGATCTCCTGGTACAGCAGGAAATTCCGGTTGACCGTGGCGGCGGGAGTGTGAAATTCGCGTTCGAGCATTTCGGCGTACGACCGGTCGTGGCGTTCGTGGGCGCGGGCGAAGACTTCGTACGGCATCGTCTCGTTCGGTCCGGCCGAGCCGTCTGCCATTCTAATCAGCAATTCTTTCGGGCCGGGCGCAATCCATGTCTGCAACAGTTCTGCGGGAATCTCGTTCGCTCCGATATCCATGACCGGGCGTGTGTGCAGAAAGTCGATGCTCAGTTCGAGGTGGTACGCGGCATGGGGCGACAACAACCAGCTTTCATTCTTTTCTTTCATGGCGGCATTCGGATAAATGGGTTGTATTATAATGGCGTATTAATGACGTAAGGCGAGTGCATCTCCGTGCCGCCATTGCGGACAACCGGACATGCGCGTTTCGAAAGGCGTGAAATTGTGTCGGAAAAGGAATATTCAAATATTGAAAAATGTCGGAAAGACAGTCCGACGGAATGATTGCAAAGTGCGAATCAGCGACAGTATTTGTCGCATAAGAAGGGAAATGGAATGTTTTGTCAGTTATTGCCACAGCCGTCCTTTGTTAGTCCGACAGCCATGCAAAATAAAATCGAAGCATGGACTTCATCGGCTCATTAGGTCGGAAGGTAGTGGAATACCATAGCGCGTAACAAACCTCCATCCATGCTCCGAAGAGTATGGTAGCCTGTTTCCCGCGCTGTTAAAAATTTTCCACTTTTTCCGACCAAACGCAGGCGCAATATGTCTTTTATCGAATTTCAATCATTTCGATTACTGCAAACATAGCAAAATTTTACGAAATAGACGAATAAAGTATTTTGTATATAATTTTTATTTTGTGATGATTAAAATGCACTATCAAATTCTCAAAAAACGAAACAAAAAACTTCGCTTAGCAAGCGAAGTTTTATATTGAAATATATTGAAAAAGGACATGAATCCCGACTGTTGATCGGAAGGCAGTGGAAGCCCCAGCACAGACAAGTCGGGTTCATGCCCAGAGAATGCAGCATGAACCTTCCCTTGTCCCGCGCCGTTAAAAATTCCACTTTTCCGACCAAACGCAGGGGATTTACGAAAAAATGAACGTCTCGCGTTATTTCGCAGTAAATCCAGTACAAATATAGTAATTTGTTCATGCTTATTCAAATAGATACGTTATTTTTATAACATATCCGTTCAAAAAATCCAAAGAACTTCTTTGTCCGATAAAGGACACGACAATTACCTCTCGGATCGACCGGGAATCGCATTATTAGTTTGGATGTGTGGAAAAGCACGGGCCGCAACAGTCCGTGCCGGGCGAAGGGACGGACTATTCGGTGCGGTTCGTGCGCCGCTCGGCACACCTGTCACAATCTGCAATAGTCTCCATAATCATTCAATTCGTAAAATGATAACGCTGCAAACATACGGATTATTCTACAAACAGCAATATTTGTCGGTTAGGTTTATGAAAAACTCGAAGTCTGCCGAAAAGTCGCTACTTTTATACCGATTAAAACGGCGCCGTAATGAAAGCGATGAGCCTGAAAGAACTGATATATATAATTTTTCCGAATAATGATGTATAAATCATTATAAAATACATCCGTGTTTGAGTTCCTTTGTTTTATGAAGAAACAGTGGCGTAATGATGTGCTTATCGAGGAGATAGCCCGTAGGCTGAAAGATCTGCGAATCGGAAGGGGGTTGTCTCAGGAAACGGTCTATTTCAATACCGGAATCCATATAGGAAAAATTGAGACGGAGAAGTATAATATTACGGTCAGCACCCTGTCGAAATTATGCGATTATTATCAAATCACTTTAGAAGAATTTTTTAAAGGGATTTAGCCATAAGCATAGTGTTTAATCAGTAACATCGTTCAATCATGAGCACTCCGAGACGTGACAATCAATTCCTTGCGACCATTGTGTGGAGATTGAAAGAAATCCGCAACGGCCGGGGTGTGTCCCAACAGCGGGTTACGATGGATACGGGAGTAAATATCAGTAGGATAGAATCAGGGAATCGGATGCCTTCGATTTATTCGTTAGCTATTCTTTGCAAGTATTACGAAGTTTCGATGGAAGAGTTTTTCAAAAATATTGATTTGAAAAATAAGCCTTGGGAATAAAGATAGCTGAACGCTTGAAGGACGTTCGCATAAAGAAGGGCCTTACCCAGGAGAACGTGCGTTTCGATCTGAATATGAACATAGGCCGTATCGAGATTGCAGAAAATTGCATATCGCTCCCTACCCTGAAAAAGTTGTGTAATTATTACGGTATTACTTTCGAGGAGTTTTTCAGAGGAATTTAGCCTGCCTTTAAAATTTGAATCTACAAAAACGTATTCGGCGAGTATAATTGCCGTTCCTTGCTGAAATAATTGACTTTATATTTTGCCTGCGCCGGGTGGCGCCGAACCTTTTATTGCCGGGAAATCGTTATTTTTGTACCGACTGAAACGATGCCTTTATGAAAGCGATGAGTTTGGAAGAACTGACTAAGGAACAACTCGAAGAATTGGTGCGGATCTATGCCCGCAACCTGTTGGCGCTCGACGGCGTGTGGTTTCAGTCCGTCGAACGCGGACGGGGCATGGACGAGGCGATGGCGCACGACTGTGCGGTGTGGCGGCGTTTCACCGAGACGGAAGCCCGCCGTATCAAAACGTTTCTCGGTCTGCCCGAACGGCCGGGACTCGACGGGCTGGAACAAGCCCTCGCGTTTCGTTTCGCCGCGCTGGCCAACCGCCGGACGGAGTGTCGCCGAGCGGGTGATGCGCTGGAGTTCCGCGTGGTGGACTGCCGGGTGCAGTCGGCTCGCACCCGCAGGGGGTTGCCGTTGCATCCGTGCAAACCGGTCGGCGAAAACGAGTACGCCTATTTCGCCCGCGTGATCGACGATCGGATCGGATGCGAGGCCGTGAGTTGTTTTCCGGATATGACCGAGCCGGACTGCGCCTGCGCGTGGCGGTTCCGGCTCGAAAAGGAGTAACGGCGGAAGACGGGCGTATGCGCTGCGGTTTGGAACATTTTATGTATGGTGTTATAGATCAATGTCGAGTAAAAAAGTTCGGGCGGACCGGGGAAAATAGCCCGGTTTATCGTATTTTTACGGAATTAAAATCAGGATGGTATGGAAGTAATGCTGAGCGTTCGTGCGGAGAGTTGCATCCGGTGCGGTAAATGTGTGCGGGTGTGCCCGTCGAAAATTTTTACGCAGCCGGCCTCCGGCGGCGAGATCGGATTGCAAGGGATCGGGTCGTGTATCGTGTGCGGGCATTGCGTGGCCGTCTGCCCGACCGGTTCGGTCGAGCACGGGGATTTTCCGCCGCAGAAGGTGCATCCGGTCGATCGGGAATTGCTGCCCTCGCCCGAACAGGTGATGCTGCTGTGCAAGGCGCGGCGGTCGAACCGGGCCTTTACCGCGAAGCCGGTGCCGGAAGAGACGCTCGACCGGATTCTCGAGGCCGCCCACCGCGCCCCGACCGCCAGCAACCTGCAACGGGTGGCGTTTACGCTGGTGACCGATCCCGAAAAACTGCACGCGATCAGCGCGTTTACCGTCGGCGTATTCGCTTCGATTCTCAGAAAACTCGAAAATCCGCTGCTGAAGCCGGTGCTGAAACGGATTGCGCCGCAGCTATACGGCTACGTGCCGCATTTTAAGCGTCTGATCTCGGAGTTCGACAAGGGGAACGACCTGATCCTGCGCGGGGCTACCGCCGTGATCCTGATCCATACGCCTTCGGAAAGCCGCTTCGGATGCCAGGACGCCAACCTCGCCTATCAGAACGGTTCGCTGATGGCCGAGAGTCTCGGCGTCGCCCAGTTCTACACCGGTTTCGTCTGTTCGGCCGTCGAACAAGACCGGAACAGGCGGCTGGCCAAAATGCTCGGCATATCCGGGAAGATACACGCCGGTATGGCGCTCGGCATACCGGCGTTCCGCTATCCGAACTACATCGACCGCAAGGATATAAATGTAACCAAATTGTGATTCATGGCTTCGTTTCTGAATTCGCTGCGTACTAAATTCGGCCTCGGCAAACATCATCCCCGGCTCGGCGGCCTCGAAATACTGAAATACATCGGGCCCGGTTTGTTGGTGACCGTCGGGTTCATCGATCCGGGCAACTGGGCTTCGAACCTGGCCGCGGGCGCCGACTACGGCTATGCGCTGCTGTGGATGGTCACGCTGTCGACCGTGATGCTGATCGTCCTGCAACACAACGTGGCCCACCTGGGGATCGCCACCGGGCTTTGCTTGTCGGAGGCTGCCACCGTTTACCTGAAGCCGGCCGTGTCGCGCACCGTGCTGGGGTCGGCCGTGCTCGCGTCGATCTCCACGTCGCTGGCCGAAATTCTGGGCGGGGCGATCGCGTTGCAGATGCTGTTCGGCATTCCGGTGCGGATCGGGGCGCTGATGGTGCTGATTTTCGTAATCGTCATGCTGTTTACCAACAGTTACCGGCTGATCGAGAAGTGGATCATCGCGTTCGTGTCGATCATCGGGCTGTCGTTTATTTACGAACTGTCGCTGACGACGATCGACTGGCCCGCGGCCGCTTGGGCGTGGGTTACGCCGACCATTCCGGAGGGGTCGATGGTGATTATCATGAGCGTGCTGGGGGCCGTGGTGATGCCGCACAACCTGTTCCTGCACTCCGAGATCATCCAGAGCCGGCAGTGGAACCTTTCCGACGACGCGGTGATCAAAAAACAGCTCCGGTACGAATATGCCGATACGATCCTGTCGATGCTGATCGGCTGGGCGATCAACAGCGCGATGATCCTACTGGCCGCCGCGACGTTCTTCGTGTCCAAAACACCCGTCGAAGAGTTGCAGCAGGCCGATTCGCTGCTGCGCCCGCTGCTCGGAAGCAATGCGACGGTGATCTTCGCCGTGGCGCTGCTGTTCGCCGGGATCGCTTCGACGATTACGTCGGGTATGGCGGCCGGTTCCATTTTCGCCGGGATCTTCAAGGAGCCCTACGATATCAAGGACAGCCACTCGCGGCTCGGCGTGATCATTTCGCTCGTCGTCGCGTTCCTGATCATCCTGGTGATTACCAATCCGTTCCGGGGACTGATCTATTCGCAGATGATCCTCAGTATCCAGCTGCCGTTCACCGTTTTCCTGCAGGTTTACCTGACTTCTTCCGAACGGGTGATGGGCAAGTATAAAAATTCGACGTTCACCAAATACCTGCTTTATGCGATCGGCGGCGTGGTGACGCTGCTGAACGTGATGCTGCTGGTCAGCATGTTCTGACGGCGTTTTCCGGCGTTGGTATGTTAATTGTTACGGCAGCACGTAACAATTAATCGATTTCGTATGAATACAATCGCCGCATTTTTCGTAGGGTCGGGCATCGTTTCGGCAGTCGTGATCGCGTCGGATCTTCCGCGCCGGAAGCAGTCCATGAAGATAATGAACAGCGTGTGGATACTGACCGGGCTCTGGGGCGGATTTTTCGCATTGTGGGCTTATTTCCGGTTCGGGCGCGCGAAACGCTTCGCGCCGGTGGCCGCTCCGATGCGGATGGAGGCGCCGGATGCCGGTTCGATGCCGATGGGAAATAAAGCGGAGACGCACATGCCGATGGATATGGGCCGCGACCGTCCGAAGTGGCAGTCCGTCGTGCTGTCGACGCTGCACTGCGGCGCCGGATGTACGTTGGCCGACCTGATCGGGGAAAGCTTTCTGTATTTCGTGCCGGTCGCGATCGGCGGCAGCGCGGTTGTCGGCGGTTGGGCGCTGGATTATGCGTTGGCGCTCTGTATCGGGGTTTATTTTCAGTACGCGGCAATCCGGAGTATGCAAATGCTGCCGAGAAAGCAGGCGGTCGTCCATGCGCTGAAGGCCGATTTTCTGTCGTTGACCGCGTGGCAGGCCGGCATGTACGCGTGGATGGCCGTCGTTATCTGGGTGCTGTTCCGGGAAACCGGATTGTCGAAAATGTCGTGGACGTTCTGGTTTATGATGCAGACGGCCATGTTCGTCGGTTTTTTGGCAGCTCTGCCGATGAACGTATGGCTGATCCGCAAAGGCGTTAAAAAGGGCATGTAGTCGGGCCGTACGGTTCGGATGCTCCTCTGTTTTAATCGGATGCGTATTTTTCCAGGATGCGGTTCGCTTCCGGAAGGTAGGAGCTGCCGAAAAGGTTCAGGTGGTTCAACAGATGGTATAGCCGGTAGATCCCTTCGCGGTACTCCCAGCGGGGTTTCAACGGATATTCCTGCTCATAGGCCCGGTAAAAGGCCGGAGGGAAACCGCCGAACAGCCGCGTCATCGCCAGATCGGCTTCGCGGTGTCCGTAATAAACGGCCGGATCGATCAGCACGACCTCGCCGGAAACGGCGTCGCATAGGAAATTACCCGCCCACAGATCGCCGTGGAGCAGGCACGGCGGCTCCTCGCAGCCCTGCAAGATATCCGCGATTTTCGATTCCAACCGGGCGAAATTTCTGCGGAGTCCGGTCGTGGCATAGCCGTTCCGTTCGGCCAGCTCGTACTGGTAGCGCAGGCGTTTGTTCAGGTAAAATGCGGTCCAATTCGACCGTTCGGCGCCGTGCGGAAGATTGATCTGCGGATTGAGTCCGATGTAGTTGTTCCGCCGGAATCCGAAATATGCCGTCCGGCGACGGTGCAGCCGGGCCAGTCTGCGCCCGAAATCTTCGAAAAAATCGTTTCCGCCGGCGCTGTTCGGGACGTATTCGGTCAGCAGGTGATCCGTTCCGACGGACAGGACTTTCGGGGTGCGGAAGATTCCGGTTTCCGACAATTCTTTCAGTCCTTCGGCTTCGCATACATAGCTTTCGGAGGGCGCGCCGCTTTTGAGAAAGTATTCCGCGCCCGATTTCGTACGGATCTTTCCGGTGCCGGAGACGGCGCTCGTTATCGGGTCGCCGATCGCTGTTTCGAGAACGGTTTTCAGGTTCGTATTCATAGGCGTAATCGGTTTTTAGGGAATCCTGCCGGGAATTGTGGCCATAAATATACTTGTTTCGAAATTAAAATCGAAAGACGTTCTTCGTTGGACGGAATTTTTTATAACTTTATCCGCCTGAATCATAGCTTGTTTATAAACATATCGAACGGACGGAAGTTATGCGGGTGCGCGATTTGGCGGTTTTTCTGGTGAAAACGACGACGGTTTTGTTGTCGGTCGCTGTCTTTTTCATCGTATTCCGGGTGCGGAAAGATACGCCGTTGATCGCGGTCGCCGAAAAAGAACAGGCGCTCTTTTGGCTGATGCCGTGTCTGACTTTTTTTGTCCTGTTATGGTTTTGTATGGCCCGGGAGAAACGGGTACGGTGGACGGTCGCGGATCTTCTGGCGTGCGTGCTGCTGGCGTACGTCGTTTTTCGTTCCGGTTCCCGGACGGAGTACGCATGGGCTGTACCGGTAGCGCTGGGATGCCTTTACCTGAACCTGCGGATCGTGTTTTCGCTGTCCCGCGGGGTCGTGCCCGTATTGGTGCTGGCGTTGCTATCGACCGGGATTGCCGAGGCTGTTACCGGATTGATGCAGTTGTACGGAATGACTTCGTCGAATCATTCGCTGTTCGGCATGACCGGATCGTTTTTCAATCCGGGCCCCTACTCCAACTACCTCGCCGTGATCGTTCCCGTGGCGTTTTATTACGTGCTGACTCTGCGTGCCGTTCCGGCCGTTCTGTCGGCGTCGAAAGGGCGCGCGAGATTCGTACGGTTGTCGAATCCGGATACGCTGATCTATTACGCATCCTGGCTTTTCTTGCTGCTGGCTCTGGTTGTCTTGCCGGCGACCCGGGGGCGGATTGCGTGGCTGGCGGTGCTGGGGAGCGGTTTGGTTGCGGTATGCCGCGAGACGCCCGCGCCGGCATATATCCGAAAGTTTTACCGACGCAGGAAGTTTCTGTTTGCAACGATTGGTTCGGCCGTGCTCGTTCTGGTCGTCGTGTCGCTGGTCGGGTTGTACCGGTACAAAAAGGATTCGGCCGGCGGCCGGTGGCTGATCTGGAACGTGTCGGCGCAGTTGATCCGTGAAAATCCCGCATTCGGCGTGGGAACGGGCTGCTTTGCCGGGGCGTACGGGAATGCGCAAGAAGCCAGCTTCGTTTCCGGGGCGATGACTGAAGATCAGGTGCGCGTAGCCGGGGCTCCGGATTATGCTTTCAACGATTTTTTGCAGATTACGGTCGAAACGGGAGCGGCCGGAGCCTTGCTGTTTCTGTCGGTGGTCGTTTTGTCTTTCCGGGGATTGGCGCGCCGGCGGGACGGGTTGCTGTACGGCTTGACGAGCCTGATGATCGTTTCGTTGGCTTCTTATCCGCTGAATCTGCTCCCCTTCTGTATTTTGCTTGTGTTTTTTATCGCGGCGGCTCAGGACGATGGTCGTTCGGGAAGACGATTTCCGGCGGTCGTCTCCGTCGCGCTGCTTTCGGGCGCGTTCGCGTGGTCGTGCTGCGCCGTATCCGGAGCGGAAAAGCGATACCGGGCTTTGCAGGATTGGAAGCTGTTGCAAGGGGCCTATCAGTTGCAGGATTACCGGTTCGTTGCGGGGGAGTACGAAGAACTGTATCCGGAACTTTGCGACGAGCCCCGTTTCCTGTTCGAATACGGGCATGCGCTGAATAAGTCGGAACGCTATTTTCTGAGCGATTGGGCGCTGCGCCGGGGTGCGCGTTTCAGCGGCGATCCGATGTTCTGGAACGTGATGGGAAATAACAGCAAGGCGCGGGGAGATGTCGTTGCCGCCGAACGGTATTACCAGAAGGCCTACCGTCGGCTACCGAACCGTTTGTATCCGCTGTACCTGCTGGCAAAGCTCTATTTCGAGACGGGGCAGGACGATAAAGCCCGCGAAATGGCCGACCGGGTGTTGTCGTTCGACCCCAAGGTTCCCTCCACGGCTGTGCGGGAGATGAAGGGGGAAATCCGGCGGCTGCAAAATCGGGAGCTTTCGGAGACGGATTCGTCCGTTTCGTCCGAAATGTATGGAAAATAGTCCGGACGGCATGGAGTATCGGTCGGAATGTATTAATTTCGAATAACAAAAAATTGTTTTAATGATCCTGAACGATGGTGCGGAATGCGTTTTTAAAGGAACCCGATCGGGTGTGCGTCAAAAACGGTCGGCAGTTCGGGATGCGAGAATGTAAAAGATGATGTTAAATAAACAAAAGATAGCGAAGGCCGTCAATGCGGTTTCCGTGTGCGTATTGGCGTTTTTCGGGTTGGTGCTGCTCTATTTCGGCACACGCGTTTTCGTGTGCGACAAATATCCGGTTTCGACGACGTCGATGACTCCGACGATCATTCCCGGCGATCAGATTCTGGTCAATAAGCTGGTTTTCGGCGCGCGAATTTATAAAAACCTAAAGTTTCTCCAAGGCGATTCGCTCGAAACGTTCCGGATTCCCGGATTCAGGAAAATCAGGCACAACGACGTCGTCGTTTTCAATTTCCCGTTCGGGAACGACGACTGGCAAAAGATCGAGTTTCGGATCAACCGGGTCTTTGCCAAACGCTGTCTCGGTCTGCCGGGCGATACGCTCTCTGTCGTGAACGGCTTTTACCGTAACCCGGCCTGTCGCGATACGCTGGGGTATTATGACAACGAAGCGGCTTTCTCGGCCACGCCCGACTCCCTGATCGATCCGGTCATCCTACGGTCGGCTCCGTTCGACGAGAAGTACGGCTGGACGACGAAGAATTTCGGGCCGCTGTATATTCCCCGCAAGGGGGATCGCATCCGGCTGGATGCCCGGAATCATGTGCTGTACCGGCTGGCGGTCGGATACGAGACGGGGAAGCGCCTTGAAGTGCGCGACAGCGTTCTGTATCTCGGCGACTTTCCCGTCGATGAATATACGTTCACGGAAAATTATTATTTCATGGGCGGCGACAATGTGGCCAACTCGCAGGATTCGCGTTATTTCGGATTCATTCCGGAAAAGTTTATCGTCGGCGTCGCTACGCGGATCGCCTATTCGCGGGACAAAGCGACCGGGAAGTTGCGGTGGAACCGGCTGATGAAAGCGCTTTGATTTTAGAACTTATTGATAGCATGTTATGATGGTAAAACGTATTTTGGTTATCCTGTTAAGCTGCTTTGCGGTCGTTTCCTGCAAAACGGCGCGGATCAAAAAGGAATTGAAGGAATTTACCGGGCAGCAAATCGTGCTGCCCGACAGCCTGCGGAGTACGGTGAACGGCCGGGACACCACGCTGACCGACTTTATGGGCGCCGAAACGAAGCTGGTGGTATTTTACGATTCGGTGGTCTGCTCTTCCTGCCGGATCAACAGGATGTACGAATGGCAGGAAGTGATCGCCACATCGATCGGACTGAAGCATAAGTTCAATGCGATATTTATATTTTCGCCCAAACGGGGAACCGAATCCCAGCTTATTACTTCGCTGAAAGCGGCCCAGTTGGATTATCCGGTATTTCTCGATAGCAGAGGTTTGTTTTTAAAACGGAATCCCCGCATTCCGTCCGGGGAAATGTATCATACTTTCTTGCTCGACCGGCAGAACCGGGTGGTTTTGGTCGGCAATCCGATCGGAAACGAGCGGCTGTGGGAGCTTTATAAAAAGGAGATCCGGGAACAGGCCAAGCACGACTAAGCAGGTCGACTTAAACAATAAATTATTAGCAATGATCCTGCCGGTTTGCACGAAAAAACGTTGAAACTGACAAAAAAAGATCAAAAAAGTAACAAAGGAAGGGATTTTCGGATTCCTTTTTTTGTACTTTTACAAGAAAGCGGCGGACTGCCGATCCAAGACCGTATGATTTTTATGAAAAGAAACACGATTTCGTTGTTGATCGTTGTCGGGGTGTTATTTTCGACGGGAGGGTATGCTCAGAGCCTGAACCGCAAAATGACCCTGACCGACGTTATTTATACCGCGCACGAACAATCGCCCAGCGCATTGGTGGCCAAACATAATTTTCTGGGGAACTACTGGGCGTACCGTTCTTATAAAGCGCAGTTTCTGCCGTCGCTGAACCTGGGGGCGACGCTGGGCAATTTCAACCGGTCGCTGATGGCGCTTCAGAATTCCGAGACGGGAAATATCAAATACGTCGAGAACAACAACATGCGTAACAACCTGACGCTTTCGCTGGATCAGAATATCGCGTTGACGGGAGGTAAAGTATCCGTATTCACACAGTTGAACCGGCTGGATCAGTATGCGCCGGAACGGAACATAACATATAATTCGCAGCCGATCAACATCACTTACATCCAGCCGTTGCGGGCTTTCAATTCGCTGAAATGGCAGAAGAAGACCCAACCGAAAGAGTACGAAAAGGCCAAGCGGAGTTACCTCGAAACGATGGAGGATATTACCGTTACGGCTACTTCGCTGTTTTTCAATGCGCTGTTGTCGCAGCGGAACCTTGAAAGGGCCCAGAAAAATTATCAGAATACCGAAACGCTTTACCGGATTGCCAAGGAACGTTTCGAACTTGGGAAAGTGACCAAGAGCGAATTGCTGCAGCTCGAACTACGGCTGCTGAACGACGGCCTGTCGATCAATCAGAGTCAGTTGAACCTGGATATGAACCAGTTGAAACTGAAATCGTACCTCGGATACAACGAAAGCGTGCAACTGGAGCTGGTGCTGCCTGATTCGATTCCCGAACTCGCGCTGAATGTAAGCGAGGTGGTCGATCTCTCCTATGCCAATTCTTCTTTCGGACTCAGTCAGGAACTTTCCGTGTTGTACGCCGAACAGTCCGTCGCCGAAGCCAAGGCGAACCGGGGACTTTCGGCCACGCTCAGCGCCCAGTTCGGACTGACTCAGCAGAATGAAAGCTTTAAATATGCTTACAAAAATCCGATGGATCAGGAGATTATTAGTCTGGGTCTGAGCCTGCCGATTATGGATTGGGGGCTGGGTAAAGGACGGGTCAAAACCGCCAAATCGCGTGAAAATGTGGTACGCACCCAGACCAATCAGGAAGACACGGAGCACCGCCAGGATATTATGATCAAAGTGGTGCAGTTCAACAACCAGATCCGACAGTGTAAAATATCGGCCATGGCCGACAGCGTGGCCGAACAGCGTTACGAAATGGTGATGGAGCGTTTTATCAACGGAACGGCCGACGTGACCGACCTCAATACGGCTCAGAGCGAAAAGGACGAAGCGGCGAACCGTTACATTCAGGAATTGAACAATTACTGGTCGTATTACTATAATATACGCAGGCTGACCCTGTTCGATTATATCAGCAGGACGAACATATCGGCCGAGTTCGATAAGATCGTCGGGAAATAACGGACGGGGAAATTCACAGTAAAGATTTTAAATCGGAGTTGATAATGAAACTTTATTTTTTGCCGCTTTGCGTGGCGGCGATCCTTTGGGGGTGCGGGCACGACAAAGAGAAGAAACGGGAAGATTCGGAAGCGGCCAAGGCCGAATACGTGGCCGAACGGAATGTCGTCGATACGGTCGTGCTGCGGCCGCGGAATTTCAATAAACAAATCGTCGGCAACGGGAAGTTGCGGGCCGTGACCAAGAGCGTGCTTCGTTTCGCGACGGCCGGAGATATTTCCGAAGTCTGCGTTGCGAACGGACAGTCCGTGCGGCAGGGCGAGGTGATCGCCCGACTCGATCCGCGTTCGGCGCAGTTGCGACTCGAACAGGCGCATCAGACGCTCGATAAGGCCGAGATCGACCGGGTCGACGCGTTGATCAGCTTCGGGTACTCGGACACGACCGACGTGCCGAAAGAGCGCCGTCGTGTAGCCGATATCCGTTCGGGGTATGCCTCAGCCGTCAACAGCCTGAAACAGGCCGAGATCGACCTGATGAATACGACCCTGAAAGCTCCTTTTGCGGGGAAGATAGCGAACCTGCAGTCGAAAGTTTACGAAAAGCCGAACGATCCGTTCTGTACGCTGATCGACGACCGGACGTTCGACGTCGATTTCAACCTGCTGGAATCGGAGGTTGGCTTCGTGGCTGTCGGGCAGACTGTGAAAACGGCGTCGTTCAACCGGCCGGATCACTATTACGACGGCGTCGTAACGCAGATCAATCCGCTGGTAGACGACAAAGGACAGATCAACGTGCGGGCCAAGGTGAACAATACGGACGGGAAGTTGCTCGAAGGGATGAACGTTACGGTGCTGGTCGAGAATCTGGTGCGGGGACAGTTGGCCGTACCGAAAAGCGCCGTGGTGATCCGGGACAACCAGGAGGTGCTGTTTCGCCTGGGGCCGGAGAACAAAGCGATGTGGACTTATGTGAACGTGGTGATGTCGAACAGCGATTCGCACGTGGTCGCCCCGAACCTGGACAAGGGCGCCGAACTGAATGCTGGGGATGTGATCATTACTTCGGGTAATCTGAACCTGGCGGACGGTTCCCAGGTGGAAGTACGCAAACCGTAGGTTGAATTTCGTTTCCCGCCGGCGGTGGTTCGGCTGAGAAACAGGACGGAAGCGCATTCGTGTCGATGTTCGTCCGTTTAAAATGATTTTTTTATGATCAAACGCCTGATAGAACGCCCGGTCGCCGTCACGATGACCTTGATTGCCGTCCTCGTGCTCGGTTTCGTTTCGATCGGTATGTTGCCCGTTTCGCTGATGCCGGATATTCAGATACCGCAGATCACGGTGCGGGTGGTCGACGATAACGCTTCGGCCCGCGAATTGGATGCGACGATCGTTAAACCGTTGAAAAACCAATTGATGCAGGTTTCGCACCTGCGGGACATCACGACCGAAGCCAGGAATGGGACGGGAACGATTTTCATGCAGTTCGACCCCGGTTCGGACATCAATTACCTGTTCATCGAGACCAACGAAAAGATCGACCGGGCGATGAGTTCGTTGCCCCGCGACATGGAACGCCCGAAGGTGGTCAAAGCGAGCGCGACGGATATTCCGGCTTTCTTCATCAACATGAGCCTAACCGACGAGGACGATGACGGCGTCGTCGCATCGTCGCGCGAGCTGTTTCCCGTTTCGCCGAAATTCATGGAATTGAGCCGTTTCGCCGGGCAGGTGATCGCCAAACGGATCGAGCAGATCCCGCAGGTGGCCATGGTGGACGTCAGCGGACTCTCCTACCCCGAACTGTTGATCGTCCCCGACCGCAAAAAGCTCGAGTCGCTCGGAATCAGCGAGCAAACGCTCGAAAACGCCCTGCAACGCAACAACATCAAATTGGGAAATTTGACCATCCGGGAGGGGGAATACCAGTACGACATCCGGTTCGAATCGGACATTCTTTCCAAAAAGGATATTGAGAACGTGTACCTGAATATCCATGACCGGTTGTACCAGTTCAAAGATCTGGCGACGGTCATCGAGCATCCGCAACGGCGGCAGGGCATGGTGCGTTCCGATTCTCATAATGCGGTTTCGATGGCCGTCATCAAGCAGTCGGACGCGCAGATGAGCGATCTGCGGGCCGAGATCAACGGCTTGATGCAGCATTTCCGGAACGAGTATCCGCACGTACAGTTCACCGTTACCCGGGACCAGACGCAGTTGCTCGAATATTCGATCGGCAACCTGCGCAACGACATCATCGTGGGCGCTCTGCTGGCTTGTCTGATCATTTTCCTGTTCATGCAGGATTTCCGGACGCCGGTGCTGGTGACGATCACCATTCCGCTGGCGTTGATCGTGTCGTTGCTGTTCTTCCACCTGCTGGGTATCACGATCAATATCGTTTCGCTGTCGGGATTGGTGCTGGGGATCGGTATGATGGTGGACAATTCGATCGTCGTCATCGACAACATTTCGCAGCATTGGGACCGCGGCGAACCGCTGAAAGAAGCCGTGCCGGCCGCTACGAACGAAGTCTTCGGGCCGATGCTGAGCTCTGTGCTGACGACCTGCTCGGTATTCGTGCCGTTGATTTTTCTCAGCGGGATCGCCGGCTCGCTATTCTACGACCAGGCTATGGCCGTTGCGATCGGACTGTTTTCGTCGCTGATGGTTTCGGTGCTCGTCATTCCGGTCTATTATTATCTTTTTTATCGCAAAAGCCCTTTCCGCCCGACGAACCGTTACCTGGAAAAACTGGCTGTCGTGGATTTCCGAGGCGGGTACGAGCGGATACTGAAGTGGTTTTTCAGACACCAGCGATTCGTATGGATCTCGTTTATCGCCGTTTTCCCGGCATTGTGGTTCGTCTATACCGAGATCGATAAAGAGAAGTTGCCGCCGCTGACCCAGGACGACATGCTGATGAGCATCGACTGGAACAGCCGGATTTCGCCCGAGGACAACGACCGGCGTACCGACGCGCTGATGAGCGAAGTCGCCGATCTGGCGGCCCAGCGTACGGCAATGACCGGAATCCAGCAGTTCATCTTGTCGCATACCCGCGAGCTGAGCGCTTCCGAAGCGTTGGTGTATGTCCGGGCGAAAAGTCCGGATCATCTGCCGCAGATCAAAGAGCGGCTTGAAAAGCGTCTCAAGGAACAGTATCCGGACGCGATGTTTCATTTCGAAATGGCGGGTAATATCTTCGATATGATCTTCTCCGAAACCGAACCTCCGCTGGTCGCCCGGCTGAAACCGACCAACGGGCGGGCGCCCGATCCGGATAAACTGAACGCGCTGCTGGGGGAACTGAGCCGCGCCCTGCCCGACATTTATATCGAACCGGCCGTCTGGCAGGAACACGTGTTGTTCGTGGTGAAACCCCGCGTCATGGCACTGTACGGCATCGATTACAACACGGTTTTCAGCGCGCTGAAGAAAGCCACGAACCAAAACCGACTCTTTACGATCAACGAAGGGACTTTCTCGATCCCGGTGGTCAGCGGCAACCGGTCGCAATTGTCGGCGGATATTCTGGAAACGAAAGTGACCAACGGCGCCGGCATCGACATCCCGCTCTCGATGCTGGTCGGCGAGACCCGAAGCCGCGATTTGAAAAACATCATCTCCGGTACCGAAGGCGATTTCTATCCGGTGAATATCGAAGCTTCGGATCGGCAGATTCCGCAGTTGATGAGTACGATCCGCACGGTGGTGCAGCAGAATGACGATTTCGACGTCGGTTTCTCGGGGAGTTACTTTTCGAACCGGACGATGATCGGCGAACTGATCGTCGTGCTGACCGTCGCTTTCCTGCTGTTGTTTTTTATCCTGGCTGCGCAATTCGAATCGCTGGTTCAGCCGCTGATCATCCTGTCCGAGATTCTGGTGGATATATTCGGCGCCCTGCTGATACTGTGGCTGCTCGGCGCCAGCATCAACCTGATGTCGCTGATCGGACTCGTGGTGATGTGCGGCGTTGTGATCAACGACTCGATCCTGAAAGTCGATACGATCAACAAACTGCGTAAGAACGGATATTCGTTGATCCGCGCGATCATGGAGGGCGGTTCGCGGCGCATCAAGCCGATCGTGATGACGAGTCTGACGACGATCCTTGCGGTGCTGCCGTTCCTGTACCGCGGCGACATGGGTTCCGACCTGCAGTACCCGCTGTCGTTGACGCTGATCAGCGGAATGATAGTCGGCACGGTGGTCAGCGTATTCTATGTTCCGGTGTTCTATTACACGATTTATAAAAGCAAGAAGAAACGATGACGGATTCCGGTGGAAATATTTTTTCGCGGATACCGTCCTATTCCGTCATTCTGATCATGATCGTGATGGTCGTGATCGGCGCCGGGATCATGCCGTTGCTCAATATCCAATATACGCCTTCCTCGAAGCAGAATAGCCTGAGCGTCAACTTCCGATGGAACGGGGCGTCGGCCCGGGTGATCGAAACCGAGGTGACGTCGAAAATCGAAGGCGTGCTGGCGGCCGTCAAAGGGGTCGATCACGTCAGCTCGGTGTCTTACCGGGAGGGAGGCAGAGTCATCGTATCGTTCAAAAAAAATGTCAACGTCGATGTGCTCCGATTCGAGATCGCGTCGCTGATGAGGCAAATTTATCCGAAATTACCCGAGGGCGTCTCCTACCCTTCGCTGTCGTCCGCCCCGTCCGGAGAACAGCTCTCCCCGGTGCTGATCTACACGTTGAACGCGGGCGTCCCCAGTCAGCAGATCCAGCAGTATGCCGAAGAGAACATCGTCAAGGAACTGGCCCGGATCAAAGGGGTTGGCAACATCGGTTTTTCAGGAGCTACGCCTTTCTATGTCGAAGTTTGTTTCGACCCGGATAAATTGGATAATTTCGGGATTTCGATCGACGAGCTGCACAACGGAATCAGTGCGGGGTTGGAACGCCAGGATATCGTCGGCAACATCGTCCAAGAAGACCGGCAGGGGGAAGTGAACGAAATCACCGTGATGCTCGGCAGCGGCGGCAGCCGGGTCGATTTCGAGTCGATTCCGATCAAAAATATCGACGGTACGATCGTATCGTTGGGCGATCTGGCTTCGGTGGCCTACAAAGAGCAGTTGCCGGCTTTCTATTTCAGAATCAACGGACTGAATACGATCAACCTGTCGGTGACTCCCGAAAAATACGTCAACACGATCGACCTGTCCAAACGAGTCAGGGAGCGGATGGAACAATTGGGACGAACTTTCCCTGACGGATATTCGGCGACGCTCAGCTACGATTCGTCGGACTATATCAAGGGCGAGTTGCGCAAGATCGTGTTCCGGACGGTGCTTTCGGTGATTATTCTGCTGTTGTTCGTTTTTCTGGTCAGCAGGAAATTACGCTACCTGTTCATCATCGTGGTAACGCTGGCGGCGAATATTTTCATCGCGTTCATTTTCTATTATTTTCTGAATCTGGAGATTCACCTCTACTCGCTGGCGGGAATTACCGTGTCGTTGGGGATTATCATCGACACTTCGATTATCATGATCGACCATTACGGCTATTACCGTGACCGGAAGGCGTTTATCGCCATTCTTGCGGCCGTGATGACTACGGTCGGTTCGCTCGCCATCGTATTTTTTCTTCCCGAGCAGCAGCGGGTGAACCTGGTCGATTTCTCGGCCGTGATGATCGTCAACCTGATGATCTCGATCGTCGTGGCGCTGATTTTCGTGCCGGCGTTGATGGACAAACTGCCGATCGCTCCGCGCAAGCGTAAAAACACCCGGCGGAAGATGAGGCGATTGCTGAGGTTCAACCGTATTTACGGGAGATACATTCTGTTCGGCAAACGACATAAATGGATCTTTATCGTCGTTATGATCTTGGGATTCGGGTTGCCGGTTCACCTGCTGCCCGAGCGGATCAAGACCGACCCGAATCAAGAAGACAAGTGGTGGCCGAAGACATATAACAAGACGATCGGCAGCGTATGGTATCAGGAAAACATGAAGTCGATCGTCGAGAAGTCGCTCGGCGGGAGTCTGCGGTTCTTTATGAAGAACATGTCGGGAGGGAATTATTACCGGGAGCCGCAGCGGACGACGCTGAGCATCCGAGCGGCGATGCCGGAAGGATGTACCGTGCAGCAGCTCAACGATATCATGAAGATGATGGAAAACTTCCTGAGCCAGTTCGACGAGATCGACATGTTCAAGACGAGTATTTACGGGTACAACGACGGTTCGATCGAAGTTACGTTTAAGAAAGATGCGGAGCATACCGGTTTTCCTCTTTTCCTGAAAAATACGGTAATCAGCCAGGCCATCAACTACGGCGGAGCTACATGGGGAGTCTACGGGATCGACCAGAACGGGTTCAACAATAACGTCTATTCGGGCTATAAGTCGCACCGGATCACGCTCACCGGCTACAATTACGATCAGTTGTACCGTTATGCGGAGGACGTCGTAAAGCAGATATCGAAAAACAAGCGCGTGGGCGATCCGGGGATTTACGGGCAGGTCAGATGGGGCAACAACCTGTCGCGTAACGAGTTTTACATCGCCTTCCATCCCGACCGGATCGCGCTGAACGGTATCGACCTGTACAGCCTGTACAATTCGATGCGGCAAAAGCTGTACAACGGGAACGTCGGTTCCTATTTCGACGGGGAGTCCAGCCTGCCTGTGGCGTTGGTGTCTTCGCAGCGCGACCGTTTCGACGTATGGCGTCTGTCTAACGAATACCTGCGGGTGAACGGGCAGAACGCGCGGTTTTCCGAGTTCGGCGATATCGCCAAACGGCGCACCGGAAACGACATTTACAAGGATAACCAGCAGTACCGGCTGATCGTTGCCTATGATTTCGTCGGGCCGTACGAACTGGCCGAGAAGACGACCCGCACGGAAGTGGAACGTCTCAACGACGAAGTGTTGCCGATCGGTTTCAAAGCCGAGACGGACAGCTACAACTGGGGCGGCGGCGGACCCGGCGCCAATCGCCAGTATTGGTTGATCCTACTGGTAATCACGATCATCTATTTCTGCTGCGCGGTGCTTTTCGAGTCGCTGACCGAACCGCTGATTATTCTGTCGCTGATCCCGATTTCGTTTATCGGGGTGTTCCTGACGTTCGGGATTACGGGATATACGTTCGACCAGGGCGGTTTCGCCGCTTTCGTACTGCTGTGCGGAACCGTCGTGAACGCCGGGATCTATATCATCAACCACTACAATCTGACCTGCAAGGTCGGGAACGGAGTCTCGATGCACAATTTCCTGAAAGCGTACAATCATAAGATCATTCCCATTTCGCTGACGATCCTCTCGTCGGTGCTGGGATTGATTCCGTTTCTTTACGACGGCGAGTCCGAAGTATTCTGGTTCGCCTTCGCCGTCGGCACGATGGGCGGCATGTTGTTCTCGGTGATCGCGCTGGTATTCTTCCTGCCGTTGTTCGTTCCGGTCGGCCTCAGGCAGCGGCGCAAGCGGCGTAAAAAGCTTGCCGCTACCGCTGCTTGACGAGTTCCGTGATCTCCCGTCCGAAAACTGCTTCGGTTTCCGGTTGCGCGATGTTTTTTTGGGGGGATAATCTATGTGTAGATAATCCGTATCTTACGTCTTGTTATCGAGACTGTCGTTTGAGGTGGTAGACGATCAGTACGGGATTGTCGTTTTCGCTGATTTTCGCGGCGATTCGTTGCAGTTCGTCGCTTTGTCTTCCGTTGTTTTTGCAGATGGTTTCGGCGTTGTCGCGAAAACTCGACGGAGTCATGACCGAGACGAAATAGTCGTCCGCTCCGTAACAAGCCGTGTGCGGAATGAATGGAAAGCCGTTCAGTCGTTCCGCATTGTAACCGTCGGCTACGTAGGTTCCTCGCTTAGCCTGCTTATCCCACAAAATCGATCCGCCGAGGTATTCGAACAGGATATACCGGTCGTTTTCGACCAGCCCGCGGATATACCGGAAATTCCGTTCGGCGGCCCGTTGCCTGATCTCTTCGAAATCGGTCTCCTTCTTTCCCGACTTGTAACTTTTCCCTTCGTTGAAATAGGTGATAACGTAGCAAGGCTCCCACGTGCCGTTCCGGTATCGAAGGATGGTATCGCTCAGCGGCAGCATCACGTGGTATGCATCGCCGTCGCGGCCGACCGGATTGGACGAATAGGAACTGTTGCCATGCCAAGTCAGTCGGGTTTTGCGGTACGGCTTCTGTTTTTTCAGGTTTGCCGGGTAGGTGGCGAGCAGATCCCGGCGGATCGGATTGATTCCGTAGCAGGCTATCACGGTGTTCGAATCGGCGGGACAAAGTCGTTTGGCATTATTCAAAGTCGAATCCATATCGGTTTCTGTGTCGGGTATATATTGGCCGTCGAGTCCGTAACGGAAAACTTTTCGTTTGGCTTGATCGACGATAACTGCTTCTTGAGAATAAGGATCGACATACCAGGTCTGTAGTCCAAGGTATTCGCCAGGGCCGCGTCCCGGTCTTCCGATCCGGTTCAGGTATTTCCCCCGGTTATCGAAAACGAGGATTTCAGGCATAAATCCGACAACCGACGAGGTGACGAAAAATTTGTCGTCGTAGCATTGTATGTCGATAATATTGCTCAACAGACTGCTGTCGCCGGTTTCGAGCGGGATAAAATCGCAGGATTCGATCAGAGAGTCGAGTTGTTCGATGGTTGCCGAAGTTACATTTTCTTTCGAAATATATTCGCCGTTGTAAACGATCGGTCGGTTGTCAGAAGTACAACCGGTTAGCAATAAAGATGATAAAAGATATAAAATTCTGTGTTTTAAGTTCATGGTTATAGTTATTCGTTTATAAGGAAAGAAGCTGCCGGAAAAATCCGACAGCTTGCAAAAAAAAAAGTGATCCTATCGGAAGCCATCATTAATAATATGGTAGCCGGCTTGGGATGGGTCGCAGCAACTTCCCAAATTATAACGCTGACAAGAAGAAGTTTCATAACCGATAGTATAAGTCATACCTTCTAAATATCTACCATCGAATAAAACTCCTCTTGAAAATTTAAGTTGACCTGTTTGTTGACATACTACGGTTTCAGTTGTCGTACCGGGATCTTTGTCCAGAATGGCATTGGCAACCATCCCTGCACATTCCCAGCCTGGATATTCTCCTGCTGATATGGCTTCGATATTGGCTGCCAATAAATCGGTTGTCGCTGCGGCATTTTTCATACACAGCGAAGTCGTTACGGTTCCCGCCAACAGTAGGGCGCCCACGAAAATCAATCGTTTCTTCATGATTTTTGAAATTTAAATAAGTTAATAAATGAATTAATTTATCCTCTCCTTGGAATTGGATCGGATGGTTTATTTATTTATAATCTGATATTTACATACTTTTCCGTCGGGCGTTATTCCTTCGATAGCGATATCGTATTGCTGGTTTTTATGA
>ERZ772812.37-NODE-37-length-153764-cov-13.307848_pt1 | contig 153764 bp, 130 predicted proteins | sample MGYA00511343_ERZ772812 | MGnify/ENA primary metagenome ERZ772812 (study PRJEB29015, sample SAMEA2737706) | human gut metagenome | biome: human gut; feature: human-associated habitat; material: faeces | place: China | collected 2012 ...
GAGCCGCAAGGTCGAAACCTCCTATGCCTGAAAACAAAGATCCGTGCGTCATGTTGTTTAGATTTGGGTTTAAATTTGATTTACTCTCGATAACTTATAAACCCACAGATCATTCCTAATCCTTTTGCCCCCCCTGATTCGCAGATGACTTCGATGGTTTTTCTTTTAGCGACAACGGAGTCAGAAGGCCTCTCTGGGATTCTGTAAACGACTCTGTTCTGAGGTTTATCCATCCAGTCCCTCAAGGCGAACCTATCCCCAGGCGATAATTGTTTTACTTGTACAGCCTCCATAATTCTTTAAAGTTTTTAACGTTTTTTAATGTTTTTACCGACCATACACCATGCAAGCCGCATCCCGTGCGTGTTCCGATACGGCTTTCCGCCATCCGGTAAGCCGTTTGAACGACTCGCTGTTCATTTTCGTTTTATTGTTTTTCGGAGCGACCATCAGGCAATCGATTTCATGCTCCCGACACCAGTCCTGCCAGATATGCGCGTCTCTTTTAACCGATCCTGCTCCCTGTAATTTTTCCCGCCCGGTATTGCCGAACCACTTGCGTAGACGAGCATCTTCGATATACAATCTGATTTCGCTTCCGGTAGTAAGGCCGAAATTCCGGTAAATAAGTACTTTCTCCATTGCCTGTGTGATCGTTAGCGTAACGATCTCCATAAAATGTCTTTTTTCGGAGTCCCATGAGGCGAATCCTGTTTTAACGCCGGTGTCTATGCCGATATGAATCATTTTGAAATAATTTTAAAAGGGTACATCACTGTCGATAGTCCATGTATTGTCATTCTGGAAACCGTCTTGTCGCGGTTGCAGCCAGTTGGAATTGTCCAGCAGATTGATGTCTCCCGGCGGAACCTGATACCTTCCGTTACGGGGATTGTACTGCAATACGATACCTTCTGAGCTCGGATGCCCGAAATTCTTGAAACGTACTTTCGTCGGTATCAGCTTTGTTCGATGATTCACGAAATCACGATATACTGTCAAACCATAATCGGCTTTGTTATAAAAATTAGCGGATCCGCTGATGTCGTAGAGTGTCGGCGGAGGATATATTCCGCCTTGCATCTTTTCCAGCTTCGTGGGATGTGCGACCAAATGTCCCAGAATACCGTAACGTTTCGTAAATCGGGAACATTCATCGAGAAAGCGACCAACGTATTCGGATCCCGTTTCGCTTCTGTCCCTCTTGTGTTCCATACAGTTGAACGGATCCATTACGACCTGCTTGATTCCTTTGCGCTGTATGAATTGTTTTGCTCGGCTCAGAACGTTCTCAAGCGTCGGATCCTCATAAGGATCGAGCCAAAAGAAGTGGCTCTCAATGTAGTCAAACACCGTATCGAACTCATCGCGGCTCATGTCCGACTCTTTGAACGGCTTGCCGATTAACTTTTCAGCAATCTTCGCATAATGATTTTCGACAGGATAATTCTCCGGTGAGAAGAACAGCGTTTTCCAGTCGTGCATCACAGCCAGACGAACCGCTATGTAATCGAGCATTTCCGATTTCCCGTGCGAAGGTATGCCCGTCCAAATGGCAAGCTGCGATACTTCCCACCGGATCGTCTCGTCGATTTCTGCAATGCCGATACGATTCCCTTCCGGAAGCCCATGTTGGTACATGGCGAAAATATCATCATATCGATCAGACAGATGGATGTATCCCTGAATCGGAATCTCCTGAGCGTTTTTGATTACCTCCCGGATAGCCAGGCCACCTTCGGCAATCAACAACTCATTGGCGTCTTTACGTCCCTTGTAGGTGACGATCAAGCATCTTTCGGAGCCCAGCCTACGTACCAACTCGTTGCGTAACTTCAATCCTGCATCGTCAAAATCCGTCGCGATATAGAATCGCTCGATGTGTCCGAGACTGTCGATGTAATTGTCGAGATAGGGTAAATCCGTAGCCCCGGCCCCATTCGGTACAGAAACAACATTTTTAAACCCAGCCTCGATAAAACTGAGTGCATCCATTTCACCTTCGCAAATAATCAAATCTTTGGCTTCGGAAGTGCAGTTGAAGTTGTAAAACGTCAGCTCTGCATCTTTTACCATCCGAAATGACTTTTTAGGCCCGCGGTACTTGATGTTGACTAATTTGCCTTCGATGAAGTACGGGAAACAAATGACCTTTACCTCCTTACCGAACTGCGGCATCCACTCTCTGTCCGAATAAATCCGCATATCCCGAATCGTAGCTTGCGAGATCATCCGGCCTTCAAACCATTTTACTGCTTCATCCGATAGTTCAGTTTTGTTTTTCCATACCGGAATGACATAATCCTTTGGTTGCCGGGATTTAAGCGACATATGTGCCGAAAAAGTGGCATTACAGTGACAACAGTGACCGACCTGCTTGTCTACATTCCACACGAAGCACTTTTCCCGCTTCTTTTTGCGGGTCTCCGAGCATACCGGGCAAGTCATGTAATTCTCGCCATGCGGCCTCGCCGGATTAATTTCGTATAATTTCTGCGTTTTGGTTTCGATGATAAACATAGCTACAAAGGCATTTTAAAAAACTGATTTTCTGGCTTAAACCAAACCTGAATGCATTTCTGCTTCCAGTTTTTTACTGCATTCCCCTTGCTGTCAACCCAATCTCCGGCGGTGTAGTAGAGATACGCTTTTTTAGCTGCATCACGAGTGTATCCATTCTGCTCAAAGTATTCCTCCATGTCCGAAAGAGACGGCGGCACGAAATCTTTTTTTACTCTCTCTCTAGAGAGAGTTTTTTTATATATTACTTCTTTATCTTTCTTATTATTCGTACTGGTCGGTGTTCGGGCAGTGTACGGGGTAGTGTCTGACATAGTGTCTGAGGTAGTGTTCGGCAGAGTGCCTTCCATCGGATTGTAATACTCGTAATTACAGAGACTTATAATGCTTTCTCCGTGTTCGGTTCGGCGTTCGATTTCGTGTTTTTTAATATGCTTATTGATGTATCGCTGCGTCTTTTCGACACTCCAGCCCCAACGATCGGATAAGAATCGCAAACCCGCGTGTATTTCGCCTCGTTTAATAGTTATCAAGCGACCGTTAGGTAGTTCTTTCGTTGCTGGTTCCGCGTCAAATCGTGCCATCTGAATCAAATCGAGCCACGCTTCCGACAGACTAAAGGTGCGTTGCTGCGACCAATAAACATTCGTGAAGAACTTTCTATTTAATCGAATAAAGCCGTCCATGTAGGATTACAAGTATTCCAATGCTTAATATTTTGCCAATTTTGGCCCTGCGAGCCTGAATACGGCTCAGTTCTTTTAGTTTCCCGGTGCATAGCCCTGTACGTCCGAGTTGACGTATCAGTCTTTTTTCCTCGTTCAGCAACCGGTAAAATTCACCTTGGGGGTCGTCTTTATTCTTTTCCATCCGTATTAATTTTAAAGTAAAAGTCATTTATCGTTCTGCCGTATGTGAGCCTTCCGGATCGCGTCAGACTGCGTAGCGCCTTTCGTACTTCCTCGCTGTCGGCATCCTTCATCAGAGAGAATATCTCCCCCATAGTCGCAGTGGTCGGAATTAGTTTGGAAAGTGCCTTCCCTGCGGAAATATGGGCCACTGTATTGAACGTTTTCTGCTCGATCTCATTCATAAATAATTCTTGTGTCTTTCAAGCTCCATTTCAATGCTTTGCAGGAATGCTTCTTCATCGGGGGATGGAAGGTATATCCCGCATTCGGATGAACTCCAATTCCTAAACCGTTCTATCGCTTGTGTCATTTCGACGGTTGTCAGCCCTGCGGAACTGCGGTAGTCGTACACATCTCCGATATATTTATCATGTTTCGGAATCAGAAACAGCGAAGGATTGCACAGTTTTTTGAAATATTCCCGTTTCACATATTCGATAGTATTTCCCGTTTCCATCGCATAGTATCCGAGCAGGTAATGCAGGTAGCTATTTTGCGACAGGGTTCTTTTGCGTTTTTTCTCGGTCAGTTCGACGACCGCTTTCTTCTTGTACAGATCGTTCGAACGACGTTTAAAACGCTCTTTATCGAGTATGTTATTCAGGTCGTAGATCATGGTTTAAAAAGGCAGATCGTCCGTGTCTGATGCTACTGGCATTTGGTCTACGCTTTCCGGAGTCGTTGCAGCCGGTGTAAAATCGAATCCTTTTCCACTGCCAATGTAAATGCGTCCCGTTCCCGCTTCCCGTTCTTCTTTGGTTTGACTCATAAATACTGTATGTGTATTCTCATACTTATCAGGTTCGCGCCGCGTCGCAATGGTGATATTCATGTACTTTTTGCCGTTTTCGGCAAGTTTGATCTTGGATTTCGGTATGTCGGTCACACAGATCGACGCATTGATTAAATCGCTCATTTCGTTATTTTTTAAAAGTTGTTTTGATTGTCGTTTTCGATGTCCTTATGGGACGCCGCAAAATTTCACCCGTATCGGCATCCGCCAACGTCGCATTCTCGGGAATACCGCGTAGCATACTTTCACGATCTTTGATGTCCATATTGACCGCGTTACGCATTTTATATAGTTCATCCAGCGTACCGTCTCCGCACACAGTATAATCGTATTTCACGCCAGCCTCGAATTGCTCCAGTTTACAATCGGATACCTGATGCTCCTTCCCGTATTTGGAAAGTTCTCGCAGGGCATAATCCTTAATTTCCGCATCCTCCTGCAACGCCTCAATCATCTTTTTAAACCGGGACATATTAGCCCACACTTTCAGTGGGTCAATCTCTCCACTCAGTATAAATTCTTTTGCCTGACTTATTGCAATAGGGATGGATACTTCTGATTCAATGATTTCGACTGCTGTTTTCATCGCTATACGTTTTGATTTGATTTGATTCCGTTCGTTGCGCGATTCACCAGCCAAGTGTAATCTTCAGGGGTAAATCCCCGCAAGGATGTTTCGAACTGCGCCATCGTCCATTTTTCTTTTTTAGTGTTCTTACCGCACAAATTCTGACCTGTTACCAAATCACATAAACAATTGACCAGGTTCTCATCACTTCGACAAAACATTTTTTTATCGTTAGTAGCGGGTTTCTGCCCTAATGATTTGTTAGCGGTCGTTTTATTTCCACTTGCGCCATTCCCATCATCGTCATCGTCAATATTCAACCCTAAAACAGCGCCGATGGCATACCTTCTTTGATAGGTGATAGAACTGCCTATTCCCTGCGGATCATTCTTTACGGGCTTCATCTGGTAAGTCTCCATAATAAATTCTCCTGATTCGTGCATCAGAATCGTCGTGAGCCCGGTTTCGCCAACGGGCAACTGACTTACAGCAAGCCCATTTTCAGATAATGGTTTGCTAATTACGTCGAGTATATTAGCAAGGGTCGCATACTTGGATTTGAAAAATGGATTTGTAGCTTCTTTTTTTACTTTGGCTACCGAACCTTGAAACTTACACAAAGCAATTGCAAGGCTCTTTATTGATTCTGACCGTTCCATATATTTATAGTATTAAACTCCGTTTTTAATCCTTCACATCCTCCATCAATCGAGTGTAAGGATTGTATGTCTGCTGTATCCAGAACTCGTATATGCCAGGGGACAATCTGATCGGCTTATGATCTTCCCATTTCCGCTCTATCGGCGACCGATAAGACTCATCGTCCATAGATAACAATGATACATGCTGAAGTATCGATTCCTCGTTGACTTTATAAATGACCCTTTTGTCAACCTCGTAACGTTCTACATTACCGGTCAACACGTGCGCATGCTTCGTGCGGTCGCTGATTGCTAAAGGACGGTTTTTAACCATGATTGCGGATGCCGGGATCGCATCTATCGAAGCCCCGATCACATCGCCCTGATGAAATCTGATGTTTTCCATAATTTATGCTCTGAAATTGAATGAATAATCTTTAGCGTTAAATGGCGAAAGGGATGCAATGGCTTCTATCGCGTTCGTATGGTGCGGTTCTACACCTTGCAGATAATGAGTGCCCGTACTCGGACAGCACATCGAGACCCATGCGAAAGGCTGGTTATCGATTTCTTTAAACAAATCATCCGTTTTAAGAAGTTCGACAACCTCCCTATCTCCGTTAGCATGGACGATTTCCCGCCGATCAACTACTTTCGCTCCGAGTAGATCCAGCATACCTTGCTGTCCAATGGATTCATAAATAGCTCCTTTAATATCGGCATCCGTTTCCTTCATAAACCGCTCTTTCGTGATGGAACTTTTGTCATTGACAATCCATGCCGGAATAGAACGGCCGTTGATGAAATAATATTCCGATCCATCCCTGAACTGGACGGCAGCCTGTGTTGTGGAATGAAGCCTTCCGGCTAAATTAGTCTCTATATACACTGGAGGCTGAATTGCGAATACGTAATTTTCATATTCATAAGCATTGAAAACATTAGATCTGATAAGCTTTTTATATTGCTTGAAATTGAAATTATCCAACAGATTTATCTTTTCGAAAAAGTCATAAAATGAGACCCATCCATAATTCGATAAATCAATATAAGATGAATATTCATTGACCGAAGCCCTGATCGAATCCCCGACCGAAGCCCTGATCGAATCCCCGACCGAAGCCCTGACCGAAGCCCTGACCGAAGCCCAGACCGAAGCCCTGATCGAATCCCCGACCGAATCCCCGACCGAATCCCTGACCGAATCCCCGACCGAAGCCCCGACCGAAGCCCTGATCGAATCCCTGACCGAATCCCCGACCGAATCCCAGACCGAAGCCCCGACCGAAGCCCAGACCGAATCCCCGACCGAAGCCCTGATCGAATCCCCGACCGAATCCCCGATCGAATCCCCGATCGAAGCCTTGACCGAATCCCAGACCGGAGCCCCGACCGAATCCCAGACCGAAGCCTTGACCGAATCCCAGGCCGAATCCCCGACCGGAGCCCCGACCGAATCCCAGGCCGAAGCCCTGACCGAAGCCATGATCGAAGCCCCGACCGGAGCCCCGACCGAATCCCAGACCGAAGCCCTGACCGAAGCCCTGACCGAAGCCCATGATTTTTTAATCAGGTTTTTATTCTTTAAAATCGCGATGGTTAATAAACAGCTCAGCCACCCATCACAATAAATAATCTTCGGAGTAGGCTTTTTCAGCAAATCGTTGTAAAGCCATTTGATCCCTTCTTCGAAAGCAGGCTTGTCTATACCTCGTTTATTCCTGACATTATCAAAGAATAGATTAATCCATTCATCACGCGTTTCAAGCATGATCCTTTTTTGATCCGATGTTAATTCTGTTAGCATAATATTTACGTGTTTGAATTTTTAAATAACCTGCGCGGGCCTCGCGGATGGCGCAGGGCGAATCATTAACCTTAACTTACAAAAACCTAATGAACCAAATTGTACTGCAATCTGTTTTTGTCGAAGTCATTATTTATTGTGCCTTCTGGAATAGAGGTTGTTAATTGTGCATACGTAATAAATAGCCTTGCTTCCCCGTCATGGTCGTAAGACATTGCATGAACCTGAAGATCGGAGTTGAACCGGTCGGTGTCATACTCTATCGTAGTTTCGAAATCACTGCTGAAATCGTATGACTTGTCTTCAACCAAGAAAGCCATACGGCGATAATCTTCGGCTGTTAGCTTTATCATGGCTACAATTCGTTTAAGTAGTTGATAATTTCCTTGCGACCGTCTTCGCTCATTTCTCCCGAAACGGCCAGCTTCGAAAGTGCAATCCGGGGCGTATTCAGATCCGGATCGTTACTTTTGTCCGATACTTTGAAATCTTCGTTCATGGTCGTGTGTTTTTTGTGGTTAAAAAGAACTACAAGCAATGCCATCAATCCGATGCCGATCAGGTTCACCCAGATGTCGCGCGACTCGTTCGCCGCAAGCAATATGGCTGTAATAAATAGTACCGCTTTCATCGTTTCTCCGCTTTAGCTTTTTTGAATGCGAGAACCGAATCAAGTCTTATCTTCAGTGCTTTGTCCGTACTGTCGGGGTGCAATCTGAGCAATCCACTGGTTATGTATGATCGGATCGAGTTCGCATGGCGAGCGAGTATATCGCACGCAGTATTGACCGATACCGGCACGTCGGCCACCAATTCAAGATTAAAGTAGTGGCGCATCTTATTGTTCTCAGCGCTAAGCACCCGGTTAGATGCCTCTAATTCACTAATATAATCCATCACCTGACCAAAGGTTACTGTTTGCGGAATGTTCTTCTGTGGCATGGCTTTCTCGCGTTAAAACGACATACATAAGTACACGAAGCAGCGGGGCGAGCTTTTCAAGATCGTCCAAAGAGAGTGATTGTAAACGGATTGCGATCTCTCGGTTCGAGAGATTAAGGATAGATTCAGTCTGTTTCGTAGACTGTACGTCTGCACACGACGCACCTTGCATCGGCTGCAAATTCTTGACACGGTTTGGCATTGTAGGTCAAAAATTCGTTTAATATATGTATATACAGAAAGGGCGCAGCCTCTCTTGTTTTGCCAAACCGTCACGACTACACGAGGTAGAAGTGCTACGAGACTACGCCCAAATAAATTCGAGCAACTAACTAATATGTCTTTGGTAGTCGTGTATTCACGACGGTTTGGCAATAACAAATGTACGCAAAACTTTTGATTTCGCAAACATTTTTCACATATTTTTACGCTTGCTTTCATTTTCGTGGTTTTAATCTATGCGCGCAGGGTAGAGTCGAACTACCTAATGTGACTATGATGCCGGCAAACATTGCGGCCTATCCGATTAACCGCCTATCGTGCGCTACCTTTTGTTATTATTCTTTCTTGATTCTCAACTGATCTTTCGAAATGCCCCATTTTTCGGCAATCTCGTCCATTGAAATTTCAATGGTTTTTTCTTCTTCAGAAAGGGGTTCGATATCGAGGCGATAGCCTACTCTGTGAAGATCATCGCATGTAAAATTTGGGGATGCACAGTCTCTGAATTTTGCTACAACCAATTCTCCGCATCTGAAGATAATTTCGCCATACAAGCCCAAAGTAAGGGATGCGACACCTGCATCACAACGTATCTTATCTCCCACCTGCCAATCCTTGTAGGATTCGATTTCATCGGGGGTAGAAGGGATTAGGACGAAGTCGGAAATATGGTTGTATGCAAGATATTCCTTTGATCCTGATAAAACGCTCCAGCTATATTTATAACCGAACCTACATTTCACTTCTGTTCCCTCATGCTTATTTTGGCATAAATACACATTGCCATTTTCTACCCGGATTCTGCCTTCGGCGGGAGTCTCTCTGATTTTGCACCGAAAACGGCGGCCATCACATTGCAATAAATTTTCCATCGTATTTTAATTTAATGTATTGTAATACAATTGTTTAGCGTTTATTGTTATGAATTAAGAGCATACAGAAAAGGATACGGAGCACCGGAGCGAGATCGCGGATCTCACTCTCTGAAAGAGATTTGAAACGATGGATGATTTCCTCGTCAGAAAGATTAAAGATAGATTGAGCGACTTTCGCACGCTCTTGCGTTGAAGCGGACGCACCTGGTGCGCCTGCGCTAACTTTTTCAGATCTTGGCATTTTGAGAAAAAAGTTCGCGTTACGTACAATACAATGAGGGCGAGCCTCCCTTGAAATCCGCCAAGATCTGCAAGTCCAATAGAATAGACCTGTCTCAGGAAGCCCGCCTTATCAGCGGTATAAAATATATGTTCTGCTTGTCTATTAAACTTTGCAGATCTTGGCACAGCAAATATGGGTAAAGTTTTTGACTGTACCAAATATTTGTCGTATTTTTTTATGCTTGCTTTCATTTTTTGCTTTATTATGCAGCCGACATTTGAGGCATAAATTCCGGTTCGTAATCTTTTTCTACCAGTTCGATAACCCGCCCGTTACGAGAAAAGCGCCGCTGTGTGTCGTGAATGAAAATCTCGTGAGGAAGAACCATCAGAAAGAATACCCCCGCGATAATCTGCTTTGCCGTCTCTGAAATATCAATCGAAAAGTTCACGCAAAACCACCACGACACCAGAGCATTGGTTGACCGGCGGATACCTGTTTTGTCGTAAATGTTCTGAAAGTGGTTCACGACAGTACGGTAAGAGGTATTGAGCTTATCGGCGATCTCTTTCCCGATATACCCCTTGACGCATAACTCGGCTACCTGGGCCTCTCTTTTGGTTAGTATCGAATCGGTTTTCATGGTATCAAACTTTATTCACCCCATACATTACGTGGTCGGATACCGTGTTTTGCGAATGCCTGTTCTATTTTTCTCGCAGCAATAATATCATGCTTCACCTTGCCGTTCCTGCGCTTCCCGAATCCCTGTTTTGTGGTAATATTCAAAGCAAGCATGATGTCCTTTTGGCATTCTGCTTTCTGGTAATCATTCAAAAGACGAAAGCCCTTATTAAAAGAAAGCGAGATTTCAGTTTGGTTTTGTGATTTCATTTGTATACTTTTACTATTTACATTTAGAAACAAGCTGAATAATTTTGCATCTCAGGTTATTTCTTAATGCAAATATCAGTAATAAATTCTAATAATGCAATATTTATTAGAAATAAATTTGCGTGCAGTTGTAATATTTTATGTATGTTATTTGATTTAAAGCGCTTTAGGATAGAAAAAAAAATCAGTCAAAAACAATTGGCCGATAAATTAGGCGTAGGACAATCTTTTATTTCTCAAATTGAGAATGGCAAGAATCCAATACCTGATTTATTGCTTTCTAAACTAAAAGATATATATGCGCTTGATATAAGAGACTACCAAGCAGATTCATCTTTAGGCGGGTGTATTCCAGTATCCGCAGGAGAACGGCTTGAGAAAATTATAAAGGAGCATTATAAAATGTCTCCATACGCTTTCTCTCAAAAATATAATGATAGGGGAGGGGTTAAAACCTCGCAGGTTATAAGAGGTAGAAATGGATTGTCAAGCAGATTGCTTAATTTAATTATACAGGCATATCCAGAAATAAATCGTGTGTGGCTCCTTACCGGCGAAGGCCCCATGTTGAAAACCGAACCTAAATCCCCAATTAGCGATAAAGAATCTATCAACCTAAAAAATGACGATGAAATGACAAACAACATGCTCGTAACCATGCTTTATGACGCTAACCAAAGAATCAAGCGACTAGAAGCCGAAATTGAAGAATTAAAGCAACAACAAGGGGATGCGACGGACTCCCCAAAAAAGAGATGTGCGATATAGTCTAAAAAGCCGTATTGATAAATCGTGTACGCATAGCGATCTTTCTATTTTTGATACGGCACTATCTAATGATTTGCGTAAAATGAAATCCAATACCGATGTTGATCCTGAAAATGGCTTTTAACGGCAATAATTGAAACGTTTTTAGTAATTATCTTTGCCTTTCATCCATATAAGGCAGTTATTTAACGGTTTTGCACCCCCGCTCGGTGCATTAATGTGCCCGACACACCTTGGGTGGTGATGCAGCGGGACAGGCAAAACCGTTTCTTTTTGCCTTTTGCATAACCGTTCTCCTATGCAATCAGACTTCACAGTCTCCGACGTACTGGAGCGCCTTAAAACGGACAAGGTCTTTTTTAGGGAATTTATGGAAGCAATAGTCGAACTGATCGACTTGCTCAAAGATCGAAAAACCGCACGACGGTAGAAAGAAAGTCTCGGAATTTCCGGGGCTTTTAATGGTTGTATAATAAACGATCTATATCAGGCGTTAAATTTGATAGTGAAAATTTGCACAAAGAGAAAAATTAATTTTATTTTGCAATCATAATAATGACGGTTTTATGGCTGACTTAAAAGCATTATTTCAATATTACCTTGACCATCAAACGGAATTCGTAGGTAAGTACAACGGGAAATATCTGGTCATAAAGGATAATTCCGTCGTAGGGGTTTATGATAATGAATCAGAAGCTTATTTTGAGTCAGAAGCTAAGTATGGATTAGGGAATTTTATCATTCAACTTTGCACACCGGGCGATGAAGCGTATGCACAGCATTTCATGTCCCGCGTGGCTTTTGTGCGCTAATATGGATCCGACTGCTTTTACAGTACGAGAAGAGAAAATCAGATTAAATAAACTCATCACCAGATGTGGGATTTGTAAGGTATATGATCCGGTGCGAGGCGGGGAACATCCCCCGGTTAAGACATTTCAAGCATTATGGGATACCGGCGCAACCAACTCTGTGATTACAAAAGTGGTCGTCGATAAGTTGGGTTTAAGCCCTATTGGTATGGGGCGTGTGTATACTCCCCAAGGAGAAGCCATAACTAATATGTATTTAGTCAACTTGTTGTTGCCTAATAATATCGGAATACCTTCGCTAAGGGTATCAGAAGGAATACTGAAAGGGTTTGATGTCCTTATAGGAATGGATATCATTAGCCTGGGGGATTTTGCGATCACACATAAAAATGACGGTACTGTATTTTCATTCCAACTTCCTTCCACACACGAATATGACTTTGTAAAACAAATAAATAATTCTAAGCAATCCATAAAAGCAAAGAAAGGTAGGAGAAGGCATTAATTTTCCCATATATTTATTCTACATATGATAACCTTCATCCTAACCAATAAAGCCCGCGACAGATCACCGATTGCGCTTCTTGTTTCTTTTAAAGGAAAGAAATACAAGAAAAGTACCGGCGTTTCCTGTCTTGTCAGAATGTGGAATCAGAATAAAAAGCGCATAAAGGTCACTACGTCGAATCCCGAAGCCAACGAGGATAACGACACTTTGGATAAGTGGGAGATCGCAGCCAAAGAAACGTTGTCAGAGTTCAAAACTTGCAGAAAAGCCCCCGATCCGAAGGAATTTATATCCAAGATTCAGTACAGGTTTTACGGCGAACAAAACAATGATGACGATGAAGAAGACGCTAAAATTGGCTTCTTCGATGCGTTCGACGATTACTTGCTGACGCACAAAATGTCGGATGTTACTATTACTAATCATAAGGTGATTTACCGGGCCCTAAAACGGTATGAACTGTACAGCAGGAATAAATTAACATTAGATGATGTAACGCCTAAAATACTTTCGGATTTCGAAGATTTTCTGGTCAAAGAACATACATTTTTTACGCACAACGAATCGGGCGGGGTGATCTGCATCCAGGCGTACAAACACATATACGAAGCTTGCCCCGAAACCAGAACTCCGAAGCAAAGAGGAAGGAATACCATTGCTTCGATCCACAACAAATTACGTACATTCTTCCACTGGTGCAAAACGAAGCGCTACACAAATAATTACCCGTATGAGAATTTCGAAATGAAGAACGCGTCATATGGAACCCCCTTTTATTTGACTATCGAGGAACGGAATGCGCTATATCATTTTGATTTTTCATTTAGGCCCAGCCTTGCCCGACAGCGGGATATTTTCGTGTTTCAATGTTTGATCGGGTGTAGGATATCCGATCTGATGGCATTAACTAAATCCAATGTGATAAACGGAGCGATAGAGTACATCCCTCGCAAAACCATAGAAGACAGGGCGAAAGTGATCCGCGTGCCTCTTAATTCTATTGCCAAGGAGATACTTGATAAGTATGATGATAATGATGAGGATAAGCTATTTCCCTACATATCATCCCAGAAATACAATGATGCAATTAAAGAAATGCTGTCTATCGCCGGTATAAATAGATTAGTCACCATTTTGGATACGGTTACGCAGGAGCAGAAGCAAGTACCGATATGCGATGTGGCATCCTCTCACATGGCCCGGCGCACGTTTATCGGGAACCTTTACAAAAAAGTGAAAGACCCCAATCTGGTGGGATCTCTTTCCGGACATAAGGAAGGAAGTCGCGCATTCAGCCGGTACCGCGAGATCGACGAGGAAATAAAAATAGATCTTGTAAAATCAATCGAATAGTTGACGTTGTCCGGAGAAAGAACTATCTTTGAATACGGGCATTGAGAATGCAGTACCAGGATGCAGTATCAAATTATTGTGACAAGATGGTATTTTTCATCACAACTATACGGCATTATTATCGTTAACGCGTTTATTTTGTGACCAAATAGCGATTTACGTAACAATATCCGCACTCCCTTATACAGTACGAAATTTCTTTCGCCATTCTTCGACAATATTTTTAGCCGATTATTTTGTGTAAAATTTTGTTTTAGAGTATTTTTTCTTTTTTTGTTATTATATTTGTATAATTATACGATTTAATTTATTCTTTGCCATTCAATCGGAAGGGAATTTTGTGGGTGGTAGTAATGATTATTACATTTTTTATTTTAAATATTTTTTATTCTCACATTTATAATAGCTATGAAAAAAGTTTTTCTTTTATTAACAGCTACTGCGATAATGCTGGCAGTAGGAGTGTATTCGTTAGTCGATACGAAAAATGTTGTTGGCCTTATGACATTGTCGGAAGTTGAGGCATTGGCTAGAAGCGAAGGCGAAAGCGGCGGCAGGGCCCCAAGAGAAATCAAAGTGCAATGTTGTGTCGAATGGGAGTATGATTATACGGATGCGCAAGGAGTAGACCATTTAAGATGTAAAAGAATGGAGGAGAAGTCTGGTTATGATTGTACAGGAGGTAGCTCTACCTGTACTCCGAGTTGGCCTTGCTAATTTGATTATCAGTGGATTAAATGTGATAAACGGAGAAGCATCTAGTCGCTTCTGTCTTGTATTGTGATTATGAAGAAACTGATCGTAATTGTCTTTTGCTGCTTTTTTCTTTGTTGCCGGGATTCGTCAGACAAGGAAAACGGTACGGGGGAAAATTTGACAACGGTAACGATTGTACCGCAGGAACCTTTTCCGGTCGCCAAATTCATCGAGGATATCCGCGTTTTGCCGTTGGAGTCGGATGGAAAACATCTGATCGGGGCGGTGGATAACTTATTGTTTACGCGGGAGCGGATTGTCGTGTCGGATCAGAGGCTTTCGAAATGCGTTTATATATTCGATTATGACGGAAAAATCAAAGCGGTTATCGACAGGCAGGGCCGGGGGCCGGGAGAGTATATTTCACCGACTTACACGACTTTGACTCCGGATTCGAGCCGGATAGCCATCTATGATAATTTGGGGAGTAAAGTGTTGTTTTTCGATCTGGAAGGCAGATTCCTGGAACATAAAGAGGTAAGTTTCTGGTTTAGCGAGTTTGAGTATATAGACAAGGATCATGTCGTTTGTACTACTTACGGAGCGGATGATCCGGGGCTTAAAAAAGCGGATATGCAGGGGAATCTTATGATTTTTACCGACGGCGATTTCCGGATCGAGACGGGAGGCCTGCGAAATATGTATGGGGAGCATCCGAATTTTCCGTTTCGTCCTGAATTGAAGAAGATAAACGGAGACGTTTTTTTAACGCCGGCTTTCAGCGATACGGTTTACAAAGTCGGTACCGGTTCGCTTGAACCGTATTATCACGTGGATATATCGGCCATAGGCGGAGTTACCCATATGGATGCGGGAATAAGTCGGGATGAGTATGAGGATCTGGTAGATCATAATAATTTTTTTTCCGGAAGGTTTCTGGAGAACGACTCGTTCGCTTTGTTTATATTCACGGAGAACCGGGAGATCAAGGAGCGTATTTTCGACAAACGGACACAAAAAGTATATTCTTTGACGCGGGACAGCAAAGTCAATAATCCGTTTAGGATCAGTTGGTTCGATGTGGATCTGTTGCAGAGTAAAAGTATTTGCGATAACCGGTTTGTCGCTGTCGTACCGGCGTATTATCTGTTAATGGGATATTCGAATTGTGCGGATGACTATCCTCAGTTGGCAGGTTTGAAGGAAGAAAGTAATCCAGTATTGGTGTTTTACAAACTTAAGGATCCGGATAAGACGGACTAATGGTTTTGATTATGTTATATATGATTAAATTTTAAATGATTAAAATTATGAAAAAAAATTATCTTTTATTAGCTGTTACTGCGATTATGATGTCTGTCGGGGCGTATTCGTTGGTCGATACGAAAGAAGCATCTGTTCTTATGTCTTTGAAAGAAGTCGAAGCTTTGGCAGATCAAGAATCGGACGGCGGGGAAGGTCGTTATAGTCCGTATTATATCTCTGTGGATTGTTGTACGAAATGGGAATTCGATTATACGGATTCGCAAGGAGCTAGTCATTATCGTTGTGTCAGCTGGATTCAAAAGACTTCGGTTGTGTGCGTAGCCGGAAATGAGTCTTGTACTGCATATTCTCCTTGTTAGATTGAGCTAAGGTTAAGACAATTCTTTCTTTGGGTACGAAACCGAACATTCGTCAATTTTTTGTTTTGAAAAAAATATATCTTATAGCGGCCGGTTTAGCCGTCGTTTTTCTTATTGTAACGAACCTTATTCTTGTTAAACGCGTTTCGGATGCGGAAACAGCGGTCGAATTGAGAGATTCGATTATTCGGGAGGCAGGTTCACGATCTTCTTCTCTGGAAGTGAAATACCTTAAAAGTTGTTTCAGTGGCTTGCTTTTGAATGAAGACATAAAAGCGTTTAATGCAGAATTGGTAGCGGCGGATCAGAGAAAGTATACGTTGGATCAGGCGCTGGGAAAAGGGCCTGTGCTTATATTGAGATACAGTGAACTGAACTGCGCGGATTGTGTGGTTTTTGCATTACGGAAAATTGCGGAAATTGCGGAAAAATATAAAGTGACTCCTGTCATTATTTCGGAATATTCTGATATGCATTCATTTAAAGATGCAGTTGCCAATTTTGGCAGAGATCGTTTTCTTTTCTACAATGTTGAAAAATTTTCCGATGTCGACCGGAAGGGGGTTCCTTATTATTGCTTATTGATGCCGGATCGTACGGTACATGCTGTCTTCATTCCCGATAAGTTACATCCGCAAATCACGGACTTTTATTTCGAGAACGTTGTGAAACGTTTTTTTAGTAATACGGATAATGATTGAGAGGCCGCGTTAATCAAAATCATGGGGCTTATTGAATCTCCGAAAGTTATTCTTTATTTTCGGTGATGAATCGGCACAACTGTTCGCGGGCCCGGTGTATCTGGGTTTTGACCGTTCCCATCGGGAGCGAGAGTTTTGCGGCGATCTCTTCGTAAGAGAATTCACGGAAGAAACGGAGTTCGATCAATTCGCGGTAGCGCGGCGACATTTTCGCCAGCAATCCTTCCAACTGAACCTGGCTCTGGTGCGTGATCAGGTGCTCCTCGGGGGTCGGGCCTCCGAGGGAGCCGGATACGCCGATCCCTTCGCCGACATAGTCGATCGACACCGTATCGTCGCGCCGGCGCCGCGTGTAGTCGATGAACGTATTCCGTGCGATCGTATAGACCCATTGGCCGAACGTGAAACGGCTGCTGTAACGCTGCAGATTCAGGTATACTTTGACGAACGTCTCCTGCAGTAGGTCGTTGGTGTCGTCCACGTTACCCCCGGTGCGCTGCATGTAGAGTTGGTAGATCGAGTCGCGGTAACGGTTGAACAGGTGTTCGAAAGCGGTCGAATCCCCGTCCTGCACCCGCCCGATCAGTTCCTGATCGGTGGCAATTATGTAATCTTCTATCGCCATATCGCTTTGTTAGGCCGTATCCGGCGGCTCAACGTCATCAAAAAGCCGCCCAGCGGGGCCCAGAAATCATACAGGATGTAAGTTCCCCCAAATTTTTTTTCGCCGAGCCGCCGTCCGATCCGGCGCATTTTCAGTTCGACGATCAGCAGCCTCAGCAGAGCGGGCAGCAATGGAACCGCGATCCATCGGACAGGCAGCAACGCCGCCGCTGCCGCCGTTGTCGCGAAAAACAGGAACCGACTGGAGAGTTCGTTGCGGACTGCCCTTCGGGCCTTTGCCGGATAGTAACGAAAAGCGTGCCCGAAATATTTGCTGACGCCGTACCACCAGCCGAGGCCTCCGTACTGGATCTGGCGTACGGTCGCATTCGGATTCATCACGACGCTGACGTTGTCCGTGCGGACGATTTTCTGGATAAACAGGTCGTCGACGCCGATATTCATATTCAAGTGGTTGAACCCCCTGCTGTCGAAATAGAGGCTTTTCGTGTAACCGATGTTGTGCTCGGTGCCGCGGAAGGTTTTCCCCCGCGTCGCGGCGGACAGGTAGCGCACCGAGGTCATCAGGCGACTGCAACGCATCCACCGGTTGGCCATGCCCTTTTTGGGTTCGATGCCGCAGTAACCGATGACCACGTCCCCGCAAATAAATCCTTTGGCCATCAGCGACAGCCATTTCTCGGAAACGGGGTAACTGTCCTGCGTCGTGAATATCAGGTGCTCGTAACGCGCCGCTTTGATCCCGACCGTCAGGGCCAGCTTGATGCTGTGTTCGTGATGGCTCTGCTGCCGGATGCAGGTTACGTGCAGGTTCGGCACGACAAGGCTTTTTTCCCGCAGGATCTCCCCGATCTCGTCGTCGTAGCTGCAATCGACCAGGACGACTTCGAATTCGTCGTATTGCTGTCCCAGCAACAATGGCAAGGTATGCTCGATGAAGTAGAAGGAGTTGCCGCGTACCACGACCACGACCGAAACCGGCGGCGAGGGAATGTCCTGACGGATGCCCCGGTTGTTGCGGAACCGCGGCAGCCGGCCGTAGCGCCCCAGGTAGTAATGCAGTTGGATGAAGAAAAAAACGAGCGCGGCCCCTATCAGTCCCACGACCCAGTAAGGATGGACGATACCCTTTGCCGTCAGGTCGTTATACAGGAGATCCAAGTATTCCACGATGCGATCGGTTTAAACGTATTTCGTTGATTCTGTCCCGGTTGCCAGAACGTCGTTTGTCGGACGGTTTTCACTCGGCGGTCGTCGCCGGCCCGGAAAACGGTTTACAAATGTACGGGATTTTGGGGGAATACCCAAACGGTTTCCCGATCCGCGAAAAAATATTTACCTTTGCCCTTCATGAATTTTGAACTCGTACATACCGATCCGCACAGTGCAGCGCGCGCCGGGGTAATCACGACCGGTCACGGGACGATCGAAACGCCGATTTTTATGCCCGTAGGAACGGTCGGAAGCGTCAAGGGCGTTTTCCACCGCGACTTGCAGCAGGAGGTGGGCGCGCAGATCATTTTGGGGAATACCTATCACCTGTACCTGCGGCCGGGCACCGAAATCCTCGAACGGGCCGGCGGCCTGCACCGTTTCTGCGGGTGGGAGCGGCCGATACTGACCGATAGCGGCGGTTTTCAGGTCTTTTCGCTGGCCGAGTGCCGCAAAATCACCGAGGAAGGGTGCCGTTTCAGTTCGCACATCGACGGGTCGAAACACCTGTTTACGCCGGAGAGCGTGATGGACGTGCAGCGGAGTATCGGGGCCGATATCATGATGGCGTTCGATGAATGTCCTCCCGGGGACGCTCCGTACGATTATGCGGCCAAATCGCTGAATCTGACCTGCCGGTGGCTCGAACGTTGTTTCGAGCGGTATGCCGCGACGCGGCCGAAGTACGGTTACCGCCAGTCGCTTTTTCCGATCGTGCAGGGATGTACCTATCCGGATCTGCGGACGCGTTCCGCCGAATTCGTGCAGCAGTTCGACGCCGACGGGTATGCGATCGGGGGACTGGCCGTCGGCGAGCCTGCGCCGGTAATGTACGAAATGATCGAACTGGTGAACGGAATCCTGCCGATCGACCGGCCGCGTTACCTGATGGGAGTCGGAACGCCGGTAAACCTGCTCGAAGCGATCGAGCGCGGCGTGGATATGTTCGATTGCGTGATGCCGACGCGCAACGGACGCAACGGGATGCTGTTTACCAGCGAGGGGATCATCAATATCCGCAACCAGAAGTGGCGCGACGATTTTTCGCCGATCGATCCGGCGGGCAACTGCTTCGCCGATACGGCGTACACGAAGGCTTACCTGCGCCACCTGACCGTCGCCGGCGAAATGCTGGCCGCGCAGATCGCGAGCCTGCACAACCTCGCCTTCTACCTGTGGCTGGTGAACGAAGCGCGCCGGCGCATCCTCGACGGAACTTTTTCGGCGTGGAAACCCGGAATGGTCGTTAAACTGTCGCAGCGATTGTAAATTTAGGCGGGAACCGGCCCCGAAATACCGGATTTTCGTTAACTTTGACCGCAGTTTGAAACGCATAGCAACAGCGCACGAATCACGAATATGAAATTCCCCGGAATCAAAATCATAGACCGTTACATCATCCGCAAGTTCCTGGGGACCTATTTTTTCGCCATTGCGCTGATCATCGTCGTGGTCGTGATCTTCGACGCGGCCGAAAAGATCGACGACTTCATCGAACTGAAGGCCCCGCTGTCGAAAATCGTCCTTCAGTATTATCTGAATTTCATACCGTTCTTTATCAATCAGTTCAGTGGGCTGTTCACGTTTATCGCGGTTATTTTCTTCACGTCGAAATTGGCTTATCAGACCGAGATCATCGCGATCTTGTCGGCCGGGATCAGTTTCCGGCGGCTGATGTGGCCTTATATCCTCAGCGCCGGGGCGATCACGCTGCTGAGCCTGGTGCTGAACCTGGTGGTGATTCCCGCGGCGAACGGCGAGCGACTGAAGTTCGAATTGAACTACATCAAGAATATCAAGGGGGCGAAGTACGATCCGCATATTTACCGGCAGATCGAGCCGGGCACGTTCGCTTATATCCGAGACTATACCGAGCAGACCCGGACTGCGGCGTTCTTCGTGCTCGAAACTTACGAGAACGGGACGATCGTATCTTCGCTCGAGGCTGCGAATGCGAAGTTCGATCCCGAAACGGGACGTTGGAGCGCTCCGAAAAGCGTCTACCGGAAATTTGAGGACGACAAGGAGATTTTTAATAACACGCAGGCGCTCGATACGCTTATAAACCTGAATACAAGCGAACTGGGGCGTGTGGAAGAACTGGTCAAGACAATGGATATCGTAACGCTCGGCCATTTTATCCAGCAGCAAAGGGCCAAGGGGTCGGATATGATCGCCCGCTTCGAGGTGGAACGGCACAACCGGTTCGCCTTTCCGGCCTCGACATTTATCCTGACGATCATCGGCGTGTCGCTGTCGTCGCGCAAAGTGCGCGGAGGAACCGGGCTTCACATCGGCATCGGCATCGTGCTGGCGTTCTCGTTCATCTTGTTCAGCAAGTTCGGCGAAGAGTTTGCTAAGGGCGGATTGCTGCCGCCCGGAATCGCCGTCTGGATCCCGAACATCATCTATTCGTTCATCGCATTCTACCTTTACAAGAAGGCTCCGAAATAGCGGACTATCCCGAACGGGGGTATTGAGAAACGAAAGCCTCCGGCACGTATCTGTGCCGGAGGCTTTCGTTTCGGGACTTTTCGTCGATATTATTCGGCCGCCGGATCCGGCAGCCGGTCGATCTCGTCGAACGTGAACCGGCGGATTTCGCAGTCGCCGATGCCGCGCAGTAAAACGAAGCTGACCGAGTCGGCCTCTTTTTTCTTGTCGTGCTTCAACGCTTTGACGAGCCGTTTGAAGTCGATCTCCGTACGAATCGGCAGGCCCATCCGTTCGAATACCCGCCGCACGCGGTCGGCTTCGTCCTGCGTCGCGGTTCCCAAGTGGGCCGACAAGCGGGCGATCATGACCGTGCCGATCGCGACCGCTTCGCCGTGCAGGAATTCGTTGCCGCACTTTTCGATGGCGTGGGCAAACGTATGTCCGAGGTTCAGCTTGCGTCGTTCGCCGCTTTCGCGTTCGTCGCGTTCGACGACGTCGGCTTTGACGCGGATGGCCCGCGTGATGGCTTCGTTCAGCAGCGATTGGTCGTTGCGGAATGCGTCGATCGGATGGTTTTCGAACAGTTCGAACAGGCCCCGGTCGGCGATCAGGCCCGCTTTGATGATCTCGGCCAGCCCGGCCCGGAACTCGCGGTCGGGCAGCGTTTGCAGCATCGACAGGTCGCACAGTACGAAATCGGGCTGATTGAACGTGCCGACCATATTTTTGTATCCTTCGTAGTTGACTCCGTTTTTGCCCCCGACGCTGGCGTCCACCTGGGCCAGCAGCGTCGTAGCGACGAATCCGAACCGTAGTCCGCGCATGTAGGTCGACGCGACGAACCCGGTGATATCGGTAACGATGCCGCCGCCGATGCCGACGATGAACGTCGTCCGGTCGGCTCCCCGTTCGAGCAATTCGGCGTAGAGTTTGTTGACCGTCGTCATGGTCTTAATCGTTTCCCCCAGGCCGATCAGACAATAGTCGTACCGGTTGATGATCTCCTTGTAACGGCGGTGTACATTCCCGTCGGTGATGATAATAACCCGTTTGCCTTCGGGCAGGTAATTGTCGAGCGAGTTGATCACGTCGCCTACGACCACCTGCGAAGGCTTCCCTTCCCTGCGTTTAACCTCGATCACTTGTTTCATGTTCTGTGGATTTGTCCTGCGCCGCCCCGGCGTTTTCCGCCTGCGGCGTATCTCGGAATTATAATACAAAGATAAATTTTATTTCGTACCTTTGCTCCCGACAAAAATCCATTCTATGCAAAATTTACGCAATATTGCGATTATTGCCCACGTCGACCACGGCAAAACCACGCTCGTCGATAAAATGATCCTGCAGGGCAACCTTTTCCGTGACAATGAAAAAACCGGCGAACTGATCCTCGATAATAACGACCTCGAACGCGAGCGGGGGATTACGATCCTGTCGAAGAACGTGTCGGTGAATTATAAGGGAATAAAAATCAACATTATCGATACCCCGGGCCACTCGGATTTCGGCGGCGAGGTGGAGCGGGTGCTGAACATGGCCGACGGCGTGCTGCTGCTGGTGGACGCTTTCGAAGGGACGATGCCGCAGACGCGCTTCGTGTTGCAGAAGGCGCTGTCGCTCGGTAAAAAGCCGATCGTCGTGGTTAATAAGGTGGACAAGCCGAACTGCCGTCCCGAAGAGGTGTACGAGCAGGTGTTCGACCTGATGTTCACGCTGAACGCGACCGAAGATCAGCTCGATTTCGTGACGATCTACGGTAGTGCGAAACAGGGTTGGATGTCGCACGTATGGAAAGAACGCACCGGGGACATCACCCCGTTGCTCGATGCGATTATCGACAACATTCCGGCGCCGCAGCAAAAGGAGGGTACGCCGCAGTTACTGATCACGTCGCTGGAGTATTCGCCTTACGTCGGCCGGATCGCCGTCGGCAAGTTGACGCGCGGGACGCTGAAGTCGGGGATGCCGATCACGCTGGCCAAACGCGACGGTAAAACGATGGTCAAGACCCGAATCAAGGATCTGATGGTATTCGACGGATTGAGCAAAACCAAAGTCGAGCGGGTCGAATGCGGCGAGATTTGCGCGCTGGTCGGCATCGAAGGGTTCGAGATCGGCGATACGATCTGCGATTTCGAAAATCCGGAGCCGCTGGAACCGATCGCAATCGACGAACCGACGATGAGCATGTTGTTTACGATCAACGACTCGCCGTTCTTCGGCAAGGAGGGAAAATACGTGACGTCGCGCCACATCAAGGAGCGTCTCGACCGCGAACTCGAAAAGAACCTGGCGTTGCGCGTGGTGCCGGGCGCTTCGTCCGATAGTTTTATCGTGTACGGGCGCGGCGTGCTGCACCTGTCGGTGCTGATCGAAACGATGCGCCGCGAAGGATACGAATTGCAGGTCGGTCAGCCGAAAGTGATTATCAAGGAGATCGACGGGAAAAAGTGCGAACCGGTCGAAGAACTGACGATCGACATTCCGGAAGCGTATTCGGGCAAGGCGATCGAGCTGGTAACCAAACGCAAAGGGACGCTGCTCGACATGACTTCGATTTACGACCGCCAGCGGATCGTATTCGAAATTCCGTCGCGCGGAATCATCGGGCTGCGCAGCAACCTGCTGACCGCTACGGCCGGCGAAGCCGTCATGTCGCATCGGCTGAAAGGGTTCGAACCGTATAAAGGGGATATGGAGATGCGCCAAAACGGTTCGCTGATCGCGATGGAGACCGGTACGGCTTATGCCTATGCGATCAACAAGCTACAGGATCGCGGCACGTTTTTCGTATCGCCGCAGGACGAGATTTACGCCGGACAGGTAGTGGGCGAAAGCACGCGTCAGGAAGATATCGTAATCAACCTGACCAAGTCGAAAAAACTGACCAATATGCGCGCCAGCGGTTCGGACGACAAGGTGTCGATCGCGCCGCCGGTGATCTTCTCGCTGGAGGAAGCGCTCGAATACATCAAAGAAGACGAATATGTCGAAGTGACGCCGAAGTCGATCCGGCTGCGCAAGATTGTCCTGAACGAGACCGAACGCAAACGTCAGGCGAAATAAACGGTCGAAAACAAGATAACGAAAAGGCGGATCGTCGATCCGCCTTTTCGTATTTTCGGGAAAGGTTTATCCGAAATAGAGCAGCATGGTGCCAGCCAGTACGACGGCGAGAATCGCCGCTTTCACCTTGATCTGCCGTTCGTGGAACAGGATCGCTCCGACGACGAACGTGAATACGACGCCCGACCGGCGGATCGGCGAGAGTACCGACAACAGCGCCTCGGGATCGCTCAACGCATAGAAGTACAAAAAATCCGATACGGTCAGCAGGAATCCGGTCAGAAAGATCGTCCACCGCCACTGCAACGGCGTGGTTTGTTTTCGTTTCGGATACCACATCAGCAGCACGATCACGATCATCATCAGCGACTGGTAGTAACAGGTGTAGGCCTGTATGGCCAGCCGGTCGTAACGGACGATCAGGAATTTGTCCCACAGCGCGCTCGCCGCGCCCAGCAACGTCGAGGCGATCAGGAAATAGACCCACAGCATTTTTCGGCGCGGCGGTTCGCGGTCGTCCCGGCCGTCGCGTTTGTCGAGGTTCGACAAAACGACCAGCGCCGTCAGCACGACGATCACGCCGACCCACTGGCTGAAATTGAGCCGCTCGCCGAAAATCAGGATCGCCCCGAGTACGACGAAAACCGGGCGGCTCGCCTTGACCGACGACGAGATCGTCAGCGGCAGGTGCTTGGTCGCAAAGAAACCGAATATCCACGATCCGAGTACGATTGCCGCTTTCAGCAGAATCCCCCAGTGCGCGTCGGCGGATACGGGGGGAATGTAGAAGGCGGTGTCCAACAGCGTATCCGGTGAGAAAACGCTCACCAATTGCAACGGCAGGAACAGGGCGGCGCTCAGCAGAATGCTGAGCGCCAGCACCGGAATAACGGCGTTGTCTTTCAGCGCGCTTTTCTTCGCCACCTCGTCGAGACCGAGAAAAAGCGATGAAAAAAATGCCAGTGTCAGCCACATAACCGTTTCGTTTGAATTTTTATGCGGCAAAGATAGCTATTCCGTTCGAAAACGGGTGCGAAACGGAGATTCGGGATATAAAAGCTTTCGGCGCGAATTGCTTTTTTCCAGGTTTTTTTACCTTTGTATAAAGGTTTTCGGATCGAAGGAATCATAAAATATAGGAATTATGAAAAAAATCCAGTTCTTGTTTATCGCGGCGTTCGGCGCTTTTTTTGCCTGCACAAGCGGGCAGCATACCGGGACGGCTCCGGCGCTGGTTCAGGTTTCGGCATTCGATACGGTGTTGGACGGCTCGGACGTGTCGCTCTACACGCTGCGAAACGACAGCGGCATGGTCGTCCAGGTCACCAATTACGGCGCGCGCGTGGTGTCGTTGTGGGTGCCCGATGCGAAAGGGGATTTCCAGGACGTCGTCTGGGGATACGAGTCGATCCACGACTACCTGGACTCTCCCGACCGGTTTTGCGGCCCGGTGGTCGGCCGTTACGGCAACCGGATCGGTAAGGGACGGTTTACCCTGGATGGGAAATCGTACCAGTTGACGCTGAACGATGGGGAGAACCACCTGCACGGCGGCGCCGACGGTTTCTGGAACAAGGTATGGATCGCGCGGCCGTTCGAGAACGAACAGGGGGAACAGGCCGTCGAAATGAGCTACCGGTCTCCCGACGGCGAAGAGGGGTATCCGGGTAATCTGTCGATTGCCGTCACTTATACGTTGCAGAAAAACAATGCCTTGAAGATCGAATACCAGGCAATGACCGATGCGCCGACGATCCTCAACCCGACGAGTCACAACTATTTCAATCTGCATGGAAACACGGCTTCCAGTACCGATTCGCATGTGCTAACGATCCATGCCGACCGGTTTACGCCGACCGATGCGGGATTGATTCCGACCGGCGCGCTCGATTCGGTAGCCGGAACGCCGCTTGACTTCCGGGTGGCGCAGCCGATCGGCAGTCGGATCGACGCCGATTTCGAACCGATGAAGCTGGCTCGCGGATACGATCACAACTGGGTGCTGAACAAACAGGGGAACGAAATGAGCGTGGCCGCCGAAGTGTACGAACCCGCAACGGGGATCGTGATGAAGGTCGAAACCGATCAGCCCGGCCTGCAGTTTTACAGCGGGAATTTTATGGACGGGACGGAGATCGGCAAACGAGGCGACCGGCATAATTTCCGCACGGGGATAGCCCTCGAGACCCAGAATTTTCCCGATGCGCCGAATCACGAGAATTTTCCGTCCGCCGTGTTGCGCCCGGGCGAGACTTATACGCAGACCTGCGTCTATGCTTTCAGCGTGAAAAAATAGATCCGCCGACGGATTACAATGTCGTTCCGGAATCGTCCGGAACGGCTTTTTTGTTCTTCGGGGGCGCGGAACTTCGGGAACGCGAATCGCGCCAAAAGAAAACGGGCGCTTCGAAAAGTGCCCGTTTCGGTTGTTGAGATCAAAGCGCCTGCTATTTGTTGGCGGCTTTTTTATCGTAATGTTTTTGATAGCGGCTCATAAACTTATCGACGCGTCCTGCGGTGTCAACCAACTTCATCTTACCGGTGTAGAACGGGTGCGACGTGTTGGAAATTTCCATCTTATACACGGGATAGGTTTCGCCATTCACTTCGATGGTTTCTTTTGTCTGAACGGCGGACCTGCACAAAAACACATGATCATTCGACATATCCTTGAATGCCACCAAACGATAATTCTCAGGATGAATCCCCTTTTTCATGATGTTTTTTGTTTAAAAATAGTTAAAAATCAGTAAATTTCTACGATTGAGGATGCAAAGTTAGTAAATCAATCCGGTTTTCCAAAACAATGCATCCGTTTTTCCCCGAAAAACCGACCGCCGTTCCCGAAATCGCTTCCGAAGACGGCGCATTCGAAAGCATCGCCGTTGCGATCAACTACTTATAGCTGATGACCAGTACTTTGGAATACTCCCAGAATTTGCTTTTGTCCTTGATGACCAGCGATTCGAACACGCCGCTGTCGTTCATCACGAATTCGTACGACCCGGCCGGATGCGAACTGACGAGCGTCGCTTTCTTGTGTCCGATTTTCACGTCGTCGAAATTCCGGATATCGACCTGGGTGAAGCTGTCAAGGCTTCTGTTTTCGTTGATCTTCAGTGTTCTGCCGATGAATCCGCTCTTGTAGACGATCTCTTTCGAGAGCAGTTCCTTTTCCGATCCCACGATGTAATATCCGGTATTCAGGATGTTGTTCTGGGTTTTTACCTCCCCTTCGAGCGAGGTCTTTTCGGCGGTCAGTCCGCTGACCTGCGTATTGAGTCCCGAAACCTGCTCGGTCAGTTCGGCGACCTGGACGTGCATGTTTTCGAGATTTTGTTTCAGAATTTTGATTTCCTGGTCTTTCGATTCGATCTGGGCGTTCAGCTGCGCGATCAGCTTCTCGAAACTGCCGATTTTGACGTTCGCTTTTTTAAGCTGGTCGGCCGACTGTTGCAACCGGGCGATCGTCTGCCGGTTGGCGATCAGCAGTTGGTTGATCGCTTCGATGTCCTCGTTGATCTGCGTGGTGGTTCCCTTCGGGATTTCGCCTTTGTCGATATTTTCGTTGATGATGTTTTCCCGGGATTTGATTGCGTTCAGATTCTCGGTAACGATGCTCAGCGACGAGAAAACTTCGTTGAGTACGGAATCTTTCTGGGCGACGACTACGGCCAGCGAATCGTTTTGGCTGGTCAGTCGCTCGGTTTTTTGTCCGCCCGTGCAGGACGCGAGCAGCAACAGCGCGAAGAGATATAAAATTTTTTTCATTACCCTGATGGATTAAGGTTTATTGGTTTTGATGTCGTATCCGGGCGTTACGGCCCGATCAGAAGGTGACTTTGATGCCCAACCCGAAATCGGCGGCGTGGAATCCGGTTTTTCCGATCACGTTCAGGTTCGGTTTATAATCCAAAGAGAATGCCAGAGGAATCGAAGCGACTTTGTATTCGAGTCCGACGATCCCGTTGATCCCGAACGTGAATTTGCCTTCGTGATGGTCCCACGACCCGATGTTGACGCCGGCGCCGTAATAGAAGTTGAATCCGCTGGCGATTACCGGCACGTTCCGTTCGTAGAGGGCGTACACGTTGAATCCCTGTGCGAAGTCGAGCATACCTTCGATCGAGTTGACCGGGTCGAAATTGTGCCGTACGGTGATGCCGGAGGCGGTTACGCCGCCGCGGACGCCGATTGCCCAGTTATAGTTCTGGGCGCTGAGCCCCGTAACGGCGGTCAGCGACAAGATCGTTAGCAGAACAGCTATCTTTTTCATAAAACACAGATGAACGGTTAGTACCGGCAAAATTAATAATTTTAGTCATATAATCTCCCGGAAGGGATAAAAAGGAGGTCGCGAGGGACGGGATCGTGCGGATTGCTTCCGTCTTCCGCTTCCGGGAGGAGCATGGAGACCCGGGAAATCCGCGCGCCCTGTTTCCCGCCCGGCTTGTTTTTCATGCGGTTATACGGTTACGTGCCGGAATTTCGGATCTTTTCGGCAAATGCAGTCCTCCAGGTGATCGTTGATAAACCCCGAAGCCTGCAAGTGGGCGTAACAAATCGTAGTCCCGAAGAATTTGAATCCTCGTTTTTTCATGTCCTTGCTCATGGCGTCGGATTCGGGAGAAGATGCCGGAATCTCGCTCAACGACCGGAAGGTGTTGACAATCGGTTTTCTGTCGGGGAAGAACGACAGGGTGTATTCGTAAAAACTGCCGAACTCCTTTTGTATGGCGAGCAGCAGCCTTGCATTGGTGATCGCCGCTTTGATTTTCAGACGGTTTCTCACAATGCCGTCGAATCGCATCAGCCGTTCGACGTCTTCATCGGTCATTTGCGCCACCCGCTCGGCATCGAAATCGCAAAAGGCTTTGCGATACCCCTCGCGCTTCCTGAGAATAGTTATCCAGCTCAATCCGGCTTGGGCGCTCTCCAGCACGAGAAACTCGAACAGCGTCTTGTCGTCGGTCACCAATTTTCCCCACTCCCGATCATGGTATTTCACATACAGCTCGTCGGTTCCGCACCAGCCGCAGCGTCCGTTTATGATGTCTTGCATAATCACAATGTTTGAATACGGCGAAGATAGCGGATTCGCAGCGTCGTGCCAAATTTCAACGGACGATTCTGTTAATTTACAAACAACGAATTTTCCTCCCGATCGCCCGGCTTCGGAGGGTGATCGTCCCCCTGCAAAACTCGGCTCCGGGACACTTGCAGCCTTGCCAGCGCTCCGATATCGGGTGTCGCAAAACCGTTTCCGTTTTTATTTGCCGTTTCGTATACTTAGGTAACAGAGTTATGAATCTTTTGGAATTATTGCCGTCGAATCGGCGGGATTCCATTGTAGGGCAGGTATTTGACAGTTAGACCCGCCGGGAATATGCGGTGCGAATACGGCATTTTTTACGGTTTACCGATACGCACGGACTGAGAGGAAGCCGCGATACATATACTGTCTGGCGGGTAACTGGAACACCAACCCGCGAAGCAAGCAAAGTATTCGTCCGATCTGAAAACAAGTCGGACGTTTTTATAGAAACATGATGAGAAGACAGGCGAAAATCCATCACAGTATCGGCTTTCCAAAGATTGCGTGCGGCACACGCTCCGTCCGCGACCGGTCGGAACGTTTCGGCCGGAATCCGGCGTCACGCACACCCGCCCGTGCGCAAAACCGCGCAATACGGAATAAGTATTTGCACCTATTGAACTTACCGGCGCATCGGCGTATCTTTGCCCGGAATCGCAAACCGAACTTTATGAAACGAAATTTCTGGGGTAGTTTTCGCAACGAAGACTGGATGGCAACGATCATGGGCCTGTTGCTGGTGGTCGCCGTAATAACAGTGCCCGGCTGGATTCCCGCATTTCCCAAAACATTGTCTACCGCCGGTTCCTGGCTATCGGTCGCCGGCATGTTCTTAATCGCAGCCCTGTTTTCCGCGCTCGGTATCAAACTGATGGGCGACCGGCTGCGGGGTTTCATCCCCTCTTTCGCCGCCATATTCGTCCTCTCGGCCCTTTGTCAATACGTTTCGATGCTTCCGCCCATCAAAACGGCGGGACTCGAATCCGTCTTTTTCTCGGTGATTCTGGGACTACTGATCCGCAATACCATCGGATTACCCAAATGGCTTTCCCCAGCCGTCAGAAGCGAATACTACATTAAAATCGGCCTGATCCTGCTCGGCACGTCCGTTCTGTTCGGAGAAATTCTGAAAGCCGGAGCTTTAGGTATGCTCCAGGCCGTCGTCGTCGTCTTTACCGTCTGGTATTTCACTTTCTGGCTCGCCAGAAAGCTAAAGCTGGACAGCGAAATGGGCATTATGCTGGCGAGCGCCGTATCGATCTGCGGCGTATCGGCGGCGATAGCGACCTGCGGAGCCATCAAAGGCGACAGCAAAAAGCTGTCTTTCGTGGTTTCCATCGTCCTGGTCGTGGCCATCCCGATGATGTACCTGATGCCGCTTCTGGCAAAATGGATGGGACTTACGCCGGAAGTGGCGGGAGCATGGCTCGGGGGTACCATCGACACGACGGGAGCCGTAGTCGCCGCCGGCAAATTCCTGGGAGAAACGGCCGAGACGTACAGCGTCATCATCAAATCGTCCCAAAACGTACTGCTGGGAATCGCCGCATTCGCCATCTCGATCTACTGGTCGCTGCGCGGAACCAATCGCACCGAACGCCCCACCGCGAAAGTGATCTGGGATCGGTTTCCCAAGTTTGTCGTGGGTTTCGTAATCGCTTCGCTGGTCTTCAGTTTCTGTATGCCGCTGCAGGAGGCCAAAGCGCTCGGGGGATTGGCCAAAGGACTGCGCGAGGTCATGTTCTCGCTGGCTTTCGTGTGCATCGGGCTTGAGACCGATTTCCGGTTCATCTTCAAAAAAGAAAACAAAAGCAACATCGCCACTTTCTTCGTCGCCCAGGGATTCAATATCGTGGTCACGCTGGTAATGGCTTACCTGCTGTTCGGGTTGTGGGCCGGCTGATCGCCGACACAACGATTATGCTGCAACCCTTTGTAACGACGGTTCTCCAGAATCATTCGGTGAACCGTCGGTTTCGTACGATTCATTTTGTGCCGTGTCAGACCCGACGGGCGCGATCCGTCCAGCCGTAAAATTTCGGCGCGATCCTCCTTTTGCAAATCCCGGTGAAGCATCGGCTTTGGTAATTTATCTTCGAATCGTTAACTTGCATCGATTTTAAACAACCCAAAACCGACACGATGAAACGAATTTACCGATCGATCCTGCTGCTGGCCGCCGCGCTGCCTGCGGCGTTTCCCGCAGAAGCCCGTGAAATCATCGATATCAACCGTAACTGGCGTTTTACGCTGGACGACGACCGGACGTACGGCGAACCGGCCTTCGACGACAGCGGTTGGCAACGGCTCGACCTGCCGCACGACTGGAGCATCGCAGGCGCTTACGACAAACGGAATCCGAGCGGGCCGCAAGGCGGCTTCATGCCGTGCGGAACCGGCTGGTACAGGCATTCCTTCGAAGCCCCTGCCGGTTCCGAAGGAAACCGCGTTTTCGTCCGTTTCGACGGCGTCTACATGAAATCCCAGGTATGGATCAACGGCCGCATGGTCGGCGAATACCCGAACGGGTACAATTCGTTCGAATACGACATCACCCCTTTCGTCCGCCGCGATACGCTGAACGTGCTCGCCGTCCGCGTCGACAATTCGTTGCAACCCGGGTCGCGCTGGTACACCGGATCGGGCATCTACCGGAACGTTCACCTGATCGTCACGTCGCAGATGCACTTTACCGACGGAGGCGTTTTCATCACGACTCCGGAAGTTTCGGCGGAACGGGCCCGAATCGAAATCAACTACCACGTCATCAACCACAACTACCCCGAGACACGGTTTACCTGGACCGACAATAAGTCGCTGTACGTCTGGCTGCGCGACGGCAACGCCGACGCCGCACCGAAAACCGACGCCAACAACCGGGTGCAGAAAGAATGCACGCTCACTTCGATCCTCTACGACGCAGACGGCCAGGAAGTAAAACGGGTTTCAACCAAACATCGGATCGGGGATTACAGCGAAGCCGATCTAAGGCAACAAATCGAAATCGACCGCCCGCATCTGTGGTCGGACCAGACCCCTTACCTTTATAAACTGGTCGGTACGATCTCCTACGACGGCCGCGAGGCCGACCGGGTAAGCTATCCGGTCGGAGTGCGTACGATCCGGTTTTCGCTCGAACGGGGTATGGAAGTCAACGGCCGGCAGGTCAAACTACAGGGGGTATGCCTGCACCAGAACGTAGGCTGTTTCGGCAGCGCCGTACCGCTCGGGGTATGGCAGGAAAGGCTCGAAACGCTGAAAGCGATGGGCTGTAATGCTGTTCGGCTCAGCCATTACCCGTTCGCGCCCGAATTCTACGATCTGTGCGACTCGCTCGGTTTTTACGTGTCGAACGAAATTTTCGACGAATGGAACCGCGGGCAGGAATGGGGCTATTCGGAAAGTTCGTACGGAAAAATGCCCTATACCTACCACCTCTATTTCGATCAGTGGGGCGAAACCGACCTGCGCAGAATGATCCGCCGCGACCGGAACCACCCGTGCGTCGCGCTGTACGTGCTCGGCAACGAAATTCCGAACCAGCGCATCCAGGGAATCGAAATCGCACAAAAGCTGAAAGCCATCACCCGTGAGGAAGACCCCACGCGGCCGGTAACCGCCGCCTGCGACTTCTTCGTCGGAGCCAATATTTACGGCTTTATGGATCAGTTCGACATCGCGGGTTACAACTACATCGACCGCATCCATCCGGACAGCCTGTACGCCGCCGAACACGCCCGTTACCCGAACCGCATCCTGCTCGGCACGGAGACTTATCATAAAACCCGCAACCACGTATCGATACGCGACAACGCCGGCGCGATCGGCGAATTCGTCTGGGTGGGCTACGACTACCTCGGCGAAATCGTGTGGCCGGATTACCGCGGCTGGGACGAAGGAATGCTCGATATCGCCGGCTTCCCGAAACCGGAATACTACCTGCGCAAAAGCTACTGGTCGGACGAACCCGTCGTCCATATCGGCGTCCGCCAGGGCCCCGACCGCGATTTCGATTGGAGTCCGCGCAACGTAGCCGACCACTGGAACTGGCAGGGGCGGGATCAGGACACCCTGGAAGTTTACGCCTACTCGAACTGCGACGAAGTCGAGCTCCGAATCGGCCGGCGCAGCCTGGGCCGGAAGCCGGTCGGGCGGAACGACTATTACGCTCTGTGGAATGTCCCCTTCAAAGCCGGCACGATTTCGGCAACCGGTTACAGGCAAGGGAAAAAGGTTGCCGAACACCGGCTCCTCACGGCCGGGAAGCCATATGCGGTCGAAGTATCGCGCATTTTTCGCTACGACGACGTTATCCGAGTAGAACTCTGCGTCGTCGACAAGGAAGGAATCCGTATCCCCGATTCCGAGGCGGAGATTACCCCTGGAAACATCCCGTCCGAACGCCTGCTCGGATTCGATAACGGCAATCAATACGACCCGCAGGGCCTCAAATACGCGTCCGCAGAACGGGGACGCTGCTCGGGCGGACGCATGGTCGTCTACTTAAAACCGGATTCCGCCGCCGTGAAAGCGACCTTCGATTCCCCGGGACTGATTTCAGCCGAAGCCGAGATCTAAATCTGCCGGACGAACATTCTCCCGGCAAATGTTCTTTCGAGTAAAAGAGAAGGCTGCGATTGCAAATCGCAGCCTTCTCTTCGAAACGTCTTTCCGAAACATTGCCCATATACAGATCCGTCCGAAAACACACGACGCTTCTCCGCACCGTCGTCGCAAACCGCCCGTTTGCTCTCGCCGGAACGGAAACCGGATCGTCGGAATACCCCCGACAAGCCCCAAACGACGCTTAACCGAGACCATACGCAAAACATCCGCATCCCCCGCCAGATCCATCGGCACGCCCCTCTCGGAACTTCTTCGTCCCTTTATTCCCGGATACTCACATAGACATTCACGGATAAAAAACGAAGGCCTCCCCGACAGCGGGGAGGCCTTCGTTTTTTATCCGTAAGTTTCTCTTACAAAGCGAGGAACTCGGTCGTTCCGAACAGTTTCGAGAACTCGACGTCCTTGGTAGCCTGAGCCTTCATAGCGGGATCTTTGGCGATAGCGCTCTTCAGGTTGGCAACAGCGGAAGAAGAGTTACCTTCGCGCATAGCGATAACTGCTTTCAGGTAGTCGGCTTCAGCCGATTTTTCGTTCGACAGCAGCGATTTTGCTTTCGACAGGTTGCCGTTGAGAACTTCAGCGACTGCGAGGTTGTAACCGCTCAGCGCTTTGGCAGCCTCGGCATAGTTTCCTTCTGCCAGGTTAACCAGACCCATGTTGGCTTTCGAATCGGCCGTATTCAGAGCAGCGAAATATTTCTGAGCCGCAGCAGCGTCACCGCTCATCAGGGCTACGACGCCCAGGTTGTTGGTGATAGCGGCATCTTTGCTCATACCTGCAGCCTTTTCGAACAGGGCTTTAGCCTGAGAAACTTTACCGGCACGCGCATAAACCACACCTGCGTTGTTGTAACCGCGAACGCTGTTGTATTTGGTAGCGGCAGCCTGGTAAGCTTTCAGTTGGGCAGCGGCATCGTCGGTCAACGTAGCGGCATACAGCATCTCTTCTTCGCTCAGTACGTCGATGTTCGAAGCGGCAGCTTCTTTGATCTCGGCATCGGTGCGGCCTTCGATATCCACATCGGCGATCAGCTTCGTACGACGCAACTGCGGCAGGATTTCCTTAGCCAGCACATCGAATACGGAAGTCATGTTCTTGATCTCTTCGTCGCGTTTCACCGGATTGTCGTACATGGCCAGAACCTGCAGAATCAGGTCTTTGTCTTTGATGTCCGAAGCAGAAACCAGTTCTTTGAAACCTTCCCAGTCTTCACCGTAAGCGGCGATATCGTATTTCGGGTTTACGCTTTCGAGCGTTTTGCTGATGGCTTTCTGACCGCTTTCGCTACGAGCCTTCGACAGTTCGTCGTTGAACTTAACCGGGCCGTCGGGAGAAGCGTAACCTTTTGCATATACGTTACCCAGCGTAGCGCGATCCTTGTCCGAGTACTCTTTTACGAAAGCTTCGAACATCTTCACCTGATCCTTGGTCAACTCGCCCGGACGAACGTTCGATTTGTTGATCAGGTACATGATTTCGGCATTCTGAGAAATGGTGGTCACTCTCTTGAAGTTGTCGGGCATGATCGACAGGTAAGCGGCATTGTCAGCCAGAGCCTGGATGGTGCTTACGCCTTCGGCAACCGGGATGGCTGCAAACGGAGTAAATTCCTTGCGTTTTTTGCAGCCTTTTGAGCACTTCGACTCGATACGCAGTTCGAGGGTCGAAAGTTTAGCGCGTTCGTCGTACGGGAACGACACGGCCTGCGTATAGGAACCGCCGGTCTTGTAAGGAATAACGGTGTAGTTATCCTTTACTTTTTCACCCTGGATGAATTTGGGAGTACCTACCAACTCTCCGCCTTCGAATACCAGAACCGGAGTAACCTTCAGTACGGCTTTCTTGTTGAAGTACTTAGCAGGGAAATCAACACGTACGTCCGTAACGACGTTGCTACCCTTCAGGGTCAGCACGGCAGGCGTTGCAGACACACTCACTCTGTCCACTTTTTTCAACATCTTGTTGTAGCAATTACAGCTGGCTAGCAGTATTGCTAAAGAAGCGAGCATGAAACTTTTTACTAAACTTTTCATAATCAGTGCTTTAAAAATTAATTAATTGTTTATCTCTGGTTTTAATCTATTAATCCTCAACGCCATAGTTGATATCCGCAAAAATAAGAATATATTTTAAATAACAATTAAAAAATCGACTTATTTTTGAACCCGATACCTCCCCTGGGTAGGATATCAGTCATCAAACTATTGTTTATCAGACTTTAAAAGAGCTTTTTTCGAAAGTTTCAGCTTGCCATTTTTAGGATCAACACCGATCAGTTTGACTTCGATCATATCGCCCTCCTTCAGGCCGGTTTCTTCCATCGTTTCGAAACGTTTGTTGGCGATTTCGGAGATGTGCAGCAGACCGTCTTTGCCCGGCATGATCTCCACAAATGCGCCGAAAGCGACGATCGAACGAATCTTTCCCCGGTAAATTTCGCCGACTTCCGGAATCGCCACGATCCCTTTGATACGGGCCATAGCCGCTTCGAGAGCCTCCTTGTTTTCGCCGAAAATGTCCACGTATCCCTTTTCGTCCTTTTCGGTGATCGTAATCGTCGTGCCGGTCGTCTTCTGAATCTCCTGAATCACTTTGCCTCCCGGGCCGATCACCGCACCGATAAATTCCTGCGGGATCACGATCTGCTCGATCCGCGGAACGAACGGTTTGAGTTCGGCGCGCGGTTCGGATATCGTTTCAAGTATCTTGCCAAGAATGTGCATACGGCCCTGTTTGGCCTGTTCGAGCGCATTGGCCAGCACTTCGTACGAAAGACCGTCCACCTTGATGTCCATCTGAGTAGCGGTAATACCGTCTTTGGTACCGGTCACCTTGAAGTCCATGTCGCCGAGGTGGTCTTCATCGCCCAAGATATCGGACAGCACGGCGTATTTTCCGGTTTTGGCGTCGGTAATCAGCCCCATGGCGATCCCGGAAACCGGTTTCTTGATCTTCACCCCGGCATCCATCAGCGCCAGCGTTCCGGCACACACGGTAGCCATCGAGGACGAACCGTTGGATTCCAGAATATCGGATACGACGCGAACGGCGTACGGATTCTCTTCGCCCACCGGTACCATCGGCTTCAGCGCGCGCCATGCCAGGTTGCCATGGCCGATCTCGCGACGCGACAGGCCGCGTGCGGGACGCGCTTCGCCGGTCGAGAACGGCGGGAAGTTATAATGCAGCACGAACTGTTCGGTGCCTTTCACGAGCACGTCGTCGATCTGCTTCTCATCGAGTTTCGTCCCGAGCGTTACAGTCGTCAGCGACTGGGTTTCGCCGCGCGTGAAAACAGCCGAACCGTGCGCCGCGGGCAGGTAATCCACCTCGCACCAGATCGGACGGATCTCGGTGGTCTTACGGCCGTCCAGACGTATCCCCTCGTCGAGAATCATGTTGCGCATCGCTTTTTTCAGCACGTCATCGTGGAAATAACGCTTGATCAATGCGCCTTTTTCCGCCAGGAATTCTTCGCTGAATTGCGCTTCGAATTCGGCTTCCAGCGCATCGAATTTCTCCGAACGCTCGTGTTTCGCAGTCATCGACTTCGCGATCTCGTAAGCTTTGTCGTACGTGGCGGCGATCACCTGTTGGCGCAATTCCTCGTCGTTGCTTTCGTGGCAGTAGGTGCGTTTCACGTCCTTACCCAACTCTTTTGAAAGTTCGATCTGCGCGGCACAGTGCTTTTTGATCTCTTCATGAGCGAATTTGATGGCGTCGAGCATGACCGCTTCGGACACCTCTTTCATCTCGCCTTCGACCATCAGGATGTTGTCGATCGTAGCGCCCACCATGATGTCCAGATCGGCGTCGGCGTTCTGCGAGAACGTCGGATTGATCACGAACTCCCCGTTGATCCGCGACACGCGCACCTCGGAAATCGGGCCGCCGAACGGAACGTCCGAAACGGCCAGCGCAGCCGACGCGGCCAGCCCGGCCAGCGCATCGGGCATGATATCTTTATCGGCGGAAATCAAGTTGACGGTAACGAATACTTCCGCATGGAAATCGGAAGGGAACAGCGGCCGCAGCGCGCGGTCGATCAAACGCGATACGAGAATTTCGTAATCCGACGCACGGCCTTCCCGTTTCAGGAACCCGCCGGGGAAACGACCGCAGGATGCGTATTTTTCCTTGTATTCGACCGACAGCGGCATAAAATCGCAGTCGTCCTTAGCCTCTTTGGCTGCCGTCACCGTGGCGAGCAACATGGTGTTGCCCTGTTTGACAACAACCGAACCGTCGGCTTGTTTTGCTAATTTTCCGGTTTCGATGATTATCTCGCGACCTCCGCTCAATGAAATCACCTTTTGTGTTGCATTATACATGTTTTTATCCTTCTAAGTGTCTATGAAAAACTAAATTCAACGGGCAATCCGCACTCTCCGAAAAAGAACCGTTTTAATGAGAATAAAGCTGCCCTACAAGAGGGCAGCCTATTCCGTCGGTAACCCGGAAAATTACTTCCTGAGTTCCAGAGCTTTTACTACGGCTCTATATCTTTCAATATCAACCTTTTTCAAATAATCAAGAAGCTGACGGCGTTTTCCGACCAGACGCAGCAGCGAGCGCTGCGTACCGAAGTCTTTCTTGTTTTTTTTGAGGTGCTCGGTGAGGTGGTTGATACGGTAAGAAAATAACGCTACCTGGCTCTCGGGAGAACCGGTGTCGGTATTAGACTTTCCGTAGGTTGCAAAAAGCTCCTGCTTTTTGTCTGCATTTAAATAACCCATTGTTTTGAATTTAAAAGGTTTGTATTCCGCCTTGGCTACCCTCCTTCCTCAAAAGAGAGTCTTCTCAAAGCGACTGCAAATCTAACGTTTTTTTACGAAGCAACCAACTAATAATCAAAGAAAGATCGCATTTTTTACAGAAAATCCGTTTTCGGCGACCGAGGGGAGATCGTTTCAGGATTCCGAAGGGTCTGAAAAGTCCTGTTTGCAATAGAGTTGCCCGTTCCCGACGCGTACGACCCGCACTTTTTCGCCCCGTCCGATAAAAAGTCCGTTTTCGGCGACCGCATCGTAATAAATCCCGTCGAGCACGATCTTTCCGGACGGACGCAGAACGGCGGTGACCGTCCCGGTGCGGCCGACCAGGCCGTCCTGCGGCAACCGGTGGCCGACATAACCCTGTTCGGGAGTCAGGTCGGTCGTCAGCACGATCCGGCTGCGCAACCGCGAATCGCCCGTCAAAAAACGGCGGCCGAAATAAAGCGCGGCGACGAATGCCGCGACGGAACCGACGATAACGACCAGAAACGGCCGGACGATCCGCCCGGCGGACAGTTCTCCGGAAAAGACGTGCCGCAAAACATCGTTGTCAATCGCGGCGAACGCAAGCCCCGTCACAACCGCCACGATCCCGGCGATCCCCGCAATGCCGAACCCCGGCAGCACGAAAATCTCGACGGCGATCAGCAGCAGCCCGACGACAAAAAGGATCGGTTCCCAATTCTGCACCATCCCCTCGAGGTAAAGCGGCGAAAAATAAAGCACGGCTCCGAGCACGGCGGCAACCAGCGGGAAACCCACTCCGGGGGTCTGCAACTCGAAGTAGATCCCGCCGACGATCAGCATGATGAAAATTCCCTGCGCGAACGGGTTCATCAACCAGCCGAGCACGCGGTCGAGCGTCGTCGGATTGTATTCATGAAGCGTATAATCGACGACTCCGGCATTCGACAGCACCTCGGCGACCGAAACGGCCTTGCCTTCGCTGTAATGCCGGGCGAGGGCCTCGTCGGCCGTCAGCGTCAGGACGCCGACCGTCGTACTGTCCCCGGCGGTCGTCCCGACCATCGCTTCGGCGATCGCCGGATCGCGCCGCCAGCGCCAGACGGTATCCGTTCCGTCTACCCGCTCCACGACCTTGCCGTGGGCTTCGGCCGTCGACCGCATTGTCGCGCGCATGAAACTCTGGTACTTGTCCGGCATCGGCCGCCCCTGCTGATCGACCACCGACGCGGCGCCGATATTGCCGCCCGGACGAATGTAAATGCGATCGGCCGCCAGCGCGATCAACGCGCCGGCCGAAGCGGCCTGGTTGTCGATCCACACCCATACCGGAATCCGGGAATTGAGCAGCATCGTGCGGATCGAATCGGCCGCCGCGACGACTCCGCCGTACGTATTCATTTGGATAACCACCAGGTCGGCTCCCATCTCGTCCGCCTGCGCGAGGCATTTCCCGGTCAGCCGTTCGACCGACGGCATGATGTCTTCGCGGATCGGGAAGGTATAGACCAACTTCCGCCCCGTAGAATCGGCCGCGCGCCCGGAAAACGTCCCGAGCAACAGCGCCAAAACGATCCCGACGTATTTCATCCGGTTTGTTCTCATAGGCATGAAGACTGTAAAGTTCATATTTCGGACACTCCTAAAGCCATTTCTTCCACCGGAAAAACAGGTACGTAAGCGCAGACACGAGCACCATCAGCCCCAGCGCGAACTCATAGCCGTACTGCCAGCGCAACTCCTGGATGCTCTCGAAATTCATTCCGTAGATGCTGGCGATCATCGTCGGAGGCATGAAAAACAGCGCGGCGACGGTAAAGATCTTGGTCACGTTACTCTGTTCGATATTAATCAGACCGAGCGCGGTATCCTGCATGTAGTCGAGCCGTTCGGAACTGAAATCGGCATGATTGATCAGCGAATTGACGTCCTTGATCATCAGTTGCAGCTTCGGATAGATGTCGTTCGGGAAACGTTCGCTGCGCAGGATGCCCGACAGGATACGCTGCCGGTCGAAGATGTTTTCGCGGATCAACATCGTATTCTCCTGCATGTGGCTGATCTGCTTGAGGGTTTCCTTGTCGATATGTTCGCTGAGGTTCATGTTTTTGCTCAGCGTGGCGATGTTTTTGGCCAGGGCTTCGACCAGGTCGGCATCGAAATCGATCCGCACCTCGAGGATCGAGATCAGCAGGTGGTAGCCGGTCGAGTAGGCCCGGTAGTTCATCTGCAGCCGTTTCGCGCTTTCGGTAAACGTCCTGAATTCGCTGGTGCGCACCGACACCAACACGCCTTCGGTAATGATGAACGAAACGGGCTCGATACTGAACGCCTCGGGATTCGGAATGAAAAAGTTCGAATTGCAGATGATCGCATTCTCGGTTTCCGAATATTTGGACGAACTCTCGATCTCCTCGACCTGCTGACGCGTCTGTAGGTTGATCTCCAAAAAGTTCTCCACGGCTTTCTGCTCTTTGATCGTCGGAGAAAGCAGGTCGATCCACAAAATATCGTCGTAACCGAGATCGTCGAAAAGCCTGACGTCCGCGTTGCGAACGATTCTGTTATATTGCTTCAGGTAAATAGTAATCATTGTTCTTGAGCTTTAGAGGGTGAATAGTCGGGTCGCTTCCGTCCCCTCCGGGGGCGCGTCAACCGGAAGTTCATCCGGGATTGATCGGAGGGTCGATCTTCCTGCCCTCCTGCCAGTAAAGCGCCGTCGCACGGCGCTTCTGCTCATCAAAAACAAAATCGATATTCCGCGTCAGGTAATCGTAAGCATAACTTCTGTCGCCGTAACCGTAACAAGCGATCGCTTCGGGAATGTGCCGGACGCCGTAATCGAGCGCCTCGGCGAGCCGTTCGACGGTCCGGTCGTCCACGCCGGAACGCGCCACCCACGCCGCGAAAGCGAAAGGAAGCCCCGTCATTTCACGCCATGCGTCGGCCAGATCGTAACGATACCGGAACTTTTCCTCATGGTCGAACACCTTGTCGCCGATGATCAGATACCCCGTCCGCGGCTGCGGAGCGTTCAGTGCAGAGAAATCTTTCAGTTCTTTCCATTCGGGACGGATCCCCCACAACTTCGACGCGAGGATGCGCACCAATCTCACCGAAGTCAGCGAATGGCTGTCGAGATAAATCGTATCGAGCCGATCCAGCGGAGAATCAGCCGCCAACACCACCGTGCGAACCGAACGGCTCGCACCGATGCAGAACGGCGTAACGATGCGGATATCGGGAATCGACGGGACGGCCGCTACGGGAATCAGCGCGATTTCCGCGCCGCCGTCGCGCAACAGGGAAGCGCATCCCCGGGGCGGGGAGAGCAAAAGATCGGCATACAGGTCAATTCCCGCATGCTCGATACCATATATAAAAGGTATGGTATTGAGGTAAGATACCGCAACTATTCGGTTCCGCATCATCATCCATACAGCTTCAAAATTCGTTGAACAATATCCGCACCGCCTTCAAACGGATGCGGGTCAGGCTGTTGGCAGAGTGCTTTCTCGGTGACAAACCACTTTCCCGTGACGCGAAGGTAACCAAAAAACGGCAATGTACAAGGCGCGGCGACAAAAAAAAGAGACGCCGTCCGCAATGGACGGCGTCTCGGGGTCGAAACGGACGGACGGTTAGCATTGAACTTTGCCGGCCGATCCCAGTACATTAATCAGTTTGTGTTCGTACAATTTTTTCAGGCTTTCGCGGGCCGGGCCCAGGTATTTGCGCGGGTCAAACTCGGCCGGCTTGGTAGCCAGCACTTCACGAACGGCAGCGGTCATCGCCAGACGGCCGTCGGAGTCGATGTTGATCTTGCAAACGGCGCTTTCGGCAGCCTTGCGGAGCTGTTCTTCGGGAATACCGATCGCATCTTTCAGCGCGCCGCCGTATTTGTTGATAACGGCGACCAGATCCTGCGGAACCGACGAAGATCCGTGCAACACGATCGGGAAGCCAGGAATGCGCTTTTCGATCTCCTGAAGAATATCGAAACGCAACGGGGGCGGAACCAGAACGCCGTTGGCGTCGCGGGTGCACTGCTCCGGCGTAAATTTATTGGCGCCGTGCGACGTTCCGATCGAGATAGCCAGCGAATCGACGCCGGTACGCGATACGAAATCGACTACCTGGTCGGGTTCGGTGTAGGTGTGGTGTTCGGCCTTCACGTCGTCCTCGATACCGGCCAGTACGCCGAGCTCGCCTTCGACGGTCACGTCGAACTGGTGCGCGTAGTCGACCACTTTCTTGGTCAGCGCGATATTCTCTTCGTAGGGCAGGTGCGAACCGTCGATCATCACCGACGAGAAACCCATGTCGATGCACGACTTGCAGAGTTCGAACGAATCGCCGTGGTCGAGGTGCAGCACGATCTGCGGATGAGCGCAACCCAGTTCCTTGGCATATTCCACCGCACCCTGAGCCATATAACGAAGCAGGGTCTGATTGGCATACTTACGGGCACCGCTCGACACCTGCAGGATCACCGGCGATTTTGTTTCGACGGTAGCCTGAATAATGGCCTGCATCTGCTCCATGTTGTTGAAGTTGAATGCAGCGATGGCGTATTTGCCCTCGATGGCCTTTTTAAACATCTCTCTCGTGTTCACAAGACCCAAATCTTTGTAATTTACCATGACAACTTATTTTTAGGTTAACAAATTCGGAAATTCTCCGTTTACGGCGGCCGCCTCGCAACGTCGTTGCGCCGACCGTCCGTCCGGCGCAATCGCATCCGGACGCTTTCCCGGTCGATTCCGTCCGATCCGGGTTTCAAATTTAATCATTTTCCGGCGCAATCCGACGAGTTTCGTAAAAAAATTTAAAATTCCCGTTCGTCGAATCCGCAGCGGACTTACAACCGGGCACGCAGCAATTTGCCCTCGTCCTCGTAACCCGGCTTGCCGAGCAGCGCGAACATATTCTTCTTGTACGCCTCCACGCCCGGCTGATCGAACGGATTGACGCCCAACGTATAACCGCTGATACCGCATGATTTTTCGAAGAAGTAGAGCAGGGCGCCGAGGTAGTACTCGTTCAACTCGGGAATTTCGATCCGGATATTCGGCACACCGCCGTCCACGTGGGCCAGCATCGTCCCCATCTCGGCCATCAGATTCACTTCGCCGATCCGTTTGCCGGCCAGGTAGTTCAGTCCGTCCAGGTTATCCGGATCGGAATCGATCTTCAGACTGTGCCGCGGCTTTTCGACGCTGATAACCGTCTCTATCAGCGTGCGTTCGCCCTGTTGGATATACTGTCCCATCGAGTGCAGGTCGGCGGTCAGCGTCACGCTGGCCGGGAAGATACCTTTGCCTTCTTTCCCTTCGCTCTCCCCGTAAAGCTGCTTCCACCATTCGGACACGTACTGGAGCCTCGGATCGTAGCTGGCCAGTATCTCGATCTTATACCCCTTTTTGTACAACGCGTTCCGCGCAGCCGCATACTGAACGGCCGGATTTTCGTCGAACGGAACGTCGGCAGCCGTCATTTTCGCCATATCCTGCGCGCCGCGCACCAATTCGCCGATGTTGATTCCGGCAACGGCCAGCGGCAGCAAGCCGACCGGCGTCAGCACCGAATAGCGTCCGCCGATGTCGTCCGGAATCACGAACGTAGCGTAGCCCTCCTGCGTGGCCAGCGTCCGCAGTGCGCCGCGTTTGGCATCGGTCACGGCAACGATCCGTTTGGCGGCTTCCGCCTTGCCATAACGGGTCTCGATCTCCTCTTTGACGATCCGGAAAGCAACGGCCGGCTCGGTCGTCGTCCCGGACTTAGAGATCACGATGGCAGCCAGCTTGTACGGCTTCGTAGCGGCCAGCAGCTCATACAGGTAGTCCTCGCTGAGATTCTGCCCGGCGAACAGCACGATCGGCTTATCCTGTTTCTTGTGCAACAGTTGGAACGGATCGCTCATGGCTTCCAGCACGGCTTTCGCCCCGAGGTAAGAGCCCCCGATCCCGATCACCACGATCACTTCGGCCAGCGAAGCCAGCGATTTCGCGCAATCGTTAACGGCGTCCAGTTGGGCGGGGGTAATCTGCTCGGGCAGGTCCACCCACCCCAGAAAATCGTTCCCGTCGCCGCTGCCGTCGGACAACATGCGGTTCGACACTTCGACCCGTTCTTTTATCAATTCGAGATCCACGGGTTCGAGAATCCCGTAGATTTTGTCGATAGAAACTTTAATAATACTCATGATAATTATGTTTTGATGGATTTTACATGCCTTTACAGCAGCCGTCCGGTCAACCGGCCGACCGAGACCGACGGCGAAGCGCCGTCATAGAGAACGTCGTACACCATCCGCGCAATCGGCATATCCACGCCGCGCTGCCGGTTGATTTTCATAATGCATTCGGCCGCGTAATACCCTTCGGCCACCATGCTCATCTCCATCTGCGCCGAATGCACCGAATAGCCCTTGCCGATCATCAGTCCGAACCGACGGTTGCGACTGAACTGCGAATAGGAAGTAACCAACAGGTCGCCCAGATAAGCCGATGCGAACGTATTCCGGTTGCTGGGATAAGTCTGCGACATGAAACGCGACATCTCCATCGCCCCGTTCGAAATCAGCACGGCCAGAAAATTATCCCCGTAACCGAGGCCGACCGCGATCCCGACCGCAATCGCATAAATATTTTTCAGCACGGAAGCATATTCTATGCCGTATATGTCGGTCGAATGACCGACGTTTATATAATCGGTCCGAATTTTATCGCCCAGGATGCGCGAGTTTTCGAGCGTCTTGCAAACGACCGTCAGGTAGGAGAGCCGTTCGAGCGCCACCTCTTCGGCATGGCACGGGCCGGACACGATCCCGATCTGATCGAACGGAACGTCGTACCGGCGGTTGACGTACTCGGCCACCGTGATCAGATCGTCGGGAACGATGCCTTTGATCGCAGAGACGATGAATTTATCGCCGAGCGGTTCGGTCAGGGGTTCGAGCGTCGTTTTCAGGTAAACGGACGGAGCTGCCAGCACGACGATCTCCGCATCGCGCGCCACCTCGTCGAGACTGTCCGACAGGTGCAGGCTCCCCGGATCGAAACGGACGTCCCGCAGGTAGCGCGGGTTGGTCCCGTGCTTACGCACATGCTCCAGGACATCCCGGTTGCGGATGTACCAGCCGACGTTCCGTTCGTTTTCGAGAAGTATCTTGACCAGAGCCGTAGCCCAACTGCCGTGACCGACCACCGCACACCGCGCGTTCCGATCGATGTTGTACGCCATGATTTTATTCGCTTTCAGACCACAAATTTACAAATTATTTAAAATTTTCGCTATTCCGGAGCCGTTTTATCCGGAAACAGCCGCATAAATCGCACCCGGAACCGCAACGCCACCGCCCGGCGACCAAAAACTTCATTTTACGGACCGTCCGCCGCACCGGCAAAACGGCCGGAAGCAAAAAAAAGAGACACAATCCATTTTTTGAAGTATAAACTCAAGCTGTAAACTCTTTTTTTGTATCTTTGTACGATTGATAAATACTAAACCATACAAGACGGTGAAAAAGATAAAAGGAGCACTTATTTCGGTCTACTACAAAGACGGCCTGGAACAGATTGTCAGAAAATTAGCGGAGGACGGCGTAACGATCTATTCGACCGGCGGAACCCTTTCGTTCATCGAGGGACTCGGTCTGAAAGCCGTGTCGGTCGAGAGCCTGACGGGGTATCCGTCGATCCTCGGCGGACGCGTGAAAACGCTCCATCCGAAAGTTTTCGGAGGGATCCTCTCCCGCCGCGACAATCCGCAGGACGCCGAACAGACCGCTCAATACGAGATCCCGGAAATCGACGCGGTGATCGTCGACCTCTATCCCTTCGAACAAACCGTCGCTTCGGGGGCCGAAGAGCAGGCCGTGATCGAAAAAATCGACATCGGGGGCATCTCGCTGATCCGCGCCGCAGCGAAAAACTTCAAGGACGTGGTGATCGTACCGTCGGTCGACCAATACGCCGAATTCTACGAAATCATTACCGCCCAACAATGCGCTACGACGCTCGAACAGCGCCGTCGTTTCGCAGCCTATGCGTTCGACGTCAGCTCGCACTACGATTCGGCCATCTTCAACTATTTCAACCGCCAAGAACAGATCGGCTCGTTCAAGCTGAGTTTCAACGGCGGAACGCCGCTGCGCTACGGGGAGAATCCCCACCAGTCGGCCGTCTTCTACGGCGACCTCGAACGACTGTTCGACAAACTGCACGGCAAGGACATCTCGTACAACAACATGCTCGACATCGACGCGGCGATCAACCTGATCGAAGAGTTCGACGAACCGACCTTCGTAATCATGAAACACAACAACGCCTGCGGCGTGGCGACGCGCCCGACGCTGTCCGAAGCGTGGAAAGACGCGCTGGCCGGCGACCCGGTTTCGGCTTTCGGCGGCGTGCTGATCTGTAACCGCGAAGTGGATGCGACGACCGCCGAAGAGATCAACAAGCTTTTCTTCGAAGTGATCCTGGCGCCCTCGTACACCGACGAGGCGCTCGCCGTCCTGGAATGCAAGAAAAACCGCATCATTCTGCGGCTGAAAGATACGACGCGCTGTCCGAAACAGTTCCGTTCGCTGCTGAACGGCGTAGCGGTGCAGGATCGCGACCTGAAAGTCGGAGGCGTAGACGGCGAACCGCGCTACGCGACCGAGAAACAGGCCGCGCCCGAACAGCTCAAAGACTTGATCTTCGCGAACAAGATCGTAAAACATTCCAAGAGCAACGCGATCGTACTGGCCAAGGCCGGTATGCTGATCGCCAGCGGCATCGGCCAAACCTCGCGCGTGGATGCGCTGAAACAGGCCATCGCGAAAGCCAAAAGTTTCGGGTTCGACCTGACGGGGGCCGTGATGGCGTCGGATGCGTTCTTCCCGTTCGGCGACTGCGTCGAAATCGCCCACAAGGAGGGCATCGACGCCGTGATTCAGCCGGGCGGCTCGGTACGCGACCAGGAGAGCATCGACTACTGCAACGCGAACGGCATGGCAATGTTGTTCACCGGTCTCAGACATTTCAAGCACTAACAAACCCTCTCACTATAAAGACCTAACGATTATGGGCTTATTTTCATTGACACAGGAGTTGGCCATCGACCTCGGCACGGCCAACACGATCATAATCAGCAACGGGAAAATCGTCGTGGACGAGCCGTCGATCGTGGCGCTCGACCAGCATACCGGCAAGGCGATGGCGATCGGCAAAAAAGCGCGCCAGATGCACGGCAAAACCCATCAGAATATCAAGACGGTACGCCCGTTGAAAGACGGCGTGATCGCCGATTTCAACGCCGCGGAGATCATGCTGCGCGGTCTGATCAAAATGGTCAAGAGCAACGGACGGCTGTTCAGTCCGTCGCTGAAAATGGTGATCTGCATCCCGTCCGGCTCGACCAACGTGGAGATCCGGGCCGTGCGCGATTCGGCCGAACACGCCGGCGGCCGCGAAGTGTATATGATCTACGAACCGATGGCCGCCGCGCTCGGCGCCGGACTCGACGTCGAAGCCCCCGAAGGCAACATGGTAGTCGACATCGGAGGCGGTACGACCGAAATCGCTTGCATCTCGCTCGGAGGAATCGTCTGCAGCGAGAGTATCAACGTTGCCGGAGACGTCTTTACAGAAGACATACAGACCTATATCCGTCAGCAGCACAACATGCGCATCGGCGAGCGGACGGCCGAGGATATCAAGATCGCCGTCGGAGCCGCGCTGTCGGAATTGGAGGAAGAGCCTGAAGACTTCGAAGTGACGGGGCCGAACATCCTGACGTCGTTGCCGTCGGTACTGAGCGTCTCGTACAGCGAAATGGCCTACGCGCTCGAAAAATCGCTCGTCAAAATCGACGCGGCAATTATGAAGGTACTCGAAATGGTTCCGCCCGAATTGTATGCCGACATCGCCCGAAACGGGATTTACCTCGCCGGCGGCGGAGCGTTGCTCAAAGGGCTCGACCGGAGGCTGTCCGAGAAAACCAATATCCCGTTCCACATCGCCGAAGACCCGCTGCGCGCCGTAGCGCGGGGCACGGGCATTGCGCTGAAGAACATCGGACGTTTTTCGTTCCTGATGCGATAACCCTTTAACACGAACCGCCGCAAGAGAATGATCAAGTTTTTCCTGTTCATCAAGAAGATCCATTTCGTATTGATCTTCATCATTCTCGAAGCGTTTGCGATACACTATTACGCAAACAGCACCAGCTACACGAAAGCGAAGCTGATTACCGCCTCCAACTATGTTGTAGGCGGTATCTATTCGCAGATATCGGGACTGAACAGCTACCTGCACCTGAAAAAGGAGAATGCAGCGCTGACTGCCCGGGTAGCGCTGCTGGAAAACGAACTCGACGGTTTGCGGCGCGACGGCAGCGACCCGGCCGTACCGCCGGACTCGCTGCTTTTCACCGAAGATTCTGTCGCCGGCCGACGGCAGTTCGCTTACTTCCCGGCTCGGGTCATCAACAACTCGATCATCCGGCAGGAGAACTACATCACGCTGAACCGCGGCGTCGAAGACGGCTTGCAGCCCGATATGGCGGTCGTGGCCGACAGGGGCATCGCGGGTTACGTAATGAACTGTTCGGATCATTTCGCCGTGTGTATGTCGGTGCTGAACCGCGGCTTCAAAACGAGCGGAAAGATCAAAGGAACCGACTATTTCGGATCGGTTTCGTGGGACGGCGCGAGTTACGAATACGTCATGCTGACCGAAATCGCAAAATACGCGCAGATCCATGTCGGCGACACGATCGTGACGACCTCGCACTCGTCACGGTTTCCGCCGGGGCTCATGATCGGCACGGTGGCGGACTTCGAACTGAACAACGCGACCTATTACGACGTCCGGGTAAAACTGCATACCGACATCGCCGCACTGAACAACGTAGTGGTGATCAAATACCTGGACGCCGAAGAGCGCGAAACGCTGGAAAACGACGTTTCGATGACTTCGGCCGCTGTGCAATAAAGCGGCCAAACACACTGCAAACGACGAAGAAACGATGTACAGAACGCTGGAATATACGATCCTATTCGTGGTAATGGCCCTGTTGCAGGTTTTCCTGTTCAGCCGGATCGGGGTCAGCGTCTACATTCATCCGCTGGCCTACGTCGCCTTTATCATCCTGCTGCCGATGGAGATCGCGCCGCTGCTGTTGCTGACGCTCGGACTGTTGATGGGCGTCACGATGGACGTTTTCATGGGAACGGCCGGAATCAACACGATCGCCACGCTGTTCGTCGCATTCTGCCGCCCGACGCTGCTGAACCTGCTGGCCGGCAAAGACGAGGTGAAGGACGGCGGAATTCCGAACGTCAACCGGCTCGGGATCAAAAAATTCATCAAATACGCCTCCTTCATGGTGCTGCTGCACAGCACGGTATTCTTTATTTTCGAAACGCTGTCGCTGCACTTCTTCTACCTTACGCTGCTGCGGATCCTCCTGAGTTCGGCGGTTACGCTGCTGCTGGTGTATTTCTGCCAACGCCTGTTCTCGGTCAACCGTCAAAAACCGTAACGCCGTGGATACCCCCCGCCGAATCAAAACCTTACAGGGAGTCGTCATCGTCATCGCGGCGATCGTCCTGCTGCGGCTGTTCTATATCCAGGTGCTCGACGGCAGCTACAAGACGAATGCAGACAACAACGTCCTGCGCTACATGGTGCAGTACCCGCCCCGGGGCGAAGTTTACGACCGAAACGGACGCTTCCTGGTACAGAGCAAAGAGGCTTACGACCTGATGGCGACCCCGCGCGAAGTGCGGCCGTTCGACACCGCGCTGATGAGCCGCATCCTGGGCGTACCGGTCGAACAGATCCGCAAGGAGCTGATCAAAGCGTCCAATTTCTCGCGCCGTAGGGCGTCGGTCATCGTCAAACAGTTGCCCAAAGAGACCAAACTGCGCCTCGAAGAGCACCAATTCCCCGGATTCTTCACCGTTTACCGCACCGTCCGGTCGTACCCGACTAAAATGGCGGGCAACCTGCTGGGATACGTCGGCGAAGTGGACGACCGGATCCTGGAACGCGACCCGTACTACCGCAGCGGCGACTACATCGGGCGCAGCGGCATCGAACAGGCCTACGAAGAAGTGCTGCGCGGAGAGAAAGGAGTGAAAATCGAAATGGTGGACGTGCACGGTATCCCGAAAGGCTCCTATGCGAACGGTATTTACGACACGCTGCCGTCTCCGGGCGTGGCGATCACCTGTACGATCGACGCGCGGCTGCAAGCGCTGGCCGAAGAACTGATGGAAGGCAAAGTGGGCAGCGTCGTCGCGATCGAGCCGGAAACGGGCGAAATCCTCGTGATGGCCAACAGTCCGACCTACGACCCGGACGAACTGGTGGGCCGCGATCGCGGCAACAACTACATGAAACTGCTCAACGACCCGCGGCGGCCGCTTTACAACCGCGCGGTCATGTCGTTCTACCCCCCCGGTTCAACGTTCAAAGTGATCCAGGGACTCATTGGAATGCAGGAGGGCGTGCTGTCGCCGTCGCAAACCTATCCCTGTCACGGAGGATACCCGTACGGGCGCGGCGTCAAATGCCACGCGCACGGATCGCCGCTCGACCTGGAGGCAGCCATCGCGAACTCCTGCAACGCCTACTTCTGCTACGTTTTCCGGAATATCATCGAAAACAAAAAATACAAAAACATCGAGGAAGGTTTCGGCGTGTGGGCGGACTATGTTCGCAGTTTCGGGTACGGCCGCAAACTCGGAACGGACTTTACCGGCGAACTGAACGGGAACGTCCCCTCCTCCGAATTTTACGACAAGGCCTACCGGGGCCGATGGAACGGACTGACCGTAATCTCGCTGTCGATCGGGCAGGGCGAGCTGGGCTGCACCCCGTTGCAGATGGCCAACATGGTGGCTACGGTCGCCAACCGGGGCCATTACCGCACTCCGCACGTGGTCAAGCGGATACACGACCGCGACTCGATCGACGCGCGGTTCTACGTCAACCACACCACCCGGGTGGACGCCCGCTGGTTCGAACCGATCGTCGAAGGGATGTACCAAGCGGTCAACGGCGGCGGAACGGGCCGGATCGCGATGGTGCCGGGCCTGGATATCTGCGGCAAGACCGGTACGGCTCAGAATCCGCACGGGGCCGACAACAGCACATTCTTTTGCTTCGCCCCGCGAAACAACCCGAAGATAGCCGTCTCGGTCTACATCGAAAACGGGGGATTCGGCGCCACCGTCGCAGCCCCGATCGCCAGCCTGCTGACCGAGCTTTACCTCACCGATACGATCCAGCGCGCGCCGCTGGTGGAATACGTCAAAAACAAACAGATCGCCTACCCGTATTATGAGAGACAACAGCGAAAATAGACTCGCCGTGGGCGGCGTGGACTGGGTGGCGGTGCTGGCATACGTTCTGCTGGTGCTGATGGGCTGGCTGAATATTTACGCCGCCGTCTACGACGACGCGCATGCCAGCATCTTCGACGTCGGCCAGCGTTACGGGATGCAACTGGTCTGGATCGGGGCGTCGGCATTCATCGCGGTGTCGATCTTGCTGATCGACGACAAGTATTACCACGTGCTGGCCTACCCGCTGTATTGGATCATGATCCTGGTACTGGTCGGCGTGCTGCTATTCGGCAAGGAGGTCAACGGCGCGAAAGCGTGGATCATGCTGGGCCCGGTGGCGATCCAGCCGACCGAGTTCGCGAAATTCACCACCGCGCTGGCGCTGGCCCGTTACATGAGTTCCTACACGTTCGACATCCGCAAGCCGGGCGATCTACTGCGCGCGGGCATGATCGTCGGACTGCCGGTGCTGATCGTAATCCTGCAGAACGACACCGGTTCGGCCCTCGTATACGGCTCGTTCCTGTTCATGTTTTACCGCGAAGGGTTCAACGGCTGGGTCTACGTGGCGCTGATCATGATTATCTCGCTGTTCGTCTTTTCGTTCCTGCTCGAACCGGTCACGCTGCTGATCGTGCTGATCCTCGTCTGCGCGATCGGCGAAGGGGTGTCGAACGGCAACTGGAAAAGCAAAGTCACCTACCTGGCCGGACTGGCGCTCGGCTCGATCCTGCTCTACCTGCTGTTCAACGCCGTCCTGCGGATCGGCATGAGCTGGCACACGGCCATTTTGATCGCCGCCGTGCTGTCGGTCGGAGCCGTGGTCGCCTACGCTTACCGGTACAAAATACACAATATACTGACGTTCATCTTGCTCTTCTTCGGATCGCTCGGATTCACCTACACGATCGATTACGCTTTCCAGCACCTACAGATACACCAACAAAAGCGAATCCTCGATCTGCTGGGCCTGGAATCCGACCTGAAAGGCTGGGGCTACAACGTAAACCAGTCGAAAATCGCGATCGGATCGGGCGGTTTCAGCGGCAAAGGCTTTCTCGAAGGGACGCAAACGAAATTCAATTTCGTCCCCGAACAAAGTACCGACTTCATCTTCTGCACGGTCGGCGAAGAGTGGGGATTCCTGGGCAGCGCCGTCATCGTCGTCCTGTTCACCGTCCTGATCCTGCGGATCATTCGGATGGGCGAGCGTCAGATGGAACCCTTCGGCCGGATCTATTGCTACTGCGTGGCGTCGATCTTTCTGTTCCACGTAGCGGTCAATATCGGCATGACGATTGGTATCATGCCGGTAATCGGCATTCCGTTGCCGTTTTTCAGCTATGGCGGCTCGTCGCTGATCGCCTTCACGATCCTGCTCTTCGTAGCGATCAAGCTGGACGCATCCAAACACGAACTGTTAACATAACCCTAATCAGCCATACACCATGTCGAATTCCCTGAAAGGACTCACGCAGGACGAAGTAATCCGAAGCCGCGAACAATACGGCGCCAACCTGCTCACCCCGCCGAAACGCAAATCGCTGTGGCGCCTGTTCATCGAAAAATTCAACGATCCGGTCATCCGCATCCTGCTGGTGGCGGCCGTGCTGTCGCTCGGGATCGGTTTCATACATAATGAATTCGCCGAAGCGATCGGCATTTTCTGCGCGATCTTCCTGGCTACCGGCGTCGCATTCTGGTTCGAATACGACGCGATGAAGAAATTCGACGTGCTGAACAGCACCAACGACGACACGCCAGTGAAAGCCGTCCGCGACGGAGCCGTCGCCGAGATCCCGAAAAAAGAGGTCGTGGTCGGCGACATCGTCCTGCTCGAAAGCGGCGAAGAGGTGCCTGCCGACGGAATTCTGCAGGAAGCCGTGTCGCTGAAGATCAACGAATCGACGCTGACCGGGGAACCGCAGATCGGCAAAACGACCGACCCGGCCCATTTCGACAAAGAATCGACTTATCCGTCCGACCACGTCATGCGCGGAACGACCGTGGTCGAAGGCCATGGCGTCATGCAAGTGACCGCCGTAGGGGACGCCACCGAATTCGGCAAAGTCGCCGAACAAGCCACCGTCGAGAGCAATGAAGAGACCCCGCTGAACCTGCAACTGCAACGCCTGTCGAAGCTGATCGGACGCGTCGGCATCTCGCTGGCGATCGTCACGTTCGCAGCGCTGATCGTCAAAGGTATGCTGACGGGCGACTTGTTGACGGCCGACTGGCTGACCGTCGCAACCGAAGTGTTGCAATACTTCATGGTAGCCGTCACGCTGATCGTCGTGGCCGTGCCGGAAGGATTGCCGATGAGCGTCACGCTGTCGCTCGCGGTCAACATGCGGCGGATGCTCCGTACGAATAACCTCGTCCGGAAAATGCACGCCAGCGAAACGATGGGAGCGATCACGGTGATCTGCACCGACAAGACCGGCACGCTGACCCGCAATGAAATGCGCGTTTACGAAACCAAATTCTCCGAGGACGGGATCGACCCGCTGATCCGCGAAGGAATCGCCGCGAACTCGACCGCCTTCCTGGACGCGAACGGCAAAGTGATCGGCAACCCGACCGAAGGGGCATTGCTGCTGTGGCTCAAAGACCGGGGCGCCGACTACGCCGCGCTGCGCGACGCCGCGGAGACGGTCGATCAAATGACCTTCACCACCGAACGCAAATTCATGGCGACACTGGTCGACTCGGCTTCCGGCAAACGCATTCTCTACATAAAAGGCGCTCCCGAAATCATCCTGGCCAAGTGCGCCGGTTTCGGGGCGAAAGCCGAAGTGGAAAAGCAACTGTCCGCCTACCAGAACATGGCGATGCGGACGCTCGGATTCGCTTACGCCGTATGCGACGGCGTGGATACCTGCGACGAAGCGCTCGAACGCTGCCCGCTGCATTTCATCGGGATCGCCGCCATCTCCGACCCGGTACGCGACGACGTGCCGGCTGCCGTGGCAGAGTGCTTGTCCGCAGGTATCGACGTGAAAATCGTTACCGGCGACACCCCGGCGACGGCCAAAGAGATCGGTCGACAGATCGGCCTGTGGACGGCGGAAGACACCGACCGCAACCACATCACCGGCTCCGAATTCGCCGCGCTGAGCGACGAGGAACTGCTCGAACGGGTACAGTCGTTGAAGATCATGTCGCGCGCGCGGCCGCTGGACAAACAGCGGCTCGTAAGACTGTTGCAACAAAAAGGGGAAGTGGTGGCCGTCACCGGCGATGGCACGAACGACGCGCCGGCGCTGAATTTCGCGCAGGTCGGACTGTCGATGGGTACCGGAACCTCCGTAGCCAAAGAAGCCAGCGACATCACGCTGCTCGACGACTCGTTCAGCAGCATCGCCACGGCCGTGATGTGGGGCCGCTCGCTGTACCGCAACATCCAGCGGTTCGTACTGTTCCAACTGACGATCAACTTCGTGGCGATCATCATCGTACTGTTCGGCTCGATTTTCGGCAGCGAATTGCCGCTGACCGTCACGCAAATGCTGTGGGTCAACCTGATCATGGACACTTTCGCGGCGCTGGCGCTCGCTTCGCTGCCGCCGAGCCGCAGCGTGATGCGCGAAAAACCGCGCAAAAACAGCGACTTCATCATTTCGCGCCCGATGATGCGCTCGATCGTCGGCGTCGGACTGCTTTTCGTCGCCGTACTGCTCGGCATACTGTACTACTTCGGATCGGCAATCACGATCTACGAGCTCTCCGCATTCTTCACGGTATTCGTCATGCTGCAATTCTGGAACATGTTCAACGCGAAGGGATTCGGCACAACCACCCCGATCTGGAAAGCGGTCGGGGGCTGCGCCCCGTTTTTCGGCGTGCTGCTGCTAATCTTGGCCGGTCAATTCATCATCGTAACCTGGGGCGGAAACGTCTTCCGCACGGTTCCGCTCTCCGGCTGCGACTGGCTGACTATCATCGGAGCCACTTCGCTGGTGATGTGGGGCGGCGAGTTGACCCGCGCGCTGAGTTCCCGCCGCAGGCACACAACGAAATAGACCGGGACGCAGAAGGGCAAGCTATCCGACCCCGGCGCACCCGGGAAACAGGCGTGCGAACCACGATTTTCCGGAAGCGATCCGCACCCCATTGCGGTAACAGGCGCCCGCTTCTTCTGCCGGATAATATCCTTCGAACAGGTCGACGATCAGATCGGCTTCGAACAACGTTTCGAAGCCCAATTCAATGGTTTTTTGCACATTGTGGTGCGAACCGACCACGTCGACGATCCACTGCGCGTCGGCAGAAGCGAACGACCCTTTTCAATATCCGATCCACCCTGTTTTCCATACGCTTCCGTTTAGTCCGGCCGGCAATTCCGGCCCTTTCCGCAAAATTAGGAAAAAGGGTATAAAATTGCATATCACCGTTAAAAAACATACATTTGTCAACTAACCAATCACAAACGCCATGAAAAAACATACTTTCCTGACCGGACTGCTGCGATGGATCGTTGCAGGAATATTTATTTTTTCGGGGTTTGTCAAAGCCGTCGATCCGTGGGGCACGGCCATCAAATTCGGAGAATATTTCAACACCTTCGGAATGGGTTGGCTGTCCGGAGCCGAATACACCTTTTCGATCCTGCTGTCCGCCTCGGAAATGCTGCTGGGATTCTGCCTGCTGTTCCGTATCCGGGAAAAGAGCGTCACGACACTGTTGACGATCCTGCTCGGATTCTTCACGCTGCTGACTTTCGTGCTCGCCCTGTGGAACCCGGTGGCCGACTGCGGCTGTTTCGGCGACTTCGTCAAACTGACCAACTGGCAGACCTTTTTCAAAAACGTAATCCTGCTGCTGTTTACCGTCGTCCTGTGGCGCACGGCTTGGAAACAGCCTTTCAGACAGCACAACCGTTACGCCTCGACAGTCGAATGGAGCATGATCTTTTTCTTCGGGCTGCTGTCGTCTGGGATCGGATTGTACAGCCTGCGCCACCTGCCTCCGATCGACTTTTTGCCGTTCCGCATCGGCGTGAACATCCCGTCGCAGCTGGAAGGTTACGGCAACGATACGCAGACAACGCTGATCTACAAGGACCGCACGACCGGACAGCAACGCGAATTCGACCTTGCCGATACGACCTGGTACGACACGCTGCGCTGGGAATACGTCGACACCCGGATCGTAGAAAACAACCGCAAGCGGCGAAGCGAAATCCAGGACTTTTCCGTTTTCAACGCCGACGAGAATTATGCGCCGACGCTGCTGGCTTCGACCCGCGAAGTTTTCCTGATCGCGCTGAACCCGATCGACCGGCCGTTGTCTTCGATATGCAGCCGGCAAATCGAACAAACCGTGCGCTATGCCGTGAAATACAACTACCCGGTCGTATGCGTCACCGCCTCGGCGTTACCCGAAGACGGGAAAATAACTTTCGGCGACAGTCGTATCCCGGTTTACAACATGGACGGCACGACGCTGAAAATGCTGATCCGCGCCCGGGCGGGACTCGTACTACTGAAAGAGGGGACGATCCTCGGCAAATGGAACTGCCGCGACATCCCGAATTTCGAACGGGATTACGACGGCCGGACGCCGCTCGAAACGGTCACCGAACGGCGCGACCGCAACAACCGCATCTGGCCGCTGGGCCTCCTTGCAGCCGCCTTGGCGTTCATTTACGTCGCCTATACGTCACGACGCGTCAAAGAATAATTTTTTTCGAAAGTCGATCCGGAATGTCCGCGGCCCGAAAACCGCGGACATTCTTTTCATAACCGTCCGCCGCCGGACGGCATGGCATGATTTTAGCTGAAGGTCAGCCATATCAGACTATCGCTTATGAATGCCAAACTCATTTTCACCGCCGGCATCCTGGTGTCGCTGCAAAACTGCGGCCATTCCGGGACACAACCCGCGCAACAAGAGATCCGCCCGGTAAAAGTATACGCCACCCAACCGCTCGGCTCGGTCGACAAGGACTTCGCCGGCATGTCCGTAGCCGACGATATTTCGAACCTGGCTTTCCGGATCTCGGGACAAATCCTAAAGATGAACGTCATCACCGGCCAGAGCGTCAAAAAAGGGGATGTAATCGCCGAGATCAACCCGCGCGAGTATTCGCTGCAAATGGAGGCCGACAAAGCCACCTACCTGACCGCCCGGTCGCAAATGGAGCGAAACAAACGGCTGCTCGAGAAGCAGGCGATCTCCCGCCAGGACTACGAAATGGCCGACGCCGCCTACGTCCGTGCGAAATCCGCTTACGAGAATTCTCAAACGACCCTCGCGGATACCCGACTGCGCGCGCCGTTCGCAGGGGCCGTCGAAAAGAAGTACGTAGACAACTACCAGCAGGTGATGGCCGGCGAACCGGTCGTGCGGCTGGTAAACCCGATCACCGAGAGCGTCATGTTCACGATGCCGGAGAGCGGATTGCAGACATTGAAGATCCCCGGCATCCGGTTCTCGGTAAAATTTGACAACTACCCGGGCGTCACGTTCGGCGCGCGGCTGAAAGAATACGTGCAGACCTCGACGCAGGCGACCGGCATCTCCGTCACGTTGACGCTCGAGGGAGAGAACCTGAAAAAATACGACATCGCTCCCGGCATGTCGTGCATGATCAACCTGCGGGTGAACAATCCCGACCGCCCCGGTCTGACGGCCGTACCGCTGACCGCCGTATTCGAACGCAACGACAGCAACTACGTCTGGACGATAGACCGCGAACGCCGCACCCGGCTGAACCGGGTCGAACTCGGCGAGCCGATCGGCAGCGACATGATCGCCGTCGAGAGCGGGTTGCTGCCCGGCGACACGGTCGTCACGGCGGGCATCTACCGGATCAATCCGAACGAAACGGTAAAAATCATCAAATAACCGGACCATGAATCTACCCCGCTACTCGCTCGACAACCGCAAGGTTATCTTTTTTTTCCTGGCCATACTGCTCGTCGGCGGCATTGTCGCTTTCACGCAACTGGGCAAAAAGGAAGACTCGCCATTCGTCATTAAAAGCGCGGCGATCGTCACCCGCTATCCCGGAGCGACGCCCGAAGAGGTCGAACAATTGATCACCGAACCGATCGAACGCGAAATCCAGTCGATGCGCCGCGTCTACAAGATCACGTCCGAGTCGTGGTACGGCATGTCGAAAATCATGATCGAACTGCAACCCTCGACGCCGGCCGGCGAGATGCCGCAGATGTGGGACGAACTGCGCCGCAAAATCATGAACGTGCAGCCCGCGCTGCCCGACGGGGCGTCGAACATCTCGGTCAGCGACGATTTCGGCGACGTCTTCGGCATCTATTACGGACTCTCGGCCGACGAAGGATTTACCTACGAAGAGATGCGCGACTGGGCGCAGCGAATCAAGACCGAACTGGTGACGGTGCCCGGCGTGCAGAAAGTCACGCTGTTCGGCGAACAGAACGGGGTGGTGAACGTCTACCTCAGCATGTCGGCCCTCGGCAACCTGTTCATCACGCCCGACGAAGTAATCCGCATCCTCAGCGGGCAGAACACGCTGGTCGGCAGCGGCGAAAAAATGGCCGGCCAGATGCAGATCAAGATCATCGAAACGGGAACTTATAAGAACCTCGACGACATCCGCAACCAGATTCTGACCTCGACCCAGGGTCTTCAGGTGCGCCTGGGCGACATCGCCCGGATCGAAGCGGGCTATGCCGAACCGCCAGGCACACTGATGCGCGTCAACGGCCGGCGGGCCATCGGGATCGGCGTTTCGACCGACCCGGAAAAAGACGTCGTCAAAACCGGCGCGCTGATCGAACGGAAACTGGCCGAGCTGAACCCGCAGATACCGATCGGCATCACGCTACAGACGCTCTATCCGGAAAACCAGATCGCTCGGGAAGCCAACAATACCTTCATCGTCAACCTGATCGAATCGATTTCGATCGTAATCGTACTGATCATGCTGATCATGGGTCTGCGCGCCGGCATATTGATCGGCAGTTCGCTGATCTTCGCCATCGGCGGCACGCTGCTGATCATGCAGTTTCTCGGCGTCGGCCTGAACCGTACTTCGCTGGCCGGATTCATCATCGCGATGGGAATGCTGGTCGATAACGCGATCGTCGTAACCGACAACGCGCAAAACGCGATCCTGCGCGGCGCGCGACGACGGCAGGCGCTGATCGACGGAGCTACCGGACCGCAATGGGGCCTGCTCGGAGCCACGTTCATTGCGATCTGCTCGTTCCTGCCGCTGTACCTGGCCCCGTCGGCGGTCGCCGAGATCGTCAAACCGCTGTTCGTCGTCGTAGCCATTTCGCTGTTGCTGAGCTGGATGCTCGCGCTGAGCCAAACCCCGCTATTCGGCAGCTACATTCTGAAAGAACAAACGCAGGCGGCTCCGCGAGACCCTTACGACCGGAAATTCTACCGCCTGTTCGACCAGTTGCTCGAACGGCTGATCCGCCGGCGCTGGTGGGTCGCGGGGATCATGGTCGCGCTGTTCGCCGGGTCGCTGCTGGTCATGGGAGCCATGCCGCAAAATTTTTTTCCGAACCTCGACAAGCCCTATTTTCGGGCCGACTGTTTCCTGCCCGACGGCTACAATATCCGGGATATGGAACGGAACATAATGCGGCTCGAAGAGTGGTTGTTACGGCAACCGTCCGTTAAGAACGTCTCGGCGACGATGGGCAGTTCTCCTCCGCGGTACTACCTGGCCAGCACTTCGTTCGGCCCGAAACCCAATTTCGGCAACCTGCTGGTGGAATTGACCGCGAAAGACTCGACGGCGGCGGTGGAGGAGCGTTTCAACGCCTATGCCCGCGCCAATTTCCCCGACCTGCTGGTACGCTCGTCGCTGTTCAAACTGTCGCCTGCGGTCGAAGCGGCCATCGAAATCGGATTCATCGGTCCCGACATCGACACGCTCGCCGCGCTGACCGAACAGACCGAAAGGTTGATGCGCGAGATCCCGGAAGTCACCGACATCCGCAGCAGTTGGGGCAACCCGATCCCGGTCTGGGAACCCGTTTATTCGCAGGAAAAAGGGCCCCGGCTCGGCATCACGCGACTCGCGGCAGCCCAGCAGATGACCATCGCCACCTCGGGCTACCAACTCGGCGAGTACCGTCATAAGGATCAGTTCATGCCGATTCTGCTGGTCGACGACGACCGGGCCGATTTCAACCTGAATAACCTGCGATCGGTGCCGATCTACTCGCCGAAAGGCAATGTCTATCCGCTCGAGCAGGTCGTCGACCGTTTTGATTTCGGATTCCGTTACGGCACGATCAAGCGCTACAACCGCGAACGGGTGATGATGGCCCAGTGCGACCCGGTACGCGGAGCCAATACGAAAGCGGCTTTCGGCAAGGTGCTCGAACAAGTGCGGTCGCGGATCGCGCTGCCCGAAGGCTACGACCTGAAGATCTTCGGCGAAGAACAGGGACAACAGGAGTCGAACGCTGCGCTGGCCGCCAACATGCCGCTCACGTTCATACTGATATTCATCACGCTGCTGCTGCTGTTCCGTACCTACAAAAAACCGGTCGTCATCGTGCTGATGGTGCCGATGATTTTCATTGGCGTCGTCGTCGGCCTGTTGGCTACCGGCAAACAGTTCGACTTTTTCGCGATGCTCGGCCTGTTGGGACTCGTCGGCATGAACATCAAGAACGCCATCGTACTGGTCGACCAGATCGGCGCCGAAACGGCAGTCGGCAAAAGCCCCTACGACGCCGTTCTGTCGGCGACCCGATCGAGAATCGTCCCGGTCATGATGGCCTCCGGCACCACGATCCTCGGTATGCTGCCGCTGCTGTTCGATTCGATGTTCGGCGGCATGGCCGCCACGATCATGGGCGGACTGCTGGTCGCTTCGCTGCTGACTATTCTGGTACTGCCCGTCGCTTACTGCCTGTTTTTCGGAATCCGTAAACCGGCGCCTGCAAACCCTTAAAACAAACCCCGCAATGCGTACGAAATTCATATACCTATTACTGATCGCAGCCGTATCCGGCTCCGCCGCCGCCCAGGACACGCTCTCGCTCGACGACTACCGACTCCGCGTCCTGCAATACAGCTACACGCTGAAACAGGCCGCCGAGCAGACCCGCGCCGCAGAGGCCGCCGTCCGGGGCAGCTACACCGGTTTCCTGCCTCAACTCAGCGCCGACGGCGACTTTTCGATCAACTTCCGAAAACGTTTTCAGAGCGACCGGCTGCTGAAACCCTATTCGTTTTCGTTGCAGCCGGCTCTGGTACAGCAAATTTACGTCGGAGGAAGCGTCCGCGATAGTTACCGACAGGCGCAGGTGAATCAAGATCTGTTCCGGTTGCAGGAACAGCAATCGGAGCTGGACGTCGCCTACCTGGCCGAATACAACTACTGGAATCTGGCTTCGAACAAAGCGCTGCTGGACATCACGACCCGCTACGAAGCGATCGTCCGCGAAATGTTCAACGTAGTGCAGACGCGTTTCGACGACGGCTACGTAGCCCGCAACGACCTGCTGATGATTCAGACCCGATTGCAGGAAGCTGAATTCAGCCGTATACAGATCGAAAACGCCTACCGTATTTCGCTGCACAATTTCAACATCCTGATGGGAGAAAAACCCGACGCGCCCCGCCATGCGGCCGACTCGATCACGCAATCCGTTCCGCCGTTGCAGGAGATAGCCCCGGAAGAGGCCGTCCCGTCGCACCCGTCCTACCTGATCGCCGGCAAACAAATCGACCTACAACGGTACAACGTCAGACTGGCGGCTTCGCGGTTCAACCCGCAGCTCTCGGCCGGCGTGCAGGGCATTTGGAACACCCCGTCGCCGAACTATCACGGACAGACCCGGATCGACGGGCTGGCATTCCTACGGCTGAACATCCCGATTTTCCACTGGAACGAACGGCGTCACACGGTCCATGCGGCCGAAGCGACGCTCCGCTCGTCGCAGTATGCGCAGGCCGCCGTCGCGGACAACCTTTCGGTAGCGATCTCGAACGCATGGACAAACATCACCGAAGCGAATTTGCAGATCGCGACCGCCCGCTCAAACCTCGACGTCGCACGCGAGAACCTGTCGCTGAACACGTTCAGCTACAACGAGGGGGTACTGACCATCCTCGACGTCATATCCGCGCAACTTTCGTGGTTACAAGCTTATACGAACGCCGTAACGGCCCATTTCAACGAAAAGGTCGCCATTTCGGCCTATAAGAAAGCGATCGGCCGCTACGATTTTTCCAGATAATCCGCACGACCGTCGCCACCGCACGACCGCGGCTTACAGTGCGATTTCCAGAAACAAAGCGGCCATCCGTTTACGCCTTCTCTACCCCGCGATCTCGCTCAATTCGAGCCACCGCATACTTTTTTCGTCGATCAGGGCGATCACCTCGCCGATCCGCACCGATTTGGCGGTAAGCTCCCCGACAGATAGGCTGCCGCTGCCGAGCAGTCGCTCCAGCTCGGCCTTTTCTTGCTCCAACTGCGGAATCTCCTGTTCGAGCCGTTCCATCTCTCGGTTTTCCTGATACGTCCGCTTGCGTTTGCCGGACGGCGCGGACGACTGTTTCGGCATTTGCTTTTCCTGTATCTTCTTGTTCTCCTGCGATCCGGCCGCCCGTTCTTCGGACTCTTTCAGCCGTTTCCACTCAAGGTAATCGCTGTAATTCCCCGGAAAATCCTTGATCTGCCCGCCGCCCTGGAAAACCAGCAGGTGATCGGCTACTTTGTCCATGAAATAACGGTCGTGCGAAATTACGATCAAACAACCGCCGTAACCCTGCAAGAACTCTTCGAGCACTTGCAGCGTCATAATATCCAGGTCGTTGGTCGGCTCGTCAAGCACCAGAAAATTCGGATTGCGCATCAGCACCGTGCAGAGGTACAGCCGTCGCCGTTCGCCGCCGCTGAGTTTTTCGACATAATCGTACTGCGTCTGCGCCGTGAACAGGAAATACTGCAAAAATTGCGACGCGCTCAACCGGCGCCCTTCGCCCAGCTCGATATGTTCAGCGATTTCGGTCACCACGTCGATCACCTTCGCGCCATCGTCGAACGACAGCCCGTCCTGCGAATAGTAGCCGAAACGGACCGTCTCGCCGATATCGATCGTCCCGGCATCCGGCTGCACCAGCCCCATCAGCATCTTGATAAAGGTCGATTTTCCGGTGCCGTTGTCGCCGACGATACCCATTTTTTCGTAACGGGCGAAACGGTAGTCGAATCCGTCGAGAATCACCTTGTCGCCGAAACGTTTGGAAAGCCCCCGCACCTCGAAGATCTTTTTCCCGATGTAAGCCGCTTTGACGTCCAGCCGCACATTTCCGCTCTCGCGGCGCTTGCGCAGCCGTTCCTCGAGTTCGCCGAACGACTCGACCCGCGAACGCGCTTTCGTCCCGCGCGCTTGCGGCTGCCGGCGAATCCACTCCAACTCGGTACGGTACAGATTGTTATCGCGCTCGCGTTGCGCATCGGCCGCATCGAGCCGCTGCTGCCGCTTTTCGAGATAAAGGCTGTAATTGCCGTGATACACGTACGCCTGCCGGTCGTCGATCTCAACGATGTCCGAGCAGACCCGGTCGAGGAAATAACGGTCGTGAGTCACCATCAGCAAGCTCAGTCGGGTATGAGCCAGATATTCTTCGAGCCATTCGGTCATCTCAAGGTCGAGGTGGTTCGTCGGTTCGTCGAGGATCAGCAGGTCGGGTTCGGCGATCAGCGCATTGGCCAGAGCGACCCGCTTGACCTGACCGCCGGACAACTGTCCGGTCGGCTGATCAAAATCCTTAATTTTCAACTGCGTGAGGATCTGCTTGACCCGCGATTCGTAGTTCCAGGCATCCTGCGCGTCCATTTCGGCCATCGCCCGGTGCAAAACGTCTTCGTCTGCCGACGCCACCGCCTGTTCGTAGGCGGCAACGGCGCGCAACGCGGGCGAATCGGCCAGGAAACAGGCGTCCAGCACGGTCGTTCCTTCGGGAAACGCGGGATTTTGTTCCAGATAAGCTACTTTCAGATCCCGGCGGAACGTGATCCGCCCCGCCTCGTAATCCTCGCGCCCGGCAATGATGTTGAGCAGAGTCGTTTTGCCCGTCCCGTTCTTCGCAATCAGTCCGATACGCTGCCCTTCGCCGACTCCCAGCGACAAATTTTCGAAAAGCACCCGGTCGCCGAACGATTTGACGAGTCCCTCCACCTGAAGATAACTGACCATAAATTCCCGTTTTTCGTACAAAGATAAAAAGTTACGGCCGATTCGTCCGGTTTTTCATAGTCAGGTCCGGAAAAATGCAACGGAAAAGAAAACCGGAGAGAAACCGTCGCAAAAAAATCCACCCGTTTCGGAGTGGATTTTAAATCGAACGTTTCCGGCAGAACTACTTCGCAACTTCCTGCTGAGCCTGCTGGATCATGTTATCGTTGGCCGTAATCAGGATCTCCACGCGGCGGTTCTGCGCACGCCCTTCCTCGGTCGAGTTGTCGGCGATCGGCGCATCGTAAGCCAGTCCGCGCGTAGTAATCCGGTTCGGATCGATCTTCTGACCTATCAAATAGTTAGATACGGCCTGCGCACGTTCCTCGGACAATTTCTGATTGATCTCGCGGCTGCCCGTATTGTCCGTATGACCGTAGATCGCCACGTCCGTCTCGGGAGATTGGGCCAGCGAAGAAGCGAATTTCTTCAGCGCCGAACGCGAAGCGTCGCCCAGTTCGCTCTTTCCGGTGGCAAACAGGATCTTGTCGTCGAATGTCACCTTGATGGCGGGCACGTTGTTTTCGTCGGTCACGGTTTCGACCTTCGCGCCCTCGATTTTTTCGAGTTCGGCTTTCTGCTTGTCCATCCGCTTACCGATCAACGCGCCGACTCCCGCGCCGACTCCCGCGCCGACCAGCGTACCGATCGCGGCGCCCTTACCGCCTCCGGCCAACGCGCCGATCCCGGCGCCGGCAACGGCTCCGCCGCCGCCGCCGATCGTAGCGCCTTTACCCGTAGAACTCATGTTCTGAAAAGCCGCGCAACCGGTCATCAGCAATGCCGCCGACAACATGGCGGCCATCGAAAATTTTCCTGTTCTCATATCCGTCGCAATTTACTCCGATACTTATCGGATAATAGTCTCCTCACGGTCGGGTCCCACCGATACGATCTTCACCGGCACGCCCGTCTCTTTTTCGATAAATTCGATATATTCCTTCAGTCGGGTGGGGAACTGATCGTAGTTCCGTATCCCGTTGATGTTGCAGTTCCATCCTTCGAACTCCTTGTATACCGGAACGATCTCCCCGTTGACCTCATACGGGAATTCGGTCGTCTCCTTCCCGTCCACCTTATAGGCTACGGCGACTTTCAGTTTTTCGAAATCGTTCAGCACGTCCGACTTCATCATGATCAGCGCGGTCACCCCGTTCATCATCACCGAATAACGCAGCGCCACCATGTCGAGCCATCCGCAGCGGCGCGGACGCCCGGTGGTAGCACCAAATTCCATGCCGATCCGGCGCATCTTCTCGCCGTCCTCGTCGAACAGCTCGGTCGGGAACGGACCGCTGCCGACCCGCGTGCAGTATGCCTTGAAAATCCCGTACACATTGCCGATCCGCGACGGAGCCACCCCGAGACCGGTGCAAACCCCAGCGCAAAGCGTATTGGAAGAGGTCACGAAAGGATAAGTGCCGAAATCGATATCCAGCATCGATCCCTGAGCCCCTTCGGCCAGGATCGCCTTGCCCTCGTCGAGCAACCCGTTGATTACGTGCTCGCCCTCGATAAAACGGAAACGCTTCAGGTTTTCGATCCCTTCGAGCCACTCCTTCTCGTAATCGGTGATATCGAACTGGAAATCGTATTGCCGCAGCAATTCCAGATGTTTCGCTTTCAGTCGCTGGTAACGCTCTTCGAACGCGGGAGAGAGAATATCCCCTACGCGCAACCCGTTGCGTCCGGTTTTGTCCATGTAGGTCGGGCCGATTCCTTTCAGCGTCGAACCGATCTTGGTCTTGCCTTTGGAAGCTTCGGAAGCCGCGTCGATGATCCTGTGGGTCGGTAGGATCAGGTGCGCCTTTTTGGCGATCAGCAGCTTGCTCTGTACGTCGACGCCGTCGGCCTCCAACGTGGCGATCTCGTCGGACAGGATCACCGGGTCGATCACGACGCCGTTGCCGATGATATTGATCGATCCGTCGCGGAAAATCCCGGAAGGAATCGTGTGGAGCACGTATTTTTTGCCTTCGAAATGAAGGGAATGTCCGGCGTTCGGCCCACCCTGGAAACGGGCGATCACCTGATAGTCGGGGGTCAGTACGTCCACCACCTTTCCTTTACCTTCGTCACCCCATTGCAAACCTAAAACAACATCTATTTTTTTCATTGGTACGGTTAGAATAATTTCACAACGCAAAATTGCTTTCAAAGGTACGTAACTTTTTCATAACATAAAAGACGTCCGCAAAATTTAAGCGCTATTTTCGCGCCCGGCAAGAACGCTGGAACGAAGGGCGGTACCGCCCCGGAAACAAAAGCGCGTCAAAAGCGAAATCGGCGAACGCCCGTCCCGCAGCACGGAGCCGCGACGGTTCGATTGCGGACGATACTACTTTCGCCCGTCCGTCCGTTAATTTAACCGGAAAACACTCGGGGGTTTTCGGTAAAATAATTAACTTAGCACCTTAAAACGGGAATGCGAATGCGAAAAATACTGCTGATTCTGTTGTTGCTGGCAGCCGTCGGGCCGCACCGGGAAACAAAAGCGCAACTCAACAAGGCCTACTTTTTCTACGTGGGACAGAACTTCCTGATCGACAGCAAGTATCAGGATGCGATCGAGGTGCTCAATATCCTGTTGCGGGTCGACTCGACCGCCACCGAGGGTTATTTCCTGCGCGGCATCGCCAAATACAACCTCGACGACCTGCTGGGCGCCGAACAGGATTTCACGCTCGCCATCCGCCAGAATCCGGTTTTTACGACCGCCTACCAGTACCGCGCCATCACCCGTTCGCGGCTGGGCAATTACGACGACGCCCTGAAAGATTTCCAGGAAGCCATCGACCTGCGCCCCGACCGTCCCGGCCCCTATTACAGCCGCGGAGTCACCTTCCTGCTGAGCCAACAGTTCGAAAAAGCCATCGCGGATTTCACGACTTTCATCCGCTACGACAACAAGGTCTCGGACGCCTACCTGAACCGCGGCACCAGCTACCTGTACATGAAGGACACCACGCGCGCCCTGGAAGACTACAACCAGGGCATCCGCACCAACTACTACGACCCGAACGGTTACAACCGTCGCGGCTCGCTGTACCTGAGTCAGAAAAAATACGACCTTGCGAAACAGGATTTCGACCGGGCGATCGGCTACGACTCGACTTTTATCCCGGCTTATTTCAACCGGGCGCTGGTCTACTCGAACACCCGGCGGCCGGTCGACGCCATCGAAGATTTCAGCCGGGTGATCGAACTCGACTCGACCAGCGCGCTGACCTATTTCAACCGGGCGATCTTGCGTACGCAGATCGGGGACTACAACAAGGCGCTGGAAGACTACGACCGGGTGGCGCTGTACTCTCCGAACAACGTGCTCGTCTACTATAACCGGGCCGGCCTGTACGCCCAACTGGGCGATTACGACGCGGCCATCCGCGACTATTCGCGCGCCATCGAGCTCTATCCGGACTTCGCCAACGCCTACCTGAATCGCTCGTCGCTACGTTACGCGACCAAAGACCTGAAAGGTTCGCGCAGCGATAAAGAAACCGCCGACCGGAAAATCGCCGAATACCGCTCGAAGCTGAACGACAGCACCTTCTCGATCTACGCCGACACGAGTCGCCAGTTCAACCAACTGCTATCGTTCGAAAATAATTTCACCGACGAAGAATACCAGCAGGTCAATGCCAAAAGCGCCGACATCGCGCTGTTGCCGCTGTTCAAATTCTCGTTGGCACAACCCGACAGCACCCGGAACGCCGAGATTCCGCAGCAGTTCCAGCCCTATTACTCGGAAGAAGCCGAGCGTTTCAAAAAGCAGATCGGCCTGCCGCTGTTGAAATGGGTGAACCGCGACAGCGACGTTCCGCCCGATTCGCTGATCGCGTTCGATGCGGCGAACGGCGATTCGATCCGGACGGGAAGCGACTCATGGCAGATCTATTTCAAACGGGGACTCTCGCAATCGCTGATCAAGCAGTACACCAGCGCCATTTCGAACTATACGGCGGCGATCGACCGCAACCCGTCCAACCCGTTCCTGTACCTGAACCGCAGCACGACGCAAAGCGAGATGATCGACTTCGTCTCGTCGATCGACAACAGCTTCCAGCGGATCGCCATCGAAAGCGACCCGGCCAACCGCCTCAAGACTCAATCGACCCGTACGTACAATTACGACGAGGCGATCGGCGACCTGAACAAGGCGATCAAGCTGTTACCCGATTTCGCCTACTCGTATTACAATCGCGCCAACCTGTACTGTCTGTCGGGACAAATGTCCGAGGCGTTGGAGGATTACACACGGGCCATCGAGCTGAACCCGCAGTTCGGAGAGGCGTACTACAACCGGGGACTGATCCAGATCTACCTGAAAGACACCCACAAAGGATGTCTCGACATGAGCAAGGCCGGGGAACTGGGTATCCAGCAAGCTTATAAAGTATTGAAAATATACGGGCAGCCGGGCAATAAATAGCCCGGCTACGACGACACCGGCAGCGAACGCGCCGCTTCCGGGTCGACGGAAAAAGACTAACAGCAAACCGATCCGATGAAAGAGATCATACGGAAAAAAATGGCCGCGTCGCCCGTCCTGCGCTGGACGGTACTGGGACTGGTATCGTTCACGATGCTGACCGGCTACGTCATCGCCGACGTCATGGCGCCGCTGAAAACCCTGCTCGAACAGCAGCTCGGATGGGACAGCTCCGACTACGGGCTGTTCACGAGCGGTTACGGCTGGCTCAACATCTTCCTGCTGATGCTGATTTTCGGCGGTATGATCCTCGACAAAAAAGGCGTCCGTTACGCCGGCGTCCTGTCGGTCGGGCTGATGATCGGGGGCACCCTGCTGAAATACTGGGCAATCACTGCCGACCTCGGCGGAGCGGTCTCGTCGTTTTCGATCGGAGGGCATTCGCTTTTCTCGGTCAAATCGCAGGTGCTGTACGCGACGCTCGGATTCGCCGTTTTCGGCGTCGGCGTCGAAATGATCGGCATTACGGCCAATAAAGCGGTCGTCAAATGGTTCCGCGGACGGTCGCTCGCGCTGGCCCTCGGCATCAACGTAGCGGCGGGACGGATCGGAACCGCGATCGCGATGTTCGGGTCGCTGCCGCTGGCTCGGATGACGGGCAATCCGGGCGCTCCGCTCGCCGTATGTCTGTTGCTGCTTTGCATCGGTCTGCTGAGCTTCCTGGTTTTCTGCGTGCTGGACCGGCGGGAAGACCGGGAAACGGAAACGCTCCCCGGCACGGAAAAAGAGGAAGAATTCAAACTGTCCGACATCGTCAAAATAGCGAAAATCAAAGCTTTCTGGTACATTACGATCCTTTGCGTGCTGTTTTATTCGGCCGTTTTCCCGTTCCTGAAATACGCCACCGAACTGATGATCCAGAAATTCCACGTATCGCCCGGATTCGCAGGCGCGATACCGGCCCTGCTGCCGTTCGGAAACATCTTGCTCACCCCATTGTTCGGCAGTATTTACGACCGACGGGGACACGGGGCTACGATCATGCTGATCGGCTCGGCGCTGCTGGTCTGCGTATACACTCTGTTCGCAATCCCGGCGCTCACGGCAAACTGGATGGCCGTCGTGCTGGTACTGGTACTCGGAGCCGCCCTTTCGCTGGTGCCGTCGGCCATGTGGCCTTCGGTGACGAAAATCGTCCCGTACCGGATGCTGGGCACCTCCTATTCGATGATTTTCTGGATACAGAACTGGGGCCTGGCCTTCGTCCCGCTGTTGATCGGCGTCGTGCTCAAGAACCATTGCATCGCCGGCACCGTCGTGATCGACGGCGTGGTATCCACGCGCTACGACTACACGCTGCCGATGCTGATCTTCGCCGGATTCGGGGCGCTATCGATCGTCTTCGCGCTGCTGCTGCGCCGTGAAGACGCCCGCAAAGGATACGGACTTGAAAAACCGAACGACGAATTGCAAACGAACTCAACCACTAAAACTCAAATACCATGAAAAGAAGAGATTTTTTACGCGTCACACTGGTCGGAGGCGCCGCAGCGGCGGTAGCGCCGCTCGATTTATGGGGAAAAGGAACCGGCAAATCGGGTTTTACCCTCTGGCAACTTCCTTCTCAGGTAGACACGATCGGAAATTCGTTCGTTTTTCTGACGGACAAAGGGCGCGTCATCGTCATGGACGGCGGAATGAACGACGAAACGCTTTTCCTGCGGGGATTCATCGCCGCACTCGGCAACGAAGTGGAAGCATGGTTCACGTCGCATCCGCACAACGACCACGTCGGCGCGCTGACCAAGATCCTGCAAAAACCCGACGGCATGAAAATCAATAAGGTATACCACTCCCGTTTCTCCGACTCGCTGCTCGCCTGCGAGGCCCCCTATCAACAATATGCGCTGGACTATTACGAAGCGCTGGACAAATCGGGCATCGAGGTGGCGAACCAGACCGAACCGGGGCTGACCGGACAGATCGACGGCCTGAATTTCAAGATCCTGGGAGTGACCAACGAAGAGTTCCGCACGAACCCCTATAACAATTCCAGCATGATCATCCGCGTGTGGGACAAAGCCAAATCGCTCGTATTCCTCGGCGATGCCGGCGTCGAGTGCGGCAACAAAGCGCTGAACGGCCCCTACCGCAAAGACCTCGACTGCGACTACCTGCAAATGGCCCATCACGGGCAGCAGGGTTGCGACGAAAACTTCTACAAAACGATCGATTTCAAAGCCTGCCTCTGGCCCACGCCGACTTGGGTATGGAACAACGACCAGGGGAAAGGTTTCAACACCGGCCCGCTGAAAACGATCGACACCCGCCGCTGGATGGATGAAAAGGGAATCAAAGAGCACCACGTCAGCTGTCTGGGACTGTTCAAACTCGGGTAACCGAACCCAGAAACGGCATTTTTTAAAGTCCCCGGAATCTTATCCTTCAGATTCCGGGGATTTGCCGTCCGGCCAATCCCGGAACCGAAACAACACCAATCAAAAAAGGGAACCGGAATTTTCTAATTCCGGTTCCTTTTCTGAATTTATATCGCAACTTTTACTTGCTCAGGTTGATGATCGAAGCGACCATCGCCGCCAGAGACGCCGTCGAGGACATCATTCCCATCACGTTAGCCAGCCCGTTCCCCTTGCGCTCCTGTTTCATCGGAACGATCACTTGACAGCCGGGCTCCACTTTCGGATAACGCTTGCAGAGGAATCCGCCGCGGGTAGCCGCCACTTTGCCGTTCATGTAGACGACGAAAGGACGCCTGCGCGCCTCCTGCTTGTAACCGCCGGCCTGATAAATATAATCCTTCACTTTCGACCGGTCGTACACGACGGTATTCTGGTACAACACGGCTCCCGACACGCGCACCGTACTATTGAATTTCGGAATAAAGATGCGGTCGCCGTCCTGCAGGATGATATCGTCGTTAGAACCCGGATTCTTAACGGCCGCCATTACGTCGATCCCCACCGGATAATAATCGGGAATCTCGACGGACTGCGTCGATACGGAATCCTTCCCCTTGTTCGTATTGGCAATCGCCATCACGGCTGCGACTTTGGCGCGGTCGTCGGCAGTCAGCCGCCGCTGCACGCTCGCCCCGACGACATAAGCTTCCGGCGTAAAACCACCCGCTTTCTTGATGATATCGGACAGCCGTTCCCCGGCCGAAGCGAGCACATACTCGCCGCCGAAAAGTATTTCGCCGGTAATCGCCACGCTTTGCTGCTCGGAATACCCCGGAGACCGGCGGATATAGATCTCGTCGAACGGCTCGATCAGAAACCGGCTGTCTTCCGGCGCGATCTTCAAATCTTCCGATATCTCGAAAGAATAATTTTCCGCGATTTTAGGCGAATAGGAAGTCGATTGGGGATCCTTGATCCGGCGGGCCACCTCGATCTTGGCCAGCGAGGCCGATTCCCGCAAACCGCCGCAGATCAGGACGACGTCTTCCACGGTCATCCCCTTGCGGAAAGTAAACGTATGCGGGTTGTTGACCTCTCCCTTCACCGTAACCGTATATTCTTCCCGCAAATCGTAGATATTCGGAATGTAAACCCGATCCAGGTTTTGCAGCGCGATGTCCGTCTGTCCGCCGACGATCTCCCGAACGTCGAACGGGATCACCGTATAATTGTTCGCCATATCCACCCGGGTGATCTGTCCCCGCGAGGCGAACTCGCTGCCCTTCAACCCTTCGGCTTTTGCGATCAACTGCGACAATGTCGCGATTTTTTCGGAAAATTCGTACTCGCCCGGACGCCATACGGCTCCTTCGATCGCAACCATGTTCGCATACATCGGCAGCACCTTCCCGATGCTCACGCTATCGCCGTCCAACAGCTCGAACGTCCCGAAATCGGCTTTATCCACCGTCAGAATGGTCAGCATCCGGCCGCTCTTGCGGTGCACCGTCACGTTGTCGCTGTAAGCATCCCCGGTAAAACCACCCCCGAAATCGATCAGCCGGGCCAGCGTCTCGCCGTCTTTCATGTCGTAAATACGCTCCCGCTTGATCTTTCCCCCGATCGTCACGTGGTTGTCATAAGGCGGCACGATGATCATATCGTTGTCTTCCAGCCGGATATTCGTCTCGTATTTCCCGTTGATCAGGTAGTCGTACACATCCAGATCGGCGATTTGCTTGCTGTTCCGGAAAACCTGAATATGCCGGAGCGACCCGATCCCGTTGACCCCGCCGGCCGAATAGATCGCATTGAACAGCGTCGCCAGCGAAGGCAGCGTATAAGTCCCCGGAGTAACGACCTCCCCGGAAATATTGACCTTGATGCTGCGAATCTGCCCCAGCGACACCTTCACCTGTCCGTTCATGATCTCGTGAATCCGGGATTCGACCCTTTTTTGGGCTTCGGCAACCGTCAATCCGGCCAAATTGATCGGGCCGACCCCCTGGATGCTGATACTGCCTTCCGGGGAAATTTTCTCCTGTACGCGCGATTCCGCCTCGCCCCAGACTTCGATGATCACCTCGTCGCCGGGCCCCAGCACGTAACTGGGCGGAGTAGCCATGTTGTAACTCGGCGCGAAAGTCAGGTTCTTCGTCGAAAATATCTCCTGTCCGAAAACGGTATTCCGGATGAGGGAATCGACCGAACGGCGCTGAACGGCAGTCTTATCCTCCGATGCCTGCCGCTGATCGGCGGAAGCTTCCCGTCGCACTTCGTTCCCGCCCGTGTCCGCGGACGTATCCGCTCGGGAAGATTGAGAAGAAGAGGGAGAAGTCGCATGCATCGCCGCATTGATCTGGGCGTCCGAAGCTCCCATCGCTTTCGCCTGCTGCACCATTCCCGGCGTAACGACCACCTGGCCCGACGCGCCCGTTAGCATCAACAAGGCCCCTATGAGTAAAGCATAACCTGATTTACGTGTCGAATTCATATGAAATATTATAATTTTATCAAAAAAACGGTTCGGATTAGTAAAACGCAACTGCCCTGATTCTATTATCCGCTCACTTCCCGGTCGGATTTGTTTTGCGATTGCCCAGTATGTCCAGCAAGCGAATCAACAAAATGCCCAGCACGATATCGATCGCAAAGAGCAAATTGATATTCAAATCTTTCAACAAGATGTTCAACAAAATAAAACCGGCCTGCAAAGCGATAATCACCATCGCGCTGCGGAAATGAGTCAGCCCGATCCGCAGCATTTTATGATGAATATGTCTCTTGTCGGGGTAAAACGGGGAGAGCCCCGCCTTGATCCGCACGCAAAAAACGCGAAGCGTATCGAAGGCCGGGATAAACACCATCCCCAGGAATACGGCCGGAGCCGACCGTATGTGAAACATATCGGTATTGATATTCATGTTGTAGAATTCCAACCCGAAAAAAGCGATCAGGTAGCCCAGCGTCAGCGACCCGGTATCCCCCATGAATATTTTCATCCGCTTTCCCGACACGTTGTAAAAGAAAAAGACGCTCACCACGCCGGCGATCCCCATCGTCATCATGCCGTAAACATACAGTTCGTTCCAGCAGAACCATCCGCCCAGCGTCCCCAGGGCGAGCAGGGCAAGCCCCGAACAAAGGCCGTCGATCCCGTCGATCAGGTTATACGCATTGACCAGCAAAACCACCACCAACACCGTCAGGATACAGCCCGCCCATACCGGGATCTGATACAGTCCGAAAAGACCGCCCAAGTTCTCGATTCCTATCCCGCCGAAAATCAGCAGAATAGCCACCGCGATCTGCATCACGAACTTGCTTTTGTACGACACGCCCGACAGATCGTCCGACAGTCCGGTGAAAAAAATGAACGTGGACCCCGCTATCAGGAACATGATCTCGCGGAAAACATCCGTTTCCAGCGCGGTCGCCGTGATATCGTAACCCAGATAGTACCGCAGTCCCATCATCAGCGAAACCGAGAACAGGAAAGCCGGGAAGAAAGCGACGCCGCCCAAACGGGGAATATTCGTATGATGGAGCTTACGTTCGGAAAACTCATCGAAAAGCTTCTTTTTTTTAGCGATCAGGATGATTTTCGGAATCGTCAAACGTCCGACCAGAGCCGAAATCAGAAACGTAGCTATGACAAACAATTTCAACATTGCGTATTCAGTAGAAACAAAGCCTTGCAAAAATACGAATTATGTTTGACATTCTGCCGGTCTGCATTCCATTTTTATTCGTTTCGGCCGAAAACGTCATTTTTCAACGATAAAACCCTGTTTTTATAAAATAAAACGTTATTTTCACCGCTTGTATTGAGCCGGAGCAGGAATACGGGGAACCCTGCTTTTCAAAAACTGTAAATCAATGAGAATTGCGATTGTCGGCAGCGGGTACGTCGGATTGGTATCGGGCACCTGCTTCGCGGAAATGGGGATCAAAGTCACCTGCATAGATACGAATCCGGAGAAGATCGAACGCCTGCAAAACGGAAAGGTTCCGATCTACGAACCGGAACTGGACACGCTGATCCAAAAAAACATGCGGGCGGGACGCCTGTCGTTCGGAACCGATTTGGGCGCGGTCGTCAACAGCGTCGACGTCGTCTTCATCGCGGTCGGCACGCCGCCGGACGAAGACGGGGGGGCGGATCTGAGCCATGTGCTCGACGTCGCGAAAACGTTCGGGGCGAGCGTTTCGAAGTATACGCTGCTGGTCACCAAAAGCACGGTACCGGTAGGCACCGCCGCGAAGGTCAGGGAAACGGTCGAACGGGAACTGGCGGCACGCGGGATCGAAGTCCCGTTCGACGTGGCTTCCAATCCGGAATTTCTGAAAGAGGGAAATGCCATCAAAGATTTCATGAGTCCCGACCGCGTGATCGTAGGAATCGACAGCGAACGGGCCCGCAAACTGATGACCCGGCTCTACCGGCCTTTCCTGCTGAACAACTTCCGTGTGATCTTCATGGACATCCCGTCCGCAGAAATGACCAAATACGCGGCCAACTGCATGTTGGCTACGCGGATCAGCTTCATCAACGACATCGCCAACCTGTGCGAACTGGTCGGAGCCGACATCCACATGGTTCGCAAAGGGATCGGCAGCGATCCGCGAATCGGCAGCAAATTCCTCTATCCGGGCTGCGGTTATGGGGGGTCCTGCTTCCCGAAAGACGTCAAGGCGCTGATTCATACGGCAGAACAGCGCGGATACCGGATGCAGGTGCTCCACGCGGTCGAAAGCGTCAACCAGCAGCAGAAACGCGTGCTGTTCGACAAGTTGATGCGTTATTTCGGCGGCGATCTGACCGGCAAGCGGATCGCGATGTGGGGCGTCGCCTTCAAACCGCAGACGGACGACATCCGCGAAGCTCCGTCGCTGGTGCTGATCGACCTGATCCTCCGGGCCGGCGGCCGGATCACCGTATACGACCCGGTAGCGATGGACGAATGCCGCCGCGTCGTCGGAGACAAAGTCGCCTATGCGAAGGACATGTACGAAGCGGTCGTCGATGCGGACGCCCTGCTTCTGGTCACCGAATGGAAAGAATTCCGGATACCGTCCTGGCCGGTCATCGAACGGACGATGCGCTGTCCGGCGCTGTTCGACGGCCGCAACATTTACGACAAACACGAATTCGACGGCACGTCGATCGTCTACCACTACATCGGGGGCTGATCCGAGGCGGCCCCGTTTCCCGGCTGCAGTTCCGGACAAAAAAACGGCGGAGTCTGTTCAAGACTCCGCCGGATTCATATTTTTGACGGTCGTCAGAATCCCACGCCGATCCGGAAACCGAAATTATTCAACTGGTCGGTCTTGTATTTCAACACCGTCCCGCTGTTGGTCGCATAGCTATAATAAAGAGCGAAGTGAAACCCGAAGCCGGATGCCCCGAACGGGCGAACGTTCAGACCGATTTCCGGCGACATATAGAATCCCCACGTCTTTTCATAGGCTTCCAATATGTAGAAGTTGGAAGAAATGCGCGCGTAATTGGCGCCGAGTTTCAGGGCTACGTAAGGTTCCAGCACGTTCGTCTGCAAGAAACGATAACGTCCGGTGGCGCCGAACGGCAACTGGAAGACCGAATGCTGCTGGTCGGTAGTCACCGTCGAAGTCTCGCCGACCGGAAAAGTCTGCCTCGGAATGTACTCGTTGTTGGTATGGTAAGCGATGAACGCACCCACGCCGAAATTATTCGGGAAATAATAACCGCCCTCGAAGTTCATTCCCCAGCCGCTCGATTTATCGGCGAAGCTGGCTCCGAGCGGCACGTTGTACTGCCAGTCGATATTCAGATAGATGTTGTCGTTGCCCTGAGCACGACCGACGGACGGCAGCAACAACGCCGCAACGGCAACCGCTGCCCATCCCGTTAATTTGCTTTTTATGTTTTTCATGATATTCTGCTGTTTTTAAATTCTACATGGGTTGAAACGGAACTTATTCCCCGACTGCGGCACTTCTGACCAGATAGGGGGACTGCACGAACGACTGATTGATAGCCCTTACGGTCAGTTCCATGTTGAACGCGTCCGATCCGCTCAGCAATCCGCTCAGGAAGCTGTTCCAGACGACGGTCAGTTTTCGGTCGGCGCTGGGCGACGTACTCAGGTCGACCATCTCGGTCAGCAGCGAACCGACGCTGTAACTGTACACGACCGGATAAGGGTAATACCAGTATCCCCAATCGCCCCAGTAGCCGGGAAGCCAATAACCGGGATATTCGTTCCACCAATAAGGATTGCGGTAATCCACGAAATAGGCGACGCTCTGCACGTAGCTGATCTGCAAACCGACGTCGGCTTCCGATTTATCGTCCGTACGGACATAACCGCAGGCCTGCATGTTATCCTCATAGGCTTTCAGGATATCGGCGGCCTTGCTGCCCGTCCAGTATTCCGGATCTTTCGTATCGCCGATCACCATCACACTGTCGGGCATATAATAACGGGTGAAACGGTTGAAATCCGCCTTGCCGTCGTAATTGGTAAACACCAGAAAATCACTGCTCAGATCTCCCAGATCCGGATCCTCCCGACAAGAGGTCAGTGCAAAAACGGCAATCAAAACGTAAATTAATTTTTTCATACTCTTTGCTATTTAATAAGGTTTTCGAATTCTATAAATACTACAACCGAATCTATTTCAAAATCCGTTCCACACTACTTTCGCCCCGTCTGCCGAAACCGCGCCGACCGGCGGCAAATCTCCTCCCGAACTTCCTGCTTTTGCGCCCGAACGCGATGTTTTTTCATTCCCGAAACCGCTCCCCGATAAATCTTTATTTTGTTCCGAAAAGACTTTCTTAAGGCATAAATCTTGCGATGCACGACAAAAATTCGTATCTTTGAGCAGATGAGACGTTTTCTATAATTATTCTAACTTTCGAGAAAGATGGTGCTGGATGCCGGGAATATCCTGTTGGTGGGAGCGGTTTTATTGTTTGTGAGTATTGTCGCGGGAAAAGCCGGTTACAAGTTCGGCGTGCCGATGTTGCTACTTTTTCTCGGCGTGGGGATGGCATTCGGCAGCGACGGCGTAGGCATCCAGTTCAACAGCCCGACGATCGCCCAGTTCATCGGAATGATCGCACTGAGCGTCATTCTGTTTTCCGGGGGCATGGACACCAAGTTCAAAGAGATCCGCCCGGTTCTCGGACAGGGAATCATCCTCGCTACGTTGGGCGTCATGCTGACCACCGCCATCACCGGAGGAGCCATCTACCTGATTACGGATTATCTTTTCCCGAGTTTTTCGCTGACGCTTTACGAATCGCTGCTGCTGGCCGCCGTAATGTCGTCGACCGATTCGGCCTCGGTATTCTCGATATTGCGATCGAAAGGACTGAAACTCAAAGAGAACATGCGTCCGCTGCTGGAATTCGAAAGCGGCAGCAACGACCCGATGGCCAACATCCTGACGATCCTGTTCATCCAGATCATCCAGGTCGGCGAAATGAGTTTCGGCGAGTCGGTTTCGATCCTGCTGTTGCAGATCTCGATCGGGGCCGTCGCCGGATACGTGCTCGGACGCGTCTCGTTGCTGCTGATCAACCGGCTGAACATCGACAACCGCTCCTTTTACCCCGTGTTGCTGCTGGCCTGCGTCTTCTTTATCTTTTCGTTCACGAATCTGATTCAGGGCAACGGCTATTTGGCCGTTTACATCGCCGGGCTGGTCGTCGGCAACAACAAAATGCCGCATCATCGCAGCACAGCGACCTTTTTCGACGTCATCGCCTGGCTTTCGCAGTTGGTCATGTTCCTCACGCTCGGACTGCTCGTCAATCCGAAAGAACTGATCCCGGTAATGGCGATCGGGCTGCTGATCTCGGTCGTAATGATCTTCCTGGCCCGCCCGGCGACCGTATTCCTATGCCTGCTTCCGTTCCGCAAAATGAGTACCCGCGCCAAATCCTACGTGTCGTGGGTCGGTCTGCGCGGCGCCGTACCGATCATTTTCGCCACTTATCCGCTCACGGCGGGTATCGAAAACGCATCGCTGATCTTCAACATCGTATTCTTCATCACGATCGTCTCGCTGGTCGTACAGGGCACGACGGTGAACTTCATGGCTAAAAAACTGAAACTGACGGACGACACGGCTCCCAAAAGCCGGAAATTCAACTTCGAAGAACTGCCGGCGGAGATCAAATCCACCCTGTCCGAAATCGACGTGACCGCCGACATGCTGGTCAAAGGCGACCGGCTGATGGACCTGCCGCTGCCGGACGACGAACTGGTCGTGACCGTCAAGCGCGACGACACCTTCTTTATTCCGAACGGACGCAGCAAGCTTTATCTGAACGACAAGCTGATGATCATTTCGCACAGCAAAAAAAATCCGGACACGGAAGTCCCGGATTCCAATACTCCGTCCGAACCGGCATCCTGAATGCCGGAAACCTAACGGCGGACGTAATCCAAAAAAACGAAAGGATGTTCGAACTTTTCGCCGCGTTCGCGACGTTCCTCGCGTACCGGCGTCCAATCGGCCGGATTCCACGCCGGGAAAAGGGTATCGCCTTCGTAATCGGCCTCCACCCGCGTCAGGTAAAAGCGGTCGGCCAGCGGCAACGCCTGGGCATAAATCTGCGCGCCGCCGATCACGAAAATCTCTTCGGACGGATCGAAACGCCGGATCGCATCCTCCAACGAACCGGCGACGACGCACCCTTCGGCGCGGTAACCGGTCTGCCGGGTCACCACGACGTTGATCCGGTTCGGCAGCGGACGCCCGAGCGATTCGAAAGTCTTGCGTCCCATAATCACTGGATGCCCGGTAGTAATCGCCTTGAACCGGCGTAAATCTTCCGAAATATGCCAGATCAGCCGGTTGCGATCCCCGATCACCCCGTTGCGCGCTACGGCCACGATAATCGAGATCATACGGCGATCGGCGCTTTAATAGACGGCCAGGGATCGTAGCCTTCGAGCGAAAAATCCTCGTAGCGGAAGTCGAAGACCGATTTGACGTCGGGGTTGATCTTCATCACCGGCAACGGTCGCGGCGTGCGCGCCAGTTGCAGGTCGACCTGTTCGGTATGATTCAGGTAGATGTGCGCATCGCCGAGCGTATGCACGAACTCGCCGGGCCGCAGGCCGGTCGCCTGCGCGATCATCATCGTCAACAGCGCATACGAAGCGATATTGAACGGCACGCCGAGAAAAACGTCCGCGCTGCGCTGGTAAAGCTGACAGGAGAGTTTGCCGTCCGCCACGTAGAACTGGAACAGCGCATGGCACGGCGGCAGCGCCATCCTATCGATCTCGGCCACGTTCCACGCACTGACGATCAGCCGGCGCGAGTCCGGATTGCTGCGGATCTGGTCGACCACCTGCGCGATCTGGTCGATATGGCTGCCGTCCGGCGCGGGCCAACTGCGCCACTGGTATCCGTAAATAGGTCCGAGGTCGCCGTTGGCATCGGCCCATTCGTCCCAAATCGTCACGTTGTTGTCGTGCAGATAGCGGATGTTGGTATCGCCGCGCAGGAACCACAGCAGCTCATGAATAATCGAACGCAAGTGCAGCTTTTTGGTCGTCAGCGCCGGAAACCCCGCTCCGAGGTCGAAACGCATCTGATAGCCGAACGTGCTGATCGTACCGGTACCCGTGCGGTCGCCTTTCACGGTGCCGCAGGTCTTGATATGGCGGAGCAGGTCGAGATATTGTTGCATGTCGTTATGATGTTGTCGGATAGCTGTTCAGCGTAAATCCGTTTTGATCCAGTTTGCCGTAAGTGGGGCGGTCGATCCACTCGCCGAGGAATGCGATCCGGCTGCCGCCCGCGAGCGGAACGATCTCCGCGCAATGAATATGCCCGCAAACGAACAGGTCGATCCCCGGATGTTCTTTCAGGAAATCGGAGGCGAAACGCACGATCGGCTCTTCTGCGCCGCGGAACGCATGCCGGATCGGTTTCGCCTTACGGTTCGAACCGCTCCACCAATGGCCGAAACGCATCGCCGCATTCGGATGGACGAATGTCGAGAAAACCCACTGGATCGCCCGGCTGCGAAACACCCGGCTCAGCAGCCGTCCCCCGCGCCCCCGCTTGCCGAACACATCGCCGTGTCCGATGAAAACCCGTTTCCCGGCCAACGCGAGAATTTCGTAATCGGCTCGGTGCAGTACCACCCCGCACTCGGTCTGCAAGTAGTCGAACGCCCAGAGGTCGTGGTTACCGGGAAAAAAATGGACGGCGACCCCTCGGTCGGTCAGTTCCGACAGTTTTCCCAGCAGCCGCGTGAACCCTTTCGGCACGACGCGCCGATACTCGTACCAGAAATCGAAAACATCGCCCACCAGAAAAATCGCCTCGGCATCCGCAGACACTTCGTCGAGCCAGCGGACGAACAACCGCTCGCGCGTGGCGTGCGTCTGCCCCACCTTGAGGCCCAAATGGATATCCGATGCGAAATAGTACATTACCTGACCAGTTCGGCGACTTTATTTTTCAGTTGATCCCCGAAAAGGTTACGAGCCACGATCGCACCGTCGGAACTGATCAGCACGTTCGACGGCACGGCCTGGACGTTATAGCTCATGGCCGCGATACCGCCCGTGCCGCGCGGATCGAACACGTTGATCCACGGGAGCTTCTGATCCTGCACCACCGTCACCCAGTCGGCTTTCTCGTCGTCCAGCGATACCTGATAGATGGCCAGTCCTCGGTCTTTATAAGTTTTATACAGCTCCCTCATTTCGGCGTTTTGCACCGGATAGCGGGAATCCCGGGTCGACCAGAAACTGACGAGGATTGTTTTTCCGTCCAGCGAAGACAACTTCTGATCCTTGCCGTACACATCCTGCAAGTCGATTTCCGGATAATTCAGCGCGTTCCCCGACTGGTTCTGTATCCGGTCGGCCAGTTCGAGCACCTTTTTCCGCTCTTCGATCTCTTTTTGAAGCACCTTCACGCGCGAAGCATCGGGATAGCGCACCGACGACGAATCCGCGACGATCCGGTAATAGATCAGATCGGTTTTTTCATTGAACAGCCACGGGTCGTCCGGCAACCGTTGGTACAGCGCATAAACGGCAGCCATCGACGAAGGATGGGCCATAATGAAAGCGATGTGCTCGCGCTTGATCCGGTAATACTCCGCCAGGTACTGATCCAGCAGGTTTTTCCGCCGCTTTTCGGTATCCGCCACCACGGGCGTATTCCGGTAAATCTTCGACAACGAATCGAGCGTCGCGACGCCGTTGCCGTACTGCGTATTGAACTGCTTGAGCAACTGCGACTCCTCGGAGCCTTCGACCGTGTAGTTCCGGGCCAGGTCGCACAGCGAGTTGACCTCGATCCGGTCTCCGGGCGTCACGATCAGCGGAATCGCACTGCCGTCGCAAAGCAGGTTGTAAAATACGGGGCCTTTCTCGGGCAGCTTCACCCGAAAACGGAAATCGCCCCCTTGGTCGATAACGGTCGAATCCACGATCCGGCGTCCCTGCGTCGTAACCATTTCCAGCAACACGGTATCGTGAGACAGTCCCGAGAAAGAGCCCTGGACACGCGCTTTGCGATCCTGTCCGCAAGATGCGATCAACACGGTCAGGGTAATGACCGAAAGAATCTTTTTCATACAGTTTCCTCTCGTATTATCAATACGGTCGTCACGGCCGGGCCGAAGCACGAAACCCGTGACTTTTTTAAAGTTACAAAAATAGATTAATTTTCTCACAATATAAAACGATTTTCCCGGCATTTATAGTATCTCCGAAACAAAGCGGGCCGGGTTTCGAAACCCGGCCCGCTTTGCAGAACAGCGTTCCCGCCCGTCAGGCGGGAACCGATTCCTGCATCGTTTCCTTATATTTCCGGTCGACCTCGATCTCGAAATCGCTCAGCACGTTCATGTAATTGATGAACGCTTCGTAAGGCGACTCGTACGGGTTGAAATAGCTGTGAACGTCGCCGTCCGAGAACCATTTCGTCGCCATGTAATAAAAATGATCCGACACCTGCATGAAATTCCACGCATGGTAAAAATCGGGATGATTGATCGCCCGGATCTTATCTTTCAACGCATAAAGTTTTTTGAACGCTTCGTTCTGGAGTTCGTTGCCGAGCCAGGCCGTGATGTCCCGCTCCTCGTCGGCCCACGAAATCGGGTAGGGAGCGTGCAAGATAGCCACCGGCTGGAACTTTTTGGATACCTCGGTCGGCGTGGCGAACTTCAGCGACCCGGTCGCCAGCGCTGCATTCGGCAGGTGTTTCATGAATTCGAAGATCCCGCTGTCGGCCTTCTGATGCTCCCCGAACGTCTCGTAGTCCATAAACAGGTTGATCACCTCGCCTGGAAGTTCCGGATTGTTCAGCCAGCTCACGTATTTCTCGGCCGTCAGCGGCCACTGCGACCATCCCCGGTCGGAAAAACGGAACGCGATATCGTCGCTCAGCTTGAAATTCCGCAGCAGCAGGTGCAACTTCTGGTCAATCGCATTGGCATAGACGTAATTCGGACTTTTCCATCCCAGAACGTGCTTGGCGCCTTCGGCCAACATCGTGCGGAACCCCATCGAAGCGACCACTTCGCCGATATGATCCGAATAGATCAGTTCGGTATTGCGAAAAGCCGTGGGCTTTACGCCGAATTCCTTCTCCATCAACGCACAGTGCTGCTTCACCTGAGCCACGAATTCGTCCCGGTCGGCCAGCGCCGCCAGCGAATGCGAATACGTTTCGGCCAAGAACTCGACGCAGCCCGTACGCGCCAACGCCTGGAAGCTGTCCAGCACTTCGGGCGCATACATCCTGAACTGTTCGACCGCGATCCCGGAAATCGAAAAACTGACTTTGAACTTTTTGCCGTTTTTGCGGATCAGTCCGGCTAACAGCTCGTTCATCGGCAGGTAGCATCCCCGCGCCACTTTCTGCATGATCGCACGATTGGCGTAATCGTCCAGGTACTCGTGGTCCTTACCCATATTGAAAAAACGGTACTTTTTCAGTCTCATCGGCTGATGTACCTGAAAATAGATGCAGATTGTTTTCATAACCTCGTATTTTATAGTCCGTCCCTTATCCGACCAAACTGCGGTAAACATCGAGCACTTCGCCGGCCGCGTTGTCCCATTTCAGATTAATCACTTCGCTTTTCCCCTTTTCGGCCGACATCGCCGCCAGCGACGGATATTTCAACAGGCCGTAAATCGCGTCCGCCATCGCGTCCACATCCCAATAATCGACCTTGATCGCGTAATCGAGCACTTCGGCCACTCCCGACTGTTTCGAAATGATCACCGGGACGTTCGACTTCATCGCTTCCAGCGGCGAAATTCCGAACGGTTCCGACACCGACGGCATCACATACACATCGCTCATACCGAACATCTTTTGCACTTCGTCCCCGCGCAGAAACCCGGTAAAATGGAACCGGTCGGCAATCCCCAGCTTGGCGACGCGCCGGATCACATGGACCAACATATCGCCGCTGCCCGCCATGACGAAACGGACGTTCGGCAACCGTTTGAGCACTTTGGCCGCCGCCTCGACGAAATAGTCGGGACCTTTCTGGTAGGTGATCCTCCCGAGGAACGTCACGATCTTATCCTCCACGTTCCGTTCGCTCTCCCCGGAATCCCGCTTGTCGAAACGCACCGCATTGTGCACGGTCACGACTTTGTCCGCCGGAATTCCGTATTTCTCGATCACGATGTTGCGCGTCAGGTTGCTCACGGCGATCACGCGGTCGGCGGCTTCCATGCCGGCCCGTTCGATGTTATAGACCGACTGGTTGACATGCTCGCCGCTACGATCGAACTCGGTCGCGTGCATGTGTACTACCAGCGGCTTGCCGGACACCCGTTTGGCGGCGATCCCCGCATAGTAGGTCAGCCAGTCGTGCGCATGGATCACATCGAACTCCCCGGCCCTATCCCGAGCGATCTGCGCGGCGACCATCGCATAGCGCGCCACTTCCTCCATCAGGTTCGGCCCGTACTTCCCGGAAAAAGCATAACGCTCTTTCCATACGTCGTGTCGCCCGGGCAACTCCCCGGTTTCGCGGAACTGCCTCGAATAATCGTCGAACTCCTCGGGAGACACATAGGGCACCATATTGGAATCCACATGGATAAACGTCAGCTTCTCCCAAATTTCTTTCTCCCGCGTATCGTCCGCGGACACTTCCACGTCGCTCGCGTTGACGACCCGTACGAAACGGCCGTCCTCGTCCCCGTAAGCCTTCGGCACCACGAAGATCACCCCGACGTCGTGCTTGGCCAGTCCCCGGGTCAATCCGTAGCATGCGGTTCCCAGTCCTCCCGCGATATGCGGCGGAAATTCCCATCCGAACATCAATACTCTCATCTGCTTTATGGTTTTTATTATTTTATATCAATTCAATTCGTTTTCCTCTTTTCCACACCGACCCATAAACAGCGGAGCTTTTTCTGAAATTTTCCGGAAAATCCGGTTTGCCGGCCTCAACCGTTCCTTCAAAAAACAATTCCCTTGCAAACAACCTGCCGTCCGGTTTCCGCACCCCCTTTTCCCGGCTTTATTTTTTAGATTTACACTCCTGTATCATCTGGTCGATCCGCAAAACGGCGCCTACGCTCCACGCCTGCGAAACGGAACCCCTCGGACAGTGCGGAGGATCTCCGTCGTAAATCTCATTGATCGAAGCGATTCCGCTGACACTGATATCTTCTTCGAAATTCTTCAGAATATCCTCCGCTTCGTTCAGGAACTTCTTCCCGTGCATATCGAAGCCGGCCTTCACATAGTGTTCCAGCAACCAGGGCCATACGGTTCCCTGATGGTATGCGCGGTCGCGGGTCGGCTGATCTCCGCCGTAGTGCCCTTTGTAAAGGGGATTGCGCGGCGAAAGCGTCCGCAGCCCCTTGGGCGTCAACAGGTGACGATGCACTTTGTCGATCACGTCGAGCTTCATCGCGTCGCTGAGCATACCGTACGGCAGCGAGCAGGCGATGATCTGGTTCGGCCGGATAAATCGGTTCTGCCCCTGTTCGTCCACATAATCCGCCAGGAACGACTCTTCCGGATACCAGAAAAGCCCGACGAACGACTCCTTGATCCGTTCGGGCATCCGCTCCCAACGGCTCACGAAATCGGTATCCTTATTTTTCCGCGCCAGTTCAAGCGTATAACAAATCGCATTGTACCACAATGCGTTGATCTCTACTTGATAGCCCTCGCGTCCCGTCACCGGGCGGCCGTCCACGACGGCGTCCATCCAGGTCATCGCATAATTCGGATGCGCGGCCCATACCAGTCCGTTCTCGCGCACCTGCACCCACTCGCCTCCGCGCATATACGACTCCAGTATCTCTTTCATCGGCTTGCCGTAGGCCTTCCACAGCTTACGTCCGCCGCCGATATGCTTTTCGAGGCATTGCAACGTCCAGAAAAACCACAACGGAGCGTCCACCGAATTGTAGGCGCTGCCCATATTCGGAAACATGCCGTCCTTCATCTCGCGCACCATCGTATCGATCACCTCGCAACACGACTCGACGCCGCCCTGGGTCAGCGTGATGCCCGGCAGCGCGATGAACGTATCGCGTCCCCACCGGCCGAACCACGGATATCCGGCCACCACTTCGGTCTTATCGCCGTGACGCACGATGAATTGCCTGGCCGAATGCCGCAGACACGACAAGAAATCGATCTTGTTCGACCGACGCGCCAACTCTTCCATGAAATCCTTTTCGAGCGTCGCCGGATCGACCTCCTCGGTCGAACACGAAAAAATAACGCTCTGCCCCTTGACGATATCCGTTTCGAAATAACCGGTCGTCAACAGGTCCTCGTGCCCCGGATAACCGCGATCGATCTCCTCGGCATATTCGAAGTTATAATACCAATCCGGCGCAGCGACGAATTCGCATGGAACGTTCGTCTGCATATGCAACCACGGAAATCCCTCGTAGAGCCGGCTCCGCACGCCGCCGGGAATCGGGTAGCTGTGACCGTCCGCGAACAGGTTGGCCTTACTCAGCCCGTGCCGGTCGCGGAACGCCAGGAAGGGCCGCAGCCTCAACTGCGTATCCGAGCGGGCGTCCAGCAACGTATAACGGATCAGCAACTGCGTCCGCGAATGAATCCACAGCAACTCTTTTTTCAGCACGACCCCGCCCACGCGGTACGTAATCGCCGGCGTCGGCGTATAGGTAAAATCGGTAATATACTTATGCCCCCGGGGTTCGTACACGCCGGGAAAACGGTGGATCGCCAGGTTGAACGTCTGATCGTGCTGAACGACCGTTTCATCCACCGACGACAGCAGCACGTAATTATTCTCGTCGTCATCGTCTTTCGGGCACACCATCAGCCCGTGGTATTTCCGCGTATTGCAGCATACGATCGTCGTACTCATATACCCTCCCGCGCGGTTGGTACTGAGCATCTCGCGCTGAAGCGAATACTCCAGATTCCCCAACTCGTTTTTGTCGAAATGCAAAACTGCCATATCCTCCATTTATTTTCTATATCTACGCGTAAATTTAAGAAAAAATTGCGCGAAATCCAATAAAAATTTGCGGCGCCGAAAAGCCTTTCCGACAGCGAGGGAGCGCTCTTCGCCGACACGCTCCTCATCGAACGCGTCGTTCGGACATCAGGCTGATTATCAACCCCATTTCACCAGAGCGAAATCCATCCGGTGCGGCAGTTTCGCGTTCTTCGGGAACACGCGGATCGCCATATCGAACGAACCGGTCGCCTCGGGGGTGGACTGGATCGAATAATAGGCCTGAGTACCCTCCTCGCGCACGAAATTCAGTTCGCGTTTGGCGACCACCCGCACGTTGCCGTCGATGATCTGGTCGGAAAGAATCATTTCCACGCCGATGTCCTCCGGAGCGAGCCCGTCGATGTCCACGATTACCTCGATGTCGTAACTATGCCCGATCAAGATGGCCTCTTTGCCCATGTCGAGCCGCTTTACGCTGATCACATGCACCTTGTCCCACCGGCTGCTGACCCGCCGTTTCCAGGCCGCGATCTCGCGCGCCTGCGTATAGTCGTGGGCTACCATCTGCTGGTTCCGGTCGTACAGCTTATGGTAAAAACGCTCCTCGTAATCGGTCAGCATCCGATTGGTCGTAAAGTTGGCCGCAATATCCGCCACGCAGATCTTGACCGATTCGATCCAGTCGTTCGGAATGTTCTCCTCGTCGCGGCGGTAGTATTTCGGCACGATCTCCTCCTCGATCGTATTGTAGATCAATTCGGCGTCCATTTCGTCCTGGAAACCCTGGTCGTCGAACGTCCGTTCCATCGGCAGCATCCATCCGCCGCCTTTGCGATATCCCTCGACCCACCAGCCGTCCAACACGCTGAACTGCATCACGCCGTTCATGACGGCCTTTTCGCCGCTGGTGCCGGACGCTTCCAGCGGACGGGTCGGCGTATTGAGCCATACGTCGACACCCTGCACCATCCGGCGGGCCAACTCCATATCGTAATTCTGCAGGAAGATGATCTTCCCGGTAAACTGCGGCATCGCGGCCACTTCGACGATCCGTTTGATCAGGTCCTGGCCGGGTTTGTCGTTCGGATGCGCCTTGCCGGCGAAAATGAACTGCACGGGACACGTCGGATTGTTGACGATGTTGTTCAGCCGATCGAGGTTCGTAAAGAGCAGGTGCGCGCGTTTGTACGTGGCGAAGCGGCGTGCGAAACCGATCGTCAGTACGTCGGGCTTCAGCGCCTCCTGAATCCGGATCATCTGCCGCGGCGAGTCGAACCGGAACTGCTTCGGATCGCTGACGCGTTTTTTGATATGGTCGATCAGCTTGTTTTTCAGCACGAGACGGGCGTCCCACAACTCCCGGTTACTGATATTATGCACTTTCTGCCATGCCGAGATCTTGTAATCCTTTTCGAGGAACCCGTCCCCGAAAAACCGGGCGTACAGCCGGCGCAGGTTCGCGGCGCACCAGGTCGGGAAATGCACTCCGTTGGTCACGTAGCCGATATGCAGCTCGTCCTTGAAGTACCCCGGCCACATGCCGCCGAGGATCTCCTTGCTGACCTCGCCGTGCAGCCAGCTCACCCCGTTGACCTCCTGCGAAAGGTTGCAGGCCAAAAAACTCATCGAGAACTTTTCGTTCGGATCGTTCGGATTCGTCTTGCCGAGGTTGATGAATTGCTCCCACGTGATCTCCAGCCGGTCGGGGTAGTGGGACATGTACTGCCGGATCATCGATTCGGGGAAAGCGTCGTGTCCGGCCGGAACCGGCGTATGCGTCGTGAACAACGACGACGAACGCACCACCTCCAGGGCTTCGCTGAACGACAGCTTTTTATTGTGGATCAGGTTGCGGATCCGTTCGATCCCGGTGAAAGCCGCATGGCCTTCGTTGCAATGGTACACATCCTGCCGAATGCCCAGCGCCCGCAACGCCCGGATACCGCCGATGCCGAGCAGCATCTCCTGCTTGAGCCGGTTTTCCCAGTCGCCGCCGTACAGGTGGAACGTAATCGAACGGTCCTCCTCCTGGTTCAGGTCGTGATCGGTATCGAGCAGATACAGCTCGGTGCGCCCCACGTCGCAGCGCCAGATGCGCGCCGTAATGTCCCGTCCCGGGAAAGCGATCCGGATATCCATCCAGTTCCCCTCCTCGTCGCGCACCGGCGTGATCGGCAGCTTCAGGAAATTCTGGGCCTCGTAGCTGGCTTCCTGAGCGCCGGAAGCCGACAACCGCTGCGTGAAATAACCGTAACGGTACAGCAATCCGACCGCCACCATCGGCACGTTCTTGTCGCTGGCTTCTTTCAGGTAATCTCCGGCCAGAATCCCGAGTCCGCCCGAATAGATTTTCAGCGAACTGTGCAGTCCGTACTCCATGCTGAAATAGGCGATCTTCGGCCCTTCGGCATCGGCTTTCTGCCGCATATAATCCTCGAACTGCGCGTACACCGCATCCATCTTGCCGAGGAATATTTCGTCTTTTTCAAGCGCCAGAATCCGCGAATAGGTCAGCTTGTCGAGAAAGTCGATCGGATTCTTTTCGCATTTGACCCACAGCACGTTGTCGATGTATTCGAACAGCTCGTAAGCGCTCATCGTCCACGACCACCACAGGTTTTTCGAAAGTTCTTCCAACGGACGCAGTCGTTCGGGCAGCTTGCGTTCGACCATCAGACGCGTCCACGACGGGGTATTGCTAACCAACTGTTGTTTGACGAAGTTGATCTGCTCGGTATGCGCGCCGCCCCCGTCGTATGCGGCGCGGTTGTTCCGCGTCGTCGCCCGGTCGTTGGCCTTCCGGTACGCCTCGTAATAAAATTCGATCAGGTTTTTCCACAGCGCGATCTTCGATATCTCAAGGGCCGACACCCGGTACGAATCGTATTGCTGCCGATCCATCGCGCAATAATTTTTCAGCGCGTCCGAGATGGCCGCAACTACTTCCGAATCGTTCGTATCGTTGCGCGCGATCACGTCGACGCCCTTGTGTTCTTTCAGTTTGCCGTCGACCCACAGGCCGAACCCGGTCAGCGACGTAGTGATCGTCGGCACCGAGAAAGCGATGCTTTCCAGCGGAGTATACCCCCACGGCTCGTAATAGGACGGGAATACCGTCACGTCCATGCCGCACAGCAATTCGTAGTAGTGTTTGTTGAAAATCCCGTCGTCTCCGTTCAGATACGAAGGCACGAACACCAACTGTACCGGACACGCCGGGTCCATCAGGCGGGAATTTTTGATCCGGCCGATGATCGGGTCCCACTCCGGAGCCGAAAGATAATGCGTCGTATTGCGCAGCACGTTCGGATCGATCGGGTTGTTCGGATCGTTCAGGTGCGCCTGCAAGTCTTTGCGCGGCCCGTTGTTTCCGGCCGGCACGGTCACGTAGGCCAGCACCGGACGTTGCAACGAATCGTCTTCGGAGAGCTTCAACAGCGAATCGACGAACACGTCCAGTCCCTTGTTCTTGAACTCGTAACGCCCGCTGGTTCCGACGATCAGCGGTTCGCGGTCGTATTTGACGCCGAGACAGGCTTCGGCGACTTCGATCATCGCCTTGCGCGCCGAAGCGCGTTTCTCGAGCAACTCGGCCTCTTCCCAGACAATGTCGTCCTCGAAGCCGTTCGGCGTAACGACGTCGACCTCTTTGCCGAGCAGATAGCGGCACTCGCGCGCCGTCAGGTCGCTGACCGTCGCGAAACAGTCGAAATTGGCGGCCGACGTCTTTTCCAGCGAATGTTTGGCAACCACGTTGAACCGCCGCGCCAGTTCGTCGGCGTTCAACCGCGTCATATCGCCGTACAGCGGCAGTCCGTTGCCGGCGATACAACGCCCCATGACCGTCGCATGGGTGGTAAATACCGTGGCGACGTAAGGGGAATGTTTCTGTAGGTACAATCCGCCGCTGGCCGTCATCCATTCGTGGAAATGAGCCACCACCCGGTCGGTCGCCGAACAGAAATAATTCACGTAGCTCTCGATCACCTTGCCGGCCGCCGCACCGAACAGCACGGGCTCGATATAATCCCACTGCCCGCTGATCGAATCGACCCGGTAACTCTCCCACAGGAATTTCAACACATCGTCCTTGCTCGAGAAAAACTGGCTGAAATCGACCAGGATCGTCAACGGCTTCCCTTTGACTTTCCACCGGCCGGTCTTGACCCGTATGTTATGATTGGCGAACAGCACTTGTTTCCACTCCTTGAGCAGCGCCGGGTCCTCCTCGAATTCGAGGTTGACATCCTCGCGGTGCACGTCGGGTCCGATCAGGATGTAATGGTCTCCCAGCTGTTTCGAAATTGTCAACGCTTTGGTTGCGATCACGGTATGGATGCCGCCGACCTTGTTGCACACCTCCCAACTCACCTCGAACAGATAGTCGGGCATCTTCTTAACTTCTTCGTTGTTTGACATTTTCATCTATTTTTAGATATACTTGATTTTCAATTTAACGTTCCTAACAAAGATACGTTTTGTTTCCGGAATCCCGGCGTCATTCCACATAAAAAAGATCGGATATCACCGTATCCGAAATCAGATAGTGTTCAAACGGAATGCGATACGCGGAGCCCGTGCGTACCAGCGTCCCTTCGGCCAGAAATTTAACGGCCAGCCGCGTGAAATATTGCAATTTCCGTGCCCCGAATCGGCGTTCCAGCACGTCGGCGTCGAGCCCCGACGCCGTCCTCAGCGACGTCATCACGAACTCGTTGTAGGCGGCATGTTCCGACAGCGTTTCGCTTTCGAAATGCTCCTGCCGCGGTTCGCGCTCCAAGTAGAGCCGCACGTCCGCCGCATTCCACTGCCGGAGCGCCCCGTCGAACGAATGCGCCGACGGCCCGACGCCGAGGTAACGGGTGCCGTTCCAGTAATTGCCGTTGTGCTGCGATCGGAATCCCGTCCGGGCGAAATTCGAAATCTCGTAATGTTCGAACCCGGCTCCGGTCAGCATCTCGTGCAACAAGCGGTACTGCGCTACGCTCCGTTCCGGATCGATTTCGCGCAACGCGCCGCGGCGCAGGCGTTTGCCGAAAACGGTTCCCGGCTCGACCGAAAGGTGATAGGCCGAAATATGCTGTACGCCGAGCCGGATCGCCTGTCCGAGGTTTTGTTCCCACTCCGCGAGGCTCATCTGCGGGATGCCGTAAATCAGGTCCACCGTCAGGTTTTCGAAGCCGGCCCGCTGCGCCTCCCCGACGGCCCGCACGGCCGATGCCGCATCGTGGCGCCGGTGCATCCACCGCAAATCGCGGTCGATGAACGACTGAATTCCGATGCTGAGCCGATTCACGCCCTCGACTCGCAGCGCGGTCAGCCAATCCGCCGTCAGGTCGTCCGGATTGGCTTCGACGGTTACCTCCTGCAGCCCGGATACGTCGTAAACGTCCCGAATACGGCCGATCAACGCCCCCAGTTCCGACGGCGTGCAGAGCGACGGCGTGCCGCCGCCGACGTAAACCGTCCGCACCGGTTCGCCCTGCAGAAAACCGGCACGACAGGCCAACTCGTCCGCAACGGCAGCGAGCACGGCCTCTTTTTTGGCAAGCAACGTGCAGGAATAAAAATCGCAGTAATGGCATTTACTTTTGCAAAACGGGATATGAATGTAAATGCCGGCCATAAAATCTGGGGTATTAAAACGATCCGTACGGTTATTATGCATACCTTTGCGGGCGGTTTCCGCACGGATTCCGATGATTACAAAAATATGGAAAAAAAGAGACATATAAAGGTCGCCGGGGTCCTTTTTTTCGTCTGGACGGCGGTAATTCTCTACGGGTCGCTGAGTCCGGGCGACGATTTGCCCCCGATGGGATGGTTGGCCCGGATCCCCCATTTCGACAAGATCGTCCACTTCTGTTTCTATCTCGGACAGGTGCTTCTGTTGCTGCTGTGGCTGCAACCGTCGCGCGGAAACCGGATCTGGGTCGCCTTGTGCGCCATTATTTTTTCCGGAACCATCGAACTGCTGCAAGGGGAGTACTTCGACCGGAGCGCCGACTGGCTGGACTTCGCGGCCAATTCGGCCGGAGCGCTGGCGGGGATTCCGCTCGCCCGGCTGGCCGAACGACTGATTTTTAAAAAAGATTCCGGGAACGAAACGCCCCCGAACAACGACAATTAACTGCTTAACAGAAATTTATCGGAGCGAACCGATAATAATTTTTTTTAATATTTTAATTGTTATTTTGGTAACAATACGTATCTTTGCCGCTGATTACCGGATAAAACCGGACTGAACGATACTTCCGAAAGAGGAGCATTAACTAAATAAATTAAAATTATGTCAAAGATTGATTTGAGCAAGTACGGGATCACGGGCGTTACCGAGATCGTACACAATCCCTCTTACGATCAACTGTTCGCAGAGGAGACCAAACCGGGTCTGCAAGGTTTCGAAAAAGGACAGGTAACCGATATGGGAGCCGTAAACGTGATGACCGGCGTTTACACCGGCCGCTCTCCGAAAGATAAATTTTTCGTGAAAGACGCCGTAACCGAGAACACGATTTGGTGGACTTCCGACGAATACAAGAACGACAACAAGCCGATCAGTGAAAAGAGCTGGAAAGTGCTGAAAGACATCGCCACCGACGAGCTTTCGAAAAAACGCCTGTTCGTCGTCGACACGTTCTGCGGAGCCAACGAAAACAGCCGCCTGAAGATCCGCTTCATCATGGAAGTGGCCTGGCAAGCTCATTTCGTGACCAATATGTTCATTCGCCCGACCGCCGAAGAGTTGGCCGACTACGGCGAACCCGACTTCGTCGTACTGAACGCGTCGAAAGCCAAAGTGGAAAACTACAAGGAACTGGGGCTGAACTCCGAAACGGCGGTCGTATTCAACCTGACCGAAAAGATGCAGGTCATCATCAACACCTGGTACGGCGGCGAAATGAAAAAAGGCATGTTCTCTTACATGAACTACCTGCTGCCGCTCAAAGGCATGGCTTCGATGCACTGCTCGGCCAACACCGACCTGAAGGGCGGCAACACCGCAATCTTCTTCGGGCTGTCCGGCACCGGCAAAACCACCCTTTCGACCGACCCGAAACGTCTGCTGATCGGCGACGACGAGCACGGCTGGGACAACGACGGCGTCTTCAACTTCGAGGGCGGCTGCTACGCGAAAGTGATCAACCTCGACAAGGATAGCGAACCGGACATCTGGAACGCCATCAAGCGCGACGCGCTGCTCGAAAACGTAACGGTGCGTGCGGACGGTTCGATCGATTTCGCCGACAAATCGGTAACCGAAAACACCCGCGTTTCGTATCCGATCTACCACATCGAGAACATCGTTAAACCGGTTTCGAAAGGCCCGGCTGCAGAAAAGGTGATCTTCCTGTCGGCCGACGCTTTCGGCGTGCTGCCTCCGGTTTCGATCCTGACCCCGGAACAGACCAAATACTACTTCCTGTCCGGCTTCACCGCCAAACTGGCCGGAACCGAACGCGGCATCACCGAACCGACTCCGACCTTCTCGGCCTGCTTCGGCGCAGCCTTCCTGTCGCTGCATCCGACCAAATACGGCGAGGAACTGGTGAAAAAAATGCAGGCTTCCGGCGCAAAGGCCTATCTGGTTAACACCGGATGGAACGGAACCGGCAAGCGTATTTCGATCAAGGACACCCGCGGAATCATCGACGCGATCCTCGACGGTTCGATAGACAAGGCTCCGACCAAAAAGATGCCGTACTTCGACTTCGAAATTCCGACCGCGCTGCCGGGCGTAGACCCGAAGATCCTCGATCCGCGCGACACCTATGCGGAAGCCGCGCAGTGGGATGCCAAAGCCAAAGACCTGGCCGAACGTTTCATCAAGAACTTCAAGAAATTCGAAGGCAACGAAGCCGGCAAGAAACTGGTTGCCGCCGGCCCGAAACTTTAAGACGAGAATCCTTTATAACCGAAAAAATCCCGGCGTTTTTGCGCCGGGATTTTTTTCTTCGGCCCGCATCCGATCTCCGCGCCAAAATCATTACCCTTAGTCGTTAGACAAACCTGCGTCCGGCCCCGAAACCGCCGGAACATGAAACGAACCCAACCGATGAATCTGTTTGAAACCGAAACGTGGAGAGCGTTTTTCCCGAACTTTATCGCCGTAGTGGCCAGTATCGTCCTGACTTTCGGGACGGACAGGGCCATCCAGGAGTACAACCACCGTCAGGACATCCGGGAAGTCATCGCGGTGCTGAAAGCGGATGCACGCGAATCGTTCGAGTATTACCGGGAAACCGCCGACAACTGCCGCCGCATCTGCGCTTCCACCGACCGCATCGTACGGGCCGGCGACCGCTACGACACGTTGCCGCCCGAAATGCTCGGAAAATTCCTGACGCTGTTGCTCGAAAAAAACGTATTCACCTCCACGTCGGCCTCGGAAGACATCCTGAAACAATCGGGGACGATGCAGTACATGGAGCCCGAACTGCTGTCGGTCATCGACGATATCCGGCTGGCCGAGAATTCGATCAACGACGCCATTGCGGGATGCGTATCGGATATGGAAACGATACGCACGGGCCTGTACATGGATTCCCGCCGCTTTCCCGAAGCGCTCCGGGATACGCTCCCGTCGGGAGAAGGGACCGTGGCGGCCGTAAGGTTCGTGATGGAGTATCCGCCTTGCCACAACTACACGGTCAAAAATCCGTTCGGCGACCTGGCCCGGTCGATCGAAAAGAGTTGCGCCGACCTGGAAGATGTGCTGAACCGGATCACGGAGGCAGGATACTGACGATCGCGCGGCGCATCCCGCCATCGGGACAAAAATTTAAGGGACGGTTTTTCGAAAAACCGTCCCTTATCGATTCATGCGATCGAAAATCTTACTGCCTTCGGGCGATCCCGATATAGTAGATCAGCGTCACGACCGCCGACAGAGCCGCGACCAAATAGGTGCGCGCCGCCCATGCCAACGCCTCTTTCGCCTGCGCGGCCTGTTCGCCCTTCAACGTGTAGCTGCCGGTCAGCCATTCCATCGCGCGAGCCGAAGCATTGTACTCGACCGGCAGGGTGATGAGACTGAAAACGGCCGATACGGCGATCATACCGATCCCGATCCAAAACAGCGCCGGATAGGTATTCAGCAGCAACATTCCGGCAATAATCACCCACATCGCCCACTGCGACGAAAAACTAACCACCGGCACCAGCGCCGAACGCATTTTCAGCGGAGCGTACTCGCGGGCGTGCTGCACGGCATGGCCGCACTCGTGGGCGGCTACCGCCGCCGCGGCCACACTGTTGCTGCTATAAACCGACTCGCTGAGATTGACGGTCTTCGTGGCCGGATTGTAGTGATCGGTCAGGTGCCCCGGCGTCGAAACCACCTTCACGTCGTAAATCCCGTTGTCGTGCAGCATCCGTTCGGCCACGTCCTTACCGGTCAGACCGCCGGGAAACATCACTTTGGAATACTTTTTAAAAACCGATTGGAGCTTCGCCTGCACGATAAAACCGACGATCGCAATAACGATCAGCAACACCCATTCCGCATTGATTGGTCCTAAATACATTTTTCAACTTTTTTCTTTGTGCACGCTGCAAGACGTGCGGTTTCAACTTATGATCTGTTTTTAAGAATAAAACGTTTTTGCTCGCGCTTTATTACGTTGTTTCGGATTCCTGTTTCCGGAAAGTCATATAGGCATTGGCCTGCTGCGACGGCATTACCTCGATGTCGTTGATATTGACGTGCGGCGGCAGCGAAACGACCCATGCGACGATCCCGGCAATGTCGTCGCCGGTCAGCGGTTCGACGCCGCGGTACACCTCCGCGGCCCGTTTCTTATCCCCGTGGAAACGCACCGTCGAAAATTCGGTATCGACCATACCGGGACGGATCTCGGTCACTTTGATCCCGTGACTCAGGAAATCCATCCGCATCCCCTGTGAAAGCGCGTGCACGGCATGTTTCGAAGCACAGTAAACGGCTCCGTTCTCATAAGCCTGCGTTCCGGCGATCGAACCGAGGTTTACGATATGCCCTCCCTTGCCGCGCCGGATCATCCACCCCGACACGACGCGGGTCACGTACAGCAACCCTTTGACGTTCGTGTCGATCATCCGTTCCCAGTCGTGCGGGTCGCCCTCGTCGAGGTGCTCGAAACCGGACGCCAGTCCCGCATTGTTGACCAGCAGGTCCACTTCCCGGAAACGGTCGGGCAACGCGCTCAGCGCGCCTTCGGTCTGAAAACGGTCCCGGATGTCGAATCCCAGCACATGCACTTTCACGCCGTACTCTCTTTCCAATTCGTCGTTGAGTTTCTGCAAACGGTCGGTGCGCCTCCCGGTGATTACGAGGTCGTACCCCAGCCGCGCCAGTGCGCGGGCGGTGGCAGTCCCTATTCCCGAGGAAGCGCCGGTAACCAAAGCTGTCTTTTCCATAACGGCATTTTATTAATACGGTAGCGTTTTTTCGCCCGTTCTGCGCGCAGGCGCAAAAACCGACTTCCCGATTATATGCAAAAATACGAAATTTTACGTTACTTTGTAGCTTTTAAACTATTTTACGGCGATATGGGCAGACTGAACCTCGAATATTTCCTGGCGCGGCGAATCGCGACGCAAACCGGCGGGCGCAAAAACAACGTAATGGTGCGCATCGCCACGCTGAGCGTCGCGATCGGCATCGCCGTAATGATCATATCGCTCAGCGTGATTTTCGGATTCAAGCGCGAGATCGCCGCGAAACTGAGCGGATTCGGTTCCCATGTTCAGATCGTCAACCTCGACGGGAACGTTTCGTACGAAACGGTTCCCATTTCGAAAAACCAGCCGTTCCTGTCGCAAATCCGCAGCGTGCGGAATTTTTCGGGAATACATCCCTATGCCGTCACGATCGGCATTCCGCGCGGAGAACGCGCGATGCAGGGCGTCGTACTGAAGGGAGTGGACAGCACGTACGACTGGTCGTTTTTCCGACAAAACCTCGTGGAGGGCGAACTGCCCGACGTGCAAAGCGGCGTCCGCACCAAGGATATCGCGGTCTCCCGTTCGCTGGCGGACCTGCTCGAAGTTTCGGTCGGGGATCCGCTGGAAATGCTGTTCATCCAGGATCCGCCGCGGCGCGACCTCTTCCGGGTCGCGGGCATTTACGACACGCAGTTCAGCGAAATAGACCACATGATGGTGCTGACCGACCTACGCAACGTCCAGCGACTCAACGGATGGGATTCGACGCAGATCACCGGGTTCGAAATCGCCACGTCCGATTTCGGACGGCTGGAGCCTTTTACGGACGACGTCTACCAAGTCGTTTTCGACAACCTGACGGGAGACGAACACGACTCGTTGCGCGTCATCAACATCCGGGAGCGTTTCCCGATGATCTTCGACTGGCTCGACGCGCACAACGTCAACGCCGGAGTCATCATTACGGTGATGCTGCTCGTGGCGCTGTTCAACATGATCGCCGCCCTGCTGATCATCCTGCTCGAACGCACGTCGATGATCGGCACGCTGAAAGCGCTCGGCATGGGGAACCGCGCCCTGCAGAAGATGTTCGTGATCCGCTCGTCGTTCGTCATTATAAAAGGAATGTTTTGGGGCAACGTGGTCGGCATCGGCCTGTGTCTCTTACAGCACTGCACCGGATGGATTTCGCTGAGCCAGGAGGGATATTTCCTGACCACCGTACCGATTTTCATCGACTGGGGGTGGCTGGCGCTGCTGAATGCCGCGACCTTCCTGTTCATTGTAGCGCTGCTGGCTTTGCCGACGATGATAATTTCACTAATTTTGCCGGAGAAAACGATCCGCTTCGAATAGTGCCGAACGATGAAACCCTATAACCAGACGGAAAGCAAAAAAGAACAGGTGCGAACGATGTTCGACGGGATCGCCCGCCGGTACGACCTGCTGAACCACTTGTTGTCGCTCGGCATCGACCGGGGATGGCGCCGCCGGGTGGTGCGAATGGTGCGCCTGCACCGGCCCGCCGAAATCCTGGATATGGCGACCGGCACGGGCGACCTGGCCATCATGCTGGCCGAAGCGTGTCCCGCAGCGCAGATCACCGGCATCGACCTCTCCGAACGGATGCTGGCCATCGGCCGCGAAAAGGTGGAACGGAAAGGACTCTCCGGCCGCATCCGGCTGTCGCAGGGAGACGCCGAGACGCCCCGATACGGCGAAGGAAGGTTCGACGCCGCCACCGTAGCGTTCGGCGTCCGCAACTTCGAAGACTTGCCGGGCGGAATGACCGGCCTGTACCGGGCCCTGAAGCCCGGCGGAAGGCTTTACGTGCTGGAATTCGGTATGCCGCAGAACCGGATCTTCAGAGCCTGTTACGGATTCTACTTTCTCCGGGTGCTGCCCCGGATCGGCGGAATGATCTCGAAAGACGGCGCGGCCTACGCCTACTTGCCCGAATCGGTTGGCGAATTTCCCTACGGGAAACGCTTCACCGAAATTCTCCGCGACGCGGGCTTCCGCAACGCGCGTTTCAAAAACCTGTTCGGCGGCGTAGCGCAGATTTACAGCGCCGAAAAGCCCGTTTCATCGACGTAAAAACAATCAAGCCCATGAAAAAACTGATTATCCTGCTGCTGATACTGCCGATCGTTTCGTGCGTACGGGTCGAAGATCTCTCCTACGACGGAATCGAATCCGTACAAGTCCAGTCCGTAGGCACTTCCCAGACGGCCATCGACCTGTTCGTACGCGCGTCGAACGGATCGGGAACGAACCTCACGGTCGCGCGCGCCGAACTGACGCTGAAAAAGGGCGACCGAACGCTGGTTCAGGCCCGGGTGGACGAAAAGGTAAAACTGCCTCGCAAATTCGACGGTACGGTGCGCGTTCCGGTCAACGTGCGTTTCGAAGGCGGTATGCTCGGCGCGATCGGCGTAATGAGCACGCTGTCGCGGGGCGTCCAAGGAACGACCGTCTCCGGCGTCGTCGTAGCCCGGGCCGGCCTGATGCGCAAAAAATACGTAATCGAGGATATGGAGACCGAACGCTTTCTCAGGCAGTTCGGGATCAAGCTTTCCGACATCCTGCAAAATATCGATCTATGAAAAAGTTCATGACGATCCTGCTGCCGCTCGCCGCTGCCGCAGCCACGGTCGCAGCCCAGGGACTGGGCGGGTTTAAAAACCAACTGGCCGCACCGGACGGTTCCTACGGCAGCCGCATACAGATTACCGAGCACGGCACGGCCGCTTCGGCCGTCAGTTCGATGCAGACGAACCAGTCCGGCGTCAAAATACGCGGATATCGGGTACGCATCTTTTCGGACAACAGCCAGAACGCGCGTTCGGCGGGGCAGAATGCGCTCAGCCGCTTTCGGGAGTTATATCCGGGCATACCGGCCGACATGACTTACGACACTCCTTATTTCAAGGTCACCGTCGGCAACTGCCTGACTGCGGAAGAAGCGACCATCCTGTGGGGAAAGATCAAAGACGCTTTCGACCGCGCATTCGTCGCCCGCGAAGAGATTCCGTTGTCGTCTTTCAAGGAGAGCCAGTCGCTTCTCCCCGACAGTTCCGCCGGGAATGCCGCCGCAAAAGAGTAATATTCGGGGCTTTCGATCCCGGCGCCGCTTCGGTTATACGAAAAATATCCGACAAAACCAAATTTTTTACCGGGAAAATTCATTTTTCGGCAAAAATTTCACTGGATAACTGTTCCAATAACCAATCATTTTTATACCTTTGCGCCTGAATAATTCAACCAATTAATTCTTGTCACTATGAAAACTTTTACTAAATCTGTAATGATGCTCGCAGTTGTTGCTGCCTGCGTTTCTTTCGCTTCTTGCGGTAACGCCGGCGCTGAAAAAGCCAAAGCCGACTCGATCGCCGCTGCCAAGGCTGCCGATTCGATCGCTGCCGCCGAAGCTGCTGCTGCCGCCGCTGCCGCTGCTGCTGCCGATACGACCGCTGCCGCTGCCGACACGGCTGCTGCCGCTCAATAATCGCGGGCGTTTTCGGACGCTTACAGATAAAAAGTAAAGGATCTTCCAGGAAGACCCTTTATTTTTTTGCCCCAAAAAAGAAACCGGCGGTTTCCGACCGAAAAGCAAGCCGGCTTCCCCCGATCGGGGGAAGCCGGCTTGCCGTTTTCTTCAAACGGATCCCGTCCTATTTATAATAATCGAACGTCCCGTTCTGATGCGTAATCGTCACCGAAGCCTTATCGGCCGCTTCGACACGACCGACGACCTGCGCATCGACCCCGAAGCTTTTCGAAATCCGGATCAGGTCGTCCGCCACGGCTTCGCTGTCGACGTAAAGCTCCATCCGGTGTCCCATGTTGAACACGCTGTACATTTCGCGCCACGGCGTCTGCGATTCCCGCTGGATAATCCGGAACAGCAACGGCGTTTCGAACAGATTATCCTTGACCACGTGCAACTTGTCGATAAAATGCAGAATTTTGGTTTGTCCGCCGCCGCTGCAATGGATCATGCCGCGAATATCGCCGCGGTGCTCCTGCAACATTGCCCGGACAACCGGAGCGTATGTCCGCGTCGGCGACAGCACCAGTTTGCCGACCGTCAGCGGACATCCCTTTACGGTATCGGTCAAACGGTATTTACCGGTATAAACCAAATCTTTGGGAACCTCCGGATCGAACGTTTCCGGATACTTCTCGCCGACGATCTTCGCAAAAACGTCGTGCCGGGCCGAAGTCAATCCGTTGCTGCCCATCCCTCCGTTGTATTCGTCCTCGTAGGTCGCCTGTCCCGACGAACTGAGTCCGACGATATAACAGCCGCTGCGGATATTCGCATTGTCGATCACGTCGCTGCGCCGGGTACGCGCCGTTACGGTGCTGTCGACGATAATCGTCCGCACCAAGTCGCCCACGTCGGCCGTTTCGCCCCCGGTCGAATAGATCCCGACCCCCAGTTCGCGCAAGTGTTGCAAAAACTCTTCGGTGCCGTTGATCACCGCGGCGATCACCTCGCCGGGGATCAGGTGCTTGTTCCGCCCGATGGTCGACGACAGCAGAATGTTGTCGGTCACGCCGACGCACAGCAGGTCGTCGGTATTCATGACGACCGCGTCCTGCGCGATGCCTTTCCACACCGACAAGTCGCCGGTTTCCCGCCAGTAAGCGTAAGCCAACGCCGATTTGGTGCCGGCTCCGTCGGCATGCATGACGAGACACGACCCGTCGTCGCCCGACAGAAAATCCGGAATGATTTTACAAAACGCCTTGGGGTAAAGCCCCTTGTCGATGCTTTTGATCGCAGCGTGCACGTCCTCTTTCGACGACGAAACCCCGCGTCCCGCGTAACGTGATGATGATTCAGACATAATTTCAGTTCGAATAATGCGTTACAAAGATAGCCATTAAATTTCGGTTTGTCTGTATTTTTTCGTAATTTTGCTTGTTACAAATCCGAAAAAGATGAACATCGTAACTGGAAAACAAGAGTCCGTATACGACCTGATCCGGAGCATGAGCAAGGCGGAGAAGCGCAACTTCAAACTCTACGCCACCCGCCTGTCCGGCAACCAGGAAGCGAAGTTCATTTCGCTTTTCGACTGCATGGACGCGTTGGACGAATACGACGAAACGAAAATCCTCCAGCGCTGCCCGATCAAGAAGGAACAGCTGCCGAACATGAAGGCGCACCTCTACAAACAGATCCTGGTCAGCATCCGGCTGCTCGACGCGCAACGCACGGTTCCGATCCAGCTTCGCGAACAGATCGACTTCGCCCGCATCCTGTACGACAAGGGATTGTTCCGGCAAAGCACCAAGATCCTCGAAAAGGCGAAAGAACAGGCGCTGTTCTACGAACAGTACACACAGGCTATCGAAATCATCGAGTTTCAGAAAAGGCTCGGGACGCTGAGCGTCTCCCGCGGACTGGTCGCCAAAAGCGAAACGGTCAGCCGGCAAGTCGCCGAATTGTGCACGCGGATCAAAAACATCAACGAACTGTCGAACAGCGGGTCGCAGCTCTACGGGCTCTACCTGCAACTGGGATACGCCCGTACGCAGAAAGACCTCGACATGATCGTCCAGGTCTACGGCCCGACGCTGGCGAAATACGACGACGAACGGCAGCTTTCGTTCACCGAAAAAGTATACCTGTACCAGGCGCAGGTCTGGTACAACTACATCCGGCACGATATGCTGACGTGCTACAAATACGTCTGTCGCTGGATACTGCTGTTCGACAGCGCGCCGCACATGAAAGAGCTGATGTACGATCTCTACCTGCGGGGATACTCCCGGCTGCTTGACGGACTCTATCTGCTGCGCAGCTACCGGCGGTTCATCCAGAAATTGGACGACTTCGAAGACGAAGCCGACTCGATCGCCGCCATCAACGACAACGCCCGGATGATCTGGCAGCAGATCATTTACGTCAACCGCATCAACAAGCATTTCTGGGAAGGCACATTCGCGGAAGGCATCCGGATGATCCCGGAAGTGGAGCGGTATATCCGCGACTACGGGACCGAGTTGGATATCCACCACCGGATGGTGCTTTGCTACAAAATCGCCTGCCTCTATTTCGGACACGGCGACTACCGCAAGTGCATGGACTACCTCGGAAGGATCATCAGCACGCGCGATCCGCGCATCCACCGCGATCTGCAATGCTACGCCCGCATCCTGAACCTGATCGCCTCTTACGAAGCGGGCATCGACTACAACCTGGACTACCAGGTGCGCTCGGTGTGCCTGTTCCTGGTCAAGATGAACGACATGCACCAGGTGCAACAGGAGATCATGGCCTTCCTCAAACGGCTCAACTCGATGTACGCCACCAACCTGAAAGAAGAGCTGCGCCAACTGTACGAACGGCTCAAACCGCTCGAGCACCACCCGTTCGAACGCCGGACGTTTTATTACCTCGACATTTTGTCGTGGCTCGAGAGCAAACAAAAGGGGAGTTCGGTCGCCGAGATCATTCGCAGGCGGTTTCTCGAAGAGAACGGCGGGAAATAGCCGGCACGAAAAATGCGGACGGCGTAAAATCCCGTCGCAGCGCGCATGTTAAATTGTAATTTAAAAAAAATAATTTTTTTTTATCCGCTGACAATTTTCGGCCAGATTTCGCAAAAGGCTTATCATTTGAAATCAATACCGGAAATTTAAAAAACATTTAGTAACGAATCGAACCGTTATATTTTTAACACCGGTACGATCCGCCGGCCGAATGCCCGATCGTCGTTTGCCGTTCTGATATTATTCACCTATTTTTACGGTCGCAAACACCGACAGTGCGAAAAAACAAATCTCTATAAAATTCCGAATCCTATGGAAAAACACGTTCAAAAGTATGTCGACGATTTCATGGCCGATATCATCGCCAGAAATCCGGGTGAAAAAGAGTTTCACCAGGCCGTACACGAGGTCGTAGAATCGCTGGCCCCGTACATCCTCGAAAATCCCGTGCTCCAGAAAATGAAAGTCCTGGAACGCATCGCCGAACCCGAACGAATCGTGATGTTCCGCGTTCCGTGGCTCAACGACAAGGGGGAGATCGAGATCAACAAAGGCTACCGCGTCGAAATGAACAGCGCGATCGGCCCCTATAAAGGCGGCATCCGTTTCCACTCGTCGGTAAACCTGAGCATTCTGAAGTTCCTCGCCTTCGAGCAAACCTTCAAAAACAGCCTGACGACGCTGCCGATGGGCGGCGGCAAGGGCGGCTCGGACTTCAACCCGAAAGGCAAGTCCGATAACGAAGTAATGCGCTTTTGCCAGTCGTTCATGACCGAACTGCAACGTCACATCGGAGCAAACACGGACGTGCCGGCCGGCGACATCGGCGTGGGCGGACGCGAAATCGGCTTCATGTTCGGCCAGTACAAGCGGCTGCGCAACGAATTTACCGGCACGCTGACCGGCAAGGGCCTCGGCTGGGGCGGCAGTCCGCTGCGTCCGGAAGCCACCGGGTACGGCACCTGCTACTTCGCCCAGGAGATGCTGGCTACGCGGGGCGAAAGCTTCAAAGGCAAGACCGTAGCGATTTCCGGATCGGGCAACGTGGCGCAGTACGCCTGCGAAAAGGCGACCCAGCTCGGCGCCAAGGTCGTAACGCTTTCCGATTCGTCGGGATACATCTACGACCCGAAAGGCATCGATGCCGATAAGCTGGCCTATGTAATGGAACTGAAAAACATTTTCCGAGGCCGCATCAAAGAGTACGCTGAAAAATATCCGGAAGCCACCTACTACGAAGGACAGCGTCCGTGGAGCGTAAAATGCGACATCGCGATGCCGTGCGCCACGCAGAACGAACTGAACGGCGACGAGGCCCAAACGCTGATCGCAAACGGCTGTTTCTGCGTTGCCGAAGGCGCCAACATGCCCTCTACGCCCGAAGCGATCAAGGCCTTCCTGGACAACAAACTGCTGTACTCGCCGGGCAAGGCGTCGAACGCCGGCGGCGTAGCCACTTCCGGCCTCGAAATGACGCAGAACTCGATGCGTCTGTCATGGTCTCCGCAGGAAGTCGACCAGAAACTGCACTCGATCATGAAAGACATCCACGCCGCTTGCGTGAAATACGGCACCGGCCCCGACGGATACGTCAACTACGTCAACGGCGCCAACATCGCCGGCTTCATGAAAGTGGCCAACGCCATGCTGGCCCAGGGCTGCGTATAAGATCCTTTACTTTCCTGATATTAAAAACGTTCCCGGAAATCCGGGAACGTTTTTTCGTTTCGCGCGGCAGGAAGCGCCGGCAGCAAAAACAAACGATAAAAAATCATCCCGAATCCGACGTTCCGTCGCAATTTATTATCCCGAAACAGGCTCGATTTTGAAAAAAAACGTTACATTTGTAGCAATTGGAAAGTAAATAAAATTAAAAATGCCTGATTGTCATGATGAGGTAACGCGACATAAAAAACCGGACTGGCTGAAAATCAAGCTCCATAACAGTAGTAATTTCGGCGAAGTGGCTCGCATCGTACAGGAACATGGGCTGCATACGATATGCAGCAGCGGACGATGCCCCAACCAAGCCGAATGCTGGAGCCGCAGAACAGCGACTTTCATGATCCTGGGTGAAATCTGTACCCGTTCGTGCAAGTTCTGTGCGACAGCCACCGGAAAACCGTTACCGCCCGACCCGGATGAGCCGCAGAAACTCGCCCGTTCCGTTCGATTGATGGGATTGAAACATTGTGTCGTCACTTCCGTAACGCGTGACGATCTGCCCGACGGCGGAGCCGAAATATGGGCGGAAACGGTACGGGCCGTTCGCCGCGAAAATCCGGATACTTCGATCGAATTGCTGATTCCCGACTTCGATGCGCGGGAAGATCTGATCGACACGGTGATCGCCGCCAAACCGGATATTATCGGACACAACGTCGAAACCGTCGCCCGGCTGACTCCGCAGGTGCGCTCGCGCGCCCGTTACGAAGTCAGTCTCAAAACTTTGTCGCATATCGCGCGGTCGGGCTGCCGAACCAAAAGCGGCCTGATGGTCGGTCTCGGCGAAACCGACGACGAAGTGCTCGCCGCGATCGACGACCTAGTCGCCAACGGCGTCCGGATTATGACGATCGGCCAATACCTGCGGCCCACGCTGAAACACCTGCCGGTCGCAGATTACGTAACTCCTGAAAAATTCGCAACTTACAAGGAAGAAGCGCTGCGACGCGGTATGCTTTACGTCGAAAGCGGCCCGATGGTGCGTTCGTCCTACATGGCCGAGAAGGCGATGCAATGTTGCGGAAGCAAAAAATAAACGAAACATGGAAACCGTTACCAGCAAATACGTCGGACGGACGGAATACTCCGCAGCCTGGGAAGAGCAGAAACGCTTCTTCAACGCCCTGCTGGACGCCAAACGAAACGGTGGCGGACAAGCGGAGCAGGTACTGCTCTTCGTCGAACACCCGCACGTCTATACGCTCGGCAAAAGCGGACACGCGTCGAACCTGCTGGTCGACGACGGTTTCCTGAAACGGATCGGGGCCACTTATTTCCAGACCGACCGCGGCGGGGACATCACCTACCACGGTCTCGGACAGTTGGTCGGCTATCCGATTCTCGATCTCGAACGGCTCGGCACGAACCTGAAGGATTATATTTGGACGATCGAGGAGAGCGTGATCCGGACGATCGCCGAATACGGTATCGCCGGCGGACGACTCGCCGGCGCGACCGGCGTATGGATCGAAGGAGATTCCCCGCGCGCGCGAAAAATCTGCGCGATCGGAGTCAAAGCGTCCCGTTACGTAACGATGCATGGCTTCGCGCTGAACGTAACGACCGACCTGCGCTATTTTTCGTACATCAATCCGTGCGGATTCGTCGACAAAGGAGTCACGTCGATCGAAAAGGAGACCGGGATGCGGCCGACGCTGGAAGAGGTCGCCCGCAAATTCGCCGCGCATTTCGGACAATTGCTCCGCTGCGAGGTACGGTGACGGCACGCGGGAAGGGCCGGGGCCCGTCGCCCGGGAAACAGGGACGGATTAAAATTTGATTAATAAGCAATTAATAAATAAAAAACGTTATGTCAGCAGAAAAAAGATGGGTACTCAAGCCCCAAGGGGATGCTGCGAAGGTGGCCGCGCTGGCCGCCGCGCTCGACATCCCGCCGGTGCTTGCCAACCTACTTGTTCAGCGTGGCATCGAAACCGAAGAGGAAGCATGGCAATTCTTTAACCCGAAACTGGAGAACCTGCACGATCCGTTCCTGATGAAGGATATGGACCGCGCCGTCGAACGGATCGACGAAGCCGTCAAACGAAACGAGCCGATCATGGTCTACGGCGATTACGACGTAGACGGAACGACCGCCGTCGCGCTGGTCTATTCGTTCCTGCGCCGGTTGGGACTCTCGTCGCTGCTGTTCTACATTCCCGACCGCTACACCGAAGGCTACGGCATTTCGGTCAAAGCGATCGATTACGCGCAGCGCAAGGGCGTGGGGCTGATCATCGCGCTCGACTGCGGGATCAAAGCGACGGAAAAGGTCGCCTATGCCAAGACCAAAGGAATCGACTTTATCATCTGCGACCATCACCTGCCGGGGGACACCATTCCCGAAGCGGTGGCGGTGCTCGACTCCAAGCGGCCCGACTGCAACTATCCGTTCAAGGAACTGTCGGGATGCGGCGTAGGGTTCAAAATGCTACAGGGGTATTGTCAGTTCAAAGGATTGCCTTTCTCGGAAGTGGAATGCCTGCTCGACCTGGTAGTCGTCAGCATCGCCTCGGACATCGTGCCGCTGGTAGGCGAAAACCGGATTCTGGCCTATTACGGCCTCAAACGCCTGAACGAAAAGCCCGGCAAGGGCCTTTCGTCGATCATTAAAATCTGCGGCCTCGACAAGCATGTCATCACCATCGACGACATCGTATTCAAGATCGGGCCGCGTATCAACGCGGCGGGCCGCATGGAAGTCGATTCCGACGACGAGAACGCCGCTCCGTCGGGCGGACACTCGGCCGTATACCTGATGGTGGCGCGCGACGAAGAGGTCGCCTCCGAATACGGGGCCTTCATCGACACCTGCAATCAGGACCGCAAGAACATCGACCGTTCGATCACACAGGAAGCCCACGAGATCATCGAAAGCCGGCCGGAACTGAAAAACCGCAAAAGCACGGTGATCTATAATCCGAAATGGATGAAGGGGATCGTCGGCATCGTGGCCTCCCGGCTGATCGAGACTTACTATCGGCCGACCGTCGTACTGACGATGAGCAACGGGTACGTCACCGGTTCGGCGCGCAGCGTGCCGGGTTTCGACCTGTACCAGGCCGTCGAATCGTGCGCCGACCTGTTGGAAAATTTCGGAGGACATATCTATGCGGCAGGCCTGACGATGCGGCCCGAAAACGTGGAAGAGTTCACGCGGCGGTTCAACGATTATGTCGAGGAGCACATCGATCCCGAAATGCTGATCCCGCAGGTGGAGATCGACTCGGAATTGCTGTTCAGCGACATCACGCACAAATTCCGGACGACGTTGAACCGTTTCCAACCGTTCGGCCCGGAAAACAACGCGCCGGTATTCGTAACGCGCGGCGTCAGCAACCGCGGCGACGCCCGGTTGGTCGGGGCGGAGCAGGAACACCTGAAAATGGACCTGATCCAGGGACAGAAACCGAACACATCGATCCCGGCCATCGCGTTCCAGCAACCGACCCATTACGAGCATGTGCGTTCGGGCAAATGCATCGACGTCTGCTATTCGGTCGTCGAGAACCACTACCGGGGCACCGTGTCGGCCCAACTGCGAATCAAAGACATCAAAAAAACGCCCGTAAAATAATTTTCCGAGGAAAAACGCAAGAGACTGTCCCGCAATGCGGCGATAGTCTCTTTTTATTGCAAACGGGCATCGTTTCTCCGTTATTTCCGCACCCTGACCCAGACCTCCCGCACTTCGATCTGATCGTCGAGCACTCCCGATATCCGCATCGTATCCCGCTCTACGCCGATTTGATAGACGGCCTGTTTCCCGATAAAACGGACCATCCCCGGCAAGCCGTAATCGATCGTTTCGGTATAGGTATCCCCGTCGAGCCGGTAGGTTCCGCCAACCCCGTTGAAGACCGTTCCCTCGGCTAAAAAAATATTCCTATAATCCAAACACATATACAAAAAAGCGACTCCCCGTCCGAGAAGTCGCTTCCGATAGAGCGATGAAATACCGTTTTATCCTAATACCGGTAGAAATCGGCCTTGTAAGGACCTTCGACCGGCACGCCGATATAATCGGCCTGTTTCTGCGTCAGTTTGGTCAGGTGCACGCCGAGGCTCTCCAGATGCAGCCGAGCCACCTCTTCGTCGAGGTGCTTTGGCAGGCGGTAAACGTTCACCTCCATCTTTTCGGTCCACAGCTCGATCTGCGCCAGCGTCTGGTTCGTAAACGAATTGCTCATCACGAACGACGGATGGCCGGTCGCGCAACCCAGATTGACCAAACGCCCTTCGGCCAGCACGAAAATGGCGTGTCCGTCGGGGAACGTATATTTGTCGACCTGCGGTTTGATCTCGGTGCGCGCGATCCCCGGGTAGGCGTTCAACTTATCCATCTGGATTTCGTTGTCGAAATGCCCGATGTTGCAGACGATTGCCTGATCGCGCATTTTTTCCATGTGTTCGACCCGCAGGATATCGCAGTTGCCGGTCGTCGTGACGTAAATATTGCCTTCGGGCAGGGCGTCTTCGACCGTCTTCACCTCGAATCCTTCCATCGCGGCCTGCAACGCGCAGATCGGGTCGATCTCGGTCACGATCACCCGTGCTCCGTAAGAACGCATACTCGCGGCGCAGCCTTTGCCCACGTCGCCGTAACCGCATACGACCACCACCTTGCCGGCGATCATCACGTCGGTCGCCCGTTTGATCCCGTCGGCCAGCGATTCGCGGCAACCGTACAGGTTGTCGAACTTGCTTTTGGTCACCGAATCGTTCACGTTGATGGCCGGAAACAGCAGCTCGCCGCGGGCCTGCATCTGATACAGCCGGTGCACGCCGGTCGTAGTCTCCTCGGAAACCCCTTTCAACGCCTCCACCGTGCGGTGCCATTTGCCGTTGTCCTCGGCCAACAATTTTTTCAGAACGTCGAGAATCACCGCCTCTTCATGGTTGGACGGAGCGTAATCGAGCGTTTTCGGATCGTTCTCGGCCGCATATCCCTTATGAACCAGCAGCGTAGCGTCGCCGCCGTCGTCAACGATCAGATTCGGACCTTTGCCGCCGGGAAAACTCAACGCCATCGCCGTACACCACCAGTATTCTTCGAGCGTTTCGCCCTTCCAGGCGAACACCGGCACGCCGGCCTCGGCGATTGCGGCGGCGGCATGGTCCTGCGTCGAAAAAATGTTGCAACTGGCCCACCGCACGTCGGCTCCCAACTCGACCAGCGTCTCGATCAGCACGGCCGTCTGGATCGTCATGTGCAGCGACCCCATCACGCGGGCCCCCTGCAACGGTTTCTGCGCACTGTACTTCCGGCGGACGGCCATCAGTCCGGGCATCTCTTTCTCGGCGATCTCGATCTCCTTGCGTCCCCAGCCGGCCAACGCGATGTCGGCCACTTTGTAAGGCAAATTCAAATCCAACAACATATTCCGTATTTTTTTATGATTATCGTTCTTCTTCCCGTTCTTTTCGAAAAACCGGACGATCTGCGCCCGGTCGGCTTCGATCTGCCGCCGAAGCTCTTCGACAGACCCGAATTTCCGTTCGCTGCGAACAAATTCCAACAGGTCGACCGTAACGGTGCGACCGTACAGATCGCCGTCGAACCCGAGCACATGCGCTTCGAGCACCCGATCCAAACCGCTGCCCACCGTCGGCTTACGCCCGAGATTCACCATCGCGGGCCATACCTTCCCGTCCACCGTGAAATGCGCGGCATACACGCCGTTACGCGCCGGCACCGACTCGCCTACGGCAAGATTGGCCGTCGGGAAACCGAGCCGGCGGCCGAGCCGGTTTCCGCCGACCACTTCGCCCGTAATCTGAAAATCCATCCTGAAAAATAAACTCCGCACGCCGCGCACCCCGGACGAAAGCTCCGCCGGAAACGGCAAACAGGCTGCGGATTCTGTTTTATTGCTTACATTTGTGCCTGCAAATGTAGAAAGAATAATCAAGATTTGCGAACGGAATGTCACGCATCCGCTTTCCGCCGGACGGGAAATTCGGAAAAGGCATTGACAAAAAGGTTTGTTTTTTGTACCTTGCTTGGGCTACGAAAGGGTACGCATATTTTGACACGATGGAGCGCAAAAACCGCAAAATATACTACACGATGGGGGAGGTGTCGGAGATGTTCGACGTCAATCCGTCGCTGATCCGTTTCTGGGAACAGAAATTCGACATCCTCAAACCCGACAAGAACAAAAAGGGCAACCGATTGTTCACGCCGAAAGACGTCGAAAACCTGAAATTGATCTATCACCTGGTCAAAGAGAACGGGATGACGCTCGCCGGAGCGGCCAAACGGTTGCGGGACAACCGCGAAGGCGTGGAGCGCAACCTCGAGATCATCGAAAAACTACAGGGTATGCGCGCCCTGCTGCTGGAAGTCCGCGAAGAGCTGAAATCGGGCGGCGACGAAATCTTCATCGACACCTCGGTGCCGGAGACCGCGCCACCGTCGCTGCAAGCCGATGCCGCAGCCGTGCCGGACGCGCCGCCCGCCGCCGAGGAATCCGTCGAAGGACCGGCCGTACCGCGGTTTTTGCAGCGCGAGATCCCGATCCCGCCGCAGCCGGCGACCGCCGCGCCGCGTTTCGACCTGCCGGAAGAGGCCGCCCGCACGGAAGAACCGACCGCAACGCCCGAACCGGAACAGCCCCGACGTCCGGTAATCGTCGAACAATCGCTGTTTTAACCATCCGATAAAACGAACGACATGAAAATACGCGACGTAGCAACCGTCATCGAAGAGTTCGCTCCGCTGCAACTGCAGGAAACCTACGACAACAGCGGGCTGAACATCGGATTCCCGGACGCCGAACTGACGGGCGTTCTGATCTGCGTGGACGTCACCGAAACGGTCGTCGACGAAGCGATCGGGCACAGGGCCAACCTGATCGTGTCGCATCACCCGCTGCTGTTCCACCCGTTACGCCGGATCGTCGGGGCCGACGCTTCGCAACGGATCGCCGCGCGCTGCCTGATCGCCGGCATCTCGCTCTATGCCGCGCACACCAATCTGGACAGCGCCGACGGGGGTATGAGTTTCCGGCTCGGGCAATTGCTCGGACTGCAAAATATGCGGACGCTGAAACCGAATCCGGAAACAGTTCCCGAATCGGGGTTCGGCATCGTCGGGGAACTGCCCGGCAGAGCGCGCCCGACGCTGGAGTTTCTGCGAGAGACCAAACGACTGTTAAACTGCGGCGCGATCCGTTACAGCGCCCTGTGCCGCGAAACCGTCTCACGCATAGCGCTGTGCACCGGAGCCGGAGCTTCGATGATCGAAGACGCCGTCGCTGCGGGCGCGGATCTCTACCTGTCGTCGGACTTCAAATACAACGATTTCTACACTCCGGACGGACGGATCGTCGCGGCAGACGTAGGACATTTCGAAAGCGAATATTGCGCAATAGCGCTTTTGCATGATATTATTACAAAAAAAATAGCTACTTTTGCAGTTCGCAAGAGTGAACATTCGATAAACCCGGTAAATTATTTAGTTTAAGAAATTTCTTACAGATATGGCGACATCCAGCAGAAAAAACAACGAATCGAACGACTATTCCGTAGAGGAAAAGATCATCGCGTTGTACGAGCTCCAGAAAATCGACTCGAAAATCGACGAAATCAACAAGATCAAGGGTGAGTTGCCGCTTGAAGTGCAGGATCTCGAAGACGAAATAGCCGGTCTCGAAACCCGCATTGCCAACATCACGTCCGAGATCGACGGACTGACGGCTTCGACCAAACAGCGCAAGGAAGAGATCGAGCAGGCCAAAACGCTGATCGCCAAATACGAACACCAGCAGGACAACGTCCGCAACAATAGGGAGTTCGATTCCCTGTCCAAGGAGATCGAATACCAGAAGCTGGAGATCGAACTGTGTGAGAAAAAAATCAAGGAATACAGTGCGGACAGCAAGGTCAAGAAAAAAATGATCGAAGACGCTCAGGCGATCGTAGCAGACCGCAAAATCGACCTCGCCGCCAAGAAAGCGGAGCTGGAAAGCATCGACCAGGAGACGGCCAAAGAGATCGAAAGCCTCGCCGTGCAGTCGGAAACCGCCGCCGTGAAAATCGACAGCCGGCTGCTGGCCGCTTACAAACGCATCCGCGAAAACGTGCACAACGGATTGGCAGTCGTTACCGTGAAACGCGACGCCTGCGGCGGCTGTTACAACCGCATCCCGCCCCAGCGCCAGTTGGACATCCGGATGAATAAGAAAATCATCGTTTGCGAATATTGCGGCCGGATTCTGGTATCCAACTTGTTGGACGAAAACAACGCCGAAGAATAGGCCAAAACGCTCCGGGATTTTCCCGATCCGTCTTATCCCGAATCTGCAAATTCCGTATTTCCGGAAATTTTGCAGATTTTTTGATTCCCGCAAATTTCCAGCAGGCTGTTTATCAAATTATGGCACAGCTTTTGTAAAAAGGATCGAAATCATGTTGAGTAGAAAAATTTGCGAATTCAAAAAATTTATGTATATTGCGACGCTAAAGTCTAATTATTTAAAAGAATTGCCTATCGAGAATATCTACTCTAAACTAATAACGAGTAGTATATGAATCTGAAGAAGTTAAGTGACAACGATTTGCTTAATGTCTATCTGTCAGGCAATGAGAATGCTGTAACTGTACTTGTCAACCGGCACCGGCGACGGGTCTTCGATTACATCAACATGATGGTCAAGGACCGGGACCTGGCCGACGATATTTTCCAGGAAACTCTTATCAAAGTAATCCGTTTCGTGAACGACGGACGATACACCGAAAACGGAAAATTTCTTTCGTGGGTACTGCGTATCGCGCACAATCAGGTGATCGACCATTTCCGACAGAAAAAACAGCAAAACCACATCTCCGAAGGCGAAGCCGGATACGACCTGCTGAACAACCGGAAACTCTCCGATTCGACGGTCGAAGACCGGATGATCTCCGATCAGATCGCCGAGGATGTTCGCAAACTGGTGGATTTCCTGCCGGCCGAACAAAAAGAAGTCGTCCTGATGCGCTACTACATGGGACTTAGTTTCAAGGAGATAGCCGACGAAACCAACGTCAGCATCAACACGGCGCTCGGACGGATGCGCTATGCGCTGATCAACATGCGCAAAATGATCGACGAAAAGCAGTTAATCTTGAGTTAAAGGCAATAATCGCCGGAGTCGGGCGTTATATAGGTACAAACGATCAAAATCAAATTGTGCCTATGGACGAAAGTTACAATGAGTACGGTTTTAATGCCGAAAGGCTGGCTGATGAAGAACTTTTCTCCAAAGAAGTAGTGGGGGAAGACAATGATCTGATTTTAGTCGACTGCCTGCTGAGAGAGGCGTTAAACAAAAAGTAAAAACCAAGGGCGCTCAATTCGGCGCCCTTTATTTTATTTATTATATTCCTTACTCGTACTCTTCAAAAAATCTAAACCGGAACGACCCCGATTCCAGGACGGTCGGGCAGCGTCACCTGCCCATCGACGATCCGGGCCCCGTCGAATCGGTCGTTCGAAATCAGCAGATTGCCGTCCAGGTCGGCCCAGTCCATCATCGGCGCCAGTTGGGCCGCCGCCGTTATAGCGCAGGAAGTCTCGGTCATACATCCGATCATCAGTTTCATTCCCAACGCCTTGGCCAACACCGCCATTTTATAGGCTTCACGCAGGCCGGTACTCTTCATCAGCTTGATGTTGATCCCGTCGTACACCCCCTCGGCACGCCGGACGTCCGGCAGCCGTTGTAAAAACTCGTCGGCCATAATCGGCAGCGGGCTTCGCTCCCGAATCCATGCCGTCTCGTCGATCATCTCTTTCGGCAGCGGCTGTTCGACGAACAGCGTATTGCGTTCGCTGAGCCACTCGATCATCTCCAACGCCTTCTCCTTATCCTTCCAACCCTGGTTGGCATCGACGCACAGCGGCTTATCGGTCACCGAACGGATGATTTCGACCAGCTCCTTGTCGTTGTCGAGCCCCATCTTCACCTTAATGACGTTATAGGGCGACGTCTCCTCCACTTTCTTGCGTACGACGTCCGCCGTATCGATCCCGATCGTGAACGACGTGTCGGGAGCTTTCTCCGGCGAGAGTCCCCATATCTTATACCACGGCTGACCGAGCAGCTTTCCGGTCAGATCGTGCAGCGCGATATCGACCGACGCTTTCGCCGCCCGGTTGTCGGGAGCCGCCGAATCGACGTATTCGAGAATTTCGTCCATTCGGAACGGATCGGCGAACTGGCCGAGATCGAGCGATCCGAGGAATTTGCAGACCGATTCCTGCGTCTCGCCGAGGTAAGGCGGCATCGACGCTTCGCCGTAGCCGATCACGCCGTCGTACTCGAGCTGCACCTGTACGTCGGGCGTATGCGTACGCGTATTGACCGCCACGGTAAACGGGTGGATCAACTTCAGATCGTACGGCTCGAACGTCAAATTCAGCTTCCCGCTACGCCCTTTTTTCGGTTTCCCCGCACAAGCGCCCAGCAGCGGCGAAGCGGCCACCCCGGCCGTAACGAGCCCCATCGCCGTGGTCTTCAAAAAGTCTCTTCTGTTCATGGTTATCGGATTGATAGGATTATCGGTTGAAATACCACGGATGGCCGGCCACCCGCGCGATACCGGGCGTTCCGATCCGGCCGACGATCCGGCTGATCGACAGGCACGGATACCCGACGAAGTCCTCCGCTTGCGGGTCGATGCTGTTGACCTTGACGCGCCCCGAAGCATGGATGAATTTTCCGTCGCCGAGATACATCGCCACATGCGTCACGCGGCCGGTCTGCGCGTTGCCGAAAAACAGCAAGTCGCCCTTGCGGCAATCCCGCCACGCTTCGGGCGCGATCTTCTCCCCGGTCAGGGCTTGCTGCGAAGCGTCCCGCGCCAGGATTACGCCATTGGCGAAATAGGCCGTCTTGACCATTCCGGAACAGTCGACCCCTTTGACCGAAGTTCCTCCCCACAGATAAGGCACTCCCATCATGCTGCGCGCCGTGCGTTCCAGGCCGTCCGGCCGCAACTCCCGGGCCGCCCATTCGGTAAAATCCTGCGTTTCGCTGCGTTTCACATAACCGGAGCGTCCGTCCGGCAGCCGGACGGCAATGAACTTCCGGTTCGTCTTACCCGCCGGATCGACCTCCAGCACCGTTCCGAGCACGAGATCGGAAACCCGGGAACCCTCCTCGTCCGGCCCAGCGTAGACGAATCCGATGTATCCGGTGTAGATAAACCGCTGTGACATCCGCCAGGACTCCATCTCACCGGGTGTTTTCAGTGCGATCGCATCGTCGTCCACCCACGAAATATAACCGTCCGGAGTCTGCACCCGATACCAGCCGCCCTGCACGTCGAGCACCCGCAACGGCGTTCCGAGGATCGCCTGGGTCGCAAACTCGGCGGCATGAGCCGGAGCGGTGCGCAGGTTGACCGACGACAGCGTGACGAGCGCCTGCGTCCGGTCGCCGAGCGCACGGGACGGTAGCAGCGTCGTATAATCCTCAAAGGCGACCCCGCCCCGCCTCAACCGCTCGCGGAGCGCACGAACGGCTTCCGGATCGTCGCACTTGCCCTTTAATATATACAGCGTATCGTTGACCTGTTCAGCCTCGATCTCGAAGACCGCCACCCGTTTGTCCGGAGCGTACCGCGCGCGCACCTGTTCCACCAGATCGCCGGCGGATTGCGCTTTCGCGCCCCAAACGGCCAGTGTCAGCGCCGCCGTCCATAAAACCTTTTTCGTTATCCTCTTCATTCTATTCGTATGTAACGTCCATGTGATAATCCCACTCGTCGAAATAGAGATTGCGCTCCGAAGTTTCCGCTTCGCCGCGTTGAAAATCCACCGGCTCGCTACGCATATGCCGTTTCGGAGGATCGAACGGATACCCGTAATCGCTGTTCACGACCAGCCGGTAGCTGTCCATGCCCGTTTTATAGAAATCGCGGACGGCCGGATCGGCGCTCGCAGCCAGTTTGCCGAACGATATATCGAGGGGCACCCACCCGACGCCTTCGTAATAAACCGATCCCCAGTCGTGCAGACCGACATGTCCCGGATGCAGCATCCAACCGCTTTCCCACCGCGCCGGAATCCCGACGCTGCGCAACATCGCGATCAGAAGCAGGCTCACCTGTCCGCAGTCGCCGTGTCCGGCATCGAGCACGTACTCGGGAATATTCGGGATCACGCCGTACTCGATCGCCCCCGCCCACGGAATGTCGTCGATCCAATCGTAAATCCGCGAAACGATCCGCACCGGATCGGTCTCGCCGCCGGCCAACTCGCGGGCCTTCCGTTCGATCCGTTCGCTGAAAACGAGGTGCGGCGGACGCTGGGCCGTATATTTGCGATAAACTTCCGAAAGGGTATCGTACGGTTCGACCTGCTTCGACAGCTCCTCCGGATCGAAATACTGCGCACGCGTCGTCACCCGGAACGCGAGCCTGAAAACGGTCGCGCTGTCGCGACGGGCCGGCTGTTCGAAACAAATGCTACGCTGCGGAGTTCCCTTCGGAGCCACGACATACCGCTCAGGCCATGCCGAAATCAGTTCGACACCGGTCTGGCGCGGCAAACCTTCCTGCGGATAGGGCAGCCAGCAACGGATCGTATCGCCCTCCGGCACGGCATCCGGTTCCACGACAAGCGTATAGCGAATCGTCATCGTCACCGGATTCGTACACATTCCCAGCGAATCGGTCGCCGCAATCACCCGCGCGGCGTGCCTTTCCCGAAAACCGATCTCCGACGAGTCGATCCGCCGCAATCCTTCCAGTTCCGGGGCCAGCAGAATCAGGTTGCCTACCGAACGGCTGAAGTAACGCTTCCGGCCGTCGATCCGCCGCATCTCCAACCTCCCGGACTTTTCCCATCGACGGATCTGCTCCGGAGATACCGTATCGGACACCCGCTGCCGGATCCGGGAGAGAATCTGTCCTTCGTTATAACAAAATTCGATACGCAAACGCCGCATGACCTCCCGCAGCGAGTCGATCGCGCGCAGCTCCTGTTCCGACGCGCCGGGTTCCGCCTCTTCCAGCAACGAGTCCAGCTGCGAAAACCGACCTTCTCCGATCAGATTCGACGCATCTTTCCGCCAATCGGATCGTCCGGCGCAGGAAACCAACGCTCCCAACAGCACCGGACAAAAAAACTTGAACAGATTCATTCCGAAACAGTCTATATTTTCACAAAACTACGCATTTTACCGGCCAATGGCAACAAAAAACCGCCCGGAAATCGCAACCGGGCGGCCGGAGAGGTATGCGGATCACGATCAAAATACGTTAACGTTGCAGCAATCCGGCATACATCCGGTCGTAAGTCGGCGTCGGAACGTCGAGCCGTTTCCCTTCGCGCACGATGTAGCCGGTCAACGACTCCAGTTCGGTGCTGCGGTGCGCCCGGAAATCGCGCTGCATCGAGGTCGTCGTATCGGTCGGAATCCGTTCCATCTGATCGACCACCTGGGCGGCGATCCCGTCGGACAGGACGATTCCTTTGGCCTTCGCCACCGCCTGAAATTCATCGAGCAGCGCCGTGAACTGCGCCCGGTAGTCCGGGTTGCCAAGCACGCCGCCGTAAGGCTCGTCGGTATAGGAAGTCGCCGTGGCCACGGTCGAGATGAACGCAAACTTGTCCCAGACTCGCCGGGTAATATCCGGAACCAACCGGGCGCGGACTTCCGCGCCGGTAAAAATCCGCTCCAGTTCTTCGAGTCGTTCGTCCGGCCCCTGCGCGGAACCGAACAGGTAACGGTAACCGTTGGTATGTTCGGCGATACGGCCCGGCTCGACGATAAACGCAACCACATACACGCACCCGTCCCACACGGCATGTCCGGGCAGCATTCGTTTGATCTTCTCGGCGCTATCCACGCCGTTCAGAAACGGCAGGATCACCGTCCGCGGCCCGATGGCCGGGCGGATCTGCCCGACGGCCCCTTCGATATCATAGGCCTTCGTGCACAGCAGGATGTAATCCATTTCGCCAATCTCGGCGGCCGAATCGGTCGCCGCTTTCGGGCGGGCCGTAAAATTTCCCTGCTGTGACTCGACGATCAATCCCCTGCTTCGGATATTTTCGAGGGCTTGTCCGCGCGAAATAAAATAGATGTCCACTTCCGGGTCGTCCCGGTAACGGCGGGCGAGCAGACCGCCGAGAAATCCGCCGACGCCGCCCGTCCCTACGATGGCTATTTTCGTTTTCATAATCAGTCCGAACGATTTGATTTTCCGCAAAGGTAGCAAAAACCGGAGCATTTCGTTGCGAAATACGCCCCCCGTCGAGAACAGTTGCCGGGTTTCGGCAAAATTACTTATCTTTGTTCTCTGTTAACCAACTAAACGAAAAAATATGCACGCATACGTATTCCCGGGTCAAGGCGCCCAATTCGTCGGAATGGGCAAAGACCTGTACGACAACGTTCCCCTTGCAAAAGAACTGTTCGAAAAAGCCAACGAAATTCTCGGCTTCCCGATCACCGATATCATGTTCGCCGGAACCGACGAACAGCTCAAGCAGACGAAAGTAACCCAGCCGGCAATCTTCCTGCACTCGGTCATCCTGGCCAAATCGCTCGGCGCGGACTTCAAACCCGAAATGACGGCCGGACACTCGCTGGGCGAATTCAGCGCGCTGGTAGCCGCCGGAGCCCTGAGTTTCGAAGACGGCCTGAGCCTGGTTTCGAAACGTGCGATGGCGATGCAGAAAGCCTGCGAACAGAATCCGTCGACGATGGCCGCCATCATCGGCCTGCCCGACGCCACGGTCGAAGAGATATGCAGCGCGATCGACGGCGTAGTCGTTCCGGCCAACTACAACTGTCCGGGACAGTTGGTAATATCGGGCAGCAACGAAGCGATCGACGCCGCCTGCGCCAAACTGACCGAGGCGGGCGCCAAACGCGCGCTGAAGCTGAACGTCGGCGGAGCGTTCCACTCGCCGCTGATGGAACCGGCCCGCGTGGAGCTCGAAGCCGCCATCAAAGCCGCTCCATTCGCCGAACCGGTCTGCCCGGTCTACCAGAACGTCGACGCCAAACCGTACACCGATCCGGCTAAAATCCAAGCCAACCTGATCGCCCAACTGACCTCTCCGGTGCGCTGGACGCAGATCGTGCAAAACATGATCGCCGACGGAGCCACGCAGTTCACCGAACTCGGCCCCGGCAGCGTATTGCAGGGCCTGATCAAGAAAGTGGACCGCGCCGCCGTTTGCGAATCGAAGCAAACATTGTAATGTCGACCGAAAAAAACGGCTGATACTCATACGATTTTCCCGAACCGCACGTTTTACTAGTGCGGTTTTTTTATGAAATAAGAGGGCGTAAGATTTTAATATTTCGGCTAATTCGGTCGGATATATGAAAAATTTTGCGTTATTTTGCACTCAAAGAAAACCAACGCCACCATTCTAAATTTAGGAAACCGCCGTTTCCCAATTAGATAAGAATGAGTGGCTATCAGCGGACTTCGAGGCCGGCGGACCGGAACTTTCGGAATCCCGACAAAGAAAAACCTAACATCAAACCATAACAGAATTTAACCCCATGAGTTCATTACAGGAATTTTTCAATCAGCCGGAAAACGGCAAGGCCAAAGGAATCGTTCAAAAAAACAACATTCTCAAACGCAATATCATCGCCCGCATGGCGATCGAAGGAGAATGTACGCTGGCGGATCTGGCCAGGGAGCTGCATGTCAGCATCCCGACAGTCACCAAACTGGTCGAGGAACTCCTTTCCGAAAACATCATCGCCGACCGCGGCAAGATCGAAACCAGCGGCGGACGCCGGCCGAACATTTTCGGTCTGACTCATTCGGCCATCTATTTCGCCGGCATCGAAGTGAGTCGCGATCAGATCGTCATGGTGATTACCGACCTGCACAACAACATCATCCAACTGGAACACGAGCAAGATTTTATCCTCGACGACACGGAAGAATGCCTCGACAAAATCGGATCTTCGATCGACCGGTTCATAAACGACAGCAAAATAGACCGTTCGAAGTTGCTCGGCATCGGAATCTGCATTGCCGGGCGCGTGAATCCGAAAACCGGACGCAGCTACAAATATTTCACCTCGCGCGAAGAGTCGCTGAGCGAGATCATGGAAAAACGGCTCGGACACCGGGTGCTGATCGAAAACGACACCCGCGCCCGCTGCTACGGCGAATATACGAAAGGATGCACGGGTTCCGAAAAGAACATCGTTTACCTGAACCTCGCCCGCGGCGTCGCCATCGGAGTCATCATCGACGGCAACCTGTACTACGGGAAATCGGGCTTTGCCGGCGAATTCGGCCATACGCCCTATTTCGATAACGAGATCATCTGCGACTGCGGTAAAAAAGGGTGTTTGGAGACGGAAGTTTCCGGAATCGCCATCGAAAACAAGATGATCCAGCAGATCAAGAACGGACGCACCACGATCCTGATGGATAAATACCAGAAACAACATAAGATCCACATCAACGACATCATTCAGGCAGCCAAAAACGACGACACGCTGTCAATCGAACTGATCGAGGAAGCCGGCGAAAAAATCGGCAAAAGCATCGCTTTTCTGATCAATATTTTCAACCCGGAACAGGTGATCATCGGAGGCAACCTGGCCAACGCCGGCGACTACCTGATGCTGCCGCTGAAATCGGCCGTCAACAAATATTCGCTGCGGCTGGTTTACAACGACACGCTGTTCCGCACGACCAACCTCGACGACAATATCGGTTCGCTCGGCGCGGCAATGCTGATCCGCAACAAGGTGATTTCACTGTAAACGCGGCGTGCCATGACCAATCCGATGGAGAGCGAACTGATCCGACTGCGGGCGCTCGAGCCGGAAGATGTCAACATCCTGTACAAATGGGAGAACGACACCGAAATCTGGAAAGTGAGCAACACGGTCGCCCCGTTTTCGAAACACATGCTGCGACAGTTTATCGAAAACCAGCAACGCGATATCTACGAAACCCGCCAGTTGCGGCTGATCATCGAATCGAAAGCCGACGGGAAACCCGTCGGCGCCATCGACTTGTTCGACCTCGACCCGTACAACTGCCGGGCGGGGGTCGGCATTCTGATCTACGACCAGCGCGACCAGAGGCAGGGTTACGCCTCTCATGCGGTGTCGATCGTGATCCGATACGGCTTTCAAGTGCTGAACCTCAACCAACTGTACTGCGACATTCCGTCGCAGAACATCCAAAGCCTCGCGCTATTCAAAAGCAAGGGATTTTCGGTGATCGGACTTAAAAAAGAGTGGACGAAAACCACGTCGGACTGGCAGGACGAGTACATGCTACAACTGCTAAACCCGAAAAAATGGTGACAGGTCGGGGAATTCGGCAGTAGGGCAGTAGCGCCCCGATTCCGCATCGCGCCGGCAGCAAACATGCCGCAGCCCGTTCGTAACCAATATGAAAGGAGCCTCCAGCACGCTGTTGTAACGTACCGCCTGGGCGAGCACCCGCTCGTCGAGCGGGACGTGCGGAGCTTTGCATTCCGCGACCAGACAGATCCGGCCGTCCCGACCGGTCACCGTCACATCGGCCCGTTGCCGCGTACCCGCGAGTTCCACCGGACGTTCCTGAGATACGCACGCCGCAAACGCCCCCTTCTCCTCCACCAAAAAACGAATCAAGTGCTGCCGCACCCACTCCTCGGGAGTCAGCACGAGCCACCGTTTGCGGACGCCGTCCCATATCTGCGGCGGCGCGGCATCCATCCGGAGCCTGAAAACGTAATGGGGAAAATTAAGTTGAAAAAGTCGTTCCATCTATCGATAAAAATTCGTACCTTGTATTCGATTTTTCGAAAAAAAGTCGTCCGGCTCATATTTTCCGGCTTACAAATATAAACAAAGATTTTTCAGAGCACCGAAATCATCTGAATAAACACTTGCGATATGGGAAACAATGCTAAAAGTAAAAAGGAAGAGGCGCTTCTCTACCACTCGGAGGGGCGTCCGGGGAAGATCGAGGTAATCCCAACGAAACCTTACAGCACACAGAAAGACTTGTCGCTGGCCTACTCCCCGGGAGTGGCGGAGCCTTGCCTGGCGATCGAGGACAATCCGGACGACGCGTACAAATATACAGCGAAAGGCAACTTGGTAGCGGTAATCTCGAACGGCACCGCCGTGCTCGGGCTGGGCGATATCGGGGCGATGGCCGGTAAACCGGTCATGGAAGGCAAAGGGCTGCTCTTTAAAACCTTTGCGGATATCGACGTATTCGACATCGAAGTCGATACGAAAGACACCGACCAGTTCATCGAAACCGTCAAAAACATTTCGGTCACGTTCGGCGGGATCAACCTGGAAGACATCAAGGCGCCCGAATGTTTCGAGATCGAAGAACGCCTGAAAGAGGAGCTGTCGATCCCGGTGATGCACGACGACCAGCACGGCACCGCGATCATTTCGTCGGCGGCGCTGCTCAACGCGCTCGAAATCGCAGGCAAGAAGATCGAAAAAGTACAGGTAGTGGTCAACGGGGCCGGCGCGGCCGCCGTATCCTGCGCGAAACTCTACATCGCGCTGGGCGTAAAGCCCGAGAATGTGATCATGTGCGACAGCAAAGGGGTCATTTCGGTACGCCGCCAGAACCTGAACGCGGCGAAAGCCAAATTCGCCACTACGCGCGAGGTCGATACGCTCGAAGAAGCCCTTGTCGGAGCCGACGTATTCCTCGGCTTATCGGTAGCCGACGTGCTGACGCAAGAAATGGTACGCAGCATGGCCGACAACCCGATCGTATTCGCGCTGGCCAATCCGAATCCGGAAATCTCATATGACAACGCGATGGCCGCCCGCGAAGACATCATCTTCGCAACCGGACGCTCGGACTATCCGAACCAGGTCAATAACGTACTCGGATTCCCGTACATTTTCCGCGGAGCGCTCGACGTGCGCGCCACCAAGATCAACGAGGAGATGAAGATCGCCGCCGTGCGGGCGCTGGCCGCATTGACCAAGGAGCCGGTGCCCGACATCGTAGCGGCCGCCTACAACGACAACAATATTTCGTTCGGACGCGAATACCTGATCCCCAAGGCCCTCGACCCGCGGCTGATCTCCACCATCTCGGTCGCCGTGGCCAAAGCGGCTATCGAATCGGGCGTCGCGCGCAAAACGATCACCGACTGGAAAGCGTACGCTACCGAACTGGACAGCCGTATGGGGCGCGACGACAAGCTGATGCGCGCCATCCGCTCGAAAGTAGGCACCGCCGCGCCGCGCCGGATCGTCTTCAGCGAAGGCGACCGCCTGACTACGATCAAGGCCGCCGTTCACCTGGCCAACGAAAACCTTGCTATCCCGCTGCTGGTCGGCGACCGTGCGAAGATCAATACGCTGCTGAAAGACAACCACCTGACGCTCGACCCGAAATGCATCGTCGACTTCCGCAGCGACCGCGAAGAAGCGCGCCGCAGTCGCTACGCAGCGCTGCTGTATAACAAGGTAAGCCGCAAGGGCGTCCGGATGCACGAGGCGATCGAATACATGATGCGCCGCGACTGGTTCACGCTGATGATGGTCGCTTCGGGCGACGCCGATACGTCGATCCTCGGCTATACGCACCGCTACACCGAAGCGCTGAACCCGGTACGCCAGATCTTTACGACGAACAGCAACACGACGCTCGCGGCGATGGAGATCGTTACGACCAAGCGCGGACCGATGTTCTTCGCCGACACGGCCGTCAACCCGAGTCCGACCGTCGAAGACCTGGTCAACATCGTACTGATGGCTGCCCAGACCGTCCGCAATTTCGGTATCGAACCGGTGATGGCAATGCTGTCGCACTCGAATTTCGGAACCGACACCGAACCGCTCGCGGCCAAAATCTCGAAAGCCGTGGAAATCCTGCACTTCCAGTATCCGGAATTGCTGGTCGACGGCGAGATGAAAGCCGACATCGCGTTGAACAAGAAAGCCCGCAACGAAATCTACCCGTTCAACAAGCTGGGCGACCGCGAGATCAACGTGTTGATCTTCCCGAACCTGTCGTCCGCGAACATTTCGTACAAGATGATGGAGATCCTCGGCGGCGCCGAAATCAACGGTCCGATCCTGATGGGACTGAACCAGTCGTGCGTACACCTGATCCCGGAAGTGGCCAGCACCCGATCAATCCGCAACCTGAGCGTCATCGCCGCTGCGGAAACGATCCAGCCGAAATAGCCGGAAAACGCTCGTTTTTAAAAATAGCCGCCGATCATTTTTACCCGGCGGCTATTTTTGTATATTTGCATGTCGGGGTGGCTGCATCTCGATCTTGATTTTATCCGGAAATATTATGAAATACAGCCTCATTATCTCCTTCTCGCTGCTGTGCCTGCTTCGCGCCGGCGGACTGCAGGCGCAAACCGAACTGCAGGACCCGACCCGCACCTCTTCCCGCAGCGAAATGCCGGGCATTCAAATCGGCAGTTACAACAGCCGCGAACTGGCGCTGACCGAAAACGATAAGGAATCGCTCTACATGCAGCGGCTGAACGGAAAATGGCAGGTAAAAACCTATCGTTCGGAAACGGAAATAGACACGACGCTCACCGCGCCGGCGGCGGACGTTTCGGCATGGGAAAGCGTCACGATTCCCGAAAAAGAGGGCAACGGAGCATGGGCGGCCGTCTACCGTACCGAGTTCACGATGCCTTTCAAATGGATCGACCGTGAAATATTCGTCCGGCTCGACGCCGTCAGCCGCGCTTATTACGTCTATGCGAACGGGCATCTGGCCGGTTATCACGCGGATTCGAAAACGCCGGCCTATTTCGATATTACGCCTTACGTCGCGGACGGGAAAAACACGCTGGCCGTGATCGCCTACGCCCATCCGGTTTCGACAACGCTTGAGAATCAGATCAAAACGCCGGGCACCTGCATCGAAGGCGACGTCTCGGTCATCGCGCAGCCCAAAGTCCGCATCCGCGACTTCGTGGCCGACACCCGTTTCGCAACGGACGGCAACGGACTGTTCAGTTTCGGGGCGATCGTAAAATCGCACCTGCTGAATCCCAAAGAGGTGATCGTTTATTACGAACTGATCGCGCCGGACGACAGCACGGTGATCGCGCACGGCAAGCGGGACGCCCGTTTCCACCTGCGGGCCGAAGACACCGTCCGCTTTTTCGCCAACCTACCGGACATCCAGTCGTGGAGCCACGAAAGTCCGAAGCTCTATACCGTCGCACTGAAATTGCAGCACGAAGGCCGCTTTACCGAATATACGAAGGTAAAAATCGGATTCCGCGACGTTTCGTTCGACGAAAAAGGGCTGAAGATCAACGGACGTCCGGTCGAGCTCCGCGCCGTCGATTACGATTGTCCCCCGGATGCGAATGCCTGGCGCAGGGACTTCGCCGCATTCAAAAAGAGGGGCATCAACTGCGTCCGGGTCAAAAATTACCCGCAAAACGACCGGTTTTACGAACTGGCCGACAGCTACGGCCTGTATATCTGCAACCGGGCGAACATCGACGCCCGTCTGAGCGGCAGCTCGCTCGAAACGGGCGGCACGCCGGCCAACGATCCGCTGTGGGAAAACGCCTATGCCGACCGCGTAATGAATATGTACTACACATCGCAGAACCATCCGTCGGTGCTGCTGTTCTCGCTCGGCGAACAGGGAGGGCGCGGTTACAACATGTACGAAGCCTACCGCCGGCTGAAAGCGGTCGAAAAGAAACGCCCGGTGATTTACGAAGGAGCCGGCGCGGAGTGGAACAGCGACCTGGTGGTCGGCAAACCCGGCGGACGCAACGCGTCGGACGACCGTTACACGGTCTTTTTCGCTTCGCCCGAGTCTTTCAACGAAAAACAGTCGCCGCTGGGCGCGACCGCGATCGCGGCCGGAACGGCTCCGGGCAAAGTGGAGATCCGCAACGGCTGTACGATCGCCGACCTGAAAAACTTCCGGGTCGGCTATACGATCGTCGCCGGCACGAAACGAATCGTCAAGGAAGGCGTCTGCAAAGCCGACATCCCGGCCGGGGAAACCGCCCTGGTGGATATTCCGCTCGACGGCGTCAAACCGGGCAAATATACGCTGACCGTCTACGTCGCACATAAAGACAATACGCCACTGGCGCCGGACGGAGAGCGCATCCTCGAACAAACCCTGCCGTTGGAAATTCCGAAAACGGCAAAATGACAAGCAATTCCATCCTGCGGTAAAACGGCAGCGGCATGGTAGTTGAACGGTGGATTCCGTTCCTTCACGTCGGGAGTCATCCTGCATGAAACAACTGAAATTATGTATATCACGCTCGCAATCCTGGTACTGTCGGCCGTCTTTTTTATGAACGGCCGGGTACGTTCCGACCTGGTGGCACTGTGCGCGCTGCTGGGCCTGCTCGTTTTCCAAATACTGACCCCCGAAGAGGCGCTGGCCGGATTCGCCAACCCGATCGTCATCATGATGATCGGGCTGTTCGTCGTAGGCGGCGCGATTTTCCAGACCGGACTGGCCAAAATGGTCAGCAGCCGCATCCTGGGATTGGCCGGCAACAGCGAACTGAAACTGTTCATCCTTGTCATGCTGGTCACTGCGGCCATCGGCGCCTTTATAAGCAATACGGGAACCGTCGCGCTGATGCTCCCGATCGTGGTGAGTCTCGCAGCCAATGCGAACATGAACGTCAGCCGCGTACTGATGCCGCTGGCATTCGCAAGCAGCATGGGCGGTATGCTGACGCTGATCGGGACCGCCCCGAACCTCGTTATCCAGAACGTACTGACCGACGCGGGCTACCAGCCGCTGACCTTCTTTTCGTTCACTCCGGTCGGCCTGGTATGTATCCTGACCGGAATCATCGTGCTGATCCCGCTGAGCAGGTGGTTCCTCGGCCCGAAAAAAGAGAAAAAACAGCAACGGCAGACCGGAAAATCGCTCGGCGAACTGGTCCGCGAATACCAACTCGCCGACAGCTTGTTCCGGGTCAGGGTATCCGCCGGCTCTCCGGCCGGAGGACAAACGGTGCGGGAACTGGGCATCCAACAGCAATACGACCTCAACCTGGTCGAAATCCGCCGAATCCAATCGCCCCAATCGCATTTCCTGAAATCGGTCAGCCAGCAGTTGGCCGACCCCGATACGACGCTCCGCGACGGGGATATCCTCTACTTGATGGGGCTTTTTGAAAACGTGCAACGATTCGCCGCCGACTGCCGGCTCGAACTGATGGACACCCATACGACCGAACAACGCACCGAAGGCAAACCAGGCACGCTCGATTTCTACGACATCGGGATCGCCGAGATCCTGCTACCGCCGACCTCCCGGCTGGTCAATACGCCGGTCGGCGAATCCGGATTGCGCGAACAGTACGACGTCAACGTACTGGGCATCCGCCGCAAGAACGAATACCTGCTCTCCGGCCTGAAAGACACGAAAATGCACTCCGGGGATATCCTGCTCGTACAGGGCGCGTGGCACGACATTTCGCGTCTGGACGGCGAACCGTCGGAATGGGTCGTCCTGGGGCAGCCGCTGGCCGAAGCGTCCCGGGTAACGCTGGATTACAAAGCGCCGCTGGCCGCGGCGATCATGGTGCTGATGATCGCCTGCATGATGTTCGACTTCATCCCGATCGCCCCGGTCACGGCCGTGATGATCGCCGCCGTGCTGATGGTGCTGACCGGCTGCCTGCGCAACGTGGAAGCCGCTTACAAAACGATCAACTGGGAAAGCATCGTACTGATCGCGGCGATGCTGCCGATGTCCGTCGCGCTGGAAAAAACGGGAGCGTCGGAGCTGCTCTCGCGACAGCTCGCCCAGGGATTGGGCAGCTACGGGCCGGTCGTTCTGCTCGCAGGCGTCTATTTCACCACCTCGTTGATGACGATGTTCATCAGCAACACGGCCACGGCCGTGCTGCTCGCGCCGGTCGCTCTCCACGCCGCCGTAGAGATCGGGGCGAGCCCCTATCCGTTCCTGTTCGCGGTCGCGGTGGGAGCGAGCATGTGTTTCGCCTCGCCGTTCTCTACGCCGCCCAATGCGCTGGTCATGCAGGCCGGACAATATGCGTTCAAAGATTACATCAAAGTCGGCCTACCGTTGCAGGTCATTATGGGGATCATAATGATCCTAATACTCCCGCTGCTGTTCCCGTTCTGACCGAAATCATAAAAAGCGACCGTCCCTTTTACCGGGACGGTCGTTCGATTTTCCACTCTGACAAAAAAGCACGATTCCGCATAAATCCGGTCGGCCCGTTTCGCGCCGCCGGGCGACAGCCCGTTAGATCGGCCCCATAGCGATCGTTTCGCCGCTTTCGTGCCATTTGTCGACTTCGAATCCGTTGCCGCGGAAGGGCGGCGACAGGATCCCGCCGATATTCACGTGCAGCGTCAACATATTGCCGGCAGTCAGCGGCCCGGACAGTCGCGACGTATAAAGTCTTTTCCTCCCCGTTGTCGAGAATCATGCGGATCACGATTTAAGGCGCATCGCCAGACGGAAACACCTCTACGGAATTATAAGCGCTCATGCGGTCCGGCGCAAAGCGCAGCGGAATCAGCACCGTCTTCGTCGAATTGGAAGGTTCGACGGTATACAGGTCGAGGCTTTCGGCGATGGAACCCATCAGCGCGCTCATCGTATCGATAGCGGCGGCAAACGGAACATTATCCTTCGGACGCAGCATAATGCCGATTCCGGCAACCTCGCGCTCCTGCTCCACATCGATGCTGCCGGTTCCGATCTCCTCCTCGGTTGCAAAAACGAAATTGTTAACGCGGTGGTAAACCGTATCGCCGGAGTATTGCCTGAGCGAAAAAAACTGCCGCGACAGATCGGCGCTCAGCGACAGCCGGGAAACACGGACGACCGGACAACCGACCGCCGTATCGACCGGATTTTGGAATAGTTATTGATAACGGATAACAAACGAAATAGCAGGCGCTCCGGGCCGCGCCGTTCCGAACGCGGCCCGGAACCGCCTGCCGGCATCGGAATGTAAAATGGCTCGACGCCCGGAAAAACTTTGCAGCCAACCGGGCGGACACGATCGTCAAACACAATAAAACACGGCATATCAAGATGTTAAAAGAAAGCTTCGTCTTCATGTTCATCTCCTCGTTCATGGCGTTGTTTCCGGTGGCGAATCCCGTGGGCACCGGATTCATCATCAACGGGTTCTTGTCGGGACTGGACCGTTCGGAGAGAAGATCCATCGTCCGGAGGATTGCCGTCAACTACCTGCTGATCGGGATCGGCAGCCTGGCGATCGGGCACTTCGTACTGTCCCTGTTCGGACTGTCGCTGCCTATCGTTCAACTGGGAGGAGGTCTTTTGATCTGTAAAACGGCCCTGCAATGGCTCGGCGATTCGGATGCTTCGACAGGCAGCGCGCCGGACAAGCCCGTCGACCCGATCAGCGTACGCAACCTGGAATCCCGGGTATTTTACCCGATCACCTTTCCGATCAGCATCGGACCCGGCAGCATATCCGTCATTTTCACCCTGATGGCGTCGGTCAATATCAAGGACGGCCTGGGAAAGATCATCATAAACTATGCGGTCATCGCGTTCGTCATCTTCCTGATGTGTCTGATCCTGTACGTCATCCTGTCGCAGGGACAGAAAATCACGAAGAAAGTAGGGGTCACGGGCACGATGATAATCAATAAAATGGTCGCATTCTTCACGTTCTGCGTCGGCATCCAGATCATCGCGGAAGGCGTCGAGAAAATATTCCACCTCAGCCTGTCGTAAACCAACCGGAAAACAACAAACGCTTAAACATAAAAACCATGAATTCGAGCATCCTGATAAACAACGTCGAGATCTTCGACGGAACGAACGAGGCCACCGTCCGAGGAAATGTTCTGGTCAAGAACGGCCTGATCGAAAAAATAACGCAGGAGTCCGTCCCGGTCGACCCGGGCGGCGACACCATCGTGCTGGACGGAAAAGGACGGTTTCTGATGCCCGGGCTGATCGACGCGCACTGGCACGCCTACCTGTGCTGCAACACGATGATGGGACTGCTGACCGAAGACGTCTCCTTTTCGCACCTGACGGCAGGACAGGAGGCCGGGGCGACCCTGCTACGGGGTTTCACGACCATCCGGGATGCGGGAGGCCCCGTTTTCGGACTCAAACGGGCCATCGACACCGGCGTCCTGCAGGGCCCGAGAATCTATCCCAGCGGCGCCATGATCTCCCAGACGTCGGGACACGGCGACTTCCGGATGATCTACGAACACGGTCATACGGGCTGCGGCTGCGAAATGGCCCACGTCGAGGAGATCGGGGCCTCGCGCATTGTCGACGGTCCCGATGCCGTCACGGCGGCGACGCGCGAAAACCTGAGGCAAGGAGCCTCTCAGATCAAACTGATGACCGGCGGCGGCGCGGCATCGCTCTACGATCCGCTGGACGTAACCGAATTTTTCGAAGAGGAGATCCGCGCGGCGGTGAGGGCGGCCGAAGACTGGGGCACGTACGTAATGGTGCACGTTTACAATCCCCGGGGCATAGCGAGGGCCATCAAAGCCGGGGTCAGAAGCATCGAGCACGGCCACCTGATCGACGAACCTACGATGAAACTGCTGGCCGACAGCGGCGCTTGGCTCAGTATGCAGGCCTTCACCGTCGAAGACAATACGTATCCTTCGCCCGTTCAACAAGCCAAACACCTGCAGATCTGCAACGGGACGGACCGCGCATACGAACTCGCCAAAAAGTACAATGTGAAACTGGCCTGGGGAACGGATCTGCTGTTCAATCCGGCCCATACGAAAAACCAGAATCACGGGATCGTAAAATTACAAAAATGGTTTTCCAACTTCGAAATCCTGAAAATGGTCACTTCCGACAACGCCCGCCTGCTGGCGATGTCCGGAGCCCGAAACCCGTATCCGGGCAAACTCGGCGTCGTCGAAGAGGGCGCGCTGGCCGACCTGCTGCTGGTCGAAGGAAATCCTCTACAGAACGTCGACCTGCTCGGAGATCCCGGGAACAACTTCAGCGTCATCATCAAAAACGGCGTCGTCTATAAAAACAAACTACAAGACGGCCCGGCATCCGGCAACCGTTAAAACTCGATATATGATCAGACAACCTGTACTATACGCCATCCTACTCGTTTTTCCCCTTTTCGGCGCATCCGCTCAGGAACCGGGTCTTCCGGTCAGCTTCGAGCAGGCCGTCGAAATGGTGAACCGGGACAACAAGAGCATCCGGATCGCCGAGCAGGGACTGGACTGGGCCAAAAGCGAACGCCAGCGGCTGAACTCTTTCTGGTATCCGAGAATTTCGGCCAGCGGAGCCTACGTGCACATGGCGAACGACATCGAAGTCAAGGAATCGCTGTCGGCGTTCACCGATCCGGTCAAGGATTTCATCCACTCGATCGACCCCGGCGAACAGATCATCACTTCGCTGCTGAACAACCTCGGCAGCCACTCGTTCAGCGTCCCGCTGGCCCCCCGGAACGTCTCTACGATCGACGCGACAGTCGCGCTTCCGATCTTTACGGGCGGCAAGCGCATCTACGCCGGCAGAATCGGGAAATCCATGGTCGGCGCAGCCGAGGTGAACCGGAAGCAAGTAAGCGCCGATCAACAAGTACTGCTGGTCGAAACTTATTTCGGCGTGCGGCTGGGACAAAAAATCGTCGAAGTCCGCCAGCAGACCTACGACGCCCTCGAACAGCATTTCCAAAATGCCCTGAAGCTCGAGGCCACCGGTATGCTGACCAAAACCGAACGCCTGCTTTTCCAGGTAAACAGGGATGAAGCCAAACGCGAACTGGAAACGGCGGTAAAGGATCTGAGCGTAGCGCAGAACGCGTTCAAAACGCTCGTCCAGATCGAAACGGACGAAAACATCCTGCCGGTTTCGCCGCTGTTCATCAACGAATCCCTGCCTGCGCTCGACTATTTCAAAAGCCTGGTAGGTCGGGACAACTACATCGTCCAGGGCCTGGGCATCCAGCAGGATATCCAGCAAAACCAGATAAAAATAGCGAACTCAGCCTACATGCCCGCGATCGAACTATTCGGGAAACAGACCCTCTATTCGTCCGGCATCCGGAAAAACCTGGTGCCCCGGTCGCTGATCGGGGTGGGGTTTACCTGGAACCTTTTCGACGGCCTGGGTCGCGAGAAGCAGATCCGCCAGGCGAAGATCAACCACCGCATTCTGACCGTCGAGAAAGAGAAAGCCGCCGACGACCTGACACTGGCGGTCGATAAATTCTACAACCAGACGCAAACCGCACTGGACAACGTTACCGCCCTGCAAACTACCGTCGAGATGAGCCGGGAGATCGTCCGGGCCCGGCACAAGTCTTTCCAAGAAGGCATGGCCACCCCCACCGAAGTCATCGACGCGGAACTGCTGCTGTCGAAAGTGAGGGTCGCGATCCTGATGGCCTACTACCAGTTCGACACGGGGCTCATCAACCTGCTGGCCGTCTGCGGGATGCCGGAGTCGTTCGATCAGTACAGCAGGAACGGAAAAGACGAAACGTCCCTGACGGACCGGCGAACCGACGCTGTAAACGGAACGATAAACAATTAACCATATCATGATGAACAAGAGTAAAAAATACATAGCGATCGCCTTCGTCGTCGTTTTAATCGTCGTCGTGATCGTATCCACGGTCGGCATTCTGTCGCTGAAGAACAAACCCGAGATCCTGCAAGGGCAGGCGGAAGCTACGGAGATCCGGATCTCCGGCAAACTCCCCGGACGCATCGACAAGTTCCTGGTCGAAGAGGGACAGGACGTCCTCAAAGGGGATACCCTGGTGGTAATCAACAGTCCGGAAATCGTGGCGAAATACGACCAGGTCGATGCGATCAAGAACGCGGCGGTCTACGAAAATCAGAAAATCGAAGAAGGCACCCGCAAGCAGATCGTCGAATCGGCCTACCAGCTCTGGATGAAAAGTAAATCCGACCTCGAACTGGCGACGACCACCTACAACCGCATTTCGTCCCTCTACCGGGACAGCGTGGTCACTTCCCAGCGGAAAGACGAAACGGAAGCGATCTACAAAGCGGCCTTGGCCGGCGAACGCGCCGCCTTCCAGCAATACCAGATGGCTCTGGACGGCGCCCGCAAGCAGGATCGGGAGAGTTCCCAGTCTATGGTCGACGCCGCCCGGAGCACGGTGCAGGAAGTGGCCGCGCTGCTACAGGACGCCCGGCTCACGGCCCCCGAATCCGGCCAGATCGCCGTGATCTACCCCAAGCGGGGCGAACTCGTCGGCCCCGGCACGCCCATCATGTCGCTGGTCGTCCTCGAAGACGCCCACGTGGTGCTGAACGTACGGGAAGACCTGATGCCGCATTTCCGGATGAAAGGAAAATTCAAGGGAGACGTGCCCGCGCTGGCCCGGAAAGGGATCGAATTCGAGATATACTACATCAGCCCGCTGGGCAGCTATTCGACCTGGAAATCGACCAAACAGGTCGGCAGCTACGACATGAGGACGTTCGAGATCAAAGCCCGGCCGACCGCGCCGCTGACGGATCTCCGGCCCGGAATGTCGGTTCTGGTAAACCTCAACGCACAGTAGCCGCACGATGGACCGCACTCAGGGAGCATTTTACCGGGTCGTCCGACGCGAGTTGGACCGGATGGTATCCCGAAGGCTTTACTTCGGGGTCTGCATCGCGCTGCCCCTGTTCTGCATCTTGTTTATGACCACGATCTTCGGCAGCGGACAAATGGAAAACATCCCGATCGGTATCGTCGACCTCGACCAGACAGCCACCTCGCGGCAAATTTCGCGTACCATCGCGACAGTTCCGACTTCCCGCGTAACGGCCCGCTACGCAGACGCCAAGGCGGCGCGCGACGCCGTGCAAAAAAAGGAGATATACGCCTACGTAGTGATCCCGCACAACTTCGAATCGGATCTGCTGGGAGGTCGAAACGTCGCGCTGCCCTATTACTACCATTTCGCCTTGCTGAGCGTGGGGATCGAACTCCACAGCGCCTTCGAAACGGTACTGGCGAACCTATCCGTCGCGCCGGTCGCCGCGGCGGGAATCGGGCAGGGCGCGTCGGAACGCCGGATCGAAAGCTTTATCCTGCCCGTCAACCTGCAGGCCCATCCGCTTTTCAATCCGTCGCTGGACTACTCGATCTACCTGACGAACCCTTTTTTCTTCGTTTTGTTCCAGATCGTCATCCTACTGGTGACCATGTACGTTCTGGGCAGCGAAATAAAATTCAAAACGGCCGCCGACTGGCTCGAAACGGCGGATGCGAATATCTTCACCGCCGTCACGGGCAAACTGCTGCCCTACACGGCGATCTTTATCGCGATGGGCATACTGGGCAACTTCGTCATGTTCGGCATCGCGGGCCTCCCGTTGGGCACGGGTTTTCTGCCCGTCAATCTGGCGACCGCCCTGTTCATCGTGGCGACGCAGGCGTTCGGCGTCTTCATATTCTCGCTTTTCCCGGCGCTGAGCATCATCATCAGCATAGCCTCGATGGTCGGATCGCTCGGCGCGACGCTGTCCGGAGTAACGTTCCCGGTACCGTACATGTACGCCCCCATCTACTACCTGTCGTTCCTGTTTCCCGTCAGGCATTTCGTCGAAATCAACCAGAACATCCTGTACGGGGATTACGGTTTCGCCTATACCTGGCAGAACGCGAGCTGCCTGTTCGTCTTCATGTTGGCGGCGCTGCTGATGCTGCCGCACCTGAAAAGAGCCATACTGAGTCGTAAATATGAAAACATCGAATAAAATAAAAGGGGGCCTGACGGTCATCGCGACCTACGTGACCAGGGAGTTCAAAACCATCGCGACAAGCTATTCGATCCTGTTGGTCATGATCGGGGGGATATTCATTTACGGCCTGCTTTACAACTACATGTACGCGCCCAACCTGATCCGCGACGCGCCGGTCGCCGTCGTCGACCGTTCGGGAACCCCGTTGAGCCGGGAGTACGCGCGCCTGCTGAACGCCTCTCCGCAGGTCGAAATATACAGCTACGCGCCGGACATGCCGAGCGCGAAAATCATGATGGAGACGAACCGGGTCGTCGGGATCATCTTCATTCCGGAAGACTTCGAAAGCAGGGTAGGCCGCGGCGAGCAGGCCGTTTTCCTGGCCTACGGCAACACCAGCGCATTCCTGAACTTCGCCTCCGTCGAAGAAGCGGCCGCAGGCGCGATGGAAGAACTGGACTCCAGGCACCGTCCCGACATGGTCGTATTCGTGCCGCCCGCAGCCCTCTACGCGATGTCGCAGACCCAGTCGATCGACATCGTCGGAACGCCGCTCTACAACCCGACCGAAGGTTACGGCAGCTACCTGATCCCGGCCGTACTGATCGTCATCCTCTTCCAGACCCTGATGATGGTCATCGGAATGATCTCGGGTAAGGAGCGCTACACCGGTTCCATCCTGTACTATTCGCGGCACGGACTCGGCTTTGGCCGGATGGCCGGCGTCGTGCTGAGCAAGACCTTTACATACTGCATCCTCTACGCCGTATTCGCCTACTTTTTAATCGGCCTGCTGCCGGAGATATACAGCATTCCCGATATCGGGAACCGCCGGGATATCGTCATGCTGCTGATCCCGTTCTTGCTGGCGACCTGTTTTTTCGGGCTGACCGGATCGCTTTTCTTTGCAGACTCCGAGAGTCCGATCCTGATGATTACCTTCTTCTCGGTCGGCCTGATCTTTCTGTCCGGCATGTCGTACCCGCTGGAACTGATGCCGTGGTACTGGCAGGCCGCCCATTTCGTGATTCCGGCCTCCCCCGGCGTTCTGGCGTTCATCAAACTGAACTCCATGGGAGCGGGTATGGCCGATATCGAACGCGAATACGTGACGCTGTGGATTCAGTGCATCGTGTATTTCATTTCGGCCTGCCTGGCGTTCCGGTACAACATCCGCAAAGCGATACGCAACCGGCCGGCCGGCGCGCGCGCTGCTTCTCGGAACGACGTCCCTACGCCGGCTCCGGCAAAAGGCATCGCGGAACCGGCGTCCGTCGAAAATACGGTCGAATAAAATTCGGACGGTTTACCGTTTCTTCGACTTCAAAAAACGGTTGGCCAAATACCTACGGACAGGCTCATCGTACAATTTCAAACAAATATATGCCAGCAGGATGCTTCCGACGACTACGGCCAGGGCTCCGGGCAGCGACTCGCCGAACGTAAGCTCTTCGTTCTTGACCCATCCGTAATAAAGGTAAATAAACGGATAATGCACCATATACAAAGGATAGGATATATCTCCCAGGAACTTACAAACCCGGTTCGTATATCGGTCGGTAATTTTGCCGGAGGCTCCCCAGTAAACGATCAGCGGGAAAAACAGGGCGAAACAAACCGTATCGTACAAACCGTTCATCCACAGGCGATCGGCTCCGCCCAGGCGCGGAACGGCCAGCAGAATAATCACGAGCAGGCTGCACTTCCAAAAGGCCCCCCTGACACGGGCCGGCCTGAAAACGCGGGACAGAAGCAACCCGGCGGAGAAAGCGTACAGCAAACGAAAAAATCCTCCCGTAAACTCCGTCCCGGTCAACGAAAACCCGGCGCAAATATCGCCGTAAGGCCCGAAGATGCTAAAAGCGGCCAGGCCGCATCCGGCCGCGACGACCAATACCGCAAGGGCCTTCGTAGAAAATTTACGGATAATCAAAGCATACAAAATATTGCCGATATATTCGAAAAACAGCGACCAGCTCGGCCCGTTCAGCGGATACATCTCCCCCAGGCCCCGGATTTCGGTGCCGGGCGTAGCCGGGATCAACAGCGCATTGACGAACGTGGCCAGCAACAGGGCCGCGACCGTCACCTTCGTAACGTCCCACACCGGACATCCCTGGAAATAAAACATGACCGCCCCGATCACAGCCCCCATGACGACCATCGGGTGAAGGCGTATGACCCTGCGTTTGATGAAATCCTTCACGGTCATCGTTTTCCAGCGGTCGTCGTAAGCATAGCCAATGACAAAACCGGACAGAATAAAGAAGAAATCGACAGCCAGATAACCGTGGTTGATCTTTTGATCCAGATGACTCGTCGCATAGGCTTCGAATATATGAAACCATACGACCATAATGGCGGCCACGCCGCGCAATCCGTCGAGGATCATGTAATGCGGTTTCGTGTCTCCGAAAGCCGCGGAAGATATCGGTGTTTTCGACATGAATGAATTGTATTCGGATTTCGTATTTATTTCTTTTGTAAATCTCGATGCTTTCCGGTTTTCGCGTCCGTTTACCTTCCGGCCGCACGGGGCTTTCTTTTTCCCGGGCACTCCCCATGTATGCTTCAAATATACAACAAAATAGCCTTACACATAGCTCCGACCGTCTTTTTTTGTTAAAATAGCTTTGGCCGGTCCAATCCGGCTCTTTTCCCGAAAGCAAACTTCGCATCGGCCCGGCAGTCGTTTTAACGGCGTTCTTTCCCTTCCTCCGGATGTTCCCGGCGACAAGCTTACGGGCAATAAAAAACCTACGAATCAATGACTCGTAGGTTTACTTTCATACAACAAATTCAGCGGAGAGGACGGGATTCGAACCCGTGGAGCCAGTTGCCCAGCTCGGCAGTTTAGCAAACTACTGGTTTCAGCCACTCACCCACCTCTCCGTGGCCATAGCCTGAAATAATTACCGTGCAAAAGTATGGTTTACTTTTCAAAAACGCAAATCTTTTTTCGACGCGCGGAAAAATAAATCCCTAAAGTTCCGGACGGTCCCCGGCAGACCGGCTTTTTCGGAACGACTGCCCGTGCGTCACCGCACCCGACTCGCCGGACAAATCGCCCTCCGATCTAAAAAATAAATTTCGAACTGATCTCCCGATAATCGTGCACCCGTTCGATGACGTCGGCAAAAATGTCGGCCACGGTCAGCACGGTAAATTTCGAGGTATCTTCGTCTTTTTTCAGCGGAATCGTATCCGTTACGATCACTTCCGACAGTGCGCTGTTATTGATTCGGTCGTAGGCCGGCCCCGACAGTACCGGATGCGTCACGGCGGCGCGGACGCTCGAAGCGCCGAGCTCCATGAACATATCGGCCGCTTTGGTAATCGTGCCCGCCGTATCGATCATGTCGTCCATGATGATGATATTCCGGTCTTTGACCTCGCCGATCGCCGTAATTTTCCCTACGACGTTGGCCTTTTCGCGCTGCTTGTGGCAAATGATCATCGGCGCGTTCAAGTGCTGCGAATAAGCGTTCGCCCGTTTGGCCCCCCCCATGTCCGGCGCGGCGATCGACAGGTTTTCGATATTCAGATTTTTAATGTAGGGAACGAATATGCCGCTCGCATAGAGATGATCGACCGGGATATCGAAAAATCCCTGAATCTGGTCGGCATGCAGGTCCATGGTCATGATCCGGTCGACGCCGGCGGCGCGCAACAGATTGGCAACCAATTTGGCTCCGATCGAAACCCGCGGACGGTCCTTGCGATCCTGCCGCGCCCAACCGAAATAGGGCATCACGGCGATCACCCGGTGCGCCGACGCCCGGTGCGCCGCATCGATCATCAGCAACAGTTCCATCAGATTGTCTGCAGGCGGGAAGGTCGACTGCACGATAAAAACGGTGCATCCCCGGATGCTTTCGTCAAACGCGGGCTGGAATTCGCCGTCGCTGAACTCCAAAACCTGGGAATCGCCCAGATCGACCCCGAAATTCGCAGCGATCTTCTCGGCCACGTAACGGGAACCACGGCATGAAAAAATTTTAAGCTTGTGAATTGCCATTATCTGAAGAATTTCATTTGCGCGCAAAGGTACGCCAATTTCGTGGAAAAAGGGGGATTAATTTTAACTTTTTATTCATAAAATATCGGAATCCGGCGCAAAAAGGCTGGGCGACAAATCCGAACGGTTTCATTCCGTATCCCCGACCGTCTCCAAACAATGTCCGATAAAATCGAGTACATCGTCCCGCCCGGTCTTTTTTTCGGAAGAGGTACGGAACACCGGCGGCAGCTCTTCCCATGTTTCCAGCATTTTCCGGCGGAATTTCGCCATATTGGACGACGTGCGGTCATCGGACTGTTTGTCGCATTTGGTGAATATCAACCCGAACGGCACGCCGTGTTCGCCGAGCATCCGGATAAAATCGAGGTCGATCTTCTGCGGATCGAGCCGGGAATCGATCAGCACGAACAGGAAAACCATCGCCTCCCGTTTCTGCACGTAATCGGTAATCAGCTTCGAGAACTCCCCGCGCTGGTTTTTCGAAACGCGCGCATAGCCGTATCCGGGCAAATCGACCAGATACCACTTCGCATTGATTTTAAAATGATTGATCAACCGGGTTTTACCGGGAGTCGAGGAAACTTTGGCCAATCCCGGACGATCGGTCAGCATGTTGATCAGCGACGATTTGCCGACGTTCGAGCGGCCGATCAGCGCAAATTCCGGCAAACCGTCCGTCGGACATTGGCTCAACTTCTGGCTGCTGACAGTAAAAACGGCGGAAGAGATGTGCATACGGACTGATTTTTTACAAAGGTAACGAAAAATCCGGGTTTCGCACGCCCTGCCCGCCGGAGGCGGAACACCGCTGCGGATTATTTTTTATCTTTGCACGTGACACGCCGGACCGTTCCCCGGATAAACGGGACGGAGCGGGATATCCGTCCCGGTGCCGGCTATCGTAAAAACGACGAATCATTCAAAAACGCAAAATTATGGCAACTGTAGAAACGATCTATCTGGGCGGTCTCCGTACCGAAGCCACCCATGTCCAGTCCGGAACGAAAATCCTGACCGACGCTCCGACCGACAACCACGGCAAAGGAGAAGCCTTCTCGCCGACCGATCTGGTAGCCACCGCGCTCGGAAGCTGTATGATGACCATCATGGGCATCGCCGCGCAGACGCACGGTATCGACATCGACGGCACGAAACTGCACATCACCAAAATCATGAGCGCATCGCCGCGGCGGATCGGCGAAATCGTCGTCGAAGTGCATTTCCCAAAACCGATCGCCGATCCGAAACAGCGCGAGATTCTCGAACGGGCCGCGGCTACCTGCCCGGTCGCCCAGTCGCTGCACCCGGACTGCAAACAGACCGTCAGCTACCGTTACGGCGAATAACCGCCGATCGACCGGTGCGCGGCGCCGGTTCGTCCGGCCCCGCGCTTTCTAAAAACATTATGCTATGTTCACTTTTACCATTGCATTGCTCGCCCTGATCGCAGGCTATTTTTTCTACGGCAAATTCGTCGAAAAAATATTCGGGGTCGATCCGGCGCGTAAAACGCCGGCCTATACGAAACAGGACGGCGTAGACTACATCCCGATGCCGACGTGGAAGATTTTCATGATCCAGTTCCTGAACATCGCCGGATTGGGGCCGATTTTCGGCGCGATCATGGGAGCCAAATTCGGGACAGCGTCTTACCTATGGATCGTGCTGGGCAGCATCTTCGCCGGCGCCGTACACGATTTTCTGGCAGGCATGATCTCGCTGCGCAACGGCGGGGAGAGCCTGCCGGAAACCATCGGCCGCTACCTGGGAGTCAACTTCAAACAATTCATGCGCGGCTTTACGGTGCTGCTGATGGTGCTGGTCGGCGCCGTATTCGTTGCGGGGCCGGCCGGGCTGCTGGCCAAGCTGACCCCGGAGAGCCTCGACCTGTCGTTCTGGGCGACGGTCGTATTCGTTTATTATGTGCTGGCTACGCTGCTGCCGATCGACAAGATCATCGGCAAGATCTACCCGATATTTGCCATTGCATTGATATTCATGGCAGCAGGCATTCTTTTTATGATCTTCTGGCATCATCCCGCCCTGCCGGAACTGACCGACGGCATCGCCAATACGCATCCGGACGGCCTGCCGATCTTCCCGATGATGTTCATTTCGATCGCCTGCGGAGCGATTTCGGGATTCCACGCCACGCAGTCGCCGCTGATGGCTCGCTGCATGACCAATGAAAAATACGGCCGGCCGGTATTCTACGGCGCCATGATCACCGAGGGGATCGTCGCCCTGATCTGGGCCGCTGCCGCAACCTACTTTTTCCACACCGAAGAGGGCAGCGCGCTGTTCGCCGCCGGATCGGGGAACGACAACGCCGCCGTCATCGTCGACTCGATCACCAAAGAGTGGCTGGGCGTCGTGGGCGGCTTCCTGGCCATATTGGGCGTCATCGCCGCACCGATCACCTCGGGGGATACGGCTTTCCGCTCGGCCCGGCTGATCGTCGCCGACTTCCTGCGCGTCGACCAGAAACCGATCCTGAAACGGCTGATGATCTCCGTTCCGCTGTTCGTCGCGGGTTACATCATCCTGCACGCCAATTTCTCCGTACTGTGGCGCTACTTTGCCTGGTGCAACCAGACGCTGGCCGTCTTCACGCTATGGGCGCTGACGGTCTATCTGACCCAGAAACGCAAACCGTACGTTATCACGCTGATCCCCGCGCTGTTTATGACGGCCGTTTGCTCGACCTATATCCTGATCGCACGGGAGGGACTGCACCTGCCGCAAGAACTGGCCTACTGGCTCGGCGGAGCCGTTACCCTGTTCATATTCGTCCTGTTCCTCGTGTGGCGCAACAAATACCTGCGGCGGAATCCGACGATTTGACCGGTACGGATTCATCAATCAAACGAAAAGGGATTTTCATGCGGAAAATCCCTTTTCGTTTGATCCCTGCCGCGGCCGTACCGCCGGCGCGAAAACGGTTCGCAAGCTAATTTCCGAAAACCCCGGCCAATGCTGCCCGGATCCGCTCGAAAATCTGCGGCGGCGGCAGCATCGTCCCGTCGTCGCCGGCGCAGTCCACCACCCGGAACCGGTCGTCGCGCTCCGCCTGACCGAGATACACCTCGCGCACCCGTTGCTGCAACGTCAGCGACGCCTCGTGAATATCCTTTTTTCCGTGCAGGTAACCGCGGTCGTCCCCTTCGCGCACCTCTTCGAGTTTACGCCGGGTAAATCCGAACGGAACGTCCAGAAACAGCGAAACGTCCGGCTGCGGAATTTTATGATAATCATACTCCAGATCGACGATCCAGTCCCGCAACCGCTCGCGGGACGCCGCATCTCCGATTTTGGCGCACTGGTACGCCACGTTCGAATAGACGTAACGGTCGAGGATCACGAATTTCCCCTCGTCGAGCCACCGCCGGATCACCGGCGCGGCGTCGGCGCGGTCGCCCGCGTACAACAATGCGACCACATACGGATCGACGGCGTCCACTGCTCCCAATTCGCCGCGCAGAAAGCGGGCGATCAACTCGCCGTAAATCGGCGCGTCGAAACGCGGGAAATGCAAGTATTCGTAACGCAGGCCGCGCGAAGCGAGCAACTGCTGCAACAGGTCGATCTGGGTCGATTTTCCGGCTCCGTCGAGCCCTTCGAGAACAATCAGCGACATATTTATTGATTCGGTTTCTATCGTTTACCGCCGGGGCTACGCCCGCAGCATATCCAGCGCACGGATCAGTCCGTCCGCGAAAACATCCACTTCTTCGATCGTATTGTACATCGCCAGCGACGCGCGTATCATCGACGTGATGCCGTAGTGCGTCATCACCGGTTCGGCGCAATGCGTTCCGGTGCGTACGGCCACGCCCAGCTTATCGAGAATCATCCCCGCATCGTACGGATGCACTCCTTCGGCGCCGAACGACACGATGCTGCATTTCCCGGGCTGCGTCCCGTAAATCCGCACGCCGGGGATTGCCGAAAGACGCTGCGTTGCATAATCTTTCAGCGCCGTTTCATGGCGGTGCGCCGCCTGCAGGTCGATCCCGTTCAGGTAACGGATCGCCTCGGCCAGTCCGATCGCTCCGATATAGTTCGTGGTTCCGGCTTCGAATTTCAGCGGCAGTTCGGCATAGGTCGTCCCGGAAAACGACACGGTCCCGACCATATCGCCGCCGCCCATAAACGGCGGCATTTCGTCCAGCAGACGCTCTTTCCCGTACAAGACGCCTATTCCGGTCGGCCCGTATAATTTATGCCCCGAAAACGCGTAAAAATCACAATCCAATGCCGCGACGTCGACTCCGCCGTGAACAATTCCCTGACATCCGTCGACCAGCACCGGCACGCCGCGGTCATGCGCCATAGCGATTACGGCAGACAGGTCGGGGCACGTTCCGAGTACGTTGGAAGCCTGCGTGACGCAGACGATCCGCGTGCGGTCGTCGATCAGTCCGGGCAGTTTCTCGATTTCGAGCCGGCCGTCGTCCGCGAACGGCACCACGCGCAGTTCCGCTCCTTTCCTCCCGCAGATCAACTGCCACGGAACGATGTTCGCATGATGCTCCATCTCGGTCGTGACAACATTGTCGCCGGGTCCGATATAACGCTCCCCGAAGCTATACGCCACCGTATTGATCGCCGCCGTAGCTCCAGCCGTAAACACGACCTCGCGCGTCGAACCGGCCCCGATAAACGCCGCGATGTCCCGCCGCGCGGCCTCGTATTCGTCCGTACAGGTTTCGCTCATAAAGTGCAGGCCCCTGTGTACGTTGGCGTTCATCTCGCGGTGCAGGTAATCGACCTTATCGATCACCGCATACGGCTTCTGGGCCGTAGCGCCGTTATCGAAATAGACCAGCGGCTTACCGTAAACCCGGCGGGAAAGCACCGGAAAATCGGCGCGTACTTTCTGAACATCGAATTCCATTACATCCGTTCGATTTTATCCGCGGCCAGCCGTTCGATCCGCTCGGTCAGACCTTCGACCGGCGTCCGCTCGACCACCTGATTAATGAAACCGGCCATTTGCAGCCGCCGCGCCGTCTGCTCGGGAATCCCGCGCTGGCGCATGTAATAAACAGCCTCTTCGCTCAACTGCCCGACGGTGGCCCCGTGGCTGCATTTGACGTCGTCGGCATAAATTTCCAGTTGCGGTTTCGCATAAATATGCGCTCCGTCGCCGAGCAGCAGGTTGTTGCTTTGCTGGTAAGCCTGCGTTTTCTGGGCGTCCTGCGCCACGTAAATACGGCCGCTGAATACGCCGGTTCCGCCGTCCGAAGCAATCCCCTTGAACACTTCGTAACTGGTGCAATCGCGCGAAATATGCCGGATATCGGTCGTAAAGTCGATATGCTGTCCCGCGCCGCTCAGCATCAACCCGTCGGTATGGTTCTCGGCTCCGCGCCCTTTCAGCGCGACATGCTGATCGCCCCGGATCAGCCGACCCTCCAGTCCCACCGATAGCGTATGCACGCGACTCGACGCCTGCTGCTCGGTGAAGCTGCCGGACACGATCGACGAACGGCCGTTCATCCGGAACAGTTCGACGATATCGGCACGGGCGTCCTCGGCGGCAAAGACCTCGCGCACCTGGCAGTCGAAATAGGTCTCATCGCTCGCCGAACGGTTTTCGATCACCACCTGCGCCCGGCTTCCGGATTCGAAAACGAACAGGTTGCGGGCAAATCCGGCCAACGACTCGCCCTCGCTGTAATACGAGAACGAAATCACGAACGGACGCTCCGCCCGAACTCCCTGCGGCACGTATACGAACGCGCCGTCCTGCGCGAACACGGTATTGAGCGCCGACACGGCGTCGCCCTGCGACTCGGCAAGTTGGTTATAATAACGCTCCACCAGTTCCGGATAAGCTTTCGCGGCCGCAGCCAGCGACCCGAAAATTACCCCGTTTTCGGATCGTGTCAGCGGTTGTTCCGACGTACAGAACCCGTTCAGCAACGAAAGCCGTTCGCCTTCGGCTTCCGGCATCGCCAAAGCCGCCGACGGATAGGACGGAGTGAAATAACGTTCGTATTCCTGCTGAAAAAGATTCCGCAAATCGGTGTAATGGTAACGGTCGCCGTACCCCGAACCGCGCGGCGGAATACCCAGCAGGTTGAACGTCTCAAGCGCTCCCGCGCGCGGACGGTTCAACGGCGCGGGCAATCCCTCGCCGATGATGTCGGCACCCGCCAGGTACAGCTCCACCAGTTGTTTCTCCAATGAGCTTTCCATCGCTTATTTATATTCGTTGATCAGCCAATCGTAACCCTGCTCTTCCAGTTTCAGCGCCAATTCGCGGCCGGCCGAATGGATGATCCGACCGTTGTAGAGCACATGCACCACGTCGGGAACGATGTAATCGAGCAACCGCTGGTAGTGCGTAATGACTACCGTCGCATTGTCGGGCCGCTTGAGCTTGGCCACTCCGGTAGCCACGATCCGCAGCGCGTCGATGTCGAGCCCGCTGTCCGTTTCGTCGAGGATCGCCAGCTTCGGTTCGAGCATCGCCATCTGGAAAATCTCGTTTTTCTTCTTTTCTCCGCCCGAGAAACCTTCGTTGACGGCGCGGCTGGTCAGCTTGCTGTCGATCTCGACCACCTTGGCCTTCTCGCGCATCATCCTCAGGAATTCGGCCGACGATAGCGGCTCCAACCCCTGGTATTTGCGCTTCTCGTTGACCGCATACTTCAAAAAATTGGCCATGCTGACGCCGGGAATTTCGACCGGGTACTGGAATCCGAGAAACAGTCCCGCCCGGGCCCGGTCTTCGACGCTCATATCCAGCAGGTTCATTCCGTCGAACGACACCTCGCCTTCGGTCACTTCGAACCGTTCGTTCCCGGCCAGCACCGAAGCCAGCGTACTTTTGCCCGAGCCGTTCGGCCCCATGATCGCATGCACTTCGCCGGCCCGCACCGACAGGTCGATTCCTCTGAGTATCTCCTTGCCGTCTACTACGGCGTGCAGATTCTTAACCTCCAACATATAAAGTATCTTTTAAGCGGTAGTCCGCACTCCGTATCCCCGGAGCGCGAATGTCCGATCCGTTAATCTCCTCTTTCGTCCGGCGGCGAAATGGCCCCGCCTTCGTTCTGCATCCGGCGGCTTTTTTTCAACGCCTGGTCGATGATGTAGAGCAACTGTCCGTTCACGCTGCGAAACTCGTCGGCGGCCCACTTCTCGATCGCTTCCATCCGCCGGGAATCGATCCGCAGTATGAACGTTTTTTGTTTTATCTCTTTAGCCATCCGCCTTGTCTCTCTTCGCTACTGGTGCAGCGTTCCGGTATTCACGACCGGCTGCGCCTGTTCGTCGGCACAGAGCACCACCAGCAAATTACTTACCATCGCCGCTTTCTTATCTTCGTCGAGATCGACCACCTTTTCGGCGGCCAGCCTATCGAGCGCCATCTGCACCATCGTCACCGCTCCCTCCACGATCTTTTCGCGGGCCGAAATGATCGCGGCAGCCTGTTGCCGGCGCAGCATCACCGCGGCGATCTCCGGCGCATAGGCCAGGTAATTGATTCGCGCTTCGACCACTTCGATCCCGGAGATCGCCAGCCGCGAATTGAGTTCGTGCTCCAACCGATCGTTGATCTCCTCGCCGCCGGAACGCAGCGTCACTTCGTCGGACGACTCGTTGTTATCGTAGGCGTACTCCCCGGCCAGACTCCTCAGCGCCGCATCGCTCTGCACGCTGACGAAATTCTGGTAAGCGGCCATCCGCGACGCCAGCGTCTCGCGCTGCTGCACGGCGACCACGCCGCCTTTCACCGGAACCGCCCTGACGCCGGACGTTTCCTGGCTGTCGATCTCGAACATCGCTTTATAAGTATCCTTCACCCTCCATACCAGCACGAGCCCGATCATCACCGGATTGCCGGCCTTGTCATTCACCTTGATCGGCTCGATGTCGAGGTTGCGGGCCCGGTACGTCATTTTTTTCTTCGCGTAGAAAGGATTCACCCACCAAAAACCGTTGTCGTTCAACGTCCCTTTGTAGACCCCGAAAAAAAGCATTACGCGCGCCTCGTTCGGCTCGATCATCATAAATCCCGGAAGACACAGCACGAACAGTAACAAACACAATCCGCCCCATACGGGCATCGCCTGCGTCAAGAGCCAGACGCCGCCCACGAGCAGCAATAACATGACTGCCAGCATCGAAAAACCGGACATCCGGAACCCGGCAAATTTCTTTTCATTCTTTTCCATAACCGCCCTTTTTAAAAGTAATATCAAAATGATATCACAATAATATGGAAAACGATTTACAAATCCAAATTTTCACCCGCGAAAATCATCCGACACTGCCTTCGAGGCTGATCGACAGCAATTTCTGCGCTTCGACGGCAAACTCCATCGGCAGCTTATTCAGCACTTCGCGGGCATACCCGTTGACGATCAGGCCGACGGCGTCTTCGGTCGACAGTCCGCGCTGGTTACAGTAGAACAACTGGTCTTCGCCGATCTTCGACGTCGTCGCCTCGTGCTCCACGACCGCGCTGCGGTTGTTCACCTCTACGTACGGGAACGTATGCGCCCCGCAACGGTCGCCGATCAGCAGCGAATCGCACTGCGAAAAGTTACGCGCGCCTTCGGCCTTCGGCGAGACCCTGACCAATCCCCGATAGCTATTCTGACTGCGGCCGGCCGAGATCCCCTTGCTGACGATCCGGCTGCGGGTATTCCGCCCGAGATGAATCATCTTGGTTCCGGTGTCGGCCTGCTGGAAATTGTTCGTCACCGCCACCGAATAGAATTCGCCGACCGAATTGTCGCCGGCCAGAATACAACTCGGATATTTCCACGTCAACGCCGAACCGGTTTCGATCTGCGTCCACGACAGCCGGGCGTTCTCGCCGCGGCACATGCCGCGTTTGGTCACGAAATTATAGATTCCGCCATTGCCGTCCTTATCGCCCGGATACCAGTTCTGCACGGTCGAATACTTAACCTCGGCGTCCTTCATCACAACGATTTCGACGACGGCGGCATGCAATTGGTTTTCGTCGCGCTGCGGCGCGGTACACCCCTCCATATAGCTGACGTAAGCTCCTTCGTCGGCCACGATCAGCGTCCGTTCGAACTGGCCGGTTCCGGCCGCGTTGATCCGGAAATAAGTGCTCAGCTCCATCGGGCAGCGCACTCCTTTGGGAACGTAACAAAACGAACCGTCCGAGAAAACGGCCGTATTCAGCGCGGCGAAAAAATTATCGGTATAGGGAACCACGCTGCACATGTACTTACGCACCAGCTCGGGATAGTCCCGCAGCGCTTCCGAGAACGAACAGAAAATGATTCCTTTTTCGGCCAGCGTTTCGCGGAACGTCGTTTTGACCGACACGGAGTCCATCACCGCGTCGACCGCCACGCCCGCCATCAGCATCTGTTCTTCGAGCGGCACGCCAAGCTTATCGAACGTCGCCTTCAGCTCCGGATCGACTTCGTCCATACTGGACAGTTTCGGTTTCTGCTTCGGCGCGGCATAATAAATAATATCCTGAAAATCGATCTCGGGCAGATCCAGATGCGGCCAGCGCGGCATCGTCATCGTCAACCAGTGCCGGTAAGCCTTCAGCCGGAATTCGGTCATCCACTCCGGCTCGCCTTTTTTGGCCGAGATCATCCGGACGACCTCCTCGCTCAATCCTTTGGGAATGGTTTCGGTATCGATGTCGGTCACAAAACCGTACTTATACTCACCGTTGGTGACTTCGTTCAGTATATCGTCTTTCTCTTCCATCCGACTTAATTTTAAGAATCAATCCGGGAAACAATCCATAATTTCCGCAAAGGTAAACCACAAGAAGCTATCCTGCAAAATTATGTCTTCCTGCGAAATGCCCATGCAGAATTTAAGCCAAAAAACGCGAGCCGCCCCGTTCCCCGGAACAAAACGGTCTCTCTCCTCCGTACCCGACGCCGACCCGGTATGTTCCGCTTTCTCCGAAAAAACCGTCCTTCGCACCGCCAATCCTTCTTCAGGATACAATAGTACTCAATTTTTTACACTTTTGCAGACAAAATCATCCCCGATCCGACTGTTCCCGGCGATTCTCCGGCAACGTCCGTTGCGCACGCATAAAAAGGCCCGGCGGAACTCCGTCCGCCGGGCCGAAACCGGAAAGCCTTCCCGGCCCTTATCGGCCATGCTCAGCAACTATTGCTGCGGCATACTTTTGAACAGTTCGTCGTATTTCTTGAAGTTCTCCATCATCGCGGGAGAAGTATCGCGCAGGCGGAAATAAACGCTCTTCAGCAATTCGACGGTCGTAGGATCGTCCGGCTTGGCCACATGCGCTTTTTCGAGCGGAGCAAGTATATCCACATAAGCCTGATCGACCTCCTTCATCGCCGCATCGCGTTCTTCGCGGCTGGTGAACGATTTTTTGTTGAATTCCTCGGTTTTCAGGTCGGCCTGACGGATCAGCATCAGCGAATAGTTGAAATTATTCGTGAATTCGTCCGGAGCCAATTCGAGCGCCTTGCCGAAAGCCTTCAACGCTTCCGGCGTATTGCCCAGTTTGTCGTAAATAGTACCCAAGCCTGCCCACAACTCGGCATTGTTCGGATCGTTGGCAATACCCTGCTGGATATAAGGAATAATGGTATTGGGATCTTCGCCCGTCTCCGAATACAGCACGATCAGCTGTTCGAGGATCTGGTTGTTTTTAGGATATTTGCCAAGGCCGGTAACCAATGCCTCTTTCGCTTTTTCGAAATCCTTCTGCGCCCGGTAGCAGTGATACAAATAATAGTAAGCCTCCCCGTTGCTTTCGTAACCGTTGGCGATCGCATCGTTCAAGTATTTGACCCCCTTGTCGAATTTGCCGGTGAGCGTATACAGGTAGCCGGCATTGAAACAGCAGACCGTATCGATTTTGTTCAACGGAGCCTGATTCTGCACATCGTAAGCCGCGGCGAACGCATCGGCCGTCGGGTCGAATTCACGCATGACATACAGGTTGTCGGCATCCTGCTTATAAGCGTCCGCAATCTTTTTGAATCCCTCGGCAACCTTTGCCTCCGCATCCTTCGGTTCCAGCTCGTAAGCCTTCTTATAGGCAGCCGCAGCCTTTTCGAGCGCATTGTCGACGATCGTTTTTTTCATTTTCCAGAAATAAACGGCCCCGTCTTTCAGGTAAAGATCGAAATAGGGATACGACCATTTCACATACTCGGTTCCGGCTACATTCTCGGTTCCTTCCTCAGGCTTCGGGAAAAGAACCTGCGCGGTCAGTTGATCCAGTCCCCGATACAGTCCGGTAGCCGCAACCGTCCCGGCTTCCAGGTAAGCATTTCCCAGATCGATCCAGGAACTGGCCCGCGCGCCCCGTTTCGGAGTCTGGCTGTCGAGCTCCAGCTTTTCCACTTTCTTAATAATGGCGGCCTCGTCGAACTTGGCCTCCTGTGCCTGCGCGGTACCCGTAATTCCCAGCGCGGCAACTGCAACGAACAAAAACAGACGTTTCATGATTCAGCTTTTTAATAATTATTCAATATTGTTTTCAGAGGCGTCCGCCGTCGGTTGAGCACCGTTCCCGCCGGACTCTTCTGCGACTCCTGCCTCGGAATCGTTGTCCTCCTCGCTCTTGGGTACCGGAACAACGGAAGCGATCGCATCGTTATTGCGCAGGTTGATCACTTTCACACCCTGGGTGGCGCGGCCGGCCAAACGGATATCCCCGACCGGGATACGGATCGTCAGCCCCGATTTATTAATGATCATCAGATCGTTCTCGTCGGTCACCGACTTGATGGCGATCAGCTTGCCGGTTTTCTCGGTAATCTGCAGCGTCTTGACCCCTTTCCCGCCGCGGTTCGTAATACGGTAGTCGTCCAGGTCGGTGCGTTTGCCGTAACCGTTTTCGGAAACGACCAGAATATCCTCCTTGACATCCTTTT